>Ga0157372_10009792_pt1 | contig 10193 bp, 10 predicted proteins | sample C55metaG_FD_115307 | JGI IMG/M metagenome (GOLD analysis project Ga0157372, IMG submission 115307) | Corn rhizosphere microbial communities from Kellogg Biological Station, Michigan, USA - C5-5 metaG | ecosystem: Host-associated > Plants > Roots > Rhizosphere > Soil | place: USA: Michigan...
CATGGCTCGCCACTCTTCGTTGCTCTCCTCGCAAAGACACCCGGTCTTTGCTTCGTCGTGCGCCTTGATTGGCGAGCCATGGCATCCGTTCGCATGCGTGGAAATAGTGTGAACAGGCCCTAGAATCGCTCCTCGATGAAGCTCCAGCAGCTGCGGTACTTCGTGGAGGTGGTGCGCAAGGACCTGAACGTCACCGAGGCGGCGCGCGCGCTCTACACGTCGCAGTCGGGCGTCAGCCGCCACATCCGCCTGCTCGAGGACGAGCTCGGCTTCGAGGTCTTCGTCCGGCGCGGCAAGCGCCTGTCGGCGCTGACGCGCGGCGGACAGGACGTCCTGGCGATCGCCGAGCGCATGATCGCCGACGGCGAGAACCTGCGCCGCCTCGCCGGCGAGGCGTCCGCCGAAGCGAGCGGCGATCTCGTCGTCGCGGCGACGTACACGCAGGCACACGTCGCGCTGCCCAGCGCGGTGCGCGCATTCATGGCGCGCCATCCGAAGGTGCGCCTGACCATCCAGCCGTGCAGCCCGACCGATGCCGCGGAGCGCGTGCGCCGCGGCGAGGCGACGCTATGCCTCTCGACGGAGGTCGTCGGCGAGTTCGACGATCTCGTCATGTTCGAAGGCGCGCCGTGGCACCGGGGCGTCGTCACGCCGCTTCGCCATCCGCTGCTTCGCGTGCGCAAGCTCGATCTCGCGCAGATCGCACGCTATCCGCTCGTCACCTACGATTTCGCGTTCCGCAAGGGCGCGAAGATCCAGAGCGCCTTCGAAGCCGCCCGCCTCACGCCACGCGTCGTGCTGACGTCGACCGATCCGCGGATCATCAAGACCTACGTTTCGGCGGGCCTCGGCATCGGACTCATCGCGTCGATCGCGTTCGAGAAGGCCGACGGCCGGCGCCTGCGCTTCCTCGACGCAAGCCATCTGTTCGAGTCGAGCGTGACGACCGTCGGCGTGCATCGCGACAGCTACATCACGCGCTACATGTACGATTTCATCCGCCTCGTCCTGCCCGGCATCGACCGCGCGACGATCGACGCGACGATGGTCACGCCGCGTCCTCGCCGTCGATCTGCGGTGGACTGACGCGACAGGCACGCTCGCGTCGAGTGCCCGGCGTCGCTATGCTGGGCGCCCCAACGACCGGGAGAACGCCCGTGAACGCTCCTCTCGCCGAAGCTCGGCAGATCCTGCAGGACGCCATCGTCATCGACGGGCTCGGAGGCGCCGTCGTTCACCCGACGCCGCATGTCGCAGCGGGGACGTACGAGGGCAATCTGGTCCGGGACGGCTGGACCGCGCTGCACGTGACGCTCGTGTCCGAACCGTCGTATACGCCGACGTGGGAGCAGGTTCAACGTGCGCTCTACGAGAACCTGCTCAACTTCGAGATGAATCCGGGCGTGCGCCACGTCGAGCGCGTCGACGATCTTCATGCGGCGAAGCGCGACGGACGCCTCGGGGTGATTCTCGGGCTGCAGAGCCCGAGCTGCATCGAAGGGGAGCGCGAGCGGTTGCGGCTCTTGCACAAGCTCGGCCTGCGCTCGCTGCAGCTCACCTACATGGAACGAAACCGCCTCGGCGACGGCTGCCTCGAGCCCGAAAACCGCGGTCTCACGCATTTCGGCATGCAGGTCATCCGCGAATGCAATCGGCTCGGCATCGTCGTCGACTGCTCTCACGTCGGCGTTCGCACGACGGTCGATGCCGCGGAAGCGTCGGCGCAGCCGATCGTCATCTCGCACACCGCGGTGCGCGCGCTCACCGACAATCCGCGATGCGTCACCGACGAGCAGATGAAGGCCGTTGCCGCGACCGGCGGCGTCGTCGGCATCACCGCGTACGCGCCCTTCATCCGACACGACCGGCGTCCGACCCTCGACGACTACGTCGACCACTTCGACTACGCGATCGAACTCGTGGGCATCGATCACGTGAGCTTCGCCACCGACTGGTTCGATGGGAAGACGAAAACCAACTGGGCGACACCGTGGTACTACCCGGAAGTCACGCGCGGCACCGCCTATGGCGCGCTGGGTCTCGACGGCTTCGCCACGCGCGCCGACCTGCCCAATCTTGCCGTGAAGCTGCTCGCGCGCGGCCGCCGTCCCGCGGACATCGCGAAAATCCTCGGCGGCAACTACCTGCGCGTGCTCGAGGGTGTTTGGAAATGAGCGCGACGCGACGCGTGCAGCGCCCCTGAGCCGAAGCCGCCTGCTCCGCGACGCGGCGGGCGCGCGATCCGATCGGTTAGAATGCGCGCGTATTCGGCAGGCGCGTAGCTCAGCTGGTTAGAGCACCACCTTGACATGGTGGGGGTCGTTGGTTCGAGTCCAATCGCGCCTACCAACGACGCTCTCACGCGCGCGTCGTGCGGGAACCCGATCGGCTGCTCGATCCAGCGTCCCCCGCGATCCAGCGTCCCCCGCGATCCAGCGTCCCCCGCGATCCAGCGTCCCCCGCGCAGGCTCGCTCCCCGGCAATCAACAAAACCGACGCATGCGCGCTTGCCGCTGCGCTCGGCTTGACATGCAACCGTATGGTTCCCTATACTGCAGACAGGTAACCAATTGGTTGCCTTTCACACGATGGACGACGACGCTGTCTTTCACGCCCTCGCCGATGCAAGCCGGCGCGTGCTCCTCGATCGGCTGCGCCGGAAGAACGGACAGACGCTCGGGGAGCTATGCGCGGGACTCGACATGACGCGCCAGGCGGTCGCCAAGCACCTGTCCATCCTCGAAGGAGCGAATCTCGTCGCGACGAAGCGTCAGGGGCGCGAGAAGCTCCACTTCATCAACGTCGTGCCCATCAACGCCATCGCCGAGCGGTGGATGGCGAAATTCGACAGGCCGCGATTGCGCGCCCTTTCGAACCTGAAGCGGGCACTCGAAGGAGACGATCATGAGTAATGCAGCGCACAGCAGCTTCGTCTACGTCACGTACATCCGGACGACGCCCGAGCAATTGTGGTCGGCGCTGACGACGCCCGAGTTCATGCGCCAGTACTGGTTCGACATGCATATCGACACCGATTGGAAGCGCGGCTCGCCGTGGAAGCTCCAGTTCCGCGACGGGCGCGCCGCCGACACCGGGACGATCGTCGAGATCGACCCGCCGAAGCGGCTCGTGCTCGAATGGCGCAACGAATGGAACCCGGAGATGAAAGCCGAGGGCCCCGCGCGCTGCGCGATGGATCTCGAGCCCGTCGACGGCGCCGTGAAGCTCACGGTGACGCATTCGATCGAAAGGCCCGAATCGAAGCTGATCGGCGCGGTGTCGGGCGGCTGGCCGAAGATCCTGTCCAATCTCAAGTCGCTGCTCGAGACGGGCTCGGTCGCCGTCAGCCCGGCGGCGCTGAAGTCGTAGCGCTCGAGGTGCTTCGCGGCTTCCCCGGCGAAGCCGCGACGCTCAGATTTCGCACCATCGGCGGATGATCGTCTCGTACGCGCCGACCGCCTCGCGGATGCGTTCGGCGTTGCAGTACTCGTCGGTCTGGTGCGCCATCTGCGGCTCGCCGGGGCCGAGGATGACCGTGGGCGGGTCGCCGTAAGCGGGCCGCAGCGCCGCGGCGTCGGTGAAATACGAGGCGCCGCGCGCCTGCGGCGCTTCGCCGAGGATCGGCGTCATCACGTCGAAGACGTCGGCGACCCATGCGTCGGTGGGCTCCGTGTGCACGCCGACGACGTCGAGGATCGTCTCGAGTTCGACGTCGCTACCGACGTGCGCACGCAGCCGTGCGAGCAGCGCTGCGTGGTCCTGGCCGGGAACCGTGCGGATATCGACGCCGATCCGCGCGAGATCGGGCACCGAATTGATGTTGAGTCCGCCGTGGAACGTGCCGACGTGCAACGGGGGCGCGCCAAGCAGCGGATGCGCGGGGGTCGCGAAGTCGAGCCGTTCGAGCGCGAGCGCCGCGCGCGCCGCCTTGTAGACCGCGTTGTCGCCGCGCTCCGGCATCGAGCCATGCGCGGTGACGCCGCGCGCGCGGGCTTCGAGCCAGAACGCGCCCTTGTGTCCGACGAGCGGGTAGTTCGCCGTCGGCTCGGCGACGAGGATCGCGCCGGCGTGACCGAGCGCTCCCTGCTGGCGCGCGAGATGGAACGCGCCTTCGCAGCCGGTCTCCTCGCCGCCGGTGATCACGAGCGTGACGCCCGGCGTTTCAGCGAGCCGGTCGCACAACGCGAGCGCGGCCACGACGAACGCCGCCACGCCGCTCTTCATGTCGCTGGATCCACGCCCGTACAGCCGGTTACCGTCGACCTCGCCGGCGAACGGATCCTTCCGCCACCGCGCGCCGCCGAGCGGCACCGTGTCGATGTGCCCGGTGATGCAAAGCGGCGCCTTGTCGGCGTTGCCGCCGATCGCCGCGACGACGCACGTGCGCCGCTCGCCGTACGGGTGATAGTCGACGCGAAAGCCGGCGTCGGCGAGACGGTCGCCGAGATGACGCGCGCACGCGGTTTCGTCGCCGGTCGGATTGATCGTGTCGAAGCGCAAGAGCTCCTTCGTCAGTTCGACGGCGTTGCGCTCAGTGTGCATGTTCGTCTCCGTGGCGAAGCAAGGGATCCTGCCAGGGACCCGTCGGCGCCGATGCAATCATGCGGTCGCCTGCCCAAAGTACGCCTCCTGCACGCGCGGATCCGCAGCGACGGCATGAAACGGCCCCTCCGCGATCTTCTCGCCGTAGTTCAGCACGACGCACCGCTCGGTCATCCGCTCGATCACGTTCATCTCGTGCTCGATGATGACGATCGTCAGTTCGGCGCGCGCCGCCCGCACCTGCAGCAGGTCGTCCATCAACTCGCGCGTCTCGCCGTGCGTCATCCCCGCGGACGGTTCGTCGAGCAGCAGCAAGCGCGGTGCGCTGACGAGCGCGCGGCAGATCTCGACGCGCCGCCGGTCGATCATGTCGAGCGCGCTCGCCGCGTCGAAGAGGCGCGTCGCGAGGCGGCGGTTGAACGTCGCGACGAGCGCACGCGACGCTTCGACGTTGGCATCGAATTCCCGACGCAGCGCGCCTCGCCGAAGCACGTTGAACGCGAGGTGACGCTGCAGGCGCACGTGGTTGCCGATCATGAGGTTGTCGAAGACCGTGAGCGGCAGGCACAGGCGCGAGCGCTGGAACGTGCGCGCGATGCCGGCGCGAAAGACTTTCTGCGCCGCGAGGCCCGTGATGTCGCGGCCGGCGAATTCGACGCGGCCGGCGCGCGGCCGATAAAGACCGGTCAGCACGTTGAAGAACGTCGTCTTGCCCGATCCATTGGGGCCGATCAGGCCGAGAATCTCGCCGCCCGCGACGTCGAGGTCGAGCGCATCGAGCGCGGTAAGCCCGCCGAACGTCATCGTCACGCCTCGGCAGGCGAGAAGCGGTGCCGTGAAGGCGTCGGGGGCGGCCGTCACCGCAGGGTCCCTGCAAAGTATTCGCGAGCCCGCCGCGGCAGCAGCCCTTCCGGCCGAAACAGCACGACGAGGATCACCAGCACCCCATAGAGCAGGAACCGATATTCCTGGATGAACTGCAGCTTCTGCGGCACGACGACGATGACGAGCGCGGCCGGCACGAGGCCGAGCGGATTGCCGAGGCCGCCGAGGATCACGATCGACACGAGAATCAGCGACTCGCCGAACGTGAAGTTGTTCGGTGCGATGAAGCCCTGCATCATCGAGTACACGGCGCCGGCGATGCCGCAAAGGAAATTGCCGAGCGTGAACGCCAGGATCTTCGCGCGGGCGATGTCGATGCCGAAGGCCGCCGCCGCCGTTTCGTCGAGGCGCACCGCGTCGAACGCGAGCCCGACCCACGAGCGCTCGACGCGCCGCGCGAACACGAACGCCGCCAATGCAAGCGCGAGCGACAGCACCACGTAGTTCACGTAGAACGAGGCGCGCTCGCCGCCCACCGCGACGTCGCGGTTGAACTTCCAGCCGACGAGGTCGATGCCGGGAAGCTTCAGGCCCTGTGGACCGCCGAGCGCATTGTTGACTTCGAGGAACGTGCTGAAAAGGATGCCGAACGCGATCGTGACGAGCGCCGCGTAATAGCCGCGCGTACGCAGCATCGGCAGGATCAGCAGCGAACCGACGAGCGCGGCGACGACGCCGCCGGCGACGATGCCGGCGAGATGCGGAACGTGACGCGAGGCGAGCACCGCCGCGGTGTAGGCGCCCGTGCCGAAAAAGGCGGCGCCCGCGAAGTTGACGATGCCGGCGTAACCGGTCTGAATCGTGAGGCCGATGCACGGGACGATGAACAGCAGCACCGTGCACAGCATCAGCAGCGGGTACGGTTGGTCGTACAGCGCGACCCCCACGCCGAGGACGGCAAGGGCCGAAAGCGCGACGGCCACGCGTCGGTGGCGCGCAAAGGCGTCGCGATAGGCACCGACCGCGTCCACGCGCGGCACGAGCACGAACGCGATCGCGGCGAGGACGAGCAGCGCCGCGACCAGCCAGACACGGTCGGTCGCGAGGAACGCCCACAACCACGCGCCGCACGCGGCGATGCCGACGACCACGGCGACGAGGCCCGACGCCGATACCGAGCGGGCGCGACGATCCGTCGCGGCGACACGCCTCATACGCGCTCGCTCGCAGGCTCGGCGATGAGTCCCGTGGGCTTCCACGTGATCAGCATGATCACGATGGCGAACGCGAACACGTTGTTGTACGCGCTCGAGACGGGGAGCGCGACCGAACCGATCGTCTGCAACGCGGCGAACAGGAAGCCGCCGAGGATCGCGCCGTAAATGCTGCCGAGTCCGCCGACGACGGCCGCGCTGAAACCGATGACGCCGAGCAGCAGCCCGATGTCGAAGTTCACCTCGTTGTAGTAGAGGCCGTAGACGATGCCGGCGATGCCCGCGAGCGCCGAGCCGATCGCGAACGTGACGAGAACGACGCGCTCGAAATCGATGCCCACGACGCGCGCCGTCTCGCTGTCCTGTGCGACGGCGCGGATCGCGAGTCCGAGGCGTGTGCGGCGCACGATCAGGTTCACGACGAAGATCGTGACGAGGCCGGTCACGAGCAGGATCGTGCTGTCGAGCCGCAGCGTGAAGTTCCCGAGGTTGATCGCCGCGGCCGGCAGCAGCCGCGGGAAAGGCTGTGGGTTCGAGCCGTTCGGATAAAAGAGCCGCACGAGCTCGCGCAGCACCGAGCCCAGCATCAGCGTGACGAGCAGCGTGTTGAACGCGGGCGCGGTGCGCAGCGGCAGCACGAGATAGCGCGCGATGAACGCGCCGGCGAGCGCCATCGTGAAGCCCGCGGCGCACGCCACGACGATCACGGCGAACGCGGGGACGGCGATGCCGAGGGCGCCGAGACCCAGGTACGTCGCGAGCCCGACGAACGCGCCGGCCATGACGACGTCGCCGTGCCCGAACTGGATGACGTCGAGCACACCGAAGAACAGCGTGAAGCCGACGGCGACCATCGCGTAGATGACGCCGAGCATCAGGCCGTTGAACGCGTATTGCGCGAGGACGCCGGCGTCCATCACGGCTGCCGGCGCATCATGCCGATCACGCGGCGCACCATGCCGATCACGCGGCGCATCGGCGCGCGTCGAGCGCTATTTCTGCCCCGCGAGCTTGCGCTTGCCCTTCGCGTAGTCGCTGTCCTGCCACACGACCCACTTGGCGTCCTGTACGACGTAAGCGGTGACGATCGGCACGACGTTCTGGCCATGGTCGTCGAACGTGACCGGCCCCACGATCGAAGGATGGTTTTTGGTCTTCGCGAGTTCGGCGATCACCGCCTTGCGATCCGGACCGACCTTCTAGATGGCGTCCATGATCAGGTTCGCGGCGACGAATGCGTACGCGCCGTACGCTTCCGGCGGCTCGGCGTACTTGTGCGCTGCGTATTGCTCCAGGAACATCCTGCCCCCGGGGAGCTTCTCGATCGGCGCGCCGTCGATGAACGCGATCGTGCCTTCACTGATCGGACCGAGCGCCTGGATGTACGAGTCGGAGACGATCCCCGACGTGCCTTCGAACTGCGACTTGATGCCGAGCTTGTCCATTTGGCTGCGCAAGCGCACGCCGATCGGCGTCAGGCCGCCGAAATAGACGACGTCGGGATTCAGCTCCTTCACCTTGGTGAGAATCGCGGTGAAGTCCTGCTGGTCGGCGCCGACGCCGAAGTCGGCGAGAATCTTGCCGCCGTCCTGCGTCAGGAACTTCGTGAAGTACTCGTCGTGCCCCTTTCCGTAGTCGGTCGTGTCGTGGATGATGACCCAGGTCTTGTAGCCGAGGCTCGTCACGAGCTTGGCGTTCTGCTCGTTCTGGTTGATCATCGTGCCGTTGACGCGATGGATCTCGGGATAGTCGTTGCCGTAGGTGATCGCCGGCAGCACGGCGCCCCACACGATGACCGGCAACCCGAACTTGTGATACGTGTCGACCGTGGCGATCGCGACCGCCGAGCAGTAGTGCGTCACGCCGGCGACGATGCTGTTGTCGGCACCGGCCTTCGTCGCGACCTGCACGCCGATGTCCGGCTTGCACTGGTCGTCGAGCTTGACCATGTCGAACGCATATTTCGCTTTGGCGTCGCCGTTGTGGAGTTGCACGGCGAGGTCGGCCGAGTTGCGGCCGCCAAGGCCGAGCGCGGCGTTGCCGCCGGTGAGCGGACCGATGAAGACGATCTTCACGGTCTCCTTGGCGCCGGCGGCGACGGGTGCGATCGCGGCCGCGAAGCCGAGCACGCACGTACAGGCCGCGAGCAGGAAACGTTGCATGGCGACTCCTCCTTCGTTGTTGTCGAATGCGTGACGCCGGAACGATCCGATCCCCGTCCCGCGACGGCCGCGACGCCGCGCGTTTTCGATTGTAGTCCCGGACAGCAACGTCGGCGAACCCACGGAGACCGAGATGAACGGATGCAATGAATTCGACGCGACCATCGCCGCGACGCGCATTCGCCGCGGCGAATTGACGTCGGAGGCGCTCGTCGCGGCCTGCCTCGCGCGGATCGACGCCGAAGAGCGCGAGGTGGGCGCGTGGCAATTTCTCGCGCGCGAGCAGGCGCTCGCGCAGGCACGCGAGGCGGACCTTCACGAAGCGCGCGGCGCGCTGCACGGCGTGCCGATCGCGGTCAAGGACGTCTTCGATACGTTCGACATGCCGACCACGCTCGGCTCGCCGATCTACACGAATCGACAACCGTGCTGGGACGCCGCGTGCGTCGCCGCGGTGCGTGCCGCCGGCGCGATCGTGCTCGGCAAAACGGTGACCACCGAGTTCGCGAGCTATCACCCGGGCAAGACGCGCAATCCGCACGATCGCTCGCGCACGCCGGGCGGCTCGTCGAGCGGCTCCGCGGCCGCCGTCGCGGATTTCATGGCGCCGCTTGCGTTTGGCACGCAAACGGCGGCGTCGGTCACGCGTCCCGCGGCGTTCTGCGGCGTCATCGGCTACAAGGCGACGTTCGGCGAGTTGTCGCTCTCGGGCGTGCGGCCGCTCGCGCAATCGCTCGACACGCTCGGCATGTTCGCGCGCTCGGTGGCCGACGCCGCATTGCTGCGCGCCGTCCTCCTGGGCGAAGATCCATCGCCGCTTCCCGCGTTGGCGACGCCACCGCGCCTTGGCCTGTGTCGAACGCCGTCGTGGCCGCTCGCCGAGCCCGCGATGCGCGAAGCACTCGAAGCGGCCGTGCGGGAACTCCGCCGGGCCGGCGCGACGATCGACGAGATCGAGCTGCCCGAGGCCTTCGCCCTGGTGAACGACGCGCAGCAGACGGTCATGACCTACGAGCCCGCGCGCAATTACGTCTTCGAGATGACGCAGCGCCCCGACGGCTTGAGCGCGTCGTTTCGCGCGATCTGCGAGGCGGGAACGCGCATCGATCGTGCGACGTACCTCGACGCACGGCGGCGCATTGCGGAAGCGGGACGTAGGCTGCCCGACGCGATGCGTGACTGCGATGCGCTGATCACGCCTGCGACGCGCGGCGAGGCCCCGCCGATCGAAGGCGGCACCGGCGATCCCGTGATGAGCCGGATGTGGACGGCGCTCGGCACACCGACGCTCGCGCTTCCGGTACCGCGAACGGCCGGGGCATTGCCGATGGCCGTGCAACTGGTGGCGAATCGGCACACCGACCCGCGGTTGCTGGCGGTCGGCGAGTGGGTCGCCGGCGCGCTGCGGCGCACGGTATAATGCAATGCACGCGGCGCGGTCGATCCGGCG
>Ga0157372_10009794_pt1 | contig 10191 bp, 7 predicted proteins | sample C55metaG_FD_115307 | JGI IMG/M metagenome (GOLD analysis project Ga0157372, IMG submission 115307) | Corn rhizosphere microbial communities from Kellogg Biological Station, Michigan, USA - C5-5 metaG | ecosystem: Host-associated > Plants > Roots > Rhizosphere > Soil | place: USA: Michigan...
AGTGGGCGGTACCGGTCTGGTCGCACGCGGGCATCATCTGCACGGGCGAGTCGTACAAGAAGGTGGTGAAGCTGACCTTCGCGAAGGGCGCGGCACTGAAGGATCCGTCGGGATTGTTCAACTCGAGTCTCGAGGGGAACACGCGTCGCGCGATCGATTTCTCCGAGGACGCGAAGATCGACGAGAAGGCGTTCAAGGCGCTCATTCGCGAGGCCGTGAAGCACAACGAGTCGACGGCAAAGTAGGTCAGGCGCGCGCCACCACGGGACGCTCGCGCGGGCGCACTCGGAGCATCGACACGAGCGCCAGACCAAGGCCCGCACCCAGCACATTCAGGATCACGTCGTTGACGTCGGCCAGCCGATTGCTCCACGGTCGCGTCACGTACTGCGCGAGCTCGATCCCAACCGAAATCGCGAGCGCGACCAGCAGCTCATTCCAAAAACGAAGGCGTCTCCAGACCAGCGGCAGCAGAATGCCCAAGGGAACGAACAGGACGAAGTTCCCCCGCGCGTTCCGCACGCAGAACGATCGCACCGTGGAGCCTCTCGACAGGCTCGGCGACGAACAGGTGAGCGACGCGAGATTGGGCCGGAGCTCGAGCCCGTCCGTCGCCGCCACGGCTGCGCGCGAGTTCCGGTTCGGCTCGAGCGTCGCCGCGCCGAGGCCGGAGAGATAGACGACGAAGGTCAGGAGCAAGAGCTCGCGCGCGAACGACGTACGGAGTGCGCCCGCTCGACCGCGATAGAGCCGGAAGAGCAGCCAGAGCGGGACGGTGATCGCGCTCAGGACGAAGAACGGGTACAAGATGCTGCGATAGGGCAGCAGCGGGTACAGCAGATGGCGGAGCATGTCGGCGGGTCGCTGGTTGTGACTGACTACGTGCTCGAGGGCCAGCTGCGTTTCATCAGAGCCGCGAGACTGTTCAGGATGCCGACCTCACCCCGCACTCTCCGCCCAGCTTCGCGCCGGCGGCCGGCACGCCGGGAGCGCCTCACGCACCTCCGTGCGCCGATCCGCCGGCATCGCGCGCGTGCGCGGCACCCGCTGCGGATCCTCCGACGCCTGATACGCGAGCATCGCGATGAGCATCGCGTTGTGGCGCAGGTCGTCGAACACGAGTTTGTCAAATGTGTCGAGATTGGTGTGCCAGGTGTAGGTCACGTAGCTCCAGTCGCGCGAGCCGAGGTTGAACGCCGGCGCGCCGCGGCAGGTGAACGACACGTGATCGGTGCCGTGGCCGGGCGTCCCCGGATCGACGAGCTGCACGTCGCGCGCGATGTCGCTCGGCATGCGTGACAACCAGCGCCGGAAGAACGCCCCCGCGCCGGTGAACCCCTCCATCGCGATGCGCACGATACGTCCCGTGCCGTTGTCCTGATTGAACAGCGCCTGCGTCCCGCTGATCACCTCCGGATGATCTGCCGCGAAAGACCCTGACCCATTGAAGCCCTGCTCCTCCCCGTTCCAGTGTCCGACGAGGATGGTCCGCTTCGGGTTCGGGTACGCGAGCTTGAGCAGCCGCATCGCTTCCATCATCACGACGGTGCCCGTGCCATTGTCCGTCGCCCCCGACGCGGGATCCCACGAGTCGAGATGCGCCGAGAGGACGACGTACTCGTCGGGCTTCTCGCGTCCCCGCAGCTCGGCGATGACGTTGGCCGCCGGCACCTCGGCGCCGAGGGTCGAGCGTGCATCGATGCGCAGCATCGGCCCCTGATCGTGCTCGGCGAGCCGATACACCAATCCGTAATCCTCGCAGCTCAGCCCGATCTCGGGGATCGTGTCCGACACCGTCGTGCTGATCTTGCTCACCCCCCACCCCTGCGGCCCCGGCGGCGGCACGAGCGACGTCACGACGCCGATCGCCCCCGCCTCGGCGAGCCGCCGCACTTTGTCGGTGCCGCGCAGCCCTGATCGACGACGCCCAGTGTACCACGCCTCGAACGCCGCGGTGCGCTCCGCCTGCATCCGCGCGTAGGTCTCCGGCGTCGTCGACGCCCTGAGCTCGGTGTCCGGGCGACAGGTCGGCCACGGGAAGTTGAGCAGCACGAACTTCCCCTTCGCGCGCGGCAGCCACGCCTCGAACTCGGCGCGGCTCTGCACGGCGGGGTCGACGACGACGCCGGCTTCGACCGTCCCTTTCGTTCCCGGGCTCCACGTCGACAGGATCCCCTCGAGCGGGCGCTCGCGCGGCGCGATGAGATCGATGTGCGCGATCTCGCGGCGCCACTCGTTCCACGTTCCATAGCGCTCGCTGCGCGCCGGGATCCCCCACTTCCGGTACGTGCTCAGCACCCACTCATTCGCGCGCCGCTGCTCGCGCGAGCCGACGAGCCGGGGGCCGATGGAGTCGAGGAGGGTCTGCGCGAGTGGGTAGAGCTGCGAGCGCTCCTGCTCCTCGCGCTGGATCCGCGACATCACCGCGTCCTGCGCCGCGGGCGCCTGCGCGTGCGAGACGCTCGCGCCGAAGGAGAGCGCGGCACTCGCGGTGAGGACGGCCATCGTCGCTCGCATCATGCCTCCGGCTGTAGGCTGGGGTCGGACATTGGGGTCAGATCCTGGGGTCAGATACCGAAGGTGTCTGACCCCTTGGCGCGTTGGGGTCCGCCCTGCTGTTGTCGTAGGGATCTGCCCCCGCCGACTCGCCGATTCTACCGTGACAACCAACACCCAGGAATGGCTGACTCCTGGCTCTCGTATCGAGTGGAGAGTCAGCGTCGCATGGGGAGGTCGAGGTAGCTCCGCGACGACAGGCGAATCTCCAGCGGCGCACCGGCGTCGGCGATCGTCTCGTCGTTGACCGGCTTGCCGCTCCCGTAGTTGATCTGCTGCTGCGGACTCTTGAGGACGCCGATGACCGCGACGATCCGGCTCCCGCGCTCCATCTGGCGCGAGAACAGGCGCACGGCCTTGAAGTCGATCGTCTCCGGCGCGCCGGGAGTGAGCAGGCGCCGCGTCGACAGATCGCGCGCGTAGCTCGCGCGCAGCTGCACGGGTGGAAGCTGGAGGTAGTCGCCCTTCGGCGTGAGCTCGAAGAGGTTCACCGACAGATCGAAGTCGCGCTTGTTCGTCACGAGCTCGAGATGGCCCGAGTAGAGGCCGGCGATCTCCGTCGGTGCGTCGATCGGATCGCTCACGAGCTCGAGCGACTCATAGCGGTTCACCGCCGAATCGCGGATGCCGCCCCCGGCGATGATCGTGTCCGCATCGCCGCGATACGCCAGATCGACCGTCAACGTCGTCGGCACATCGGTCGGCGGGGCATCGGCGACGAGGCGCTTCGGCACGAGATGGAAGCGGAGCGTGCGATTCGACATCGCGTCGATCGACGGCGCGTGCTCCCATCGGTTCGCTCCCAACACCTCGTAGTTGATGCGATCGCGAAGCAGTGCCGGCCGCGCACCACCCCGCATGATCCAGTCGAACCACTGGTAGCGCAGATCGGCGACGATGTCGATCCGCGCGACCGGATCGGTCTCGTATCCCCCGATGTTCGTCACCGTGTCGCCGAGCGCGGTGACGACGCCGCGCTGGGCCTGCGGGTGGTCGTACGGACCGATCAGGAGGAAGTCGCGTGCATCCGGATTTTCCTGGCGATGCTCGGTGAGGTACTGGACGGCCGCCCCGGGTCCACCGAAGAAGTAGCCCGCCGTCTGGAGGATGGGGATGGTGACGCGCGCCATCTCTCGCCCGTGCGGACCGGTCGACTTCCAGTAGTCGTCCCACGACGGGTGCGCGAGCCATGCGTCCCACCCGGGATTGGGCGTCCCGTCGATGAGGTCGAGATCGCGATAGGCGCGGCCGCTCGTGTACCACGCGCGATTCAGACGTGCCCATCGCGGCGGATCGAAGTAGGTCGCATTGTCGAGCGACTTGTTGTCCATCGTGTAGAAGGGCCACGGATACTGGAAGTTCCAGAACACGTTCCCTTCCATCGGCGCATCGATGCCGGGGGAGACCGGCGCACCGACCATGATCGCCTCGAGCGCTTTCGGCATGTACTTCGTCGCCGCCCACGCCGTGAAGCCGCTGTAGCTGCCGCCGTACATGCCGACGCGGCCGTCGCTCCATGGATGCGTGGCGATCCAGTCGATGACGGCGGCGGCGTCAGCACCGTCGTGGCGATAGGGCTCGATGGGCGCATCGGAGCCACACGCCTTCCCGCGGGTGTACGCCGTGACGCCCGCGTAGCCGTTCGACGCGGCGCGGCGGATGTCGCCGATGGCGACCGTGCTGTCGACGTAGATCGTGAATTGCAGCAACGTGGGCCGCTGCTGTGCGCCGCGCGGCCGCATGATCCAGGTGCAGACCGTCGTGTCGTCCGCCACCCGCACCTGTACGTCGTGCTCCGTGACGTAGCGCCGCGCGTCGTCCTCGGCGATCAACGGCGCCGCCAGGGGAGCGAAGGCGCGATGAGTCTCGAGTCGCTGGTAGGCGCGCGCGAGCGCCACCACGTCGCGCAGGGGAACGTCGTGCTTCCCGGACAGCCGATCGGCGAGGGAACGCACCGCGCCCTGCAGGGTGGCGGGGCTCCAGGTGAGCGTGCGGATCACCAGCGCCGAGCTCCGGTCGTCGAGACCGCGGAAGGTCCGGCGGAACTCGGCGGCATACGCGTCGTCGAAGGCGTCGGCCTGCCGTGCGGCGGACATGGCCCGTGCCCAGATCTCGTACTCGATGTCGGCCGAGCGCAGTTGCAGGCTCGTGCGCGGGGTGCGCGCGCGCATGGCTCGTAGCTCGGTCAACGAGCGAACAGCGTCGTCGTATCGGCCGGCGACGATCTGCAGGCGGAACAGATCATCGAGCGCGCGCATCCGGTCGCCCTGCCTGAGCCGTGCCATCGCGGCGACGGCCAGCGCAGGCATCTCGCGCGCGAGCGCGGCCGAGTCCGCGAGGACGGGCACGCTGAAGCTCTGCGCAGGAAGCGGCGGCGCGACGCAAAGCGACAGCGCGAGGAGGAAGACGACCCACGAGCAGCGCCAATGAGTGTTCATCGACCTCGACGATGCCTTCACGCGCGAACGGCCGCCACCCCGAGTGGTCGCGGCGTCTTGGTGGCCGCATATTGGGCCTGATTGATCGCTCCGCCCTTCGGCGCTTCGCACCTTCGGTCGGAGTTCCGGGGGTAGCTATCCATACTGAGCACGGGCGTCAGGCCGACTCAGCCGAGTGCATTCGAGATGGAGGACGTGATGGAGATGTCCGTCGAGTTCTACCGGGCAGCGCGTACCTGCGGCTGGACCGCCACGCCGCCGCACCGCCGGCCCTTTCAAGGCTCGGTGATGGCCGCGGGGCGCGACCTGCCGCATGATCTCGTGCAGTTCACGATCGAGCGCGCGCTCGACATCCGCGACGGCTTCTGGGGACTGCTCGCGCATGGCGCGTCGTTCACGAGCGTGCCGGGCCGCAAGCCGACGCAGGAGGGGCGCGCGCTGGCGCGCCAGTATCACGATGCCCTGAATCGGGTCGAAGGCATCGTGAACGGCCACTACTTCGCCTGGCGACGAGGGGAAGACACGCCGCTGCGTGCCGCGCTGGACACCATGTACGCGCGCTGGCTCGCCGTCGGCGACGGCGAACGCCTCGTGCTGACGTGGCCCGTGCAGCCACTGCCCCACGCGGGCACCCACCATCCTGCCGCGCGCGCCGCACGACAGGCGCGCCCGCAGCGCGCCAGACGGTGAGGTCGCGCCTTCGTGGCGCGGCGACCGTCCGTGCCGGCTATTGCTAAATTTCTAGCATATGCTAATTATTTAGCATCGTCGCTCCCCGCAGAGAGTCGCCGAGAGCGAGCAGCAGTTCCATGACGGGCACAACCCACGGGGGCGCAATGCAACTCGGCATCGCACCGACGCTCGTGATCGCTCTCGCCGCGGCGACGTCCAGCGCCACGGCGCAGGAGCAGTTGTCCGACCCGGGCTTCGACCCGTCGGTCGCGCATCCGGCGTACGTCGCCGCTACGGGCCCGCGAGTGCTGTTCGATCAAGCACACTTCAACTTCCATACGGCGGGCGGCAGGTACAAAGCCTTCGCCGACCTGCTGACGCGCGACGGGTACCGCATCACGCCCAGCCCGCAGCGCTTCTCACGCGACCTGCTGCGCGGAGCCGACCTGCTCGTGATCGCCAACGCGCTCGGCGCGCCCGACGTCGCCAGCGCGGATGCCGAGAAGCCCGCGTTCACCGAGGAGGAGACACGCGCGGTGGCGGAATGGGTGCGCGCGGGAGGCGCGCTGCTGTTGATCACGGATCACCAGCCGACGGGCGCCGCCGCGCGGACGCTGGCCGCACGATTCGGCGTGGAGATGAGCAACGCCGTCGTCGTCGACACGACCGAGGGGAACTACCTGGATGGCTTCATGCAGGTCAACCTCGCGTTCACGCGCGCCAACGGTCGTCTGCAGGCGGACGCCATCACCGCAGGTCGCGATACCACCGAGCGCGTGCAGCGCGTGGTCGCATTCGGTGGACAGTCACTCCGCGGCCCGCCGAGTGCCGACTGCTTTCTCGCGCTCGGGCCCGCTGCGTTCGACTTGCACGCCGCCACCGGCGAACGCACCTCGGCCGCGGGACGCTGCATGGGGCTCGCCTTCCCCTACGGCCGCGGGCGCGTCGTCGTGATGGGCGAGGCCGGGATGTTGAGCGCGCAGCTGGTGACGGAGGACGAACCGAGTGGAAAGACGACCCATCCCTGGGGAATGAACTGGCCCGGCGTCGACAACCGACAGCTCGCGCTCAACATCAGCCACTGGCTCACTCGCGCACTGTGAGCATGCTCCGCGCAGGTTCTCGTCGGCCCCGGCCGACGCACCGATCAACCGGCCATCGAGCCCGCAACCCGACTCACTGATTCACCGCCGTCCCCGGTACCGTACACTCCCACCGCGTCGTCACCGGCCAGCCATCCACGAGCGTCGAGTCCTCGAACGCGACGACGATCGCCTTCGGCGCACTCTTTCGCAGCTGCCGACGCTCGTCGTCGGCGAGCACAGCGCGGGTCACCGCGACGGCGCGTCGCACCAGGTCCATCTGCTGCGCCTCCGGCCGCCGGGCCGCTCCGAGTCGTCGTAACGCCAGATACGGCCGGCCATTCTGGATGCGGCACTCCGGCGGCGGCTCGATGCCGAGCGCACGCGAGATCGTCGCCGCCGTCGAGCGGAACCGGAAGACCTCGAAGTTGAACTGAGCCATCGGTGGGATCGGGTCGTGAGCGCGACGTGGGCGCATTGCTGCACCGCTCCATGGCGACTATGATAGCGCGCCGAGCGCAACACAGCGTCAGCTTCCCACGGATCCCTCCCCCCATGCTCCCTCGCGCCGCGCACCTTCGCGCTGCCTGCTGCAGCCTCGCCGTCGCCCTCGCCTCGCTCCTTCCCGCCGCGCCCGCGCAGGCGCAGACCCTCCGCCAGCGCATCTCCGACCTCTTCATCTTCGGCGAGGGCCAGGAGCCGCTCTTCCTCGCCGGCTCGGGGGACCCGAACAACCCGCAGTCGCTCCAGGTGCACGGCGAGCACTTCATCCCGGCGTCGAGCGCCGAAAACGGCGCGCTCATCTCGATCATCGGCGACGCGCTCGGCCAGAGCATCAGTGCGATCCCGATCGGCTCGACGAGCGGCAGCGAGACCTTCCGCTTCGAGGGGGGCGTGCCGGAACGGACCTCCACCTCCGCCGGCGCGATCTTCGCCGAGCGCGCCGCGACCCTCGGACGGGGCCGCGTGCTCGTGGGCCTCAGCCGCACCAGCTTCAGCTTCGCGACGCTGCGCGGCGTGAACATGCACGACATCCAGCTCACGTTCACGCACCAGAACGTCGACTTCCCCGGCTGCTCCGCCGCCGTCGGGGGCGACTGCTCGAAGTACGGCATCCCCGGCGTCGAGAACGACGTGATGGACTTCCATCTGTCGATGGATCTCGACGTCGCCGTCACGCCGGTCTACGTCACCTACGGCGTCACGGACAAGGTCGACATCAGCGTCGTGATCCCGCTCGTCCAGGCGGACTTCCGCGGCACGAGCAACGCGCAGATCGAGCCGTTCGGTGGCACGACGGCGACGCACTACTTCGCCGGCACGCCGACGAATCCCGTGCTGTCGGCGTCGCGCCAGAGCCTCGGCTCGGCGGCCGGCCTCGGCGACGTCGACGTCCGCACGAAGATCAACCTGCGCCAGAACGTCAACGCCGACGTCGCCGTGCTCGTCGACGCGCGCTTCCCCACCGGCGGGACGGCCGACCTGCTCGGCTCGGGCAAGTTCACCGGGCGCGTGCTCGGCATCGTCGACTCGCACTTCGGCAACTTCTCCCCGCACCTCAACGCCGGCTATCTCTTCCACGCCGGCGAGCAGCAGAACGACGCCGTGCTCGGCACCGTCGGCTTCGATCAGCTCCTGAGCTCCAACGTGACGCTCGCCGCCGATCTCGTCTCGGCGCTCCAGGTGGGCGACAGCAAGCTGGTGCTCCCGGGAGTCGTCACGTGGGACGCGCCCTTCCGCCGCTCCCTCAACCCGACGAACATCCCGACGACGCGCGACGACATCGTGGACGGCTCGTTCGGCGTGAAGGTCGCGCCTGCCCGCAACACGATCATCGTGCTCAACGCGCTCTTCCCCCTCAACCGCGGCGGTCTGCGTCCGAACCTGGCGTACACGGTGGGACTCGAGCGGACGTTCTGATTGTGGGAATGAGGGAATGAGGAATGGCCTCGGAGCGCCGAAGCGTCCCGAGGCCATTCCTCATTCCCCCATTCCCTCATTACCTCACTGACACCAGCCTCCAGGTATTCCCATCGCGACGGAGCCGCGCCACGAAGCTCACCGGCTGCCGCTCGACCCGCCCCGATGAGCTCTCGTACTCGTACGTCCCGTTCACGTGCGCGTCCGTGATCGTCGCCGAGCCTTCGACGCTCGCGACGCGGAAGGTGACGTCGAGCTTGCGCGCCGCCTCGAAGAACTGCTCGAAGCCGCGCTGCTGATCCGACGTCAGCGCCGGATACACGCGCCGGATCGCCGCGATGTCGCGCGCCTCGATCGCGCGCGCGTACGACTCGAACACCGGCGCGACGTCCGCCGCCGTCGCAGGAGCGGGTGGCGGCGGCGCGACGGGGGCGTCCGTCGCCGGGCTCGGCACCGGCTTCGGCGGGGTGGTGGTCGCCTGCTGCACGGCCGGCGGGAGCGTGACGGTCGGCGTCACGGGCTGCGTCTGGACGACGGTCTGTGGTGCGCTCCTCGTCTGCGGCGCGGGGAGCGTCGGCGGATTCACCGGCGCGCGCGTCGTGCGCTCCGGCGGCACGGTCTTCGACGTCCGCTGCTGCTGCGCACGCGCCTCCGCCACGCGCGCGAGACTGTCGGCGCGCCGAGCATTCGCCTCGCGTGCCGCCGCGGCCTTCGACGCCGCGCTCGGCGCGGAAGCCGGAGCGCTCGGCGCGGGCGCCGCGATCGTGGGCGCGGGCGGTGCCGGAGTCGGCGTCGTCGCCGTGGGAGTGGTCGACGCCACGACTTCGGCCGGCGTCCGCGCGGACGCAGGCGCCGCCGCCGCACTCGAGTCGTGCTGCTCGGCGGGCGTGTCGTCCGACGTGCGCAGCCGCATGAGCTGCGTGCCGGCGAGCACGAGGATCGCCACGCCGACGAGCACCCCCGCACCCGCGAGCTCGCGGCGCTTCGTCTTGATCGCCGCCGTCTGGCGTGACTGGCGGATCGCGTGCTCCACCGTCGCGCTCAGCGAGACGGACGACGGATGCGACGGTCCGCTCAGCGAGGCGCGCACCGCGCTCAGGTCGTTCGCCATGTCGAGCGCGCTCTGATAGCGCGCCGCGGCGTCCTTCATCATCGCCTTCTGCACGACCCGCTCGAGCGCCGTCGGCAGACCGCTGGTGAGCTCCCGGACCGGCTTCGCCTCCTCGGTGAGGATCTTGAAGAAGAGGTTCTGCAGCGAGCCCGCGTCGAAGGGGAGCTCACCGGTGAGCAGCTCGTACAGCACCGCGCCCACCGCGAAGATGTCCGTCGCCGGCGTCGTCTTCCCGCCCGTGATCTGCTCCGGCGCCATGTAGCTCGGTGTGCCGAGCGACGCGCCCGTGCTCGTCAGCTTGGACGACGCGAGGTGCGCCACGCCGAAGTCCATGATCTTCGCGCGGCCGTCCTCGCTGATGCGGATGTTCGCCGGCTTGATGTCGCGGTGTACGATGCCGCGCTTGTGCGCG
>Ga0157372_10009795_pt1 | contig 10191 bp, 8 predicted proteins | sample C55metaG_FD_115307 | JGI IMG/M metagenome (GOLD analysis project Ga0157372, IMG submission 115307) | Corn rhizosphere microbial communities from Kellogg Biological Station, Michigan, USA - C5-5 metaG | ecosystem: Host-associated > Plants > Roots > Rhizosphere > Soil | place: USA: Michigan...
ACGTTCCTGATGGTGTTCCTGATCCAGGCCACGCAGAACCGCGACGCCGACGCGATCCAGATCAAGCTCGACGAGATCATCCGCGCGCTCGACAACGCGCACAACTCGATGCTCGACCTCGAGGAGCTCGAGGAGGACGAGCTCACGCGCATGCGCCAGAACTACCTCGACCTCGCCGAGCGCGCGCGCACCGCGTTGAAACGCGGCAAGTCCGACACCGGCGTGCCGCGCATCGACAAGGGCGAGGAGGCGGTGCGCCGTGTCCAGGGCGGCGAGCGCCGGGCGCTCTAGCCGAAGTCGACCGCGGTCGTATTCGCCCCGCAGAGGAGCACGCCGACCGTTTGCCCGCGCGCGGGCCTGAAGGCCTGCGAAAGCAGCGCCGCCATCGCCGCGGCGCCGCCGGGCTCGGCCACGATGCGAACCGTCTTCCAGAGCGCCCGTTGCGATGAGGCGATCGCTTCGTCGCTCACCAGCGCCGTGCGGGCGACGTGCCGCCGGGCGAGCGGGAACATGAGCTGGCCCACCTGCCGCGGCGCGAGCGAGTCCGCGGCGATCCCGCCCGCGGGCGCATCCACCGGCCGTCCGGCCTCGAGCGCGCGCGTGAGCGTGGGAGCGGCTTCGGGCTCGACGCCGATCACGGGAATGCGCCCGGCATACCACGCGGCGATCCCGCCGATGAGCCCGCCGCCGCCGACCGCCACGAGCAGCGCATCGAGGTCCGGCGCCTGCTCCTCGTACTCGAGCCCGACCGTGGCCTGGCCCTGCAGGGTCTCCCACTGGTCGTACGCGTGGATGGGCAACGCACCGGAGCGCTCGATGTACCGCTCGCTCGCCTTGAGCGCATCGTCGTAGCGGTCGCCGCCGATCTCGAGCCGCGCGCCGTAGCCGCGAATCTGCTCGACCTTCGCGCGCGACGCGACGGTCGGCACGAAGATCGTGGCGCGCACGCCGCGCTTCATCGCCGCGTACGCGACTGCCGCCCCGTGGTTGCCGCCCGAAGCGGCGACCACGCCGGCTTCCGGAATCGGGCGCGTGAGCAGGCTGTTGAACGCGCCGCGCGTCTTGAAGGATCCCGCGTGCTGCAGGAACTCGAGCTTGAAGACGAGCCTCACGCCGTCGAGGCCGAAATCGGCGCCGTCGACCTCGAGCGTCGGCGTACGGCGGATGAAGGGAGCGATGCGCGCGCGCGCCGCGCGAATCGCCTCGGGTGCCAGGCTCAGTGCTTCACGGCCTGGCGGGCTTCCTCGGCTTCCCTCACGGACAGGATCGATTGGAGCGTGCTCACGTCGGCGGGCTTCACGAGATGGTAGTCGAATCCCGCCTCGTGCGTGCGGCGCCGGTCCTCGCGCTGGCCCCAGCCGGTGAGCGCCACGAGCGTCATGCCCTTGTGCTCCGGATCCTCGCGCACGCGGCGCGCCACTTCCAGCCCGTTCATCCCGGGCATGCCGAGATCGAGCAGGATCACGGCCGGGCTGAACGTCTTCAGGGCCGCCAGGGCCGACTTGCCGTCGTGCACCACCATCACCTCGGCGCCGAGGAACTGCAGCAGCATGCCGAGGCTGTCGGCCGCGTCCTCGTTGTCGTCGACCACGAGCACGCGCCTGAGCCGCGGCGGGTGCGCCTCGGGCGCCGGCACGGGCGCGTCGTGCTTGGCGACGAGCTGTGCCTGCGCGAGCGGCAGCCGCACGACGAATTCGCAGCCCTTGCCTTCGCCCTCGCTGAACGCCTCGATGGTGCCGCCGTGCAGGTGCACGAGCGTGCGCGCGAGCGTGAGGCCGATCCCCAGGCCGCCCTGCGCGCGCGCCCCCGTGTTCACCTGCGTGAACATGTTGAAGACCCGCTTCAGCATTTGCGGCGGGATGCCCTCGCCGTTGTCCTTCACGCACACCGCCGCCATGCCGTTCTCGGCGCCCACGCTCATGGCGATCTCGCCGCCTTCCTTCGTGTACTTGGCGGCGTTGTTGAGGAGGTTCGCGAAGACCTGGGCCAGGCGCACGGGATCCGCGTCCATCGTGAGCGGCGTCTCGGGCACCTGGATGAGCAGCTTGTGCTTGCCGGCCTCGATGAGCGGCATGCTGGTATCCACCGCCGTGCGCAGCACGGCCGCCAGCTCGACGCGCTCCTTGCGCAGCTCGATCTTGCCGCGCGAGATGCGCGAGACCTCGAGCAGGTCGTCGACCATGCGCACCATGTGCGCGACCTGGCGCTCCATCATGTCGCAAACGCGGTTCACGGTCGGGTCCTGGATCCCGGCCATGCGGAAGATGTGCAGCGAGTTGCGGATCGGCGCCAGCGGGTTGCGCAGCTCGTGCGCCAGGGTCGCGAGGAACTCGTCCTTGCGGCGGTCCGCCTCGCGCAGGTCCTCCTCCGCGTGCTTGCGCTCGGTGATGTCCTCGATCACCGCGACGGCGGACACGCCGTGGGCCGCAGCCTCCTTCGCCGCCGACACCGAGAGCTTCACCCAGATCGTCTCGCCGTCGCGCCGCACGAAGCGCCGCTCCGCCGCGAAGGTCTCGATGTGGCCGTCGGCAAGGCGCTTCACGAGGCCCTGCACGTCCTCGCGGTCCTCGTCGTGCGTGACCGCGGCGAGCGGCAGCGACAGCAGCCCTTCGCGGCGCTCGCCGAGCAGGCGGCAGAGCGAGTCGTTCACGAGCGCGAAGCGGCCGTCGCTCGTGAGCTCCGCGATGCCGACGGCGGCGTTCGCGAAGAGCGCCTTCAGGCGTCCCTCGCTGTCGCGCAGCGCCTTCGCGATGTGGTCGAGGTCGACGAGGTGCTCGCGCGCGTTGTACTGGCGGGCACGCGCTCGCAGCGCCGTCTGCACGGCCGTCATCAGCGCCGCGACGCGCACCGGCCGCTCGAGCAGCGTCACGTTGCCGAGCGCGCGCACGGTCTGGCGCACCTGCGGCGAATCGGCGCCGGGGTGTGCCAGCAGCAGCACCGGAAGGTCCGACCACGGCGGCTGGCGCGACAGCCGGTCGCCGAGGGCATAGAGCTGCGTCTCGTTGCCGATCGCCTCCTCGGAAATGAGGATCGCGCCTGCGCCCGCGCTCATCTCCTGCAGCAGGTGCGGCAGGTCGCGGCACGCCGTCGAGCGGATGCCCACCTCGCCGAGCACTGAACGCGCGAGCGGCGCGTCCCTGCCGGTCGGCGCCAGGATCAGCAGCCGGCGCTCGTGGCTGGGGGAGCCCGCCTGGGTCACAGCTGGTTGGCTTCCTTCGCCATCTCGCGGGCCGGGCCCTCGTAGACGGGCACGCCCGTGAGCACGCCGCGGAACTCGACCAATGGCTGGCCCACCGTGATGCCGCCGGGCTCGAGCTTGAACTCGCGGATGGTGCGCTCGTGGTTCCCGCCGCGCTTCTTCATGACCGACACCGCCTGGCGCACCGCGCCGCGCGCCTCGAAGTAGCGCAACAGCACCACGGCATCGGCCAGGTAGCTCGCGTCGATCGGCGTTTGCATCTGGTTGCCGATCAGGCCCTGGTGCGCGCCGATCAGCAGCGTCGCCACCCCCTTCTCGCCCAGGTACATGAGGATCTCGTGCAGGTGGATCGTGAGGAACCGCTCGCCCGGCATCGCGTTGAGGTAGCCGTTGAGGCTGTCGATGACCACACAGCTCACGCCGTTGTGCTCGACCTCGTGGCGGATGGTGTGGGCGAACTCGCCCGGCGTGAGCTCGGACGGATCGACCTGGCGGATCGTGATCTTGCCGTCGTCCAGATGCTTCTGCAGCGGGATGCCGAGGCCCGCGCCACGCGAGACGAGCGTCGAGCGTGCCTCGTCGAAGATGAACATGGCCGACTTGCCGCCCGTGCCGGCGTGGCACGACATGAACTGCGCGGCGAGCGACGACTTGCCGGTGCCCGCGGCGCCCACGATGAGCGTGCTCGTGCCGCGCTCGAGGCCGCCGCCCAGCAGGTCGTCGAGGCCGACGATGCCGCTCGAGATCTTGTTGCCCGGTGTCTCGGTGCGGTGCTCGGCCGCCACCAGGCGCGGAAAGACGAGCAGGCCTCCCGGGGCGATCACATAGTCGTGGTAACCGCCGCGGAAGCGCCGGCCGCGATGCTTGAGCACGCGCAGCCTGCGACGGTCCGAACCGTACTCGGGGAGCAGCTGCTCCAGCAGCAGCACGCCGTGGGCGATGCTCTGCACCTGCAGGTCGCGGCCCGCGCTCGTGAGGTCGTCCAGCAGCAGCACGGTGCAACGCCGCCCGCGGAAGAACTGCTTGAGCGCGAGGAGCTGCCGCCGATAGCGCAGCGGGTCCCCCGCGAGCAGGCGCAGCTCCGAGAGCGAGTCGAAGACGAGGCGCGTCGGCTTGAGATGCTCCACGTCCGCGAGGATCGTGCGCGTGGTCTCCGAGAGCTCCACCTCGGCCGGGTGGAACATCGTGTACTGCTCGGCCGGCTGCAGCGCCTCCTCGGGCGGCACGAGCTCGCGAATCGTCACGCCATCGAGCGACCATCCATGGGACTCGGCCATGGAGCGCAGCTCTTCCTCGGTCTCGGACAGCGTCACGTAGAGGACCGACTCCCCGCGCCGCGCACCCTCGATCAGGTACTGCATCGCGAGCGTCGTCTTGCCCGAGCCCGGCACGCCTTCGATGAGATACAGCCGGTACGGCGTGAGGCCGCCGTTCAGGATGTCGTCCAGGCCCTGGATCCCGGTGGCCGAGATCTTCTCGTAGTAGGCACCGCCCGCGGTGCTGGCGACGGCGTCGTTCACTGGGTCCTCACATTCACACGCTCACACGGAAAGGCGCGCAAGCAAACACCCGCGCGCCGAAAATCCACGGCCGTTCGAGGGCCGCAGGCGCAATTAGTTCCATCGGATCAAGTCCCTGGGAGGCTTCGACGCCGCGCATTTTGCCACATTCCGTACCCGAGTACGGGATCAACGCTTGCCGCGCGGAAGCTCGTCGCCGCCCTTGCCGTACGCGGGAGGCACGTACACGTTGAGCGTGCGCAGCAAGCCGCGGCCATCGTTGCGGATCTCGTGCTCGTCGCCCTTCTCGATCAGGAGCAGCGTGCCCGGGACGAGCTTCACGCGACGCCCGTTGATGCGGGCCACGCCCCGACCCTCGACCACGAAAAGCCATTGGTCGGCGCCGCGATGGCGGTTGTGGGGATCGCCCTCCGCGTCCCCCGGCGGGATCACCATCTCCGCCGCCTGCGAGCGGGCGTTGCCGAGAGCGACGCGAAAGCCGCGCCCGAAGCGCAGCGTCTTTTTCCGCACGGCCTTCTTCTCCTGGTTCGTGCGCGGCCCTGCCGCTCAGCGCTACTTCGCGTCCGCCTCGATCACGCCGCAGGCGATGCGCTTGCCACCCCCGCCCAGCGGCTTGGGCTGGTCGGAAAAATTGTCGCCGCCCTCGTGGATGACGAGTGCCTTGCCGGCAAGTTCCTCCAGCTTGAGCCGCTTGGAGGACACGGCCTTCGTCGCCTTGCCGTCCTTGCCCACGACGAGGGGCGGCAGGTCGCCCTGGTGGCCGTGGCCTTCGGGCCCCTCGTGCTTGCCCGACTTCTCCGGGTCGAGATGGCCGCCCGCGAGCCCCCCGGGGGTCATCTTCCCATCCTGCTCCTTGGCGCCGCAGTTGGCGGCCTCGTGCACGTGGAAGCCGTGGGTTCCGGGGGGCAACCCGTGAAGCTTGGGCGTCAAGGTCACGCCTGCGCCTTTCGCCGCCGAGATCGACACCGTGCCGAGCGACGCGCCCACGCCCTTCTCGTCGATCGAATTCATCTTCACCGTGTAGTTCGCGAACGCGACACCGGGGACCGCCAGGGCCGCCGCGACGGCGAGCGCAAGTTTTCGCATGTTGTTCTCCTTGTGGTGGGGTGGAAGGGAACGAGACTTTGAACGAGCCGCGCACCGTCGCGCAAGCCCGGTCGCGTGGGAAACACGTGCGGCCCCGGGTGTCCAACCGGCCGATCAGCCCAGAGGCCCGCCCGATGACCCTGAACGTGAAGTCCCGCTCCCCGTGGATGAGCTATGCCACTCCGGAGCGAGCACCCCTCGTCAACGACGCGCGCGCCGACGTGTGCGTGATCGGCGCGGGCATCGCGGGCATGACCGCGGCCTACCTCCTCGGCAGGAAGGGCTACCGCGTGATCGTGATCGACGACGGACCCGTGGGCGGCGGCATGACGGGCCGCACCACGGCGCACCTGATGTCGGCCATCGACGATCGCTACCACGAGATCGAGCGGCTGCACGGCGAGGAAGGCGCGCGGCTCGCGTACCGCAGCCACGCGGCCGCGATCGACGCGATCGAGGACATCGCACGCCACGAAGGCATCGACTGCGACCTCGATCGGCTCGACGGCTATCTCTTCCTGCCGCCCGATGGCGATCCCGCGGAGCTCGTGCGCGAATACGAGGCCGGATTGCGTGCCGGCGTCGAGGGACTCGCGTGGGCCGATCGCGCGCCGATCGATGCGCTCGATACGGGGCGATGCCTGCGCTTCCCGCGCCAAGGGCAGTTCCATCCGCTCAAGTACGTGAGCGGTCTCGCACGCGCGCTCGAAGGCCTGGGCGGCGTCATCCACTCCGGCACCCACGCCGTCGGCGTGCACGGCGGCGAGCATCCGTGCGTCGCCACGGCGAATGGCGCCCGCATCGACTGCGATGCGATCGTGGTGGCCACCAACTCGCCGATCAGCGACCGCATGGCCATCCACACGAAGCAGGCGCCCTACATGACCTATGCGGTCGCGCTGCGCGTGCCCCGCGGCTCGGTGGCGAAGGCGCTGCTGTGGGACACGCTCGACGACTATCACTACGTGCGCCTCAAGGATGCCGAGGGCGAGGTCCTGATCGTGGGCGGCGAGGACCACAAGACGGGCCAGGCGCACGACAGCGAGACGCGATTCGCGCGGCTCGAGCTCTGGGCACGCGAGCGCTTCCCGGTGGCGCGCGAGGTGCTGCACCGCTGGTCCGGGCAGGTGATGGAAACCATCGACGACCTCGCTTACATCGGCCGCGACCCCGGCAGCGACAACGTCTACGTGATCACGGGCGATTCCGGCATGGGCATGACCCACGGCACCCTCGGCGGCATCGTGGTGACCGAGCTCATGCACGGCAGCGAGACCGCATGGTCGCACCTGTACGACCCGAAGCGCATGACGCTCAAGGCCGCGTCGACGTACGCACGCGAGAACGCGAACGTCACGTGGCAATACGCGGACTGGCTCAAGCCCGGCGAGGTCCCCGGGGAGGCCGACGTGATGCCGGGCAGCGGAGCGGTGCTGCGTCGGGGCGTGCACAAGGTCGCGCTCTATCGCGACGAGGCGGGAGTGCTGCACCAGATGAGCGCGCGCTGCCCGCACCTCGGCTGCGCCGTGCGCTGGAATGCGCTCGACGCGACCTGGGATTGCCCGTGCCACGGCTCCCGTTTCGACGCGCGCGGCGAAGTCCTCAACGGCCCGGCGCTGACCGGCCTCGAGCCGGTAAATGCTTCCGAAGCTCCGCCGGTAACTCCTACGGCGATGCCGCCGGATTCCCGTCCGGGCGCGACGCCATAGTTCCAATCCGACAAGCAGTTACTGAAAGTCCGACAACGGGCACGGAGGTTGCACCATTTTTCCGGATTGACTCACTGGCCCGCTCACTCGTGCACGTCGCCCCTCCTGCCGCCGCTTCCGCCCCGCTCGCAACCCCGTCGACCCTTTCCGCCGTCACCCGAGCCGATGTGTGCATCGCGGGGGCCGGCCTGTCGGCACTGCTCGCCGCGTACCTGCTGGTGCGCGCGCGCCGGTCCGCCGTCCTGGTCGAGGAATCCGCCATCGGCGCGATGCAGCCCGGCATCGGCACCGCGCGCATGTCGACCCTTCCGGACGCGCCCTGGCGATCGGTGCGCGACGCCGAGGGCGCACAAGCCGCGCGCGTCTCGGCGCGCAGCCATGCGGCCGCCGTCGAAGCCCTCGAAGCGATCGTGCGGCGCGAGCGCATCGCCTGCGAGCTCGAGCGCCTCGACGCATATTGCGAGGTCGAGGGCGGCCTGCGGGGCGCGCGAATCGAGCGCGATGCCGCGGTCGCTGCGGGCATCGCGGAAGCCGAGGTCGTGCAGTCGCTCGCGGTTCCGGGAGGCACCTGGGGACCGACCGTGCGTTATCCCGGCCAGGTGCGCCTGCAGCCGCTCAAGCTCGCCCTCGGCCTCGCGAACGCCGTCACGCGGGCGGGCGGACGCGTCCTGCTGGGTACCGCCCCCGCGGCGCTCACCTCCGATCGCGCCGCGCTCGCGACTTCCGGGGGCCAGCGCATCGAGGCCGACGTCATCGTGACGGCGCATGCGCTCCATGCGGGCGGACGCCTCGAAACGGTCACCGCCCCGCACCTCGCGCACGTCGTGGGCGTGCACGTCGCGCGCGGCGCGCTGCCGCAGGCGCTCTATCGCGACGCACGCGCGTTTCCGATCGATGCGAGCCTGCTTTCCCATGGGCGGGGCGCCGGCGAAGTGCTGCTCGTGGGAGGAGAAGACCCGCCGGGTGACGACGACCACACCGCGTTCCGCTACCTCGCGCTCGAGCGCTGGGCGTGCGAGCGCTTTCCCGGCGCCGGCCCGGTCGTGCATCGCGGGACCGTGCAGGCCGTGCACGAGCGCGAGCTCTTCGCCTTCTCGCGAGAACGCGCGGGCGGCATGCAGGCGTGCGCCCGCGGCGGGAGCGCGCTGACACGGGCGATGCTCGATGCGCTCGCCATCGCGGGGTACGTGGAAGCCGCCGACACGCCGTGGCCCGAGCTCTACCTGCGCGCGGCGCCAGTGCGAGAGCCGGCGCGCCCGGGCTGATCGCGCGCTTGATAAGATGGCGGCCTTCCGAGGATCGGCCGCTTGATCGTCACGCCCCAGGGATTCGTCCCGCTCTTCGCCCCCGAGCCGCACCCCACTGCGCTCACGTTCGTGTTCCGCGGCGCGCAGCTGCTCCTGCGCGAAGGCAGCCTCGCGCTGCCCCAGCCGGATGCCGTCGCGTCGATGCGCATCGCGAACGACCGCACGCTTCCGGTGGGCCGCTACCACGAGACCTATGTGCGCTGCGCATGGGTCGACGCCGACGCGCAGCCGCCGGCCGCCCATGAGTTCCGCGGCTTGCGCGCTCTCTTCGGACGCTTCGACGACGACATGCTCGCGCTCGCGGGCCGCGCCTTCCAGGTGGCGGAATGGGCGCGCACGCATCGTTACTGCGGCGTCTGCGGCAAGCCCATGCACAAGGCCGGCGGCGAGCGCGCGATGCGGTGCGAATGCGGGCACACCAATTACCCCCGCATCGCGCCGGCCATGATGGTGCTCGTCAAGCGCGGACCGGCGATCCTGCTGGCGCGCAACGCCGCCGTCGCCCCGGGTGGGCGCATGAGCGCGCTCGCGGGCTTCCTCGACCCGGGCGAATCGGTCGAGGATGCGGTGCATCGCGAGGTGATGGAGGAAGTGGGCCTGCGGGTGAAGGACCTGCGCTACTTCGGCAGCCAGTCGTGGCCCTTCCCCGGCTCCCTCATGATCGCGTTCACCGCCGAATATGCGGGCGGCGACATTCGCTGCGATCCGGTCGAGATCGCGGAGGCGCGCTTCTTCGGGCCGGGCGACAAGCTGCCCGAGCTGCCGCCGCCGCAATCCATCTCCCGCGCGCTGATCGAGGCGAACCTGCCAAATTAGGGTACGTCCCCAATTGGCTAATTGGGCACGGTCACGTCGCCGTTGCCGCTCGCTTCGAGCGCGCGCTTCACGAAGCCGTTGGCCTTCATCTCGTCGATGAACCCGGAGAGGTAGCGCGCGGCCGCGTCGCGGCCCTTCGGCACGCCGGACGCCTGCCGGATCACCTGGAACGCATCGCCCATCACGCGCAGGCCCTGCTGTTTCGCCGCGCCCATCATGAGCGTCTGCCGCACGCCCGCGACGGCGTCGAGCTTCTCGGACTGCTTGCCGAACGCCTCGATCGCCGCGAGCGACGTGGGAAAGCGCACGAGCTCGGCACTCTTCAGGTTGCGCGTGAGGAAGAGGTCATAGGCGGTCTTGTTCCCCACCGCGACGCGCGTGCCCGCGCGATCCACGTCCGCGGCGCGTTGCAGCGGCGAAGCGTCGTGCACCATGTACGTGCCCTCGATCTGCACGTAAGGCGGCGAGAACGCGATCTCCTGCGCGCGCTCGGGCTCGCCGGCGAGGAAAGCCACGTCCCACGCGTTGCCGCGCACGCCGTCGGCCAGCTTCCC
>Ga0157372_10009798_pt1 | contig 10189 bp, 11 predicted proteins | sample C55metaG_FD_115307 | JGI IMG/M metagenome (GOLD analysis project Ga0157372, IMG submission 115307) | Corn rhizosphere microbial communities from Kellogg Biological Station, Michigan, USA - C5-5 metaG | ecosystem: Host-associated > Plants > Roots > Rhizosphere > Soil | place: USA: Michigan...
AATACAACAAACCGGATATGAAAATTTTGTTGATCATGAAGTTTGGGATCTGTTTTTAAGGAACTATCAAAAGTCGATCGATCACAAAATAGAATTTCAGAAATTCGGCTCTCTGAATATTGCTCATACTCTCTTAGAAAACTTCAACTCTGATATTTTTTACGACGTACTTTATTTTGATGCTTTTGCGGCAATTCATCAGCCTGAAATGTGGACCGATCAGGCTTTGGAACAATGCTGCAAATACCTTAAGCAAGGAGGAGTATTTGTAACTTATGCTATCACCGGAAATTTAAAAAGATCAATGAAAGCTCTTGGCTTTAGCATTGAAAAAGCCAAAGGTGCTCCCGGAAAAAGGGAAATGCTCAGAGCTACTAAACTTTAATTGTTTTTATAATGTCATTTTACGTACTTTGGTGCTACACAACACTAATATGATCAAAAAAAGAACTTTCGCTATACTTGGAACAATTACAGCTTTAATTATTGCTACATCGGCAACTATGCCGCAAGAAGATAAAGATCAGCCGCAATATAAAAATCTGAAAGTGCTCCCTAAAAAAATAAGCCATGAAGACATGGAAAAGGTAATGCATCATTATAATAAAGCACTGGGAGTAAAATGTAATTTTTGTCATGCGAAGGCATCTGATGGCTCGAACAAACTTGATTTTGCAAGTGATGAAAAACCTGAAAAAGCATCAGCCCGTGAAATGATGAAGATGACGAATAAAATCAACTTGAAATATTTTGGTGGTAAAAAAGAGGTATTTAATCAGGCTGTTATGGAAGTTAGTTGTAACACCTGCCATAATGGGAAAGCGCATCCAGAAGAATAATTTTATTCTGTTATTTAATTAACTGGTCAAAACATTTTCCTTTCATTTCCTATTAAGCAATAAGTATTCGCAAGAACTATTGCTTTAATTATTAGTAAACCTAAGCCTCATCAATTGCTTTATTATTTAGGTTTATTACATGTTTACTTGTTCTATTATTGACGACAGCATCAGTATAACAACTTTGAAGGGTTATATTGAACTTGTAGATCATATTACCTTAGTTGGGACTTATAATAGTCCCCAAAACTTGATTGATATATTCATTTTAACCAGGCCTGATATTATTTTTATTGATTTTGATCTCGCAAAAAAATACCTTACCGAAACTTTTCAATTAAGTAATATTTCAACTCTGATCATTACCGGGCATTCAACCGATAACGCTTTTGAAGCTTTAGAAATGAATGCTATAGATTATCTTATCAAACCTATAGAATACTCCAGTTTTCTTAGAACTGTTATTAAGTCAAAAAAAATACGATTTAGAGAGCTTGAAAAAAGCTTAAAAAATCTTACAGAAATTAATGATCATTTCTTTATTAAAAAGGACTCGAGCGGAAAAAAAATAGTTAAAGTTAAATATGATGATATAGTATATATTGAAGGTTCGCAGAATTACATTTCGTTGATTATGGAGAACTGCAACCACCTTACCTATCTTACAATGAAAGAAATTGAGGAAAGCTTGCCTGCTGATAAGTTTATTCGTGTTCACAAATCCTATATTGTAAATATTAATAAAATAACCTCTGTTGATGGAAATCAAATCCTGTTAAATGATCATGATAAGATTATTGTGGGCTCATCATATAAAACCAACTTTAATCAAAAATTAAACGAACGGCTTTTAAAAACTAAAAGAAATATTACGAAATACAATTCAGATTAGATTTATTAAGATTGAGGAAGCTTTTCAAATAGGTAGATGTTTAATCAAAAGGATAAGGTTTAGATAAGTAAAGTTTAAATTATATAATGTTTAAGTTGTTATAAAGTTTAAGTAATATGTCTTTGTTATTATTAACTCAATTTTATTGTGTCTTTAAGATTTCCTTATTTTTCTTTTGACATTTCAAATGTAGAGAAAGCATATTTCCTGCTAAAAATAATTACATGAACGCAGGGAAAAACTTGACCAACTCAATAAAAAGTTACACCAATAATTTTGGGGACTTAATATAAACGCTGAATAAGGGGAAACAGAAGGAATTCCAGCTATAACAATCTATTCAAAAGAATCGGCTATTTGAACAGAAATGAGAATTGCAGAGTCTTTTTAAGCCCAATAAGAACTCAGATAAGAATTATCATAAAAAAAACCCAGGGATTGCCTGAGTTCGTAACGCTTTTTCACGGGTTCTTAATGTAGGGTAGGATGTGCCAAAAGTGTGGAGAATTTAATTTAAAGAGAAAGTTTTTACACAAACCTACCCATTTACTTGATTAAACTTCATTATACTTACATAAAGTGCGCTTTCATTTTTCGTTAAAGTTGATTCGTGTTATCCTCACACTTATCCCGTATGCAATTCTAGCCAGTATTAAGTTTTAAATGATAAAGGGATTTGTATTTTTGCGCTGCGTAAAAATTAAAAAACATGAGCCGTATTAAAATTAAAGATCTGTTAAATTCAACCAACTATGGTGAAACTGTTACTGTTAAAGGGTGGGTGAGAACCTTCAGAAATAATCAGTTTATTGCAATTAATGACGGGTCTACAATTAATAATATTCAGGCAGTTGTCGATTTTACTTCTACAGACGAATCATTATTAAAGAGATTAACTACTGGTGCAGCTATTTCTGTTTCAGGCAAACTTATTGAATCATTAGGCAAGGGTCAGCGAGTTGAAATTCAGGTTGAAAACCTTGAAATATTAGGAGATAGTGACCCTGAGAAATTTCCACTTCAACCTAAGAAACACAGTCTTGAGTTTTTGAGGGAGATTGCTCATTTACGCTTCCGCACAAATACATTTAACGCCGTTTTTAAGGTACGTCATGCACTAGCCTTTGCTGTACATAAATTCTTTAACGACCGGGGCTTTGTTTACATGCATACCCCGATAATTACCGGATCGGATGCTGAAGGTGCCGGAGAAATGTTCAGAGTATCTACTATTGATTTCGATAACATTCCAAGAAACGAAGATGGTTCTGTAAATTACAAAGAAGACTTTTTTGGCAAACCAACTAATTTAACTGTATCAGGGCAGTTAGAAGGCGAACTTGCAGCCATGGCTTTTGGTGATATTTACACTTTCGGACCAACATTCAGGGCTGAAAATTCAAATACAACACGTCACCTTGCCGAGTTTTGGATGATAGAACCAGAAATGGCCTTCTATGACCTGAATGACAACATGGATTTAGCCGAGAGCTTATTAAAATTTGTGATAAAATATGCTCTTGATCACTGCAGTGAAGAACTTGAATTTTTAAAAGGCCGTTTACTGGAAGAAGAGAAGCAAAAACCACAAAATGAACGTTCAGAGCTTGATTTAATTTCTAAACTTAATTTCTGTTTAGAGAACAATTTTGAACGGATCACTTATACAGAAGCAATCAATATTCTGAAGAACTCTAAACCCAACCAGAAAAAACAGTTTAAATACTTAATTGATGAGTGGGGAGCTGACCTTCAATCAGAGCACGAACGCTTCCTTGTAGAGAAACACTTTAAAAAACCGGTTATCTTAACAGATTACCCTGCCGATATCAAAGCCTTCTACATGCGTCAGAATGAAGTTGACAGCGAAGGAAGAAGAACTGTCAGAGCAATGGATATTCTTTTCCCTGGCATAGGTGAAATTGTAGGTGGTTCTCAACGCGAAGAACGCCTGGAGTTACTCGAAAAACGTATGGAAGATATGCATATTCCGGCAGAAGAGTTAAGCTGGTATCTTGATACACGCCGCTTCGGCTCTGCGCCTCATGCTGGCTTTGGTTTAGGCTTTGAACGCTTAGTTCTATTTGTTACAGGAATGACTAATATCCGCGATGTAATTCCTTTCCCAAGAACACCAAAGAACGCTGAGTTTTAAGAATAGTATTAGCCCGAAAGGGCTATTTTTTGCTCTGTTAAATAAAACCTTCACGAGTAGAAACTCTCAAACAGAGGATGAAAGACATTGAAGGTTCTTCCAGGTCTTTTAAAATTAGCGAAGTGATCGCATTGAGGCCATAAAAAAAAATAAAAACTCAATAAAACACATAGACTTTCAAGAACAAGCTTAACTGTCATTGTTATTTACTACATGAGAAAAGGCTTGTTAAATACTTCTCAGAAAATATTAACACCGCAATCGGGTACAACTATTTATGCCGATTATCTGGAAGACAAACAAATTCTGGAGGTAGCATTTACAGGAGGGAAAACATATCAATACTATGGTGTAGATAACCTGATATGGGAAGAATATAAGCAAGTAATTCTATCAGGAGGCTCATCAGGACAGTTTGTGAATTATAAAATCAAACCCATTTATTTAAACTACAAACAAGTGAAATAAACAGGTTCGACAACTTTATTTAAAAATCTAGGTTTCATAGTAATGGATAAAAAGGATTTGCTCCACTTTCGGATAGTTGATGTTCATGAAGAAAATCCTTATGCAAAAACGTACCAGTTACAACTCCTTAATCACCCCAAATTAAACTTCAGACCCGGGCAATTCCTAACCTTTGTTATTCAAACAGAAAGACAGGAATTACGTCGTTCTTATTCCATTCTGACTTTACCGGAAGAACCATTGAAAATCACTGTTAAAAAGGTTGAAAACGGCGCTATCTCCAGGTTTATATTACAGAACTGGAAGAAAGGTGACGTTGTTTTCTCATTACTTCCCGCGGGAAGATTTTATATAGAAGCTCAGCCGAACGGCCCGCCCCGGGATATTTTTTGTTTTGCTGCCGGAAGTGGTATTATCCCTATTTATCCGCAAATAAGAAGCTTGCTAAAACATGAACCACAAAGTGTAATTCATTTAGTTTACAGCAATAGAAGTGAAAAAGAAGCACTATTTCTAAAGGATATTGAAAATACAGCCGAAACTTTTCCTCAACTCAATTTAATTAAGTTCTTTTCTGATCCTGAAGAACAATTAGAATTCAGAGGACGACTTAGTAATATCAGTGCAGAAATACTGATTCAGAAAATACTTAAATACAACAAGGCTGATGCAGTTTTCCTTACTTGCGGACCATTTGCTTATATGCGTATGCTGGTGTTTACAATAGGTTTGATGGGCTTTAAAAAGGAAAATATAAAGCGGGAAAATTACATTCCTTCCATTATGTATTCAGGAACCGCTCCAGCTAAAACTTTTCCGGAAAGGGACGTTATTGTTAAAATAGATTCTAAAATTCATACCGTAAAAGTATTTTCCAGCGAGAGTATTTTAAATGCAGCCCTGAGGTCGGGGCTGAATTTGCCTTTCAGCTGCAAAGGAGGAGTTTGTGGTAACTGTGCAGCTAAATGCAAAAACGGCAAAGTGTACATGAGCATAAATGAAGTTTTAACAGATGAAGATCTTAAACGTGACTGGATATTAACCTGCACCGGTTTTCCTGAAGAAGAAGGAACTGAAATTGATTTTGATGCTGAATAAGGTAAAGGAAGAATAAAACGCTTCTAATTAAAAACACCTATTTTAGGCATTTAAACAGTATTATCATTTTTAAAACAATAAAAGTAATCCTGTTATTATTAAAATATCCCTTTCTAAAATTAAAGTCATGCTCTTAAAAATCTACGAAAACAACCCCAATCCAAAAGCCATCCAACAAGTGGTAGATGTGCTTAAAAAAGGAGGCTTAATCATTTATCCTACTGATACTATTTATGGTTTAGGATGTGATATAACGAATCAGAAAGCCATTGAAAAAGTATGCCAGATAAGAGGATTAAAGACAGAGAAAGCTAATCTTTCTTTTATATGCCATGATCTTAGCCATATTTCTGATTATGTTAAGCCGATTGACACTTCTACTTTTCGTTTGATTAAAAAAGCGCTGCCAGGACCTTTTACTTTTATTTTTGAAGCCACTTCCAAAGTTCCCAAACTTCTTAGTTCTAATAAAAAAACTGTGGGAATCAGGGTACCGGATAATGATATTGCCAGGGAAATAGTAAGGCAATTGGGAAATCCCATACTTTCTACTTCTATCCATGACGAAGATGAGATAATGGAATACTCAACAGACCCTGAGCTTATTTATGAAAAATACAACAAGTTGGTAGATATCGTTATTGATGGAGGTTATGGAGGCAATATTCCTTCTACTGTGGTTGATTGCACTTCAGGTAACTACGAAATTTTACGTCAAGGCAAAGGTATACTCGAAGAGTTTGCTTAGTAAGAAAGAAGGCTCGTACCAGAAATACATTTTGCTCTTCATTTTAATAAACTTATAGCCTTACTTTAGCGGAATGGCTGGTTTGATAAACTTCAATGCCTTCCGGGATTTTTTAAGATCCGGGCAAACTGGAGGCTTTTTGCTCATTGTTTCAGTATTAATATCCCTTACTATAGCTAATACAGGTTTTGAAAAAGTTTTTAGTCAGCTTCTTAGTTTCCGTTTCGGATATGAACCTTTACATCTTTATTTTCCACTTGAAGGCTGGATAAACGATGGCCTGATGGCCGTATTCTTTCTTTTAGTAGGCCTTGAAATAAAACGAGAAATCCTTGAAGGAGAATTATCATCTGTAAAAAAAGCTGTATTACCCATTTTTGCTGCTTTAGGAGGAATGCTTTTTCCTGCAGCTATTTTTTCAGCTATCAACCATGGAAAACCAACTATTTCTGGCTGGGGAATTCCGATGGCCACCGACATAGCATTTGCTCTGGCTATTATATCCCTACTTGGTAAAAAAGTGCCCACATCTCTGAAAGTATTTCTTGCCGCTTTAGCTATTGTTGATGATTTAGGCGCTATTGTGGTTATTGCTATATTTTATACAAAGTCCTTAAACACTACTTATTTATTTTATGCAGCCTGTATCATTGCTCTGCTGGGTCTTATGAATGCACTTGGTGTAAAAAAGCTTTTCTTTTACATTATCCCCGGAGCTTTTCTCTGGTATTTTATCCATCACAGTGGTATTCATGCAACCATTGCTGGTGTATTACTTGCTTTTACTGTACCTACTAATCCTGTAAAGGAGCGGTCTCCTCTTGAAAAACTGGAACATTCCTTAAATACTCCTGTAAACTATCTCATTATGCCTCTTTTTGCTCTGGCAAATACAAATATAAAATTTGAACAAAGTATGCTGAGCGGACTAACTTCTCCTTTAGGTATTGGGATTATTGCAGGTTTGATTATTGGAAAAGCAGCAGGAATAAGCTCTTTTTCATTTCTGGCCGTAAAAACAGGACTCAGTGCGCTTCCAGCCAGAACCTCATGGAAACACATTTTTGGAGTTTCTTTACTAGGAGGTATCGGGTTTACAATGTCTGTTTTTATTGCCCTCTTATCATTTACTGAAATACACCATCAAACCGAAGCAAAATTTGCTATTCTTATAGCCTCAGTAATTGCTGGATTTATTGGATATCAGTATTTGAATATTTTATACAGAAAAAAGAGTATTAAAGCTACCGAGACTAATAGCTAAAGCTTTTTATTGCCTCTCCTATTTTCTCCACCAATTCTTCATCCAACAATCCATCTGTTTGTTCCCAGCAATCGGGATCGTCGCATATATGAACGAGGGTACAAAGGTGTTCGTCGTTATGAACAATTACATAATTTTCACTACAGGGAACTACAAGCAAACGGCTATGGTCGCCTGTTTCGTAAAGATCAACTTCTATATGAAATGGACCTTCCTGCTGCACATTTTCGTCTTCAAAATCAAAATCGTCGTTCATCTTTTCTATTATTTGGATTATGTAATCAAAAGCTGTTCCACTGAAATACTTCCAACCTTAAATTTCATGGAACTTCAACATTGTCTAAATCATAAAAACCTTCATGAGCAGAAGTTCACAAACGGAGGATGAAAGTAGATATGACGGTTCTTCTTGGCCTTTAAAAAACAATTAGACTTTCAAGAAAAATATGGCGGATACCCTTTGATTTTCAAAATATTATTACATATCTTAAGGGTAAGATATTTAACCACAAGCTTGAGCTTTCCATAAGTAAACCTATTATCCCCGCCCACCAGCGGGGAATTTTTTTTTGATAACGTCTTCTTTTTTCTATTAACAAACTATCAACAAAACGTTAACTTTCTTACCAGATTGATGATTACAATAGCAACACAATAGACTTTAAATTCTTTTAACCAAACAATTGCTTTTCGTGATTCCGGAGCCGACCCGATCTGTTTTACGCGTTTTTCTTGCTTCATGAGATAACTCAAAGTTCTTTAATATCACTACTTTACTATTCAAAATCCACTTAAACTAAAAAACTAATAAATCCGTTAATGAATAAATTAAATGTCATGAAAGTAAAACTCGGTTTAATAGCATGCTTTTTTTTAATGTCAATAGCTCCTGGCTGGACTCAGAGTAAAAAAGAAATCAGAGAGAAAGCTAAGGCAGCTGAAGTTCAGAAACTATTAGAATCCAAACGTTTCTCGTTTAAAGCACAAACGGCCCAGCCTATGCGTGGCGGATCGATAAACCTTACATCCAATTATGATCTTACAATAAGAAAAGACACGCTGCAGAGTTACTTACCGTATTTCGGGAGAGCTTACTCTGCTCCTATGAATGCAACTGAATCTCCTTTAACCTTTAATACCACTAACTTTAATTACACATCTTCTAATGGTAAGAAAGGCAGTAAAGAAATTAGTATTGAGATAAAAGATCAGGCAGCCAATGTGAGGAAATTTTATCTTTCTGTTTCTGCTCAGGGTTATGCTACACTTCAGGTATTGAACAGCAACAGAGATCCGATAAGCTTTAACGGTTATATCAGCGCCATTAAATAGGCTGCTTTTTCCCTTTAAGGTAAATCATTATTTCACTGGCATGTGGAATGCCTAATGTTTTCCCGGGAATTATTGTAAGGTATTTTTGCAGATACACATCAATAATTCCTTTTAAAACCCTCGTTCGCGATTCACGAAATTCATCATCTACTACAAACCGCCCTAAGTGCATTTTGCCTTTTTCATCAACTACTACTGTAAAATTGTGGGTAAAATCTTTATAAGCACCGTTAATAACAATAAAATACTCCGGATTAAGATATTCTTCGGCCCGGCTTGGGTCCATCATATCTGCAACTGCATGAGATTGTTTAACCGTTATTGCATCCGTCCTGCTGATTAATGCTACAGGCTTTCTTGCGGCTAGTAAACTGTCAGGAGAATCAGGAAATTTGTTAGCTTTTGCAATTAATGCCCTAACGTAAGCAGTATCCCTTGCTTTAGGCTTTTGAAGCTCCCTGGGGTCGATATGTTTTTTCTCAATATATTCCTTCGAGTAAAATTTCATTGATACATTCGATCGGTCTTTTTTAACAACTTTCTGCTCTACCTGCAGTAATTGAAAAACCAGACTATCTTTACTTACATGCTTTAAACGAACCCATTCGCGAGCAATATTAAAAATAGAATCGTGATCGAAGAAAACGGGATAGTGCAAAAATTTCTTTTCAAAAGGGCTATAGATCTTCACTGAATCTTCTGACAAAAACTCGAGGATCCACTCTGGTTCCTGCTGAAATCCATAACTATTAAAGCTATACCCATCATCGAACTGCCTTCTTACTTCTATAAAACGAGTACCAATTATTTTTGCAAATGAAGGCCGGCCTGATGCTTCAGTAGCATTTTCATTATTGCACGAGAATATTACTATGCTAAGGAGTGTTAAACAAAGTAGATTTCTGAGTATGTTCAAAGTGAGCACTTCTGAAAAGATAAATAGAATTTAAAACGGATTATAAACGTTTTTTACATAAAAAAAGCGCCTGATCAGACGCTTTTTTTATTTTGTAGCAAAAACTTATGCTGTTACTTCTTCCTTTGATGCAACTTGTGGTCGGCCATTTTTAAAAGCCTCACGAGGTTTTAAACCAAGTATTTCGAACATCTGCATATCTTCGTTTACCGTTGGATTTGGAGTAGTTAATAATTTATCTCCGGCAAAAATAGAATTTGCACCTGCCATAAAACATAATGCCTGATCTGTTAAGCTCATTTGAGTACGGCCTGCAGATAAACGTACAACTGTTTTCGGCATAATAATACGTGCAGTTGCTATCATTCTCACCATATCCCATATTGGAACAAGCGGCTGATTTTCTAATGGTGTTCCTTTAACCGGTACAAGCGCATTAATTGGCACTGATTCCGGATGTCTAGGCATATTAACGAG
>Ga0157372_10009799_pt1 | contig 10189 bp, 9 predicted proteins | sample C55metaG_FD_115307 | JGI IMG/M metagenome (GOLD analysis project Ga0157372, IMG submission 115307) | Corn rhizosphere microbial communities from Kellogg Biological Station, Michigan, USA - C5-5 metaG | ecosystem: Host-associated > Plants > Roots > Rhizosphere > Soil | place: USA: Michigan...
CGCTCGACGATCTCGCCTGGCTCGAGCGAAACCTCGAACACGCCGGTGATGAACTGCTCGATCGCGACCCGGCGCGTGCCGGCGGGACCGCGCAGGATCACGTCGGCGCCGATCGCCGCCAGGCCCGACGGCCAGTCGGCGGAAGGATCGGCGTGGGCGAGGCTCCCGCCGATCGTTCCGCGCGTGCGTACCGCGCGGTAGGCGATGCCGCGCGCGACGCCAGGGAGCGCGCCGCCCGTGACGTCGGGCACCCGCCCGTCCTCGAAGTCGGCGTGGGTGACGCAGGCCCCGACGATGATCGCGTCGTCGCTCGTGTCGACGCGCTTCAACTCGGGAATGCGCGTGACGTCCACCAGCAGGTCCGGCTGCGCCAGGCGGTAGTTGAGCATCGGCACGAGCGATTGGCCACCCGCGAGGATCTTCACGGCCAGGTCGTCGCGGCGATTGAGCGCAATCGCGCCCGCCAGGTCCGTCGGGCGCTCGTACTCGAAGCGCGCCGGTTTCACCGTCGATCCCGCATGCACGTTTCGCTCGGCGCCGGCGCGCGTGCTTTCGCGATGGCCGCAAGAACGCGCCGCGGCGTGATCGGGGACTGCAACAATTCCGCGGCCCCGAGAGGCTCGAGCGCGTCGTTGACCGCGTTGGCGATCGTGGCGGGTGGCGCGATGGCGCCGCCCTCGCCGATGCCCTTGACGCCGAACTCGGTGTAAGGCGACGGCGTTTCCATGTGCACGATGCGCAGTGCCGGGACCTCGGTGGCGCCCGGCAACAGATAGTCGGACAGCGTCGACGCGAGCGGCTGGCCTGACGCGTCGAAGGGCATTTCCTCGTAGAGCGCGGTACCGATGCCTTGCGCCACGCCGCCATAGATCTGGCCGTCGACGACCATCGGATTGACGAGCTTGCCGCCGTCCTCGACGACCACGTAGTCGAGGATCTCGACCTCGCCGATTTGCGGGTCGACGGCCACGAGCGCCGCATGCGCGCCGTAGCTGAACGTCCCCGAGTCGCGAACCGGCTTGTAGCCCGCCGTCACCTCGAGGCCGGCGGGATTGGCGTGCGCGGGAAGCTCCTGCGGGCGCAGGTACCAGACCCGCGCGATTTCAGCGAGCGTGAGGCTGCCCGACGGTCCGATCACCCGGCCATCGCGCACGGCGACGTCGGCGACGTCGACGTGCAGGAGAAACGCGCCGATCGCCGCGGCTCGACGGGCGATCTCGCGGCACGCAAGCGACACGGCGCCGCCTGCCATCACCATCGAGCGCGAGCCCCAGGTGCCGGTGGAGTATGGCGTCAATGCGGTGTCGCCGTGCACCAGGCTCACCTTCGATGCGTCGATGCCGAGAATCTCGTGCACGACCTGCGCGAGTGTGGTCTCGAGGCTCTGGCCGTGGGAATGCAGGCCGATGCGCAGCTCCAGGCCGCCGTCCGGCGTCACGCGCGCCGTCGCCTGTTCGTAGCCCGGCACCATCGGAATGCCCCAGCCCGCGTAGACCGACGTGCCGTGCGCGGCCTGCTCGCAGTACACGGCAAAGCCTACGCCGATGCGCCGGCCGTCGGCCTCGCCCTGCTTCTGGCGCGCACGAATCGCGGGAAGATCGATCGCGTCCATCGCGCGGCGCAGCGCCTGCGGATAGTCGCCGCTGTCGAAGTGCTTCTTCGTGATGTTGTCGAACGGCATCTGCTCGGGACGCACGAGATTCTTCAACCGCACCTCGGACGGTTCGAGGCCGGCCTCCCGCGCTACCGCGTCGAGCACGAGTTCGAGCGCGAAGCAGACGCCCGTGCGCGCCACACCGCGGAACGGCAGGATCGGGCATTTGTTGGTGGCGACCGAATAGGTCCGGCAACGATACGCCGGAAAATCGTATGGCCCGGGCAGAATGCTCGCGACCTGCGCCGCCTCGAGGCACGCCGAGAACGGATACGCGGAATACGCCCCCGAATCGACCGTCGCCTTGCACTCGATCCCGCGCAGCCCCCCGTCGCGATCGGCGTACGCGGTGATGCGGTAATGGTGCTCACGGCAATCGGCGGAAGCGGTCAGATGCTCGCGCCGATCCTCGATCCAGCGCACCGGATGACCGCATTGCAACGCGAGCCAGCCGAGCGCGACCTCTTCCGGCAACAGGATGCCCTTGTAGCCGAATCCGCCGCCGACGTCGGGCGTGATCACCCGGATGCGGCCGTGATCGAGCCCGAGGCACTCGGACAGCCCGGTACGCACGATGTGCGGCATCTGGGTCGCCGTGTAGACGATGAGTTGCTCGAGGCGACTGTCCCAGTGCGCGACGACCCCGCGTCCTTCGATCGGCGCCATGCACTGGCGTGCCGTGTGGATCTCCCGCGTGACCTTGATCGGCGCGTCGAACGCATCGGCGATGCCCACTTCCACGTTGGTCTCGAGAAAGACGTTGTCGCCCCAGGATTCGTGCAGCAATGGCGCGCCGGCCGCCCGGCCCGCGAGCATGTCGAAGACGGCGGGCATTTCGTCGAGGTCGAGCCGAACCGACGCGGCCACGTCCTCGGCGTCGGCGCGCGTCGCGGCGACGCACATGGCGACGAGTTCACCGACGTGGCGGATCTTTCCCGACGCGAGCGCCGGCTGCTCGGAAATCTTGAAGCCCGGCAGGCCCGAAACGGCGCGGATCGGCTTCACGCCGACGAGATCGTTCGCGGTGAAGACGGCGCCGCGGCCGGACGCGGGAACGACGATGTCGCGGATGCGCGCGTGCGCAACCGGGCTTCGCACGAACGCGACGTCGCGCATGCCGGCAAGGCGCAGATCGGCGACGAATTGCCCGCGTCCCCGCAGCAGGCGATCGTCTTCCTTGCGCAGCATGCGGGCGCCGATACCTTGCTCAGACATTTCCGGTGGCCCCCGCCTTGCGCGCGTGCATGCGCGCGCCGTCGCCGGCGCCCGCGGCACGTGACCGCGATTTCGTCGGCTTGCGCGCGACCTTCCCGGCGCCGGCGCGCGGCCGCGAGCGCGGGAGCAGATCGATATGAAGCTTCACGCAATCGTTGCGGTAGACGATTTCGGCGACGTAGATCGCCACGCCTCGACGATCGATCACCACGCAACGGCACTCGGCCGTCGCGGCACCCAACGGAACCTGCAGCAAGCTCGCCGTGCCTGGATCGGCACTGCCGATGACGAGCGTCTGATGAGCCTGCTCGATGCTCACCCCGTCGAGCGTGGCAACCACCGGCAGCGCCGTATGCGCTCGAAACGCTTGCGGGTCGCGCTCGTAGAGATTGCGTTCGAGATGCAGGTCGACGAGCGCATACGGCACGCCGTCCTTGAACTGCACGCTGCGCAGGAAAACGTACGCGGACGCGAGCCGGCCCTCGCCGCTCGTGACCTTGGGCCATGCCGGTGGGTCGTCGACCCTGATGATCCTGAGCACGTTGTCCTTGATGGGCGCGATCAACGAGTCCCAGGTCGCCCCGAGCTTCAGCCAGTGCTTGTCCTGCAAATGGTCGGCGACGAAGGTGCCGCGTCCCTGCCGGCGGTGCACGAGCCCTTCGTCCTGAAGAAGCTCGACCGCCTGACGGACGGTGACGCGCGCGACCTCGAATTCCCGCTCGAGCGCGTCGAGCGTGGAGATCTTCTGCCCGGGCAACCATTCGCCGGTTTCGATGCGCCGCCGCAGCGTCGACGCGACCTGGATGTAGAGCGGGATGCGGCTGCGGGCATAGGTGACCTTGAGCTTGGACATTCCAGTCACCTATCGCGCGGCGAGCGGGCTATCGTCGAAAGCACGGGTGACTCCGCTGACCAGATTTTCGGTGTAGAGGGCTGAGAGATCGATTTCGCCGGTCGGCGCAACACGGCGAAGATCAGCGATATCGCGCAAAAGTGCGGCCTCCTGCTCCCTGCGAAGCCCGCGCGCATTCTCGACGTCGACGGCGACGAAGCGAATCGCGCGGCCGGGCTTGCGCCGGGCGACGACGGGAATGTCGGCGGAAATCACGGTCGCGATTTTCGGATAGCCGCCGGTGGTCTGATTGTCGGCCATGAGGATGATCGGCTGGGCCGACCCGGGCACCTGGATCGCGCCGACGACGGTGCCGTCGGAGACGATGTTGTAGCCCTTGGCGTGCACGAGCGCCGGTCCGTCCAGCCGATAGCCCATGCGATCGGCGTGGTTGGAAACGACGTAGTCCGAGGACAGCAACGTCGCGATCGCATCGTCGGTGAAATAATCGTGTTGCGGGCCCAGCACCACGCGGATCGGCAGGTCGAGTCCGAGGTCGACGGGTCGCGCGAGCGCGCGCTCGTCTCGGACATCGGCACCGTCGCGCGCGAGCGGCAAGCGATCGCCCCGGCGGAGCGCTCGACCGTGAAAGCCGCCAATGCCGCTGCGCACGTACGTCGACGCGCTGCCGAGAAGGGGCGCAATGTCCGGTCCCCCTTCGATCGCCAGATAGGCGGCGACCGAATCGCCGAACGCGCGCACCTGAAACACGTCGCCGCGCACCAGGCGCACGCTTTGGCCTGCGGGAACGGCGCGGACGCGACTGGACTCGATTTCGATCGCCCCGTCGCTACCCGCGAGCGCGACGCGTACCGAGTTCGCGGCGACGCTGAAAGTCGCACCCTGCAGAAGCATCTCCAGCGCCGGCGTACCTGGCGGATTGCCGACGAGGGCGTTTGCGAGGCGCAAGCTGACGCGATCGAGCGGACCGGATGCCGGCAGGCCGACGTTCTGGTAGCCGATCCGCCCCAGATCCTGCACGGTCGTGTGCAACCCCGGTGCGAGGACCTCGAGGGCGGCCGTCATCGCGTCAGGCTTTCGCACGGGACGCGGTAAGTGCCGGCGGCGACCGCGGTGCGAATCGCCTCGAATTCTCGTACGCTGATCGGCTCGAAGCAGACGGCGTCACCGGGGTCGAACAACGCCGGGTGGGGCGAGTGCGGGTCGAACAGGCGGATGGGCGTCGCGCCGATCAAGTGCCAGCCACCGGGACTTTCGACGGGGTAAATGGCGGTCATGCTCGCCGCGATGGCAACGGATCCGGCGGGCACGCGCGTTCGCGGGTCGGCCCGCCTCGGCAACACCAGGCTTTCCGGCAGGTCGCCCATGTACGGATACCCGGGCGCGAAGCCGAGCATGTAGACGTGAAACTGGATGCCGGTGTGGAGGTCGACGACTTCCTCGGTGGAAAGCTTGGTGCGGCGGGCGACGTCGGCGAGGTCGGGCGCATGGACGCTCGCATAGCTCGCCGGAACACGCCAGAGTTTCGCTGGTGGCGTTGCATCGCGGGCGCCCTCGACGAGTTCCCCGATCCGTGGAACCAGAACGTCGGGGCCCGTCGAGAGAGGATCGTAATGAACGGTCAGCGAGCGAAACGTCGGCACCGTTTCCACCACGCCGGGCACCTCGGCCGCACGCACGAGCGCATCGAGGTGCAAAACGGCCTCGCTGACGGCGCGATCGATGCGGTCGCCGAATTCGACGGTCACCGCGGTATCGCCGGAAAGAAGAAACCGTGGCGTCATCGTGCGATGCTCAGCGGTGGTCACGGGATGCGGCGTCTACGGCGCGCCGTCGTATTGTCATCCTATAGATAGTATCGTAGCATCGACGCGGGACATCCCGCCACGAACGAAGGGCCGATGATGGCACCACGGATCAATCTCAATGCGGACATGGGCGAAGGTTTCGGCGCCTATGACATCGGCAACGACGAGGCGATGCTCGGCATCGTCCGCTCCGCGAGCATCGCATGCGGATTTCACGCGGGTGACCCGGTCACCATGCATCGCAACGTGCGCCGCGCCAAGGAAGAGGGCGTCAGCATCGGGGCGCATCCGGGCTTCAACGATCTCTGGGGCTTCGGACGCCGTCGCATCGAGATGAAGCCCGACGACCTGGAGTACATGGTCGCCTATCAAATCGGCGCCTTGCAGGCGATGGCCGCGTACGTCGGCGAGCGCGTCACGCACGTGAAGCCGCACGGCGCGTTGAACAACATGGCGGCGGTGGATGCCGACTATGCGATGGCGATCGGCCGCGCGATCAAGGCGGTCGATCGCGAGCTCGTCTATGTCGCATTGGCCGGGTCGCAAATGGAGCATGCCGGGCGCACGCTCGGCCTGCGTGTCGCGCGCGAAGGATTCTGCGATCGCCTCTACGACGACGACGGCAACCTGACGTCGCGCAGTATTCCGGGCGCCGTCATCAAGGACCCGGCCGTCGCCACGAAGCGCGTCGTCGACATGGTGCGTCACGGGGAGATCGTTTCACGCAACGGAAAGCGCATTGCCTGCAGGATCGACACGTTGTGCGTTCATGGCGACGAGCCGACGGCGATCGACCTCGCGCGCGCCGTGCGAGCGGGCCTCGAGGCGGCCGGGATGGAGATCGTGCCGCTGACCGAAATGTCGTTCGACTGACGTGCCCGCCCCCCGCCGGCGCTCCGCATGACCGAGAACGCCGCCGCTCGCGGTCGCCCGGTGCTGGCGATCATCGGCGGTACGGGTGCGCTCGGCACGGGACTCGCGATGCGCTGGGCGGCGGCAGGCTATCCAGTGGTGCTGGGGTCGCGCTCGCGCGAGAAGGCCGAAGCGGTCGCGAGGGAAATCGAGCCGGGAAATGGCGCACCACCCGTGCGCGGCGACGACAACGTCGGTGCCGCGCGCACCGGCGAGATCGTGGTGATCGCCGTCCCGTTTGCGAGCCATGACGCGATCCTCGACGAGATCGCGGATGTCGTCGCCGGCAAGATCGTCGTCGATGCCGTCGTGCCGCTCGTGCCACCGAAGGTATCGCTCGTGCAACTGCCCCCGCAAGGCTCGGCTGCGCAGATCGCGCACGCGCGCATCGGCGACAAGGCGCTCGTCGTCTCGGCCTTTCACAACGTCAGCGCCGCGAAGCTGCGCTCGGCAGGCGACGTCGATTGCGACGTCCTGGTGTTCGGAAACGACCGCGCCGCACGCGACCGCGTCATTGCGCTCGTCGACGCCCTCGGCACGCGGGGCATCGACGCGGGTCCGATCGCCAATTCGGTGGCTGCGGAGGCGCTCACCTCGATCCTCATCGGCATCAACCGGCGCTACAAGGTCGACCTCGGCGCGGGACTCAGGATCACCGGCAGGTTCGGCACTTCTCCGGAAACGGCGTCGACATGATGCGGGAAGGCCGGTCGGTCACGTTGACGGCCGTCGAGGGACTTCCGCTGATCGAGCCCGGAAACGACCTCGCTGCGATCCTCGTCGACGGCATCCGCCGCGCCGGCATTGCGCCGCGCGATCACGACGTGCTGGTCATCGCGCAGAAAATCGTGTCGAAGGCCGAGGGGCGCTATGTCGAGCTGCGCGACGTCGTGCCCTCCCCGCGCGCCATCGAACTCGCCGAGATCGTTCACAAGGACGCGCGCATCGTCGAGGTCATCCTCTCCGAGGCGCAGGAGATCGTCCGCTATCGCAAGGACGTGCTGATCGTCGCGCATCGGCTCGGGTTCGTCATGGCGAATGCCGGCGTCGATCAATCGAATATCGACCATCGGGAAGGAAGCGAACGCGTGCTGCTGCTGCCGCTCGACCCCGACGCCTCGTGCGCCATGCTGAAGACCCGGATGGACGCGGCCTTTTCCGTCGATCTCGGCGTCGTCGTCAACGACAGTTTCGGCCGCCCGTGGCGCAACGGTGTCGTCGGCGTCGCCCTCGGGGCCGCCGGTCTGCCTTCATTGCAAAGCCTGGTCGGCGCTCCCGACCTGTTCGGCCGCGCGCTGCGCGTCACGGAAGTCGCATTCGCCGACGAGATCGCCGCCGCGGCGTCGATGTTGATGGGCCAAGGCGACGAAGGACTTCCGCTCGTGCACGTCCGCGGGCTCGACTGGAAAGCATTTCCCCGGAATGCGGCCGCGCTCGTGCGACCGAAGCCGCAAGACCTGTTCCGATGAGTGCCGTGCTGGCATTGTCCGGCGGCGTCGGCGGAGCCAAGCTCGTCCTGGGGCTCAGCGCGGTGCTCGACCAAGGCGATCTCGCGGTTGCCGTCAATACGGCGGACGATTTCGAGCACCTGGGGCTGCACGTCTCGCCCGACCTCGATACGATGCTGTATACGCTCGCCGGCTTGAGCGATCCGGTGCGCGGTTGGGGGCGGGCCGACGAGAGCTGGAACTTCATGAGCGCGCTCGGCACGCTGGGCGGCGAAACGTGGTTCGCGTTGGGTGACCGCGATCTCGCCATTCACGTCGAGCGGACACGGCGCTTGCGCGCGGGAGAATCGCTCACGTCGATCGTCGCGCACATGGCGGCACGGCTCGACGTGGCGGTCAGGATCGTGCCGATCACGGACAGCCCGGTGCGCACCGTGGTCCACACCCGCGACGACGGTCCGCTACCGTTCCAGGATTATTTCGTGCGGCATCGCTGCGCGCCGGTCGTGACGGCGATCTCCTTCGCCGGCGCGGCCGAGGCGCGACCGAGCCCGGCGTTCGCGGCCGCGATTGGCGATCCGGAACTGCGCGTGGTCGTCGTCGCGCCATCGAATCCCTGGCTCAGCATCGATCCGATCCTCGCCATCCCCGGCGTGCGCCGCGCGCTCGAAGGCGTGCGCGTTCCAGTCGTCGCCGTTTCGCCGATCATTCACGGCCTCGCCGTCAAGGGCCCGACCGCGAAGATCATGCGCGAACTCGGCATGGAGCCGACGTCGAGCGCGATCGCGCGGCATTACAATGGGCTGATCGACGGCCTCGTCATCGACGAGTCGGATGCAGCCGATGCCGATCGCATCGGCATCCCGGTGAAAGTGGCGCGAACGCTGATGAACGACCTCGACGACCGGCGCCACCTCGCGCGAGCCGTCCTCGCGTTCGCGGAAACGCTTGCCGGCACAGCGAATTCCGCATGAATCCGGTCGACACGCGAAGCGTGAACGGTCCCGAGCGTCTCTTGGCGGTGGTCCCCGCCAAGCGGCTCGCGCACGCCAAAAGTCGCCTGATGCCGCTGCTGTCGTCCGACGAACGCCGGATGCTCGCCGGCGCGATGCTCGCAGACGTCCTGTCGGCGCTCACGCGTGCGCGCTGTCTCGCCGGCGTGATCGTCGTCACGAGCGAGCGCAAGCTCGTCGCGATCGCGCGTAGCGCCGGCGCGATCGTCGTGAACGACGACGACGCCAGCACGGAGAACGCGGCTGTCGCCGTGGGGGCGGCCCGTGTCGCCGGCATGGGGCAAGGCGGTATGCTCGTGATTCCCGCCGACGTGCCGCTGATCACGGTCGAGGATGTCGAGGCGATCGTCGGCGCGCATCGTGCGGCACCCTCGCTCACGCTGGTTCCGGCGATCGGCGATGGCGGAACGAACGCATTCGCCTGTTCGCCGCCCCTCGCCGTTGCGTGCCGTTTCGGCGAGGACAGCCTGCGCGCGCACCTCGACGGTGCCCGCGCCGCAGGCATCGGCGCGGCCGTCGTGCGGCTCCCGCGCGTCGGTCTCGACCTCGATCGGCCGGACGATCTCGCGGCGTTTCTCGTCCGGTCATCACCGACTCGTAGCTACACGTACCTGTTGTCCAGCGGGATCGCGCGGCGGGTGCGTGACATGGACTGCTGCCGCGCGTCCGTTGTCGGCTGACCGCTCGCATGATCGACGGGACGATCGACGCATGACGCTCTTCCGCGCGTCGGACCTCGCGCCCGATCGTCGCTTGTCCGCGGACCAGGCGTTGGCGCTCGCGCAACTCGACGAACTCGGCGAGCTGATGCGGGCGGCGGCAGCGCGGCGCGACCATGCGCACGGTGGCGTCATCACGTACTCCCGCAAGGTCTTCGTTCCGCTCACGAAGCTCTGCCGGGACGTGTGCCACTACTGCACGTTTGCGCAGCCACCGCGCAAGGGCGAGCGCGCCTACCTGACACTCGAACAGGTTCTCGCGATCGCACGGGCCGGCGCCGCGGCGAATTGCCGGGAAGCGCTGTTCACGCTGGGGGACAAGCCGGAACTGCGTTATCGCATGGCGCGCGACGAGCTCGGCCGGCTCGGACACGCGACGACGCTGTCGTATCTCGCGGAGGCGGCGCGCGTCGTGATGCACGAGACGGGGCTTCTTCCTCACGTCAATCCCGGGCTGCTCGACGCGGCCGACATCGTTGCCCTGCGCAAAGTCTCGGTGTCGCAAGGGATCATGCTGGAAAGTGCGGCAGAACGGCTGTGCGCGCGCGGCGGACCTCATCACGGGTC
>Ga0157372_10009801_pt1 | contig 10188 bp, 14 predicted proteins | sample C55metaG_FD_115307 | JGI IMG/M metagenome (GOLD analysis project Ga0157372, IMG submission 115307) | Corn rhizosphere microbial communities from Kellogg Biological Station, Michigan, USA - C5-5 metaG | ecosystem: Host-associated > Plants > Roots > Rhizosphere > Soil | place: USA: Michigan...
CTGCACGCCCGCAAGTCGCCGCTCCTCCTCGGCGTCGGGGAGGACGCCGGACACGTCGCCGAAGCGGTCGCAGCACACCTGCTGGGCGAGAAGATGCCCCCGGCATGAATCGAACATGCGCACGCGGTTTAGGAAACCGCTGCTCTATCCACTGAGCTACGGGGGCCGCCGGACATTGTGCCGCGGTTCAGACCACCACCGTTACGCGCAGGTACGCAGCCTCGATCGAGGTCCCTCGGCGGCCGGCGCCGTGTTGTGCTCGTTGACGAGCGCCTCGAGCTCGGCGTGCAGTTCGGCGTCACGGCCGTCCGCAGCGGCGGCCGCATAGGCGTTCATTGTCGGCCCGTAGTAGTCCCGGAAGTCCGCGAGGTACTCCGACGGCGTGCTCGGCGTCTCGAAGAGGAACATCGTCCGCTCGCACGTGACGTTCTCAGCCGGAATGCCGGCCGCGCCGAACCGCTCGAGCACGTTCGCCTCGAACCCCCAGGTCATGGGACTGATGAAGCCCAGGGGCGGAGGCGGCGAGTACGCCGTGGTGACGCGAAGGAGCTGGGCGACGAAGGTCGGATCGTTCGGGATCCAATTCCCCATCACGATCCGGCCGCCCGGACGAGTCACGCGCACGACCTCCTTAGCGGCGTCGAACGGCCGCGGCGCGAACATCGCGCCGAAGATCGACACGACCAGGTCGAAGCTGTCGTCCGCGAGGTCCGTGAGGTTCGTCGCATCGCCCTCCTGAAAACGGAGGTTGGCAAGCCCCAGGCTTTCCGCCCGAGCATTGCCGGCGGCGACGAGGTTGCGTGCCCAGTCGTCTCCTTCCGCATCGCCTACCGCACGATCATCGGGTACCGCGCGAAGAGCGTCCAGCCCACGGCCGTGCGCGACGTGGGAGGATCGACCCATGAGCGACACCAAGAAGATCGCGGACCTCCTGCACGAGGCCGCCGAGACGCATCACGTCGTCTACCGCATCGTCGACGGCGACGATCCCGACTGGGCGTCGTGGTACGCCGACTGGCTGCTCACGCTCTCCGAGCTGCCGCAGCTCCTCGGCTCGATGCCCGTCCGCAGCCATCTCGTCCACACGCTCGTCGAGCTCGACCGCGTCTACTCGACCGAGCCACGCGAGGAGCGCTGGGAGGACTGGTACGCCGAGCGGCTGCTCGCGCGGTTCCCGCGCGCCTAGCTCTTCGCGCCGACCGGCTTCTCCGAGCGGCTCAACGCATCGTCGGCATCGAGAACGGCGAACAGCTCCTGCCCGCGCTCGGATACGTAGACGGCGCCTGCGGCTCCGGCGACCATCGCCGCCGCTGCCACGGCGGGACCGCGCATCCCGATCCCGAGAGATTCGTCGAGCGAGAACCGTCCCGGCCCTTCATCCGCGAGCGCGGCCAACGCGGCGAGCATAACGACGGGATACTCGACGCCGCCCTCGGTGACCCAGAGGCCGTTCTGTGCGTGAACGTGCCTGATCGCGTTCGTCATCACGCCCGTCAGCATGCTCACGGCCGCAGGGGTGAAGAGCCCCAGCGCGAGAAGCGACCCACCGCCCGCCTCGGCGGCACCCGCGAGCAACGCATTCTGGCGGCCCGGCCGCAGACCGATCTGCTCGAACTGCTCGCCGGTGCCGTCGGGCCCGCCGCCTCCGAACCAACCGGCAAGCTTCTGCATCCCGTGGCCGACGAAGTAACCGCCGATCGTCGCCCGCAGCACGAGCTTGCCGATCCCGTTCATGCTTGTCGGCTACCCGAGCGCGAAGACGGGAAACGCGGGACTACAGTCCGGCCCGGATGAGCGATTTCAGCCTGGCCGGCATGCTCGACTCGCGGCGCGGCGAGGATCTCGAGCTCTGGGCGCGCACGATCAACCCGCAGTTCGTGCGCGTGCTGCGCACGATCGGCTTCGACCGCACGTGGGCCCGCGGCGAGGGCGCATACCTCTTCGACGCCGAGGGGACGCGGTACCTCGACCTGCTCGGCGGCTTCGGGATGTACGGCGTCGGCCGCAACAACCCGCGCGTCCGAGCGGCACTCGTCGAGGCGCTCGAGCTCGAGACGCCGGGGATGCTCGCGCTCGGCACGACGCTTCTTCCCGGCCTGCTGGCCGAGGGGCTGATCGGGCTCGCCGGCGGCCGGATCGGACGCTGCCTGTTCACGAATTCGGGTACCGAAGCGGTCGAGGCAGCGCTCAAGCTCGGGCGCGCGGCGACGAAGCGCGAGCGAGTCGTCTCCGCCGAGCACGGCTTCCATGGGCTCACCCTCGGCTCCCTCTCGGCGAACGCGAACGCGGAGTTCACGGCGCGGTTTCAGCCGCTCCTACCGGGATTCGAGCAGGTTCCGTTCGGGAACCTCGAAGCGCTCGAGGAGCAGCTGCGCCGTGAGGACGTCGCACTCTTCATCGTCGAACCGGTGCAGGGGAAGGGGATCCATCTGCCGCCCGACGGGTACCTCGAGGGCGCCCAGGAGCTGTGCCGCCGCTATGGGACGCTCTTTTGCGTCGACGAGGTGATGACCGGGTTCGGGCGCACGGGCCGGATGTTCGCCTTCGAGCATTGGGGCCTCGAGCCGGATCTCGTGACGGTCGCAAAGTCGCTCTCGGGCGGCTATGTCCCGGTCGGCGCGCTCCTCATGGCGCGCTCGGTACACGAGGCCGTGTTCGACTCGATGTCGCACGCGATGTCGCACGGCTCGACGTTCGCGCCGAACGAGCTCGCCATGGCGGCCGGCCTGGCAACGCTGCACGAGTTCCGCGAGCAGCGGCTCGTGGAGGAGAGCGCGCGGCTCGGCGAGCGACTCCTCGAGGTCACACGACCGCTCGTGGACGAGTTCGAGGTCGTACGCGACGTGCGCGGGCTCGGGCTGGCGTGGGCGATCGAGTTCGGCGAGCCGGCGGGCGGCGGCCGCATGAGGTACCGCATGATCGAGCGAGCGCAGCGAGGGTTGTTCGCGCAGCTCGTCGTCGTGCCGCTCTTCACCAAGCACCACATCCTCAGCCAGGTCGCCGGCCACGACATGGGCGTGATCCGGATCCTGCCGCCGCTCGTCGTGACGGACGCCGACGTCGAGGAGTTTGCGGCGGCTCTGCGCGCGACGATCAGAGCTGCGCGTCGGCCGCAGGCGCTGACGAAGCTCGCGCTCACGGCTGCGACCGCCGGCTTGTCGCGCCGCTAGCCGCGCTCGAGCGGCAGGCCGCGCTTCGACCACTCGCTCCACGAGCCGGGATAGAGACGGCCCTCGCGACCGGACAGCCAGGCGCGGTGGAGGGTGACGGAGGACGTCACGCCCGAGCCGCAGTAGGCGACGAGCTCACCGGGCGGCAGCTCCGGGAGCGGCTCGTTCCACGGAGCATTCGCCGCGCCCGGGATCCGGCCGGGCGGATCGTCGATCTCGTTCGGCTCGCCGCGCCAGCGGTTCGCCGTGCGCGCGTCGACGAGCAGGAGCGACCGGTCGGCGAGCCGGCGCGCGATCTCCTCCGCCGCGATCGTGTCGCCCTCGCGCTGGCGCGGCTCGAGCTCGGCCGGCTCGACCTGCTCCTCACCCGTTCGGAGCTCGCCTCCCCAGGCGTCGATCCCACCGAGCAGGACGGCACAGTCGTTGTGCCCGAAATGGCGAAGCAGCCACCAGAGCCGCTCGGCACCGCCCATCGAGCCGTACGCGACGACGAAGACGCCCGTGCCGATGCCGGCTCGACCGGCAGCCGCAGCGAACTTCTCCTCGGAGGGCAGCGGATGCCGGCCCCCGTCCGGGACGGACAGATCCGAGAGGTCCTCATCGACGTCGAGGAACGACGCGCCCGGAATGTGACCCGCCAGGTACTGACGGCGGCCCGAGTCGGGATCGCCGAGCTCCCAGCGGCAGTCGACCAGCTGGTACTCGAGCGCGCTCAGCCGCCGGAGGACTCGAGGATGCGCTTCAGCTTCTCGTGCGACGTGGCGACCTGGCGAGCTGCCTGCCTGCGGGCGATTGGGGCCATCAGGACACCGAGTCCGTGCCCATGCATCTCCATCTCGAATGAGACGCGGCTGCCCTCGCCGACAGGCTCGACCCGCTGAGTCCCCTCCGCACGAATCGGTCCGTCGAGGCCGCGGAAGGCAACGAGGCGCGGCGGCTCGAGAGCCGTGATCTCGGACGTCGCCGCGACCGTCCCGAGGCCGAGCTTCCGTCGATGCACGACCCGGCTCCCGGCGCGCACCGGTTCGCCGGTCTCGAGGGTGGCGGAGACGAGCCCGTCTTGCCACTCGGGATGACGCGGGACGTCGGTGATGTAGGCGAAGACGTCCTCCGGGCGACGCGCGATCTCGACCGACGTGGAGATGGGAGCCATGGAAACCTCCTCGCGTGGGATGGCTCGGGCCGCGCGAGCCTAACGCATGCGTTGCCGAGCGGCCGTGCGGCGGCCCTCACTGGCCGACGAGGAACGTCACCGTCTCGCCGCGGGCGATGCGCTCCTCTTCCTCCTCGGTTGGCGCGATCCCGAACCAGCGCAGCTGCTCGTCGACCTCCACCTCCGGGGCCCCGCTCTTCGCGCCGTGCACGACGTCGGCGAGCATCTTCCGGTCGCCCCGCTTCATCCCGTGGAGCTCGCGCTCGACCACGTCCGGATCGACGCCCGCTGTCACGAGCTTCCTGCGCGACTCCTCGTCGAGCCTGATTCCGTTCGGGCCCACCTCGTCCGGAGTCAACTCGATCGTGACGAGCTGCGGGAGCCCTCCCTGCAGCGGCTCTGCAGCTGCGGTCCGGTCGGCGTCACGGAGGTAACGGATCGTGATGCCCGTCCGCGCCGCGTCGGCCAGCGCAGCCGCGGGAAGTCCACCGGCTAGGTAGTAGCGCACGTCCCCACCAGGGTAGACCGCCGCTCGAGGAGAACGACGTCTCGCCAGGCTCCGCGCAGCTCGGCGAGCCGCTCACGCACCCCGACCTCGCGGAAGCCGCATGCCTTGTGGAGGCGGATCGACGCCTCGTTCTCCGGGAACACGCCCGCGGTCAGCGTCCAGTACCCCGCCTGCTCCGAGCGCTCGACGAGCGCTACGAGCAGCTCGCGCCCGCGCCCGGCGCCCCGCGCCCCCTCCGCGACGTAGACGCTCACCTCGCCGACGCCGTGGTAACAGGCGCGGCCCGACGCCGGCGACAGCGCGGCCCAGCCCACGACGTCGTCGTCCCGTTCGGCCACGAGCCGCAGCTCGGGATGCGCCGCGTCCCACGCCTCCCAGGTCGGCGTCTCGGTCTCGAAGGTCGCGTCGCCGCTGCGGATGCCGTCCTCGTAGATCGCGCACACCGAGGGCCAGTCGTCCGGCCGCAGGTCGCGAACGATCACCGTGCGTGACTCGGCGACCAGACCGCGGCGAGGATCCCGAGACCGACAAGGACGCTGCCGCCGAACCAGCGCTGCACGCGCGCAATCACCTGGGAACCGCGCAGGCGGTCGGCGATCGTCCCGGCGGCGAGCGCGTACATGCTGTCGCTGAGGAAGCCGAGGGCGGCAAAGCTGATCCCGAGAACGAAGACCTGCAGCCATGCGCGGCTCGCACCGGGATCGACGAACTGGGGGAGAAACGCGAAGACGAAGACGATCGTCTTCGGGTTCGTGAGGTTGACGACGATGCCCTGCATGTAGGCCCGTCGGCGCGTCCGCGGGGCCGCCTCGGCGTCGGCCTCCTCGACGCCGCGCCCCAGCAGGCGCCGCACGCCGAGAAAGACGAGGTAGGCCGCGCCGGCGTAGCGCACGCCATCGAAAGCGGTGGTCGAGGCGAGCAGCAGCGACGAGAGCCCACCCGCGGCGAGCCCGACGAACACCACCGTGCCGGTCGTGATCCCCGCGACCGACGCAAGCCCCCCGCCGCGCCCCATCTCGATGCTTCGAGTGACGACGTAGAGAACCGCCGGCCCGGGCACGAGAAGCAAGGCGATCGCGGTCGCCAGAAAGACGGCATAGGTCGAAGCCGACGGCATCCGAGCGAGCCTAACCGGCGCGATGGAGAATCCGGGGGAGCGACCGGAAGGAGGATTCGATGTATGCGCTGATCGGCCGTGCCCGGATCAAGCCGGGGCACGAGGAGGAGACCAAGGTGATGGCACGGGAGCGAGGCCCCGATCTCGTCCGAGGCCTGTCGGGCAACGCGGCGTACTGGTCCCCGCCCCGCGCAAGGCGAGGGTGAGCTCGTCCAGCACTCGTTCTGGCTGTTCGAGAGCGAGGCCGACGCACGCACTGCAGAGGCGACCTTCAACTCGCTCCGGGAGATGCCCGACGCACCCGCTGAATTCGTAAGCGCCGAGGTCTGTGAGGTCATTTCCGCCATGTAGACGCACCGGCTAGGCAGCCTCGGCGGCTCCGGGCTCGCGTAACGGGAGGACATGGCGATGCACATGGCCGTGCGACTCCGTGCCGTAGCCGCCCGGCACCGGAATGTAGAACTCGGGATACCCCCACATGCCGTGCTCGGCGACGTCGAGGCCCGCCGTCTCGACGTGTGGCTCGACGCGGATCCCCCAGAGGCGATTCATCGTCCAGAGGGATCCGTACGACGATGCGAACGTGAAGGCTCCCACGGCGATGAGCCCGAGCGCCTGGACCGCAAGCTGGTACGCGGAACCCGTGTAGAGCAGCCCTCCCCGCCCGACGCCGACCGTGGCGGCGAGCGCGGGAGCCGCGAACAGCCCTGTCGCGAGCGTCCCCCAGACGCCGGCGAGTCCGTGCACGGCGACGGCGCCGATCGGGTCGTCGATCCCTAGGCGCTCGACGATCGGAACGGCAAGGACCGCAACCCCGGCTGCGACGAGACCGATCACGATCGCAGCCCATGGCGCGACGAAACCACACGCCGCGGTGACTGCGACGAGCGCCGCGAGCACGCCGTTCAGCATCATCGACACGTCGGGCTTGCGGAGGACGACCCAGGCGACGCAGATTCCGCCGACCCCGCCGGCCGCCGCCGCGAGGTTCGTCGTCAAGGCGACGTAGCCGAAGAAGCCGACATGGCCGCCGGTCGCAACCCCGAGCGTGGAGCCCGGGTTGAAGCCGAACCAGCCGAACCAGAGGATCAGCGTTCCCAGGACGGCGTACGGCATGTTGTGGCCGGGGATCGCGTTCGCCCGTCCGTCGTGACCGAACTTCCCGATCCGCGGGCCGAGCAGGAGCGCACCGGCAAGTGCTGCGAGCGCGCCCTGGTAGTGGACGACCGTCGAGCCTGCGAAGTCCTGCATCCCGAAGCGCTGCAACCAGCCGCCGGGCGCCCAGATCCAGTGCGAGACAAGCGAGTACACGACCGTGAACACAGCGCCGAAGACGAAGTAGACCCAGAGCTTCGCGCGCTCGGCCATCGCGCCCCAGACAATCGCGAGCGAGACACCGGCAAACACGACCTCGAACAACCAGCCGGCTGAGCCGGGGATCCCGGCGAACGCGGCGAATGGCGCCTTGCCCACGGCGAGAAGTGCGGCGACCGAAGGCGCAAATCCGTGCGTGCCGAGGACACCGTTCCCGTTCCCGAAGGCGAGCCCGAACCCGACGAGCCAGTAGACGAGCGAGGCGACACCGAAGACGAGGATGTTCTTGCCGGCGATGTGGGCCGCGTTCTTCATTCGCGTCAGGCCTGCCTCGAGGAAGGCGAACCCGGCCTGCATGAACATCACGAGGACGGCAGCGACGACGACCCAGACGGTGTTCATCGCGATGAGCAGCTGATGGTGAGTCATCCGAGACGCTCCCCTGTGCGGTGATGGACAACGTGCGCCACGGGCGACATCCAGCAGAGCCCGTCGCCGGATTCGTGGCCGGTGCGAGCCGCGGCGGCGATCGCGGTGACCGCCCGCTCAGCCAGCCCGTCCTCGATGACGAACGTGAGGAGCGCCTTCGGCAGGAAGCGCGACTCGAACGTCTTGCCGCGGTACTCGTGCGTCACGCCCCGTTCGCGGCCGTGCCCGATCGCCTCGACGACGGTGACGCCGACGTGACCGGTCTCCTCCTCGACTGCGTCGATCACCGTCTCGACTCGCTCTCTCACGATGACCGCCTCGACCTTGACCATCGCCCCTCCTCGGTTCGAGCACGAAAAAGCCCCGCGACCGCTCCGGTCGCGAGGCCTCATCGCCTCGGTGGCGCGCCTGCTCCGGCGCAGCACCTACCGACGACGCTAGCACCGTCGGCGGACACCTTCTGCTTCGCTTCCTCCATGCTCACCTGGCGGGAGTTCGAGCAGGCCGCTCCGGAGATCGCCGCGAACGGCCGCAAGCTGATCGAGCGGTTCCAGTTCGTCCTCGTGGGCACGCTCACGAAGGACGGCTCCCCGAGGGTCACGCCGGTCGAGGCGTACATCATCGACGGCCACCTGCTCGTGAACATGATCCCGCGCTCGCTCAAGGCCCTCGACCTCCTGCGAGATCCCCGTTTCTACGTCCACGCGCCGGTCACCTCGAAGGAAGGCTCGCCGGAGTTCAAGCTCGCCGGGCGGGCCGAAGTGCTCGCGAGCGCCGAACTCCGGCAGAAGCTCGACGACCTGTTCTGGGAGATGATCAAGTGGCGACCGCTGCCCGATTCCCACTACTTCGAGCTCCGCGCCGAGCGCGCGGCGTGGATCACGTATGGCGAGGAGACGCAGCGGTCGATCCGCTGGCGCGTGGGCACCGCCGAGAAGCACCTGGAAAAGCCCGATATTTGACGCGGGTGCTGCGAGCGCCTAGCCTTCGCGGGTCATGTTGCTCGTGAACTTGATGGAACGGAATCCGGTGGGCGGCAGCGGTCGCCCCGCCGGAGCGTGCGTCGACCTTTAGGTCCGCGCGCCGCCCGTAGCGGCGGTTTCCGTCCTCAGTTCCCACTTCATTTCGAAGGAGCAGCATGTCCTCTCTCGCAACACCCACAACCGATCTCACCTCACGTCTAGACCGCAACGCGCCGGCCGTCGAGGTACGCGATTTGCGGAAGACGTTCCAGCGCCGTGACCGCAAGGCAGGCCGCTTCGCGCGCAAGCGTCCGTGGCCGGCGCTCGACGACATCACCTTCACGATCGCCCGTGGCGAGTGCGTCGCCATCCTCGGCCAGAACGGCTCGGGGAAGTCGACGCTCGTCCGCCTGCTCTCGACGCTCTTGATCGACGACGGCGGCGAGGCGCGGATCTTCGGCCACGACGTGGATCGGGAGGCGTCGACGATCCGCCGGCTCGTCAACCGCGTCTCGGTCGAGGCGAGCTTCTTCAAGAAGATGTCGGCCGCGGAGAACCTCTCCTACGCGGCCCGCTTCTACGGGATGACACCGCGCCAGACGCGCGTCGCCGTACCCGAGATCCTCGCCAGCGTCGGCTTCCCGCCCGAGCGGCGCGGCGAGTCGATGGAGCATCTCTCGCGCGGGATGCAGCAGAAGGTCGCCCTCGCCCGGGCGCTCCTGACCTCGCCTGTCCTGCTCCTGCTCGACGAGCCCACGACGGGGCTCGATCCGCGCTCGAAGCTCGAGGTGCAGGAGTTCATCCGCGCGGTGCGATCCGAGCACGACGCGACGATCCTCCTCTGCACGCACGACATGGCCGAGGCCGAGACGCTTGCCGACCGGATCGGGATCCTCGACCGCGGCCGGCTGCTCTTCCTCGAGCCGGTCGAGGACGTGAAACGGCGGTTCGGCGTGCAGACGCTCGAGCAGGCGTTCTTCGCCGCCACCGGGCGCGAGTTCGAGAACGAGGGCCAGGACGACGAGGACGACGAGTACCGGGAGGTGTTCGCATGAGCGAGTACGCCATCGAGATGCGCAACCAGCTCGTCGGCCTGTTCGGGATCGTCGAGCGGAACGTCTACCTCACGAAGCGCTACTTCCTGTGGGACCTGGCGTTCATGGTCTGGACGATCGCGAACACGCTCACGATCGTCTTCATCGCGCGGTCGGCCGGCCTGCATGCGGCCGCCGAGAACACGCTGGCGACGAGGCTGCTCGTCGGCGCGACGATCTGGGCGTTCCTCGGGATCATCTTCGAGTTCATGACGGAGACGGTCGCCTGGGAGCGCTGGGAAGGAACGATCGAGTACACGTTCATGGCGCCGCTCTCGCGCCTCGTCCACCTGTTCGGGCAAGGGGCGTTCGCGGTGCTCTACGGGCTGATCCGGGCGATGATCCTCTTCTTCGCGGTCGCCGCGTTCATCGGCATCCATGCACCGCAGGCGAACTACGGCGCGGCGTTCGCCCTGCTCGCAATCGGGTCGCTCTCGTTCA
>Ga0157372_10009802_pt1 | contig 10188 bp, 9 predicted proteins | sample C55metaG_FD_115307 | JGI IMG/M metagenome (GOLD analysis project Ga0157372, IMG submission 115307) | Corn rhizosphere microbial communities from Kellogg Biological Station, Michigan, USA - C5-5 metaG | ecosystem: Host-associated > Plants > Roots > Rhizosphere > Soil | place: USA: Michigan...
CGCTTCAACTCTTGTTCGCTTAATTCCTCGTCCGCCAGAAGATTGAGGACCAGTTCTTCGGGGGAGTCGCTGAAAAACCTGGTCAGCAGACGCCGCACCGCGTTGCTGCTAGCCTCCTTCTGTCCCACCACGGGGTGGTACAGGAATGCCCGGCCCTCATTCGGTTTGGTATGGCGCAGGTAACCCTTGTCTTCGAGAATCCGGAGGGTAGTCAGGACGGTGTTGTACGCCAGGCCGAGGTCTTTCGGCAGACCTTCGGCGACCTCGGCTACGGTAGCCGACCCCTTGCGCCAGATCACGTCCATAAGACGAAGCTCGGCTTCGGTGAGGTCTTGAGATTTCTTACGCGCCAAAGGTGTTCCTTCCAGAACTAAGGAATTAATACTTCTCGGAAAACAGAATACTCCTGCTCGGGAGGCGTGTCAACTATAAAATTAGGAGATGTGCGGGGTGGGTTCCTTATGGGCAATCGCTGTGATATGGTGTTTGATCATGAAGACTGCATCCAAGGCAGCGATTATTCTTTTGGTCGCAGGAGTCGGGCTGGTGGCCGCGCAAGAGAAGCCCCGCCAGTACGTCGAAAACTGCATCTGCCATATTTGCTCCTATTTCTTCGGAGAAGACTAGGACGCCTTCCGCCGGCCTCACCGGCATTGTTTTTCAGCGGACCCGGGAATAGACTGTCTCCATGACTCCTGAACCGGCACCCACTTCGCCGCCGACTCTGTCCAACATCGACGAGCAATCCGGGCCACCTCAAATGAGCGAGGCAGGACGGATCGCGGGCATCTTCTTCTCTCCCGGTAAAGCGTTCGCCGATATCGCCCGCAGGCCCCGATGGTGGGTGCCCGTGTTGCTGATCGCGATTCTCGGCACCGTGTATATAAACGCCTTCACCCAGCGTGTCGGATGGGAATCCGTGATCCGGCAGGCCTTGGAGCGAACCCCTAACGGACAAAACATGACGCCCGAGCAGCGGCAAACGGCGATTACGGTCGGAGCCCGCATTTATCAATACTTCGGCTACGGGGGCTCCGCTGTCGGAACGCTGTTCTACATTTTCATCGTCGCCGTGATCATGCTGTTCCTCTTTGACACGATTATGAGCGCGGGGGTCGGATTGAAACGCATGATGGCGATCGTCGCCTATAGTTGTCTCCCGATGTTGATACAAACGGCTCTGTCCATGGTCGTGTTGTTTCTAAAGGATCCGGAAGAGTTTAATCTGCAGAATCCGCTGATGTTCAACGTGGGAGCCTTCCTGAGTCCAGAGACGCCGGCAGCGTTGCGCGCTGCCGGATCGTCCCTCGATTTGTTCTCGATATGGATCATGATTCTGATCGCCATCGGAGTCTCCACGGCGGCGCGCAAAATCAGTTTCGGAAAAGCCTTGGCGGGCATCATGGTGCCCTGGCTTTTGTTCGTGATTCTCAAGTCGATGGCGGCCGCGGCCGGGATATACAACGCCTAGAAGAGACTCGCGCCACGCTAATATCGAGGTTTGATCGATATTCACAGCCACGTGCTGTTTGGGCTGGACGACGGGGCGCGGACGCTGGACGAATCCGTCGCGATGGTGCGCATAGCGGCCGAGCACGGCACCACGGATCTGGTAGCCACACCGCACGCCAACCTTAGCTATCGTTTCGAGCCTGCGGAAATCGCCGATCGGCTGGCGCGCGTGGAAGAAGCCGCGGGCGGGGTATTGCGACTCTATACGGGCTGCGATTTCCATCTCAGTTACGAGAACATTCAGGACGCCATCGAGCATCCCGGCAAGTACACCATCCGCCAGAAAAATTACTTACTGGTAGAGTTCTCCGAGCTTCTCATCTTCAAGAACACTGACGAGATCTTCGCGCGGCTGCGGGATTCCGGAATGATTCCGATTATTACTCACCCGGAGCGGAACGGACTGCTGCGCCAGCGCCGGGAGCAGATCGACCGTTGGGTGGCGGAGGGCGCTCGAGTGCAAGTTACGGCGCAGAGCCTGACCGGTGTCTTCGGCCGCCGTGCACAGGACTTCGGGCGTGAACTGCTGGACGCGCATCTGGTGCACGTGATCGCCAGCGATGGCCACGATTGCGAACGTCGTCCTCCGGTGATGGATGAAGCTCGTGCCTGGCTCCAGAACCACTACGGTGAATCGCTGGCGGAGGCGCTGTGCGTGACCAATCCTGGCGCTACATTGTCGGGCGAGAGCATGCGCATACCGGAACCGGGCGCTGAATCCTCGGTGCCGAAATGGTATCAGTTCTGGCGCTAGGTCGCACGTCGATTTCCCGATTCTCACCGAGACTATTCCCGTCAGTTTTCCACGAATTGTTGTAGCCGCAAGTTCCTTCGCAATTCGAAGGAGACTTTGGGACTCACAAAGCGGCGGCATGTCTGAATATCAACAGCCCAAGTGGTACGCGTTGGCGGTCGGCTATCAGCACGAGCAACAGACCGAGCGAGCCTTGCGCTCGAAGGGGCTGGAAACGCTGGTTCCTTTGTACAGCAGTCAGAGGCAGTGGTCTGACCGCATCAAAGAGATACAACTGCCTCTCTTTGCCGGATACGTCCTCTGCCATTTTCCGCTGACCGAGCGACTTCACGTGACGGATACCCCGGGAGTCGGCAAGATTGTCGGGTTCGGGGGCACGCCGGCCGCGCTGGAGGATTCTGAAATCGCCGGGATCCGGCTGGTGATGGAGTCGAAACAGCCCTGGGCGCCCTGGCCGTATTTGAAAGCCGGCGACCGGGTCCGCGTGGAACGCGGCCCCATGCGGGGACTGGAAGGCACTCTGCTGCGGACCAAAGATGCGTCGCGCCTGGTCATCGGCGTGGAGCTGTTGCAGCGTTCCTTGGCAGTGGAAGTGGATCGGGAAGCGATTGAACCCATACGAAAGAGGACGGTGTAACGTGGCACTACGGTCAATGCTGATCGCGGGATCTTTTGCGGCAGTGGGATTCATCTTTGCGCAAGCCCGTCCGCCAACTGGATCGACCGAGGCGGGAGCAAATTTGCCCGCGCGTCCCGTGGCCGCGGGCGATCTGCTGGCGATTTCGGTGTACGGAGCGCCGGAACTATCGCGTTCGGCGCGAGTCGGCGAGGACGGATTCATCCGGCTGCCCATGCTGAAACGCAAGATCGAAGCGCGCGGGGCGGCGCCCGCGGAACTCGAGCTTCGGGTCGGGGCGGCCATCGCCGAAGAACGAATTCTGGTGGAACCTTCCGTGGTGGTGACCATCGCGGAGTACGCAGTGCGGCCGATTCGCGTAGCGGGGGCGGTGCGCCATCCACTGACGTTTGAGGCGACCGGGCCCGTGACTTTGCTTGAAGCATTGACTCGCGCCGAAGGATTGAGCCCGGAAGCCGGAGCGGAGATTCTCGTAACGCGCACAGGACTTACCAAGAGGATCGCGGTGAAGGATCTGATCGAGACGGCGGATCCGGCGGCCAATCTGATTCTGGATGGCGGCGAAGACGTACGGGTACCCGAGGCGGGGCGCGTTTTCGTGGTGGGCAACGTTAAGAGACCCGGCGCCTTTCCGGTAGGCGATTCAGGAGGAACGTCGGTACTGAAGGCGCTGGCGCTGGCCGAAGGCTTAGCTCCGTTTTCAACCAAACAGGCTTACATCTACCGGCCCACCGACGGCGGCAAGGTGGAAATCGCGGTGGAGCTGCGCAAGATCATGGAGCGCAAGGCGCCCGACATGGACCTGTTTGCCGGCGATGTTTTCTACCTTCCCGACAACCGCAGCGGCCGCGTCACCGCCAGCGTGATCGAAAAAGTAGTTTCTTTTGCAGCCGGAACCGCTTCAGGCGCAGTGATTTTGGGCGTGAACCGGTGAAATTATCATGAGTCCCTTTGTGAACCGTCGGTCGAATCCCGAAGACAGTGAGCGCCTGCCGGCTCTGATCGAGAGCCTGTCGGCGCCGGATCCGGAAGAAGCTCGCATTCCGATATCGCAGTATCTATGGATCGTAAAACGGCAGCGCTGGAAGATTCTGGGGTTTTGTGCGGCCGCGGCTATCGTCACGGTGATCATTTCTGCCCGGCTCACACCAATTTTTGAATCGACCACCACTGTAGACATTGATCGACGCACGCCTCCGGGCGTCGTTGGACCGGAGGCCGCATCAACTGCTGTCAACGATGCCGATCAGTTTTTGTCCACGCAAATGAAACTGGTGCAATCCGATGGCGTGTTGCGCCCGGTGGAAGAACGTTTTCGGCTGCGGCAGAAGGAAGGGCAATCGTCGGCGGAATCTGCATGGGGCGGGGCTACGCCGATCGTGCTCAAGCACTTGCGTGTCACGCGTCCACCCAATACTTACCTGATGCTCATCAGTTATCGCTCAGACGATCCGCAGCTGGCGGCCGACGCGGCCAACGCGATCGCGCAATCGTATCTGGAATACAGCTATGACATCCGCATTCGCAGCTCGGCGAGTTTATCGACATTCATGGAGCGGCAGCTGGGGGAGTTGAAGACAAAGATGGAAAGCTCCAGCCTGGCAGTGGCGGCCTTCGAGCGGGAGTTGTCGGTGATCAACCCTGAGGAAAAGACCAACATTCTCGGATCACGGCTGGTCCAGCTGAATACCGAGTACACGTCGGCGCAAACCGAACGGCTGCGCAAGCAAGCCGCGTGGGAATCGATTCAAGGCGGCACCTTCGAGGCGGCGTTGGCGGCGCCTCAGGGAGAATCGCTGCGAAAGCTCTCCGAGCATCGGCAGGAAGCCCGCGAACACTTTGCCGACGTAGGAGCGTACTATGGCGCGAACCATCCGGAGTATCGTCGTGCGCAGGCCCAACTTGACCAGATGGATACAGCGCTAGAGAGCACGCGCGCCGATATCGCACGGCGGGTGGAGGTGGAGTTTCGGGAAAGTCAGCGCCGCGAGGAGATGGCGGGGGACGCGGTAGGGCAGGCGAAAACCGAATTCGACCTGGTGAACGCTCGCAGCTACGAGTATCAGACGGTGAAGCGCGAGGCGGACGCCGATAAGACCCTATACGCCGAACTGGTACGCAAAATCAAGGAAGCCGGGATCAATGCGGGTTTTCAGAATAGCGCCATCCGCATTGCCGATTCGGCCCGGCCCGCGCTCAAAGCGGTGTCGCCGAATGTGCCTCTGAACGCCCTCCTGGCTCTTTTGTTCTCGGCACTCGTGGCCGTGGGCGCGGCTGTGCTGAGCGATCTTCTGGACAAGACCGTGCGGGATCCCGAGCAGGTTGCTCGCACGCTCCACGCGGAGGTAGTCGGCAGCTTACCGCTCATGAAGAACGGGCGCGGAGGCCAGATGTTAGCGCTCTCCGGTTCGTATCGCCAGCGGAGCTTGACGGAAGGACCCGACGCGACTGGATTCGGCGAAAGCGTCCGGACCTTGCGCAATTCGATTCTGCTGGCCAATTTAGATCGCCGCTATCGGTCGCTTCTCGTGACCAGCGCCGCTCCCGCTGAGGGCAAGACGACGACTGCCTCCAATCTGGCTGCGGCCCACGCCGAGCAGGGGCAACGCACGCTGCTGATCGACTGCGACTTACGCCGGCCGAGTGTGCATCGAAATTTCAATATTCCGGGTGCGACCGGATTGGCGAATGCACTGTTAGGAGAGTTTCACTGGCGAGCCGCGGCGATACCCGTCGAAGGACTTCCGGATCTGCATATACTGCCGGCAGGGGCGCCTTCGCGGCGCGCAGCGGACCTGCTGGGACGAGGTTTGATGGAGCTTATCGAGGAAGCCTCGGCTGACTACGATCTGGTGATTCTGGATGGTCCCCCTCTGCTAGGGTTTGCGGAGCCCCTGCAAATGGCCACGGCGGTAGACGGCGTGCTAGTCGTCGTGCGGGCCGGGCAGACCACCCGCAAGTCGGTGGCCGCCGTGCTCGCCACCCTCAACCGGGTCCGCGCGAAGACCATCGGCCTGGTACTGAATGAAGTCCACAAGGAACTGAGCGATAGCTACGGATACTACGGTTACTACCGCTCCTACTATCGGACGCCCCAAGAAAAAACTACGGAGACGAATGGGGCGCACGCGTGAGCGTGGTGATGGGTGTGCATGACGGCCACAACGCTTCCGTGGCGCTGCTGCGTGACGGCCGAATCGAACTGGCGCTTCAAGAAGAGCGGCTGACGCGGGTGAAAAACCAGGGCGATGCGCCAGCGGGAGCGGTGAGTGCCGCGATGGCCCTGATCAAAGCCGCGGGGGGGCAGACGGGTGCGCCGGTAGTAGCGCTGAACGGTCACTACATGAAGTATCGCCAGTGGGAACGCGAGACCATCGTGCGCGATTACGAGCGCTGCTCCACTTTAACGTCCCGCTTGAAGCAGTGGGCGAAATGTTCGCCTCTTGACCGCTTGTACCAAGGGCGCAGGGCGGCGGAGCGAGCCGCGCATCTGAGTGCCATCGGCGTCGAGCGCGGTCAACTTGCCCCGGTGGAACATCATCAGGCGCACGCGGCCGCGGCATATTACACCGCGACACGAGCGGCGAATGAAAAGACACTGGTATTCACCTGCGACGGCTCGGGTGACCGTTTGTCGGCGACCGTCAGCGTTGGTGAAGGCGGGCGCCTCTCCAGACTGGCCGAGGTGAGCGAGCACGATTCGATCGGCCGAGTGTATGCGCTGGTCACGCGACTGTTGGGAATGGTCCCGCTGGAGCACGAATACAAAGTGATGGGCCTGGCTCCTTATGGATCTCGGTCGCGCCGGGGGGCGGACGTCGCGGGGAAGCTCAAATCGTTGTTCGAATTCACCGCCGGGGGGCTCTCCTGGCGTCGCCGTCGCGGAGTTCCATCAATGTACGCAGGCTACACCGTTATCGGAAACCTTCTAAAGGGCCAGCGGTTCGATGGCGTTGCCGCCGGGGCGCAGGCGTTTGTGGAAGACATGCTCACGTGCTGGGTGGCCGGTGCGATACGAGAGACCGGCATTGGCAGGATCGCATGCTCGGGCGGCGTGTTCATGAACGTCAAAGCGAATCTGGCGATTCTCCAACTGCCGGAAGTGGAGAGCATGTACGTATTTCCATCCTGCGGTGACGAATCCAACAGCATCGGGGCGGCCTGCTGGGAGGCGGCTCGGCAGGGCGAGAAGATCGAACCTCTCGGAGCGTTGTATTATGGCGATCCGATCACCGATGAAGAGGCGGAAGCTGCGATTGAGGTGGCTTCCCGAAAAGCGAAACTCCGCGGCGACTGGGTGCCAGACATTGAGGCGCGGGTGGCGCGTGAACTCGCTCACGGCAAGATTGTCGCGCGCGCGAAGGGAGCCGCTGAGTTTGGCGCGAGGGCTCTGGGCAACCGCTCCATCCTGGCTCGCGCGGATTCACGTTCCACGGTTCGAACCATTAACGAAGCCATTAAAAACCGGGACTTCTGGATGCCTTTCGCCCCGGCCGTGCTCGCGGAGCGCGCGGGACGCTACTACGAAAAGCCCAAGATTGCAGATTCTCCGCACATGATGTTTGCTTTTGAGACGCGGCCGCAAAGCCGGGATGCACTGGCCGCCGCTATCCATCCCTACGATTTCACAACGCGTCCGCAGGAGGTGCAGGCGGCCCACAATCCCGATTTTCATAGACTGCTCGAAGTGTACGAATCGATTACCGGCGAGGCGGCTGTGTTGAATACTTCCTTCAATCTGCATGGCGAGCCGATCGTGTACCGGGCTCGTGACGCGATGGATGTATTTCTGCGCAGCGGCCTGCAGCATATGGCTTTAGGGAACTGGTGGGTAGAGAAACCGGCATGAAGATTCTGGTGACGGGCGCGGCCGGCTTCATCGGCTCGCATCTGGCGGGCCGGCTGCTGGCGGAAGGCCGCGAGGTGACCGGCGTCGATAATCTCAATCCTTACTATGATCCGCGGTTGAAGCGAGCCCGGCTGCGGCGGCTGACGGCGAAGCCGGGATTCGAATTTATCCAGGCCGATCTGGCCGAGCGCGGAGGCGCGGACGCGGTCTTTGCGCGGGGTTCCTACGATGTCGTGGTGCATCTGGCGGCGCAGGCGGGAGTCCGTTATTCGATCGACAACCCTCACGCCTATACGGAGTCGAATGTGACCGGTTTTCTGCATGTGCTCGAAGGCTGCCGGAGGAAGGGGATTGAGCGGCTGATTTACGCTTCCTCGAGTTCGGTCTATGCGGGCAACCGTAAGACTCCATTTGCGGTGGGCGATGCGGTCGAAACACCCGTGTCGCTCTACGCCGCGACCAAGCGAGCCGGCGAGTTGATGGCGCATTGCTACACGCACTTATTTGGAATTGCCACCACCGGCCTGCGGTTTTTCACGGTGTATGGGCCGTGGGGGCGGCCGGATATGGCGCCCTCCAAGTTTGTTCAGGCCATCGAACGCGGGCAGCCGATCGATCTTTACAACTACGGACGTATGCTGCGTGATTTCACATATATCGACGACATCGTCGAGGGGCTGACGCGGGTCATCGACCGGCCGCATACGGGCTACCGGCTGTATAACGTAGGTCACGGTTCGCCGGTGGGCTTGCTCGAATTCGTCCACACGGTCGAGCGTGCGCTGGGAAAACGCGCCCGCCGCCGGTTCATTCCGATGGTGCCTGGCGATGTCGTCGAGACGCACGCCGAGGTAGAAGAGTTTTTTCGTTATACCGGCTTCCATCCGGCTACGCCGGTGGCGGTAGGGGTGGAGCGTTTGGTCGCCTGGTATCGCCAATACGCCGATCGCGAATATGCGGATCCCGTTGCCATCCGCCCGCAGGCGACGGCCGTATGACCGACTCCGGGACGCTCGCGGTTCGTGAGCCATGCGAAATCGATACGGCGCCGATTTCTACAGGCTGGCGGCCGCTGTTACGCGGAGCCGGTCTGATCGGGCTTGCCGCGGTTGCGAGCGGCGTAATGACGGCTGTGGCGACTAAGATTTTCGCGGCCATGTTGGGTCCGGCCGAGGTGGCGGTGCTGGCCACGCTACAGCAGATCCGGCAATCCGGCCTGACTGTGGCGACGCTCAACGGCCAGACCGCGCTGATAACGGGCTTAAGCGCACGTAGCGGTGGTGAGAGGAGGGAGTATCTCAGGACCGTTTTATTGCTGATGACCGCGGCGACGGCGCTGGTGGCGGCGGTTGTCTGGATCGGGCCCGGATGGCTGGCATCGATAACGGGGTTGGGTGCGGAACGCGCGCCTCTGGTCCGCTGGCTGGCCGTCGTCGTTGCGCTGTCCTGCGTCTTGGTGTTCTTAAGCGCGATGCTGAATGCGCGGGGCGTGATCGGAGGACTTGCGCTGGTGCAATTCGCTTCTCCGGCAGCCATGGCCGTTTTGGCGTATCCGATTGCGCGCACCGTGCGAGTTGGTCACGAAGGAGCCTTGGTCGCATGGCTGGCCGCCGCAGCTTTAGTAGCGATTGGAGTGGCACTCGTCGTGTTGCGGCGGCAATCGATCCGACACTGGTTTCGGGGCGATGGATGCTGGTGGAGCTCGCGGGCGGCCCGGGGGTTCCTGACCATCTCCGGGGCCATGCTGGCGAGCGGTACCGTCGCATCGCTGGTGCTGGTGTCGGCGCGCTCACGGATTCTGCATCGGCAGGGACTCATGGTGGCGGGTCAGTTCGATGCCGCCTGGGCAATCAGCATGAATCACGTTTCGCTGGTGCTAGCGTCACTGCAGACCTGCTGCCTTCCGGTGCTTGCACGGATCTCCAGCCGGACGGAGCGCGGCACGCACCTGAATCGCATGTTGACTTCGGCGGCGCTGGCGGCGACGGCGGCCATTTGAGTGATCGCCTTGCTGAAGCCCCTGGTCGTGACATGGCTCTATTCTGACGCTTTCCGGGATGCGGCGATGTACCTGCGCTGGACGCTGGTGGGGGACTATCTCAAGGTCTCCAGCTGGGTGCTATCGATCCCGATGCTGGCGTCGGCTGACATGCGCTTGTTCTTGACCGCGGATCTGGGCGCCTATGTGGTGTTCGCGGGAGGCACCGCTGCTGCTTCGTATTTTCGGGGAGCGGCCGAGGGAACGGCGATCGCGTTTGTCCTGATGTATGCTGCGCACCTGGGTATAACGGGCGCCATCGCCTGGCTGCGTTACGGGTTTAGGCCTGCACGCTGGACGACTCTTACTTGGCTGGCGGGACTGGTGGCGGTGGTCGCCGTGTCGTCAGCGAAATGGGAAGCGCGATGCGTAAGCGGATCAAAGCTTCGGCGGCGATC
>Ga0157372_10009805_pt1 | contig 10187 bp, 4 predicted proteins | sample C55metaG_FD_115307 | JGI IMG/M metagenome (GOLD analysis project Ga0157372, IMG submission 115307) | Corn rhizosphere microbial communities from Kellogg Biological Station, Michigan, USA - C5-5 metaG | ecosystem: Host-associated > Plants > Roots > Rhizosphere > Soil | place: USA: Michigan...
CCCGGCGCGAGCCGAACGGAAGACGCCAGTGCTCCCGTGCCCCACGTGAGCCGCGGTTTGCCGTCACTGTCGAGCAGATTGCGGCGGACCTCATGCAGAAGCTGCTTATCGGCTTCGGCGCTTTCCGGTTTTGCGAGGCGGGCATCTCTGAACACTTGCCGAAGAAGTGCATCGGCGCTGAAATCGTCGATCAGGCGACGAGCTGCTTCCGCCGAAAGAGCGTCGATCGCTGAAGACGCGGGAACATTTGCGCTGGGATCGTGACTGGCTGCGGTGTTCGGGAGCGCACCAGTGGCAAAGTACTCCTGCAGCACGCTGAGAAGCATGTAGTTGACGCGTTGCGTTTGCCACCGGCAAGTGCGGGATGCGACGTACTCCTGGAACGTACCAGCGATGTATGAAGGCTGCCCACCGGCGACGGATAGGCAGAGATTACCGATGCCGGAGGGAAAATCAGTCTGCGCGGCGGTATCGAGCAGGAGGCGCGTGCAGCCGGGATCGTTCACCAGCGTGTTGGCGAGACGGCGATCGGCGAGAGCGGAGGCAAGCGGATTATCGAGGAACCCAACGATCGAGGCATCCACCTCAGCCTGGCCGGTATTCTCGAGCGTGAAGACCACGTGGAATCCTGGCGTGGCGGAGTCGCGCGCTCTACCCGGGATAAAGGGCGAGAAGACTTCAGCAGAAGCGTGGACGGGCAAGGACGAATCGTGGTATTCGAGGCCGGTCATAGGATACCCGGCGAGATAGTCGATCGACTCGACGTCCTGCGCGAAAGGCAGCGTGTAAAGGTTGTTCTCGTCCGAGCGCAGATAGAGGCGGCGCAGTTGCGGCGTCCCGCCGGAGCCTCCGTCGACGCGCAGCATGAACTGGAGGAGTTGCGGGCCGGAGCCGAGCGGAGCCGTAGTGGAGCGCACGTCCTGTGCCCACGGACCAGCATTGAAGATCTGCCACTCGTGGAAACAGCCGTCTGGGCGGATTTCCACGAACCCGGTGCCGATGCCGCCAAGCGCCGCTCCAGAACCCATCGGCATCGTGGATGGGATCACGATCCGACTTGGTTCCTGATCAGAGACGGATGCTCGCGCGGCTCCGTCACGACAGACCGAGATGCGCAATGCAGGCGCAAACACCCCCTCGCCTGCGATGGCCGCGCTGCCGGCGAGAAATTCGCGACGGTTGATAGTCACAGGCAAAGTTCTACACACGCAAGCAGCAACTCACCCGGTCACGAGAGCCACGAGCTGGCCGAGGTCCAGAGGTGAATCGGATTCCGTTCCCCGCGGAATGGTGGGGCCGATGGCGACGGCCTGCTCGTGATTCTCAAACCACGCAATGAACGCGGATTGCTGATATCCGGGGAGGCGCTGCTGGTTTACCCAGTGATACCAGGCAGCCATGTCCGCATCGACGAGCGAACCAGCGGGATCGAGCTCGGGAGCGCTGCTGGTCACATCGGACAGCAGTTCGTTCATCGGCCGCTGCCGCTGTCGCGGAGCATAGCGCGCCAGCACTGTCAGCGCCTGTGCACGACGCAGGACTTCGCGGGTAGTCCACTGCGCGAAGGTGGTGCTGAATATTTGAGTACCTGAGCCTTCCGTGAAAAGACTGACCTGGAACCGGGCGAGAACTGGATCAGCGGGGCCGTCGATGCCGAGTTCCGCGGGCGTAAGTTGCGCCAGCCACGTGTTGAGCTGTTCGGGGCCCATCCCCGGACGCTCAATCTGTTTCTGCATTCTCCTCAGCAGGCCAGTGCGAAGGGGCTCAAGAGCACTCCAGGAGACCGTGGTAAGTGCGGCATCGTGGTCGGCGGCGGCTCCGCCATCGATGTACCAGTGCGCGTAAGGGGCGCTATGCTCACGCGCGCGCTGCGCGGTCGCATCCAGAAGAAGCCGGAGTCCGTTGTCAGATTTTATCCGATTGAACCAGGTGCCCTGGCGCCTCAGATTGCCGAAGAGTGGCTCGTTCCACGAGGACACGCCCTGGCCGAGGACAGCAATCCCGAGCCGCCGAACCGGGGGCGCTTCAACGCGCATGACGGCTTCGAGATGAGAGCTGTATTCGTTCGCTGCCGCACGAAAAGTATCGAGCTGGTGGGTAGACCAAAGCCAGGCGGATTGCCGCTCAAGAAATTGCGCGGGGTGATTGATCCAGTCGAAATCCTCAAGTTCCCGCGAGAGGGAAATCTGTGCAAAGCCGTGTACGCAGTCGGAGAGCTGCCGCTGATCCATCGCCGCAAGGGCGGACACCTGCTTATCGATTGTGGAGCGTTCGGCAGGAAACAGGACATCGTACAGAATGACTTCGCGCAGGACGCTGGGCAGCAGAGCGAGCGGAAGCTGCCGCAGGGTATCCATGTGAGCGACGGCAAACGAACGCGCCTGCGGCGGGTAGGCACCGAATCGCTCAGCGTTGAGGTCGCGAGGCTGCATCTCAGACGAGCTCCCGGATCGGCTTGCCCTGGCTTTGCGCGGGTGAGAATCCCAGGATGGCGCCGAGGCTGGGGACTAAATCAATCGACTGCATCGGGTCGTCATAGATAACGCCAGGGCGTACCCCCGCGCCGAGCGCCATCATCCAGGTGGTGCGGCTGGCCGCGTCTCCCGTACGGTGGTGCTGAAACCCATTCCCGCCGGCATCGTAATCGGCGTCGCGCCCGAAATCGGGCAAGATGAACATGGTCGTATTGCCGGCGTATTCCGGATTGTCCTGCACCGCACGCCACATCTGCGCACATAACCGATCGGTACGGCGGATTCCATCGATATAGAGCGAATATGCGCCGGAGTGTGCGACGTCAATGTCGTGCATGGTGATCCAGAGCAGGCTCGGCGCCTCCTGCTGCATCAGCCGGATCGCAATGTAAACAGATAATTCGTCCGGGCTGGAGAGAGTGCGCGCGTGTGCGGTGAAGTCCTCGACAGAGAGGCTCAGGATTCTGTCGAGTTGCTGCAGTTCGAATTCCCCGCCCCGGAGGTGCGGCGTGAAGAGCGGATTCTCGTAGTTATCCCGCAGGAGATGGTCGAGCTTCATACCGCCGGGCTGCGCCGCCGCAAGTAAGTGCTTAGGCAGGATGACTGCAGCGCCGGCACCATAGGAGCGGCACTCGCTCTCCCCGATACGGTTGAAGCCGTTGCTGGGCGCAACGACCCAGGCATCCCTCGCGGGACGATTCAAATCGCGGCGGAAGTACTCAAAAACGGTGGGATGTTGCGGCGGAACCGCAGCGAAGTTGTTCAGGGTCTCATAAACACCCGTGGCGAGGCTCGCGGTAGCAACATAATGTCCCAGAATGCCTCGGTTCGTCACGTGCGAGAAGAAGCTGGACTGCGGGATCAGGTCGTGCAGGAGATGCGGGATGTTCTGCTGACCTTCGGGGGCGAAGGTTTCCTGGTCGCGCGCGCCGCCGCCAAAGGTGATCACGATGACCTTGCGCTTTTTTCGGACCGCCTCACCGCGGAGCAGGGGGCTGGACGCCATCATCGCCGATCCGAGGACGAGACCGGCGGCATCGCGGAGAAATTCTCGGCGGTTGTGACTGAGGCTGAGCGGAGTACCCAGGGATTGGATCGGGCGGTTCATGCTTAATCAGGGGGCCGATGAAGCTGGCGGTTTGGCCGAGTAAACGAACTGGCGAACCTCGGCGCGCTCCTTGTCGATTTGGGTCAGGTGCTCGGCGCGTAACTTCTGGTATACAGCAAGTTCCTTCTGCGCCAGATCTTTCTTACCCGCGTGCACGTAATCAATGCCTAGCCGATAATGCGCATCGGAAAGCCCGGGATCGAGTGCCAGTGCGCGTTCATACTGCGGAATGGACGCCTCATACTGATGCTGATCGTCGTAGAGGCTGCCGAGCTGAACGTGCGCCTCGGCCAGCGAGTCATCGAGCGCGACCGATTTCTTCAGCAGCGACTCAACAAGGCTCAGATCGACGCCGGAACCTCCGGTCCGCTTCGCCTTCCAAAGGCTGATCGCGTAGTAATACTGGGCACGCGCGTTGTTCGGCTGCTCCTCGGCGTAGCGGCGGAAGCGCTCCGTAACGGCATCCGCCTGGCCGGGAGAATTGTCGTATGCCTTCGAAAGGAACAGATAGCAACGCGGATCGGACGGGTCGAGGTCGGCGGCACGGAGAAGCGTGTTCACCGCATCGTCGTAGCGGCCGCGGGAATAGAGCGCGAGACCCAGTCCGACGAAAAGGCGTGGTGAGCTGGGGTAGCGCCGCGTCGCCTCCTGAAAGATCGAGATGGCAGGCTCATAGGTGCGATGCAGCAGCATTTCGCTGCCCCAATCGAAGAGGTTATCCTCCGTCGGGTCCAGATGTGCGGCCGCTTCGTATTCGTTCGCCGCATCGATAAATTTTCCTTCCTTCTCGTCGATATGTGCGAGCAGATTGTGCAGTTCCCCGGTGTCTTTCTCCTTTGCAAGCCTGCTGACAACCTGCCCAGCCTCATCCAGGTGTCCGAGCAGAAAGTCGGCCATCGCCAGATCGTAGCCGTTGTCGTAGACATCGGGCTTGGCCCGGTAGGCCTTTGCAAGCAGAGGCTGCGCTTTCGCCACCTGGCCGGATTTCACGTATAGCTCGCCGAGATCATGGTTAGCGTCATAGTTCGCAGGCTCCAGGAGCAGCGCCTTTCGAAACTGCTCGCTCGCAACGTCTGCTTTCCCGGAATACAGCAGAATAGCTCCCAGGTTCGTTCGTGCGGCGGCCGAATTGGGCTTCAACTCGACGGCGAGCTGGAGCTGGCTGAGAGCTCTTGCTTTGTCTGACATCGAGGCATACACGAGTCCAAGAAGCTCGTGCACCTCAAAATTCCTGGTGGCACTGGGAAGTACTGTTTGCAGCCGGTGAGCCGCCTCGGCGTATCGACCAGCATCGTAGTCAGTCACTGCAGCCTTATAGACCCGGTCGAGATCTTGCTGAGGATTGCCCTGAGCACGGACAAACGTAGCCCAGCTGGCTACGGCAAGCACCACCAGGGACCTGAGCCGAGGTTTACTGCTCACACGCTGTCCTCCCAGTTCTTCGCCCGAGCAGGCACACCCAAGAAAAACACCCCGACAGGGCACCCGTGAAGCGTGCCATGCCGGGGCGTTGATCATCTTAATCCATCCTCTGTGAACCAGTCCCTGCTTTCGCAAGGCTCGCCCACAGGTGCTAGTAGTAGAACTTCATCGCAAACTGGATCTGCCGCGGAGGAGTGCGCGTGGATCCGATTGCTCCGAAGTGCGGGTCTGTGTAATCGCCCGAACCGCCGATGGCTACTACGCCGTTACCGCCAAAATTCGGCTGATTGAAGTTCGGGTGGTTGAGAATGTTGAAGAACTCCGAGCGGAATTCCACGTAGTACCTCTCAGTAAACGGGAACGTCTTGTGCAGCGCGAAGTCGAGATTGTGGATTCCTGGACCTGAGATCTGATCGCGTTTGTCGCCCAGAGCGGCGGCGCCGGTCAATGGAATGCAGTTCGGTGCTGAACCCGGAATCGGGGCCAGCGAGTTGTCCAACAGACACGCCTGGGTAAAGGCCGCGGGGTTTCCGATCCAGAAAGGCCCGTGATAGCCGCCGGAGGTCTTTACGTGTATGCCCGTTTGGGGACTCGTGCCGCGCACGACGATGTCGTTGCAGCCCAGACCCGACGCTGTGCCGCTGTGGCAACCAAAGCCGAGCGGCTGCCCGCCCTGCAACGTTACGATCCAGTCGGTGGACCAGCCTCCAAGGACCTGATTGGCAATTCCTCCATGATTCATAAATTGCCGACCCTTCCCGAACGGCAACTCGTACATGCCGCTGAAGTGAACCACGTGGCGGATATCGAAGTTCGCCAGAGAATAGTCGAACATGGGCCCCAGCCCCGGGACAGCATAGGCGCGCAGCGTGTCGGCACTGGTACCGTTCAGCAGGTCGCCGGCATCGCTCAGGGTCTTCGACCAAGTATAGGTAAGCAGGAACATCAGCCCGTGCGAGACTTGCTGCTGTAACTTCGTTTGCAAGCCGTGATAGGAGCTAACACCGTCCGTTGCCTGATAACTGCCGCCGCCAAAATCCGGGAAAGGAACACAGCTCAGCTTTCCTGGAGTGGTTCCCACAGCGAAGTTTCCGAACGGGCATCCAGAACCGGTGTTGATGCCGGCAGGAAGTATCTGGTGCACGTTCTTGTATCCCACGCCATGCTGCAGGTCGGCGTCGTGGGTGTACACATAGGACGCGGTAACCGCCATCGAACGCAGGATCGAATACTCGAAGGTAAGGTTCCCGGCGTACGTGCGGGGAGTCTGGTAATTGAACTGCAGGCCCTGCAACCCGAGTCCCTTAGCATTGACCAGAGCCGGATTGAACTGAATGCAGGAGAAGCCGGCTTCGACGGACGCGGTGCCGCCCGGGCCGGCTGTGGGGCAGCCGGCAAATGACGTGTTGTAACTGACCGGCGCGACCTGAGAAACGATGGAGGAATGGGGGTCGGATGGATCCCCAGTTACCCCATATCCGAAGTTGAAAACAAACGGATAGTTCTCGCCGATGTTCGGTCCATACCCCTGATTCTCAAACGAGTTATAGAACACGCCAAAACCGCCTCGCCCCACCAGCCTCGGAGTGATTTCATACGTTAAGCCAAGACGCGGGGCGAAATTGGCCTTTTGTGTCTTCAGCAGCCCCTGGCCGTACCGATTAGTTTCTTCCAGGGTAATGCCATCGGCCGCAAGGAGATCGACCAGCCCCCAACATCCGACTCCGGCGCAGGTCGAGCCCGGCGTGTTGGGTGAGGTCGGGTTCGTCGGATCGAGCGGATGCCCGACCGATAACGTGCGGTTATCCTTTCCAGAGGCCGGCAGGAGGAACGTCGGATTTCCCAGCGCCAAGTTCGGCAGGGGAGCAGGAACGAAGTTAGCCTGCCCACCGTTGGTCTCGTTGATCGGGCCGAAGTAATCGTAGCGGACGCCGAGGTTCACCGTCAGCTTCGGGGTCATCTTCCAGTCGTCCTGGAAGTACACGGCGAAATACTTCTTCTCGTCGTAGGTCTTGTTGATGTTCGAGGCTGAAACGTTATTCGATCCACCGGAATAACTGAATCCGTTTGGATTTGGATTCCCGCCGATGGTTGCGGGCGCGGCAGTCGGAGGCAGGAGGAACTGCGCCAGGCCACCCGTCGTCGCCCCCTGGTTGGGAATATCAGTGTAGGTGCCGCTGTATTCGAACCGGCCGTGCGAAGTCGCAGGCTGCAAAGTCGAGAACTTCGCGTTCTGGAACTCGATGCCCATCTTGAAACTGTGCTTGCCGTAAATCCGGGTGAAGTCGTCCGTAGCCTGGATCGTAGCCGTAGCTTCATCGGACGGCAGGAACTGATTACTGCCCAGCGTCTGCAAGTTGGTGATGGCGATCGCCGGCAGGCCGCCGTTTTCGGCCACCTGAGGAATCCCCTGAATTCCGAACTGCTGAGGAATCCCCGTCTGGTTGCCTACTGGTCCGAAGCGAGTCGTGTGCAGGTGGGCAAAGCCCGCGCGAACCTGGTTGACGACACTGGGGCTGAAGACGTGCGTATAAGCCGCCACCATCTGCGCGGATTTTGCGGTCTGAATTCCCTGCTGGAAGGCTCCGCCATCAGCTATGCCTTTAAACGGTCCCGGAATGAACTGCGGGTCGTCAGAATAACTGAACCGGGCAAAGACCTGATTTCCCTGATTCGGGTTGAAGTCGACGCGTGTATCGAATTCATTCGAGTGCTCGTACAGAGCCGGGCTAACCTGGTAATTGCCGATCCCTGTATTCGGCAAGGGAAAGAGATTCAGCAGTTTCACGGCATTCGGATCGATGCGTCCCGCCGGAAGAACGTTGAGGTCCGGGCAGGCTGCGAGTGTAAAGCTTGTTGTCCCGGCCCCGCATACGCTGCTGAAGGGATCGCGAACATAGCCGTCTTTCCCGGACTTGTTCTGCAATCCTGAAACAGGGTCAATTGCTCCTGCAGCGACAAAGCGGGTTGTGGCCGGATCGAGGATGGCACCGCGTTGAATGCTGCGGTTGAGGATGTCCGTTCTGGCGGCTCCAGCCTGCTGAATGAGGATGTCCTGGAGGTTCTGGTAATTGCTGTTTCGCTCGTTCAGGGTTGGCACAGCGGGATTCGCTGATGTGCCCTGCACGCGACGCGTTCCCTGGTAGTCACCGAAGAAGAACAGCCTGTTCCTGATGATGGGACCGCCGATCGTTCCCCCAAACTGGTTGAAACGATATTCGCCCTTCACTGGGTGCGCGGTGTTGTTCTCGAACCAGTCAGCCGCATCGAGCTTGTCGTTGCGGAAGAACTCCCAGACGTCGCCATGGAGCGAGTTCGTGCCCGATTTGACGGTGGCGTTCAGCACGGCGCCAGCAGCCCGGCCCAGCTGCGCACTGTAATCCCCGGTTTGCACTTTGAATTCCTGAATGGCATCGATCGGAGGCAGGATGACGTAGTTGGTGCCGTTGAGGAAATCTACGTTATCGGAGTTGTTGTCGATGCCGTCCAGCAGGTAATTGTTCTGCGCCGGACGCTCGCCATTCGCGGAGAAGGCGCCGGAAGCAGCGTTGCCGCGCGTGTCGGCCTGTGGGCTCTGCATGCCCGCTCCCAGCTGCGCCAGGAAAGTGAAATTCCGGCCATTGAGAGGAAGATTGTTCACCGCTTCCCGGCCGATCACCTGGCCTGTGGAGGCTTCTTCCGTCTGCAACAGCGGAGGAGCCTCGGTGACCTGCACCGTCTCGGACGCTTGTCCGACCTTGAGCTGAATATTGACCTGCAGCGCCTGCGCAACATTCACCGTCAGGTTGGAGTGGGTGGTCTTCGCAAAGCCCTGGGCGGTCACCGTCATGCTGTAGTGACCAGCGCGTACCGGTGAAAACGTGTACGAGCCGCTGGCGTCTGTGCGCGTTTGCACGGTGATGCCCTGATCTGTGTTCAGCAGCACGACTTCCGCGTTGGGAACAACGGCTCCGCTGGTGTCGGTGACCGTTCCGGTGACCGAACCTTCGTCAACCTGGGCCAATGCCGTTCTGCACGGCAAAAGCAGAAAGGAACACGCGAGTATTGTGCAGCTTAGGGCTCCAAAGAAGCGCACTGCCTTCATTTGACGGCGCATCACATACCTCCGAAATGTAATTCCCCGGGGTCGATACCGTAACTGCCACTGCTTTTTTTGTGCCTCGTCGCCTGCCCGCCTGGAGAAACTGGATTGCGGGCGGTGAAAGCCGTTACATTTTGGGGTGGCTCTAACCGTCGGTTCTGAGGTTGGAGGGCGACTTTAGAGCATTTGCTCTGGGGTTGTCAACCACAAGTTGTAGATATGCTTCCACCCGGCTTTCCGCACACCCTCCGCGGCGGGACGGTCCCGCCGCTGATCAGGAAGCGGGTGCTATGATTTCCGCCAATCACAGCTGTATGACCGAGTTCCCCCGGAATCCCCAACAGGTTCTTTCCCGCAGGCGTCTGCTGCAGGGGTTGAGCCTCGCGCCGCTGCTCTTTCGGGCTGCTCCGCTGGCTGGATTGCGCCGGCTGTATGCGCCGGAGGCACTGCACGCCTGGGCGACCGATTTGCCCATGGGCGAGGTGCGGCTGCAACCGCATTATCCACAGGACTCGCCGCTCAGCGCTGTCCTCCAGATGGTCGAGCCAGGACGGGACAGCTATGTCACGGAAAAATATGCCTCCGAGATAGAAGATGAACTGCGGAAATGGGGCAAGGGGCTGTGCGCGTCGGCCGATCCACGCGCGGCGCTTGCTGGATTCCTCGACCCGGAGATCGAAGCCTCTACCCTGGCAACTGGCAACCAGCGAACGCTGCGGTCTGCTTTCGGCGTGAAAGTGGTCCAGTGCGAATTCGCCACGGCAACGGCTACGGGCCGCAATCGGTTTCTCAGCAGCACCGCTGCGTGGCTCGGCCAGCCCCGGCGCATCGAGACGGCTGAGTTTGAGATCTATGGGATTGAGGTGATTGGGGATTCACCCGCGGGCGTCAGGGCGGAGATTCGCTATGACCTGGTGATGCTGCGGGCGGATGGGCAGCGCGAAGAACGCGTCGGTTCGTGGGAAACACAGTGGCGGCAGGAATCGGAGGGCTGGATCGCGCAGCGGTGGCTGGCTAAGGGCGAAACCGTGGCCACCATGCGGCAACCCGCGTTTATCGAAGTAACCAGGCAGGCGCTCGGCGACACAGAATCGTGGAGAGC
>Ga0157372_10009806_pt1 | contig 10187 bp, 8 predicted proteins | sample C55metaG_FD_115307 | JGI IMG/M metagenome (GOLD analysis project Ga0157372, IMG submission 115307) | Corn rhizosphere microbial communities from Kellogg Biological Station, Michigan, USA - C5-5 metaG | ecosystem: Host-associated > Plants > Roots > Rhizosphere > Soil | place: USA: Michigan...
GCCTCCAGGAACGGCAGCGATTCGATGTCGCCGACCGTGCCGCCGATCTCGGTGATCACCACGTCCGGCACCTCACCGTCGGGGCCGGGGTCGGCCATCGAGCGGATCCGGTCCTTGATCTCGTTGGTGATGTGCGGAATCACCTGCACGGTGTCGCCCAGGTACTCCCCGCGCCGCTCCTTGGCGATCACGCTGGAGTAGATCTGGCCGGTGGTCACGTTGGCGTAGCCGACCAGGTCGGTGTCCAGGAAGCGTTCGTAATGCCCGATGTCCAGGTCGGTCTCGGCACCGTCCTCGGTGACGAACACCTCCCCGTGCTGGAACGGGTTCATGGTGCCCGGGTCGACGTTCAGGTACGGGTCGAGCTTCTGCATGGTGACCCGCAGCCCGCGGGCCTTGAGCAGGCTGCCCAGCGAGGAGGCGGTCAGGCCCTTGCCGAGCGAGGAGGCGACACCGCCGGTGACGAACAGGTGCCGGGTGGTCCGGACAGCGTTACTGAGCCGGGCTGAATGAGTCAACGAGACTCCCGTGGTTGCATCGAATGCCCGAACGGCTTCGCGTTTCGAAGGCGGCTTGATGTGGACGGCGTCGCGAGGCGTCGCTGCGGATCGAACGATGCGATCCAGCGGTTTTCCACGGGAATTCACAGTAACACGACGTAGCCAGCAGGATCGAACGACACCCATGACATTGCTCGGCTCGCGCTTGCTCCGCTCCGGTGTTCCCCACTCGGCTCCGCGCTCGCTCCGCTCCGATTGCCAACTCGCTCCGCTCCTCGGCGCTACGCGCCTGCGATGCTCACTCGCCTCGGCGCTACGCGCCTGCGATGCTCACTCGCCTCGGCGCTACGCGCCTGCGATGCTCACTCGCTTTCGGTCGCGAGGCCGGAACGGTCAGCCGGCGGCGCCGGGCAACAGCGCCTCGGCGCCGTTCGCGGTGCCGTAGTCGGCGCCCTTGTGGCCGCCGATGGTGTCTGCAACGGTCAGGGCCACCGTCAGTTGGCCCAGCGGTGTTCCGGCGTCGTCCACCGTGGAGACCGACTTCTGCGCGGCGTTGTCCGCCCGGACCAGGCCGACCAAGCCGCCGCCGTTGGCCGCTGCGGCGTCACCGGCGATGACGGTGGGTCCACCCAGCGTGCCGAGTTCGGTGGCCATCGCCAGCAGCATGGCACCACCCTCGTCATTCTTCGGCAGGCCGCCCGGCGCGATCAGCACCACCGCGGCGCCGGGTGCGATTGCCGAGCCGTCCACCTTGAGCATGTTGAGGGTCCCAAAGCCGGCCAACACCTGGGTCAGGTCGGTGCCCTGGCCATGGCCCAGCAGGACGTAGCCGAGGGCCGCGCCGGCCAGCAGGCCAGGATTGTCCGTGGTGGGCAGCTGCAGCCCGAGCGGATGCGCACCCGAGGTGACCAGCGACTGGATATCGGCCGCCCGGCGTGGATCGGTGAACGCCTTGGCCAGCTGGATCTGGCCGGATACGGAGCCGCCGGCCGTGGTGATCGCGCTGGCGATGGCCTGCCGCAGGCTCTTGCTGGCGCCGGGGGCGCCGACGAGCACCACCGGCTTCTTGGCCAGCGCGCCGGCGGCGATCTTGGCACCGAAGCTCTGGGCCAACAGGTCGGCGCTGCCGGCCTGGGCCCGCAACGCCCGGTTCTGCGCGGCGGCGGCCGAATCGGCCTGCTTCAGGTCGCTGACCTGGCGCCGCAGATCGCCGAGCACCGCGCCGTTCAGGGCGGTGGTGCCGATCACTATGCCGAGCGCGATGGCCAGGAAGATGCCGATCAGGGAGACCAGGTGGTAGCGGAACGAGATCACGAGAACAGGCCTCTCAGCCAGGTGGCCAGCTGATGCCAGCCGTGGGTCAGCAGGTGCAGGTAGCTGTCGGTGGAGCTGCCGGCCACCACGACCGCGACCACCGCGATCAGCGCGGCGAGGGCCAGCAACAGCACGGTGAATGCCGAGATCCTGGTCTGGAACAGCTGCAGCGCGGCCTTGGCATCGACCAGCCGGCCGCCGAGCTTGAGCCGGGTCAGCACGGTGGACGCCATTCCGCCCCGGCCGGAGTCGAGGAACTCCTCCAGGGTGGCTCGCATGCCGACGGTGACGACCAGTCGGGCACCACCGGCCTCGGCAAGCAGCATCGCGGCGTCCTCGCTGGTGCCCGAGGTGGCGAAGATCTCCGGTTCGATGCGCAGGTCCTGCACCCGCGCCAACCCGGTCACCCGGCCGTGGTAGTCGGCATGCGCGACCACCTCACCAGCCTCGCGCAGCGCGGCGTCGGAGACCCGATCCAGCTCGCCGACCACCAGGTCCGGCCGATAGCCGGCGTCGCGCAGCACGTCAGCGCCGCCGTCCACCCCTACCAGCACCGGCCGGAACTCCCGGATGTAGTGCTTGAGCGCCTTCAGGTCGGCTCGGTAGTCGTACTCCTTGGCCACCAGCAGCACATGCCGGCCGGCGAACCGGGTACGCAGCTGCGGCAGGCCGATGCCGTCGAGCAGCAGTTCCTTCTCCCGCAGCATGTGCTGCTGGGTGCTGGCCGCGAACAGCTCCAGCTGGGTGGCCAGACCAGCCTTGGCGCGTTGCATCGCGTCGCGGACCGAGTCGGCGTCCTGCCGGGCGCCGCTGGCCACCGGGCGTTCGCCGGCGAACAGCGTGTCGCCGTCCAGCCGCAGCCGGGCACCTTCCTTGACGTCGGCGAAGATGTCGGATCCGACGTCGTCCAGCAGCGCGATACCGGAGGCGATCAGCACCTCCGGACCCAGGTTGGGATAGCGGCCGGAGATGCTGGGCTGGGCGTTCACCACCGCTGAAACCTTGGCGTTGACCAGCGCGTCGGCGGTGGACCGGTCCAGATCCGCGATCTCGATCACCGCGATGTCGCCGGGATGCAGCCGGTTCAGCAGCCTGCTCACCCGCCGGTCGAGCCGAACGACGCCGCTGATGCCGGCGAGCTGCTCGTCCCGGCGCCCGGAACGCAGTGCTGCGATCTTCATGGGCTCCCATGCTGCCATCGCAGCCGGTGATCGGACGGCTCCGCCACGCCCATTCGACGACCGGTTTAGCTCGATCTGACAAGGCCAATCCGGCTCGATCCGACGAGCTCGAGTCTGCTATCGGCACGAGTCGCCAGCTGCTATCGGGACGAGGAAAACATCATGCCGAACGAGCGGCGGGCCGCTAGCGCCAGCCAGGACGTGCGGCGGGCCGCTACCGCGACGAGCGCCGACGGGGTTTGTCGGCCGCCAGCCACGCGGCCCGGTCGGCGCGAGCCGCTTCGAGCAGCTCGGCCGCGTGCTCGCGGGCCACCGCGGTGTCGTCGCCGGCCAGCATTCGGGCCAGTTCGGCCAGCCGGTCCTTGCCCTGCACCTGCCGGATATCACTGCGGGTGACGCCGTCGGCCGGCGCCGTCCCAGCCGACCCAGCGCCGGCCACCAACTTGTCCACCACCAGGTGGCGGTCGGCGAACGAGGCGACCTGGGCCAGATGGGTCACCACAATGACCTGGTGGTCGCGGGCCAGCCGGGCCAGCCGGCGGCCGATCTCCACCGCGGCCCGGCCGCCGACACCGGCGTCGACCTCGTCGAAGACCATGGTGGGCACCGGGTCGGTGCCGGCCAGCCCGACCTCGATGGCCAGCATCACCCGGGACAGCTCGCCGCCCGAGGCACCGCGCTGCACCGGCAACTCCGGTGCGTCCGGGTGTGGCTGCAGGGTGAGTTCGACCTCGTCGACGCCGTCCGGCCCGGCGCCCACCGGGCGACCGTCGAGCAGCACCTGCACTGCGGCGTCCGCGACCGGCCGGTGCCGCACGTGGATCCGCACCTTGGCCGCCGGCATGGCCAGCGCGGCAAGTTCGGCGGTGACCAGGCCGGACAACTTGTCGGCGGCGCGCTGGCGTTGGGCGGACACCGCGGCGGCGATCTCGGTGTACCGGGCGGCCACCCGGTCCCGGGCGGCCGCCAGCCGCTGCAGCACCTCCTCCGAGGTGTCGGCCGCCTCGAGCCGCTGAGCCGCCTCGGCGGCCCAGTCCAGCACCGCGGCCAGGTCGGCGCCGTACTTGCGGGTCAACCCGGCGAGCGCGGCCCGCCGCTCGTGCACGCCGGCCAGCCGGGCCGGGTCGGCATCCAGTTGGCTTTCGTAGTCAGCCAGCTCGGCGCCGACGTCCGCGGCCGCGGCTATCAGATCAGCGAGCCGGCCGTCCAACGCGTCCAGTGTCGGATCGGTGCCGCTGACGCTGCCCAGTGCGCGGCGGGCAAGGCCCAGCAGCGTCTGCACATCGCCGGCGTCGCCGACCGGATCGTCCGGGTCGCCGAGCAGCGCGTTGTGGGCCAGCCGAGCGGCCACCCGCAGCGCGTCGGCGTGCTCCAGCCGCTCGGCCTGGATGGCCAGCTCGACGTCCTCGCCGGGCTGCGGCGCCACCGACTCGATCTCGGCGATGCCGTGGCGCAGTAGTTCGGCTTCGCGGGCCAGTTCGCGGGCATCGCGGGTGCGCCGGTCGAGTTCGGCCACCGCGGCCCGCCAGTCCGCGAACGCCTGCCGGCACTCGGCCAGCTCCAAGCCCGCATAGCGGTCCAACGTCTGCCGCTGCTCGGCCGGCTGGGTGAGCCGCTGCTGGTCGCTCTGACCGTGGATCGCGACCAGACCGCCGGCCAGCCGGGCCAGGGTCGAGGCGGGCACCGCCGCCCCGCCGGCTGCGGCCCGGGACCTGCCGGTGGCGGTCACCACCCGGCGCAGCACCAGGCCGCCGTCCTCCTCGATATCACCGCCGGCCTGGGTCACCAACGCGGCCGCTTCCGAGCCGGATCGCACCAGCAGCCGGCCGTCCACGCTGGCCGAATCCACGCCGGGTCGCAGCCGCGAGGAGTCGGCCCGGCCACCGAACAGCAGCCCCAGGCCGGTCACCAGCATGGTCTTGCCGGCACCGGTCTCACCGGTGACGACGGTGAGACCGGGGTCGAATTCCAGTACCGCCTCGGAGATCACGCCGAGGCCGGAGATCCGGATCTCTTCCAGCATGTCGCCGGCCCTATCGGTCCGCCGGGCCACGGTCGCGCCAGCTGCGCACCGGCAGCTGGAACTTGGCCACCAGCCGTTCGCCGAACGGCACCGGATGCGGCCGGGCGATCGAGACGAGTTGGTCGGCCCGTTCGATGAGCAGGATGCTGCGGCCGGGCAGTTCGTGGGTACGCCTGCCATCGCAGTTCAGCGCGCCGGTCAGCTCGTCGCCGATCAGTTCGATGCCGATGTGCGAACTGGGACCGATCACCAGCGGCCGCTGGAACAGCGCGTGAGCGGCGTTGGGCACCAGCAGCATCGCCTCCACGTTCGGCCAGACCACCGGCCCGCCCACCGAGAAGGCATATGCGGTGGAACCGGTGGGTGTGGCGCAGATGATCCCGTCGCAGCCGAATCGCAGCAACGGCCGCTCGTCCACCGAGACGCCCACCTCGAGCAGCTTCTCGCGGGAGGTCTTCTCCACCGATACCTCGTTCATCGCCCAGTCCTCGGCGATCACCTCACCCCGGAAGGTCGCCGTCACCCGCAGGGTGAAGCGTCGCTCGACGTCGTAGGCCCCGTCCACGATCGCGTTCACGGTGGCGTCGAGGGCATCCACCTCGCTCTCGGCCAGGAAGCCGACGTGGCCGAGGTTCACGCCGAGCAGCGGCACCCCCGCCGGCCGGGCGTCCTCGGCGGCCCGCAGCACGGTGCCGTCGCCACCGAGCACCAGCGCCACCTCGGTGCCCTTGGCACCGTCCGGGCCGTCGATGATGGTGACGTTGCCGAGTTCTCCACCGCCGATGTCGTGGATCAGGGCGGCGGCCTCGGCCGCGCGAATCCGTACCTCGATGCCGGCCTGGTTGAGCCGGCGGATGACGCCGCGGGCCAGCTCTCGGATGTCGGCACGGCCGCAGTGCACGACCAGCAGGACGGATCTCATGAGCGGTCTCCGGTGACTCGGGTGACGGCTTCCAGCACGTCGGGCGCCAGGTCGGCCGCGTCCCGCCGCAGCCACAGGAAGAACTCATGGTTGCCACTCGGGCCGGGCAGCGGGCTACGGGCGACGCCGGCGGTGCCCCAGCCCAGCCGGCGGGCCGCGTCGGCAACCTGCCGAACCGCATCGGCATGCGCCTGCGGATCGCGCACCACGCCGCCCTTGCCCAGCCGATCCCGGCCCACCTCGAACTGCGGCTTGACCATCGGAACCAGATCCTCGGTGGTGCACGCGGTCAGCGCGGGCAGCACCAACTCCAGTGGAATGAAGGACAGGTCGGCCACGGTCAGGCTGGCCGGACCGCCGATCTGCTCCGGGGTCAGGGTGCGGACGTTCGTCCGGTCGTGCACCACCACCCGCGGGTCGGTCCGCAGCGACCACACCAGTTGGCCGTAGCCGACATCGACCGCGACGACCTGTGCGGCCCCGCGACGCAACAGCACATCGGTGAAGCCGCCGGTGGATGCACCGGCATCCAGGCAGCGACGGCCGGCCACCGACAGCCCGGTGAACTCGGTGAGCGCGCCGAGCAGTTTGTGCGCGCCACGGGATGCCCAACCGGGGTCATCCGCATCGGCGATCACCCGGATCGGGGTGTCCTGCTCCACTCCGGTGGCCGGCTTGGTCGCGGTGGTGCCGCGTACCTGCACCCGGCCGGCGGTGATCAGCTCGGCCGCCTGCTCCCGGGACCGGGCAAGCCGCCGCCGGACGAGCTCGGCGTCCAGCCGCAACCGGCGCACCATCGTGGTCAGGTTCGGTCCAGCTCGCTGAGCGCGCTCTGCAATTGCTCGTGCAGGCTGGCCAGCTGCTCGGCGAGTTCGGCCAACGGCACTGCGGCCGATTGGTCGGGGCTGCCCAGCCGGGCGGCGGCGGCTTCTACCCGTGCCGCCGGATCGGCTTCGACCTGGCCTGCCGGATCGGCGTCGGTCGGGGCCACCGAATCGGCGTCGATCGGGGCTACCGAATCGGCTGCCGGCTGGGGATCGGTCACGGCTGCCAGGCTACCGTCCGGTCCCGACATGATCGTGGCAACGCTCCACAGCTCAGTCGATTAATTCGAAACTTCGCAGCGCGGTGTTCGATTTCTCGTCCTCGGCATGCAGCGCGGGCACCGGTCGGCCGGCGTCGAGGGCTCGCCAGGCCGCGACCGCGACCGCGCGCAGCCCGTCCAGTTCGTCGGTGACACCGGCCAGCAGCAACTCGCTGCCGTTCGACCGGACGGTTGCGGTGCCGCAGCACAGCGCATCCCCGTCCCCGACGGTCACGCTCGGATGCGGCTGCAGCAGGGCCGATAGATCGTGGCCGAGGTAGTGCGGTCGGTGCTCGGGCGGCGCGGCGAGCAGCATCGCGGCGTCGGTGACCCCGGTCAGCACCAGCAGTGCCGGGCAACCGACCCGGGTGGCCCCCTCGATATCGGTGTCCAGCCGGTCGCCGACCACGATCGGCGCCGTCGCCCGGGACCGCTGCACGGTCTCGGCGTGCATGCTGGGATCAGGCTTGCCGGTGGCGGCCGCCGGCGGCCGGCCGAGCGCGTGCTCCAGCGCGCTCACCAAGGCTCCGTTGCCGGGCAGCGCGCCGCGCGGAGACGGCACCGTCGCGTCCAGGTTGGTGGCCAGCCAGAACGCACCGTGCCGGATGGCGATGGTTGCCTCGGCCAGGTGTCGCCAGGTGATATCGGGAAAGAAGCCCTGCACCACGGCAGCCGGCCGGTCATCGGCGCTGAACACCGGCCGCAGGCCCCGCTCGGTGATCGCATCGATCAGGCCGACGGTGCCGAGCACCAGCACGGCCGATCCGGCCGGCAGCCGGTCAGCCAGGTAGTGCGCGGCAGCCTGCGCCGAGGTGACCACCTCGGTCGGATCGGCCGGCACGCCAACCTTGTCGAGCAGCGCCGCCACCTGCTCGGGGGTCCGAGAGGCATTGTTGGTGACGAAGGCCAACCGCATGCCGCGCTCGCGCGCCGCGGCCAGTGCGGCCGCGGCGCCCGGCACCGGCTCCTCGGCCAGGTACACCACGCCGTCGAGGTCCAGCAACGCCACGTCGTACCGGTCGGCCAGGCACTGCTGGGAACCGGCCAGCACCGAGTTCTGGGAAGCTGCCGAGTTCTGGAACGGCGGCGAGTTCGGTGAGGATGCGGTCATCGGATTACAGCAGGTTCGCGGCCCGGTCTGCGGCGTCGGTCTCGTCGTCGTGGTCCACCGTGGCCGCGGCGCCGAACCAGCGAATCGCCTCCTCCGTGCGCCCGGCGGCTTCCAACGCGTCGGCGTAGGCATACCAGAGCCGCGCGCTACCGGGCTTGGGCTTGGCGGGATCCAGGTTTCCGCGTTCCAGGACAGCGAGCGCGGCATCCAACTGGCCGAGGTCGCGGCGAGCGCCGGCGACCACGATGAGTAATTCGGCCCGGGTGGCGGGATCGAGTTTGCCGACCGCCGAGTCCTCCAGCGCCTTCAGCGCGCGCTCGGGCCGGCCGAGCGCACGCTCGCAGTCGGCCATCACCGCGATGTTGCTGGCGTCACCGGAGATCCGGCGAGCTGCCCGCAGCTCGGCCAGCGCTTCAGCCCATTCGCCGGCGTAGTAGGCGGCCAGGCCGGTGGCCTCGCGCACCGCGGCTACTCGGGCGGCCCGACCGCGAGCGGCGCGGGCATGCTCGAGCGCCCGCTGCGGATCGGTCTCGATCAGCCGGCCGGCAGCGACCAGGTGAGCGCCGACATATTCGGCCGCGAGCTTGCTGAGCGAGCGCAGTTCGGCGCGCACCGAGGGATCCAGCAGTTTCGGATCGGCATCGGAGGGCACCTGTAATTCGGTGGAGCGACTGGGCCGAGAGCCACGGGTGGCCTCGTATTCGGCATCCGTCTGCTGCCGGCGCGCCGGCCGCTCGTCGGAGCGATCAGGCGTCCGGCCCGGCCGCCGGCTATCACCCCGATCGGTACGACTCGATCGCCGGTCGTCAGTACGATTCGATCGCCGATCCTCGGTACGACCCGGGCGCCGGTCTTCAGTACGACCCGGTCGCCGCTCATCGGTACGGCCCGGGCGCCGGTCATCGGTACGACCCGGTCGCCGGTCATCTGTACGTCCCGACTGCCGATCCTCGATACGGCCGGCGTGCCGATCCTCGCCGTCGCGGCGTGCTCGATCCGGTCGGCTGCCCGCACCGCGGTAATTCGTCAGGCGTTGCTCAGTCGAATGCGGTGAGCCCGACTGCGAACCCGAGGTCGGCTCCCACCAGTTCGTCGCGGTCTCGTGCCGGGCGCCGCGTTCGGCGGACCGGCGTTGCCCAGCGTGGCCGGAATCAGACCGCCGGGCCGAGGAGTCTCTGGATTGGAAGCTCCGAACCTGCCCGCCGCCTGCCGATCGGCCCGAATCTGTTCGATGGCCGCCGCTCGTGGGCCTGCCGGCAGCCGAACCACCTCGGGCGCCGGCCACTCGGTTCCGGCCGCCGGTGGCCCGATTCTCTCCATCGGATCCCGTCCGGCCGTGTGAGTAGTCCGAAGTCGCGGCAGTTCGGTCGCGCCGCTGAGGGCGCCGGGAACCGAACTCCGCCCCGGCGCCCGCGCTGCGGCGGCCGGTGTCCCGTCCGCCGCCAGCCTCGGAGCGAAATCCTCGGCCACGGTCGCTGCTGGCGGAGCTGTCTCGGCGCTGGCCGCCTGCGGCATGGTCTCGTCGTGGGTTGCGGCTGCCGGTGTCTCCGTAGCCAGCCGTGTCACTGCGAACGCCGAAGGCATTGCCGCGGCCACGGTTTGCTGCGCCGGTTCGGTGCGAACCGCCCCCGGCCACCCGATCCTGGCTTCGGCCGGTGCCGCGGCCAGCAGCCGAAGCATCCCGCCTGGTGTTGCCGCCGCGGGCGCTCGATGCGAAACCCCGACCCTGGCCGCTATCACTGCCGCGGCCGCTCGATGCGAAACTCCGGCCCTGACCGCTATCACTGCCGCGCGCCGGACTCCCGCCGCGGCGGTTGGCGCCGGCCGGCCGGCCGGTTCGCCGTGCTGAGTACTCAGCCATTGTCATCCCGATCTGCGGCGTCAACCGCACAGTACGTGCAAAACAAAACAACCGAGGTCGCCCGGCTAAGCCGGGCGACCTCGGTCGAAAGTGTGTCCGGCGACGTCCTACTCTCCCACGCAGTGGCCCGCGCAGTACCATCGGCGCTGAGAGGCTTAGCTTCCGGGTTCGGGATGGGACCGGGCGTTTCC
>Ga0157372_10009809_pt1 | contig 10186 bp, 6 predicted proteins | sample C55metaG_FD_115307 | JGI IMG/M metagenome (GOLD analysis project Ga0157372, IMG submission 115307) | Corn rhizosphere microbial communities from Kellogg Biological Station, Michigan, USA - C5-5 metaG | ecosystem: Host-associated > Plants > Roots > Rhizosphere > Soil | place: USA: Michigan...
GCGGGTGCGGGTGCGGGGGCGGTGGATTCGGCGGAGGGCGCGGCGGTGCGGATGGGACGTTCCCCGCTCTGCCGGGCCGCTACATCGCGCGTCTGTCGATCGTGCCGGCAGAAGGCGCGCCCACGACGCTCGATCAATCGTTCGCCCTGACGAAAGACCCGATGGTGATCCTCAGCGACAACGAGTTGAAGCAGCTCTACGCGTTCCGCCTTGGCGTCGTAAAGCTCCAGCGCGATCTACGCGACCGACAAGCCCAGCTCGACACGGCGGAGCGCACACTCGCCGCCGCGAAACGGGCCGCGGATTCGGCGGGCACGAAGGTGACGCCCGAGCTGAAGACGCAAATCGCCGCGGTCGAGAAGGAGCTCGCTGACATCACGCGCGAGATGGGCGCGGCAGGCGGCGGCCGTGGTGGTGCCGGTCGAGGCGGAGCGGTCGGCGGCGGCGCGCTCGCGGCAGGTGGCGCTGGCGGTGGTGGACGTGGTGGTCGCGGCGGCGGTCGTGGCTCCGGCGGAGGCGCTGCGCCTCAACAAGCCGGCACCGCGAATGCGCCGGCCGCGGGCGGAGCCGCGGCTCCTGCGGGCGCGGGAGCCGCCGGCACGGCGAGCGACCAGGATCAGAACCCGACCGGACCCGTTGCTCCAGAGAACATTCAGGCGCGACTCGGCACGACGACCGAGCTGCTCAACGCCACCTTCAATCCGAACCCGGAGCAAAAGCGACTGTTGCAGACGCTGCCGGCGGATTTGGACAAGCAGGGCGATCGTGTGAAGAAGGTCTCGACCGATCAGCTGCCTGCTCTGCTCAAGGCGCTGAAGGACGCCGGCGTCGAGGTGAAGACGCCGTAGCCGAGGCTCAGCGACGGGCGGCGGTGATCGGTTGCCGCTCGTCGCCCGCCGGCGGCGTTGAATGCGTTTGCGGCAACGAGTCGAGCATCGACTCTAGCTCCTGAAGCCGAAGCGCCGACTTGCTGTTGTAGCATGCCGCGCGGTCCCGCGCGTAACGCACCTTCGCGCCGACGTTGTGGCACACCTCGTCGCGCGTCTGGAGCCATTTGCGCTGGGCGTCCCGCACTCGCTCCACGGACGGCGGGTCGGGCGCGTCGTCGGACACCTTCGCCTGTTTGCGTAGGCCGGCGATCACGAGCTTGTAAGTGTCGTTGACCTGGTTGTCACCCTGCTCCAGGGAGGCCCGCAGACAGGCCTTCTGGTCGGCGGCATCAGCCGAGCCGCACAGGTCGTTCGATCCACCCGTCTTCGTGACGTCGGTGACGGTCGAGTTGAGCGGATGACTCGCGGCGAGCCGCGTCACACGCTCTGGAGAAGCGGATGTCGTTTTTGCGGTCGCCGCGCTCGCGGGCGACCGCGAAGTATCCGCCGTCGTGTCCGCTCCCGCCGCGCTGTCGATCTTCTTGAGCGCGAGATCGCCGGAGGCGAGGCCCGCGCTATCCAGGGCGGCGGCGATCGTCGTCGGATCGGTTCCACCATGCCGGAGAATGATGAATGCCGCCGTCACCACGGCCGCGGCGACCGCGACGGTCGCGACGAATCGGCGGCCGAAGAACGACGGCTGCTTGAGGACGATGTACTCGTCCGTCTCGCCCGTCTCCACCGGCTCCGGCGCGATCGGGGGCGCGATTCGCGCGCGCACCGGCGTCGTCGGTCCCGCCAACGATCGAAGGACGGCGATGAAGCCGTCGATGTCCGGAGTGTCGTCATCGTGGCTGTAGTGCGAGAGCGCGTCCACGGCTTCGATGACGCGCCTCGGCAGATCCGGGCGAACTTCGGCGAGGAGCGTCATCCCGGCCGAGCCGAACGGGAAACCGGCGAGCATCGTCCACGCGAGACGACCGATCGTGCGCGCGTCGTCGGCGAGGTTGGTCGGGACGTCGATGGCGTCGAGCTGCGGCTCGAAGGTGAACAACGCGCGCCCGCTCCCCTGCTGGAACACGAGACCGGCCGGCGTGACCTTGCGATGCACGATCCCGTTCGCCCAGCCCCAGTCGAGGGCCGCGTTCAGCTGCTCGAAGATCGACGCGAGACGGTCGGGCGAGATCGTGTCGACCATCTCCTGCGAGGAGAGCAGTTCTTCCAGCGTCGCGCCGCGCACGCGGGGCCGCACGGTCGCGAACGTGTCGCGCGCGATTTGGCGTCCCTCGAGTACCGGCACGACGTTCGGATGTCGCATGGCGGACTCGCGCCGCGCGTCCGCCTGGAGCTGCATCATCAGGCTGGCGGCCTGCCCCCACGGCGCGCGCACGATGTCGATCGTCACCTCGCGGTTGATCGTGCGATGACGCGCGAGATACGAAATCGAGTCGCTCGTGCTGCGGACCTCCGAGATGATCTCGTAACGCGATTCCAGCTCGGAGAGATCCGGAACGAGCGGCTCCGGTTCGGTCGGCGGCGCAGGCGGTTCCCGCGACGCGAGAAAGCGCCGCCAGTCGAGTCGCGGGCCTTGCGATTCGTCGCTCAGGTTTCCACCGCTCGTCCGCTTTCTCGCTCGGCGCGGACGTAGGTCAGCCAACCGTAGGGATCGTCGACTGCCCCGCGCGCGATATCGAGAAAGCGCTGCTGAATTTGCGTCGTGATCGGCCCGCGTCGGCCGTTGCCAATCTCTATACGATCCACGCTGCGCACCGGTGTGACTTCAGACGCGGTACCGCAAAGGAAGACCTCGTCAGAGGTATAGAGCATCTCGCGCGGCAGTTCTTGCTCGCGCACCTCGAAACCCATGTCGCGCGCCAATTGAATGATGCTGTATCGCGTTACGCCGTGAAGCAGTGTGCCGTTGATCGTCGGCGTGTAGAGCGCGCCGCGGTGGACGAGGAAGACGTTCTGCCCCGAGCCTTCGCTGATCAGCCCGTCGGTCGTGAGCGCGATCCCTTCGGCGAACCCGTTGCGCAGCGCCTCCATCTTCACGAGCTGGCTGCCGAGGTAGTTGCCGGCCACCTTCGCCATGGCCGGAATCGTGTTCGGCGCGACGCGATGCCAGCTCGTCACGCATGCGTCGACTCCGTTCTCGAGCGCGCCGTGTCCGAGGTACGTGCCCCAGGGCCAACACGGGAGATAGACCTCGACCGGACTGTCGAACGGCACCATGCCCGCCGCCCCGTAGCCGCGTACGACCATCGGGCGGAGATAGCACGAGTCGACGTTGTTGCGTTCGACCAGCTCACAGCACGCGGCGACCAGCTCGTCGATCGAGTACGACAAATCCATGCGATAGATCTTGCATGAATCGACCATGCGCTGGAGATGGTCTTCGAGGCGGAAGATCGCCGGGCCGCGCGGAGTCGCGTAGCAGCGGATCCCTTCGAACACCGAGGATCCGAATTGAAGCGAATGCGCCAGGACGTGAATGGTCGCGTCCTGCCACCGAATGAACGCACCGTCGTGCCAGATCCACTCGGTCTCGGTGAGCTTGGCCACGAAACTCCTCGAGGAATTTTTTGAGGCGGGGGGCCCAGCTAGGCCGACACGGCAGTAATATCGCTAGTCGACGCCGAGTTCCGCCACAGTCAACGGTACCAAAGTTCCGTGAAGCACCATCGTCCGCCAGTAGCGGCGCTCGGCTAGCTGGCGGCGATGACGCTGATCAACGCGAAAGCCACCTCGTCATGGCCGAGATCCGAGTGGCCGCCGATGATCGCGTTGGAATCCAAATTGTAGATCCCGCGAGGCACGAAGCTGTACGGGCTGCTCACGCCCTGAAGCGCGACGGCCTGTGCGCCCGGCGTCTTCTGCGCGCCGTTCCGTCCGAGTCCGCCGTACGGGTCGTTCGCGTCGCCCAACGCGGCCGCGATCTGTCGCGCGATGCGCGACGCCAGCGGGTACGCGAGTCCGACGGCTTTGTCTTTCGCCGTGAAAGTGATCGCCGTCACACCTCTAACACGAACGGGATCAGTCTCGACGCGCCGATAGAAGCCGTCGTGCATTCCGTCGTACGAAACGGCGAATGCAAAATGCGAGAACGCCGCCTGGAGCAGGGTGAGCGAGTTCACCGGAAGCGGCGTAGAGCCAGGCGCTCCGGCCGCCGCCGCCGTCACCAGGCGGCAACCAAAGCTGTGCCCGGCGAGATGAATACGAAGCGCCTGTGGGCCGTCGGCCGGCCGCTGGCCGCGAATCCGCTGCAGGACGTCGTGTACGCCGCCCTGGCCGATGTCGCCCGCGCGGTTTTTCATCTGGTAATAGGTCACCAGATTCGCGAGACTCTTCGCGCCGTCGACCGCCTTGCCGATCCAGTCGCCGAGCCCGGCCGCCCCCCCCATCCCGGACGCGCCCGCGGCGCCCGGCGTCGGACGGCTCAGCCGACGCAGCAGCTCGTCGCCGCCCAGGGTGAAAAAATCGTCGGCGACGACCGGCTCTTCGTCGTTCGCGCTGTGCGGCATGAACGCGCGAACGATCCGCACGAACTCGTCGCGCGCCTCGAGCGAATCCGCGAGCGACGGGACCAGCGCTTTCGCCCGGGCAAGCGCCTTCTTCGAATCGGGCGTGTCGACGAATGAGGCGAGCAGATCCACCGCCGCCGTCGCGTCGGCGACGCTCGCCCCGCCGGCGCTCATCGACGCGGCGCCGCCGGGGATCAGCGACTTGTCGTCGAACTTCTTCGACGGCCAGAGAATCCCGCACACGATCACTTTCCGGCCGCGCACGGTGGCGCAGGCCGGCGACTGCTTGGGCAGGACCGCCGAGATGCGGTCGCCGATCGTCGTGTAGAGCTCCTCGGCTTCCGGAATGTCGTCGTTCCAGCCGTGCGAGATCACCAGCAGGTCGGTGACGACTTGGTTTCCCGTCGGCTTGGTGAGCGCGTCGACCAGCGCCGCGAGTTGGTCGTCCTTGTTGACCGCGCCGTCCTTCGTAAACTCGAGCGGGAAGTACGGGAACGGACCGATCTTCGTGGGAGAGGGCATCCGAGTCGCCTACACCGATTGAATGGCGCGCATGAGGTCGATGAGCCCCGCGCCTTGGAAGTAGCGTTCACGATTGAGGTCCGTCGCGGCCTTCATGAAGATCCGCTTCACCTCCTCCGACTGGCCGATGTACTCGCGGCGAATGGAGAGGAACGCGGCGATGGCGCCGGACACGTGCGGCGCGGCCATGCTCGTGCCGCTGTCCTCGACGTAGAGCGCGTCGCTCTGCGTGGCCGAGCGAGCGGCGTCGAGCGCCGCCCCCGCGCCGCATGAGATGATCTTTTCCCCCGGCGCCACCAGATCCGGCTTCGGCCGGCCATCGCCGGTTGGCCCCTTGGACGAGAAATACGACACGCCGTACACGTGCGGCATGTCGCGGTGTGTCGAGCCGACGGTGATCGCGCGGTCGGCGTTTCCGGGATCGTTGATACTCAGCGACAGTCCCGCCGCGACCGAGCCGCGGTCCAGCGTGTCGGCATAGCCGTAGCCGGTGTTCCCCGCCGCGACGACGACCACGACGCCGGATCGCACCAAACGGTCGACCACGTTGCACAGCGGACTCTGGCCGCAGGCGAACCATTCCGGGTCGAAGTCGTAGCCGACGCTCAGGTTCACGCCGTGGATCTTGATGTCCTTGCCATAGCCGTTCACGCGGTCGATCGACTCGAGCGCGATGATCACGTTGCTCACCGGCCCGCGCCCGTCCGCGCCGAGCACCTTGAGACTCACGATCGTCGCTTGCGGCGCGATGCCTCGAATCGCCGTCAGCGGCACGACCTCGCGAGTCACCGCGCCCGTCTCGTCGCGGTGTCGCGCCACCGCGGAAATCGTCTGTCCGCTCGGCACGTCTCCGAGGGTCAGCTCGCCCGCGATGATCCCGGCGACGTGCGTGCCGTGGCCGAAGGCGTCGACGAGCGGCGCGCCCGGCGCGCCGGGAGGCACGGTGAAATCCGCGTGCGCGAGCGGCGCATCGAGCAGCAGCGTCTTGTGTTTTCGAAAATGCGGATGGTCGCCCTGCACGCCCGAGTCGAGCACGGCCCACACGATGCGGCTGCCGCTCGCCGTGAACGCCGTGAACGCGGCGTCGGCTTTCACGGTGCTGACCGAGTGCGTGAGAAGCGCACGCACCTCGAAGTCCGGCCAGATGTGGAAGATTACTCTCGCCGGAGAGCTCGACGCTCCACCACCGCCTGCCGTCTCCGAGTCGAGCCGCACCAACGCGCGAATCGCGCGTCCGTCGAGGCGCGCGAAGACGTATTGGTCGCTCAGGTCCGTCTTGCGATGATCGACCCCGATGCCGGTGCTCGCGACTCGCGCGTCGGCGCCGGCGGCGAGCGCCACGGCGATCAGATCGGCGACGCGCTCGCGCGCGCGCTCTCGCCCGCCCGCATAGTTGATGTTGACGTCGATGACGACGTCGAACAACGCGTTGTCGCCTTGTTGATCCAGCAGCTCGAGCAGCGGGCGCGCGATCACCGTCCGGTCGAGGACGGTGGGATCGAATCGCGTTTCTGATTTCTTAGTGGCCATCCGGCAGGCTTGAGGGGCGAGCGATGGCGGCGGCGCCGCCAGTATGCTGAGCCAGACCAACGCCTTGGCGCAAGGGATATACGACGTCTCGCACAAGGACCGGACCCGCCCGACGGACGAACGATGGCGCGGGCCGACGCGTATTATCAGTAGTCATCTATCGTATTGGAGCTCACGTGGGCGTCGACATAAATCGTTCGTTCTCTCGTCGCGCGCCACGCGCCGGCCTCGCGCTTCTCGGCTTGGGCGCGTTGCTCGCATCGCTGCCGGGTTTCACCTCGTCCCGCCATTTCGCGCCCGGCCTCTCGTTCCGAGTGAATTCGCAGGTGAGGATCTATCCGGGCGACACGCCGCGCGGTCAGGACGACGAAGTGATGCGCGGTCGCGGCATCGCGGTGAACAACCATTCGCGCATCGAATTCCTGGCGTACACGCCGCTTCCGTCGAACGTCACGACCGACGACTACCTCGTCTCGCTCGACTCGGGAAAGGTCTTCATCAATCACTCGGCGAGTCAAACGTTCGCGCCGGCCAACGACACCTTCGGCGGACCAGCGGTCGTCGCACTCGGCCGAGTGCTCGGCGGTGGTCGCGGCGGGCGCGGTGGACCGCCGGGCGGCGGAGCGAACGGTGACGCCAACGGCGGTGGGGGTGGTGGCGCCGGACGCGCCGCTGGCCGCGGTGGATTCGGCCGCGGCGGCGGCGGTGGGGGCGGTGGCAATCCCGGCGCGGCGGGTCGCGGACGTGGTCGCGGCCGAGGAAGCGTCGGGCAAGGATTTCTGAGCCAGATCTCGCTGCTCGACGTCTCGTTCAAGGTCGAGAAGCTCGGCGCCGACTCGGCGATGGAGGGTCGCCCGACGCAGCATTATCGCATCACGAGCGATTATCGAGTGGTGTGGAGCGATCAGGGATTCCCGGCGCACGCGGTGACCGACGTGTGGACGACGTCGCTGCCGACGCTCATCCCGAATCCGTTCGAGCCGCTCATCGTCGCCGATCAATCGACGGACGGCCCGCTCATCGAGTACGCGCTCAAGCTGCGCTCGGCCCGCGCGCAGATCGAGGGCACGCCGATCAAGGTCGTGACGACCACCACGCTCGGCAACATTCGCGACATCGTCGGCTTTCAGAGTTTCGTCACGGACGACCCGACGGTCGACAAGCTGACGATCGTGCAGCAGACGCAAATCACGAACATCCAGAATGCCGACGTCGATCCGAAGCAGCTCGAGGTACCCGATGCGTCGAATGGCGATTCGCCGGGAAATGTGACGAGCGGCACGCCGGCGGCGCCGTCAGCGACGGGGCCGCGCTCGCGGCGTTAGATTCGCCCGCATGACGAATCGGGCACTATGGGCCGCCGCGGTTGCCGTCGGCGTATCGGCGCTGACGGCGTTCGCGCGCCGCGACGCGGCTCGGGCCATCGCGCCGACGCATACGGTGTGGGACAGCGTGTACACCGCGGCGCAAGCATCGCACGGCGACTCGCTCTACAGGGGCGCGTGCGTCAAGTGTCACGGCGCGAGCCTCAGCGGCGGCGACGAAGGCTCGCCGCTCGTCGGCTCGGCGTTCCTCGGCAACTGGCGCGATCTCACGCTCGACCAATTGTTCGACAAGATCCGTTCGTCGATGCCGCCCGACAACCCGAAGTCGATCGCAACCCGCGACGTCGCCGACCTCGTCGCATACCTCCTCGCGCAAAACCAGTTTCCCGCCGGCGCGAAGGTCCTCACCGACAGCCTCGATCAGCTCAAAGACATCAAGATCACGACGACAAGGCCGTAGCAGTTGTCGGTCTAATGGGCGCATCCGTTGATTCGGTCAGGCTCCATGTCGCGGACTAAACCCGAATGGACTGGTCAGCATCTACGAAACGATACTGCAACGACTTCGCGGATTGGACGCATTTCGCGGAGAAAGTTTTTTGTTTTAAAAACAGAAGCTTTGTGTTCTCTAAAACAAGTTCCCTCTTTCGAAGGGGCTTTTGTATTTCATTCAAGCTTTGCCTTTTCCGCGTAATCCGAGTCTTCCGCGAAATCCGCCAGCAGTTCAAGGAGACGTACCCGCCGGAACCGCCGGCACCGAGGCCGCCGACCAAGACAGCCGACTACCGAAGACCGGGCGGTTTTCCTCCGGGCGGAACGGGCTTCGCGGCGGAATCAGCAGCGGCCTTCTTCGTGCTATCGGCCGGAGTCGGCGGCGGCTCGAAATCTTTTTCAGGAATCGTGAACAGCTTGTCCTGCGGATCCTGATAGCCGAGGACGCGCTTCGACATGTAGTCGCCGACCTTGGGGCCCATCTTGAATCCTTCGGCGTTGCCCCCCGCGGCGATCCAGACGTTGTTCCAGCCTGGGTGGTGGTCGAAGATGAAGTTGCCGCTCGACGTGGACTCGTAGTGGCATGAATGCGTCTGCGCGATCGGCGCGTCTTTGAGCAGCGGAAAACGGTGTGCGACGAAACGGCGCGGGCCGTCGATCTGGCTTTGATTCGCCCAGCGATCGCTCGTGTCGGGGTCCTGCTGCTGCGGCGGCACGTCTTGCAGGTTGCCGAATCCTCCGCCGCCTCTCTGTCCGCCGGCGGCGTTTCCATTCCGACCGCCACCACCGCCTCGCCCACCCCTCCCGCCGGCGCCGCCGCGGCCATCGGCGTTGGTCGCGCTCGCGCCCGCGCCGGATGCGGCGCCCTGGGGCGCGGCAGCGGCGACGCTCGCATTGCTGATTCCGGAACCGGCGGCGGCGTTGGCGCCATTCGCGGGAGTGCCGCGACCGCCGCCCCGGCCGTCGGCGGCGACGACTTGATCCGGCGCGCGCTCACCGCCACGTACGCGGAAGCCCCGATTGTCGACGGGTAACGCGGCCCATCCGGTCACGCCGGGGAAGTTGTAGCTCGGGATGTTCGGGTACGTGAACCGATAATCACCGATCGGCGTCGCGAAGTAGCAAACGTACCCCATCGGCACGCGCGTCTTCTTGGCGAAGATCTCGGGAAACGTCTTGCCGAGCCACGGACCGACGGCGTAGACGAACGTGTCGCCGCGAATCGTCGCGCCGGTGTCGAGCTTGAGCTCCGTGAGACGTCCATTCACCGTCTTGCCGGGCGACGCGCGCCCGATCACGACTTTGCCGCCCAAGTGCTCGAACACCGCGGACACCGCCTGCGCGGCGCGGCGCGCGCGCACGACGCCGGCGTCCGGTTCGTAGAGCACGGCCGTGATGTCGTCCATCGACATCACGGGGAACGCCTTTCTCACGTCGTCGGGATTGAGGACCTGGTACGGGATCTTGTTCTTGTCCCACCAGACCTTGCAGCGGAGTTGGAAGTTGTCCCACTCCGATCGCATGATCAGATCGCCGGTAACGTGGAAGAGGTTGAGCCGCAGCTCGCGCCCCCATTCGTCGTCGAACTGAATCCACTTCTTCATCGCCTCGCGCGCCCAGAGCATCCAGACTTCGCCCAGCTCGCCGGGGCGGTCGCCGTACGACGAGCGCACGCCGCGCGTCTCGTCGCCCGACGTCGACCGTGCATTGCCCGGCCCATAGGCGTCGACGAGGGTGACCTTCGCGCCCATGCGCTGGAGGTTCATCGCCGTGAAGCTGCCCCAGGCGCCCGCGCCAATGACGACGATCTCCGGCGACGCGCTCGCGCTGCGCACCGATGTCATGGCTTTGGGATTGGGGATGAGCGGATGATCAGGCGTCAGCCCGCCGAGCGCGAGCATCCCCGCGCCGGCACCGGCCGCCTTCA
>Ga0157372_10009812_pt1 | contig 10184 bp, 8 predicted proteins | sample C55metaG_FD_115307 | JGI IMG/M metagenome (GOLD analysis project Ga0157372, IMG submission 115307) | Corn rhizosphere microbial communities from Kellogg Biological Station, Michigan, USA - C5-5 metaG | ecosystem: Host-associated > Plants > Roots > Rhizosphere > Soil | place: USA: Michigan...
GCCGGCCGCTTGCGCCGAGCCCGTCCCGACACCTTACGTCGCCGCTCCAACCTCCGCGCCCTGCGGGATCAGGTCCTCGGGGATATCGTCGAAGCTTGCATAGTTCATGTTATAGAGCTTGGCGTAGAGGCCACCGAGCTTCATCAGCTGGTCGTGGTTGCCCTGCTCGAGCAGAACGCCGTTCTGCAGCACCAGGATGCGATCGGCGCCGCGAATCGTCGCCAGCCGGTGCGCGATCACCATGCCGGTGCGGCCCTTGAGCAGCACCTTGAGCGCCTCCTGGATCTGCAGCTCCGTATAGCTGTCGATCGACGCGGTCGCCTCGTCGAGCACCAGGATTTTGGCGTCCTGCACCAGCGCGCGGGCAAAGCTCAGCAGCTGCCGTTGCCCGAGCGACAGGTTGCCGCCGCGCTGCTCGAGCTTGCTGTCATAGCCCTCGGGCAACCGCATGATGAAGTCGTGCGCGCCCACCGCCTTGCAGGCCTCGATCACCTGCTCGAGCGTCGCCTCGGTGCGGGCATAGCGGATGTTCTCGATCACCGTGCCGGTGAACAGGAACGGCTCCTGCAGCACCATGGCGATCGAATTGCCCAGCGAATGCTGCGTCACGTCGCGCACGTCCTGGCCGCCCACCAGCACCTGCCCGTCCCACACGTCGTAGAAGCGGTGCACCAGCGCCATCGACGAGGTCTTGCCCGACCCCGTCGGGCCGACCAGCGCCACCGTCTCGCCCGGGTTGACCTTGAACGAGATGTCCTTGAGCACCGGCTGGCCCTTGCGGTAGCCGAAGGTCACGTTGCGGAACTCGACCGAGCCGTCCATGTCGCGGTCGAGCTCGACCGCGCCCGGCTTGTCCTTGATGTCGACCTCCACATCGAGCACGCCGGTGATGCGCTCGCCCGAGGCCATGGCGCGCTGCATCACCGAATACTGCATGGTGAGCGAGCGGATCGGATCGAAGAAGCGCTGGATGTAGAACAGGTACGCGACCATCACGCCGATATCGAGCGAGTGGTTCAGCACCAACTGGCCGCCGACCACCACCACCGTCGCCATCGAGATGCCGGTCAGCGTGTCGACGATCGGGATCGTCACCTGCGCGAACTTGGCGGCGCGCAGGTGCGCCTTGAGGTTGGTGTACGATTTCTCGTCATAGAGGTCGAAATTGACGCGCTGCCGGTTGAGGCTCTGCACCGTGCGGACGCCATTGATGCCTTCGGCCAGCGCCCCGTTGGCCCGCGAATTGGCCTCGTGCGCATCCATGAAGCTGCGCTTGGCCGGCGGCAGCCAGAACAGCCGCACGATGAACAGCGTCGGCATCGTCGCCAGCGTCAACAGCCCGAGCCAGGGGTTGAGCGACACCAGTACCACCACGATGCCGAACAGCAGCACGATGTCGCCGACCGACATCACCGAGGTCTCGAGGAACTCCTGCATCGAGTTCACGTCGCCCTGCAACCGCGACATCAGGCGGCCGACTTCGGTCTTGTCCATCCAGCCCAGCGACACCCGCTGCAGGTGCTCCATCATCGCTCGGCGCATGTCGAACAGCACCTCTTCGGCAACCCTGCCGACAGTGGTCTCCTGCACATAGCTCGCGCCGTAGTTGATGACGGTCATCACGAAGAACGCCGCCACGCACCATCCGAAGGTCTCCGCGCCGTTCGCGCTCATGCCGGTGTCGATCGCCGTGCGGATGATCAGCGGAAACGCGAGATTGGTGAGGGTGAAGGTCAGCACCGCGCCGACAGCAATGAGCAGGCGCTTCCGATACGGACGCACGAAAGCCCAGATGCGCCGGATGATCTTGGGGTCATAGGCCTTGCCGAAGACCTCTTCGTCCTCGCGGTGCGAGCCGACCACCGCCTTCTTGGGGCGGCGCGTGCGGTCTTCGTCGTCGAAATCGATATGCTCGGCGGTCGTCATCTCATTCTCCCGCCATCAGAGGCGCATCGGCCTCGGGCCGCACCTGCAGGTCGTACAGCGCCTTGTACTTGCCCCCGCGCGCCAAGAGCTCGAGGTGCGACCCGCGCTCGACGATGCGCCCATCCTCGATGAACAGGATCTGGTCCGCGTGCATCAGCGAGCTCAACCGGTGCGCGATGATGATCGTCACGCGGCCCTCGGCGAACTTGCGCATCGCCAGCCGGATGCGCTGCTCGGTGGCGGCATCGATCGCCGCCGTCGAGTCGTCGAACACCAGCACCGCCGGCTTCAGCACCAGGCTGCGCGCGATGGTGAGGCGCTGCCGCTGCCCGCCCGAGAGCGACACGCCGCGCTCGCCTACGATCGTGCCGTAGCCCGCGGGCAGCCCGGCGACGTAATTGTGCAGCTGCGCCGACTCCGCCGCGCGCTCGATCCGGCGCTCCTTTGCCCACGGGTTGCCGTAGGCGATGTTGTTCTCGATCGTGGTCGTGAACAGGAACGAGTCCTGCTGCACCACCGCCACGTTGTTGCGCAGCGAATCCTTGGTCACCTCGGCGACGTTCTGGCCGTCGATGCTGATCGTCCCGCTCGAGACGTCGTAGTAGCGCGGGATGAGATGGACCAACGAGGACTTGCCGCTGCCCGGCGGGCCGACCAGCGCGATGGTCTGGCCGCGCTTGGCCTCGAACGACACGTCCTTGATCACGTCGTGCGTGGTGCCGGGGTAGCGGAAGCTCACATGCTCGAATTTCAGCGTCCCGTCCGTGATCTTGAGGTCCGGCGCATTCGGCTTGTCGCGGACCGCGAGCTCGAGGTCGAGCAGGTTGAACAGCCGCAGCCCACAGGTTGCGCCGCGGGCGATCGAGTTGACCAGGAGCCCGAGCTGCCGCACCGGCATCTGCAGGATCGTCATGAACGTCAGGAACTGCGTCAGCGTGCCGACAGTCATCTCGCCATGCGCGACCTTCGTGCCGCCCAGCCACAGCACCAGGCCCATCGCGAGGAAGAAGGAGAAGTTCATCGCCGAACTGCTCTTGACGCGCAGGTTGACGCGCTCATGCGCCAGCTCCAGCGCATGCTTGGACGTGCGCTCGAACTTCTGCATCTCGTGCTCCTGCGCCGCGAAGGCGCGGACCACACGGATGCCGCCGAGGTTCTCTTCCATGACGCGCGACATGACGGTGAGCCGTTCCTGCAGCTCGAGCCAGGTCGCGCGCAGCTTCAGATGCGCCTTCGACGAGCTCCACGCGACATACGGCACGAAGCTGAGGCTAAGGAGCCCAAGCTGCCAGTCGGTGGAGATCAACAGATAGGCGCCGACGCCGATCAGCACCGAGAGCAGGACGAACCGCACGACGCCCGTCGCAAAGAACATGCGCACGCCGTCGATATCGAGGATGCCCAGCGTGATGAGGTCGCCGGAGTGCACCCGGTCGTGGAACGAAAAGCTCAGCTGCTGCAGCTTCTCGTAGCAGGCGAGCCTGAGCTCGTAGGCGGCATGGTGGCCGACCGATTCCGAGGTGTAGTTCTGCAGCAGCGTGAACATGCCACGCCCCACCGAGACCAGCAGCAGCAGCACCGCCGTGGTGATCAACCCCTGCTCGGCCGACGCGCCCGCGGTGCCCAGGCCGTGCGCCTGGTCGACCGCGTGTCCGAGCAGCTTCGGGATCATCAGTTGCAGCGACGCGGCGATGAACGTCGAGACGAAACAGATCGTCACCTGCCAGGGATGCCGGAGGTTGAGGCGCACGATGCGCCACAGCGTGCCGACGCCCTTTCCCCAGCTTGCTTTGGCGACGTGGGAAAACGCATTGGGGCGCCGTCTGGCACCGGCCCGATCCGTGCTCACGGGAGTAGTCCGAAATGTTTGGTTGCCCGCGACCGATCGGGCCAAAGAGCGGATGCAGAGCACCCGAGTCACTGAAATGTTAGGCTACTAACGAGGCGAATTCAACGCTGAATCGGGGACTTGCAACGTCGCAATTGTGTCGCAGAAGCGGCGGAGCCCGGTGCTGTTCCCGGGAAACCGCCGTCCCTAGAGCCAGCGTTCGCCCACCACCACCGTATCGCCCGGCATCACCGGTGCATCGAGCGGCGCGTTGAACTTCGCCATCCCGCCGTTGATCCTGCGATAGATCGTGACATGCGTATGGTCCGCGTAGTTGTTGTAACCCTCGGCCGTCGCAATCGCGGCCCGGGCCGTCATCCCCCACACATAGGGATACTGGCCACCCTTGGCCACGGCGCCGTCGATGAAGAACGGCCGGTAGGTGGTCACCTCCACCGAGACCTTCGGGCTGATCATGTAGCCGTGCGCGAGGAGCTTGGTGATCGCGCTCTCGACGCCGGTTATCGTCTGGCCCCGCGCCTGGACCTGTCCGATCAGCGGGAAGCTCAGCGTGCCCTTGTCCGTCACGGTGTAGACATTGGTGAGGGTGGTGTCGCCGTAGACGGTCACCCGCACGATATCGCCCGTGTCGAGCGTATATTCGGTGGGCGAGCTCACCGCATAGGTCGCCACCCGGTTCATGGCGCATCCGCCGAGAACCATGGGCATCAACAGGGCGAGGGCAACCGCTGACCAACGCATGACACAACCACACTCGATTTACGCGTTGAGCGGAGTCTCGCCTGTCATGGTTAATATCCGCTGAACTTCCGCCGCTCGGCGCTGCACGCTGCGACGGCGCTTAACCGAATGCTTACCGTGATGCCGCGATAGTCCGGCATGTCCTTTGGCAGCGCCATCGCCGGATTTGTGCGCGGCACGCTGATCGCGGCCGCCACCGGCGGCGCCGTCCTAGGCCTGTTGGCGATCTTCCATCCCTTTGCGCCGCCGTCGATCACCGCGACGCTCACGATCCCGCCCGGCTCCAGCGCCGCTCAGGTGCTGCAGCAGCAGATCGCGGCCGCCCGCACCTCGCTCCGGCAGGCGCAACAGGCCCTCGACGACGTGAAGGGCGGCAGCCTCGTCGTGAGCTCCGCTCCAGCTGGCGATACCGGCGAGGCCCAGCTTGCCGCCGCCATCGAACGCCGCGACCTCGCGCGGCGACATGCCCAGGCGATCCGCGACGCGATCAAGTCCGGTGCCGATCTCGGGGCTCTCGCCGATGTTCGCGACAGCGTCGTCATCGGCCAGCTTCTGGCACAGCAGGCCGCGCTTGAGTCCCAGATCGCCGAGCAGGGCGCGCGCTTCAAGTCGAGCCACCCGGTGATGCTGGCCCTCAAGGCCCAGAAGGACGCTCTAGTCGCGCAGGTCAAGGCCGAGGCGGCGAGCATCGCGTCTGCGCTCGAAACCGAGGCCAGGCTCGACGACGCGCAGATCAAGCTGCTGCAGTCCGAAGGCGCTGCCGCTGCTCCGCCCGCTGCGTCTTCGGCATCGGGCGCGCCCGACGCGTCGGCACTCGGGGCGCGTCGGGATGCCGAGCAAAACCGGCTCGACCAGCTTCTCGATGCCTATTTCAGCCTGCCGGCCGCATCGAATGGCGCCTCCACGATATCGGCCCACGACGCCGGCGACCTGCTGTCGCCGCTCAACGTCTTCGTCGTCGCCGTCGCCTTCATTGCGGCGGTCATGTTCCAGATCGGCTTCGCCCTTCGGCGGCGTCGGCTGCAGCGCGAGGCGCTTGACATGGCGTTGTGGACCAACGATCAGGATCACGAAACGCCTGCCCCGCCCGTGGCAGTCGTCCCCGAGCCCCGCTTCCGAAAAGCCTCGTGACCAATACCCTGCTTCTGCGCCTCCTGGCCTGGCTCCTGCTGCTCGGCCTTGTGATCGTGACCGCTGGCCCGATCGGCTGGCGGCCGGTGACGCCGCTGCCCGCGCAGGTCGAGCGCGCCGTCGCGCTGATGGTCGTCGGCTTCGTCTTCGCCCTCGCCTATCCCCGCCAGATCTGGCTCGTGGCGTTGCTTGTCTTCGGCACCACGATCCTCCTCGAAGTGCTGCAGGTGTTCGAGCCGAGCCGCCATGGACGCCTCGTCGATGCGGCGGTGAAGCTCATCGGCGGCGCCGTCGGGCTCCTCGCCGGCGGCTTCATCAACCGCTACGGCCCGCGCCGTTAAGTATCTCTAACAAATCGTCAACGCTCGCGCCGCATTGCGCGCTACCACTGCGGAAATCCGCATGAGGCGCGCGATGCTGCAAAGTTTTATGAACGTTGAAATCGAGACCGCGCCGGGCGTCCTGGTTCCCCGGCATGAAACCGAGCTGCTCGGGGCGACGGCCATCGAGCTGGTCGAGCGCTCCGGCGCTGCCATCGTGGTCGACATGTGTTGCGGCTCCGGCAATCTCGCAATTGCCGTCGCCGTCGCGCACCCCTCGGTCCGGGTCTATGCCAGCGACCTCACGGAGCAGGCGACCGCCGTCGCCCGCCACAACGTCGAGCGCCTCGGCCTGGCCGATCGCGTCATCGTCACCCAGGGCGACATGTTCGAGGGCCTCGCCGGGTTCGGTCTTCTCGGCAACGTCGACATGGTCGTCTGCAACCCGCCCTACATCTCGACCGGCAAGCTCGAAACGACCAGCTCTCACCTGCTCGAGCACGAGCCGCGCGAGGCCTTCGATGCCGGCCCCTACGGTATTGCGCTACATCAGCGCCTGTTCGCCGAGGCCATCCCGTTCTTGCGCCCTGGAGGCTGGCTCGCCTGCGAATTCGGCGTCGGCCAGGAGCGGCAGGTCAAGGCCCTGCTCGCCCGCACCCGCCACTATGCCGAACCACAATTCGTAACCAGCGACGCAGGCATGCCCCGCGTCGCTTTCGCACAAACTTTACCCCGGACTGAAACTATGCGGGGGCTTTGAGCCCACAGGACGAGGCTATGACGATACGAGCTCTGGAACGTGGTGATGTCACCACCGTGGCAAATCTTCTGGTCAGCGCTTTTCAGCATACCGACCGGCCCGCCGGTCCGTCGCTTGTCAGCTATATCGAGCAGCTCTTTCTCGACCGTCCCGATCGCGACCCCGAGATCAATTCGCTCGTCCATGTCGACGCCACCAATCGGGTCACCGGATTCATCGGCGTCCTGACCCAGAACATGTCCTTCCACGGCCGCAAGCTGCGGCTTGCAATGTGCAACTCGTTCTCGGTCGAGAAGAACTCCAAGGACATGATGGCGGCCGCACACCTGCTGCGCGCCTTCATCCAGGGGCCGCAGGATCTTTCGCTGAGCGACCGCTGCAATCCCTCCTCGCTCGCCATGTGGCGCGCCCTGCGCGGCCCCAGCCTTCCCTACTACAGTCTCGATTGGCAGCGTGTTCTGCAGCCCGCCGGCTACCTCGCGGCACAGGCCGCGGCGCGCACCGGCTACGCCAGGCCCCTGCTCCCGATCGCCTCGGGCGTCGATCGGCTGATCGCGCGCGCCGGCAAGGATGGGCAATGGGCCCTGACCTCGCCCAAGGGCGCCGCCAGTCTGACCGTCGAGGACGTCGATGATGATGTCCTGCTCGACATCATCCCCGAGCTCGTCGCCGAGGTCCCGCTGCATCCCGTCTGGACCGAAGCGGGGCTTCGCCACATACTTCGCGACGCCGCACACAAATCGGAGCTGGGGACCTTGGTTCGCCAGGTCGTCCGCGGCAAGGGTGGCCGCCTCGTCGGTGCCTATCTCTACCACACGCGGCCCCGCGGCATTGCCGAAACGCTGCACGTGCTGCCTGCCAGGGATCAGGCCCCCGTGGTCATCGACTGCCTCCTGCAGGATGCCAAGAGCCGTGGCGCGGTCGCGGTGCGCGGACGCGCCCAGCCCGTATTGCTCGAACCCCTGATGGATCGCCACGCGACCTTCTCGAGCCCGATGCGCTGCCTCGCGGCGGCGCGCGACCCGGAGGTCCTGGCGGCGCTCAACAACGGCGAGGCGGTAGTGACTGGTCTCGTCGGCGAGTACTGGACACGCCTCAACGGCGACGGTCTGCAGTAATCCGACCTCGCTGCCGGCGGCTTCAGGCCGCCGGGTTGCCCCGCCCGAGCTTTCGCAGCAAAGCCCACCTCACCGGCTGCAGCGCCTTCCAGGCCCTGAGCTCGCGCACCTGCTGCTTGAGCCCTCTCGCGGCCAGCATCGCCCGCCCGCGCAGCGACCGGACCTCCAGCATCTGCCGCAGCGGCACGTGCGTATCGCACGACGTGAGCTTCCAGCCCTCATCGCCGATGCCGTGGTCGAGGTAGCGCAGGCCCGCCTCCTTGAGCCGCCGGAGCAGCATCAGGTTGAGGATGCGGCCGCTCGAAAACTTCGTCCACTCCCCGGCCTCGAAGCCCATCAGGATGCCGTACACGACGCCGCCCTGCTTGAGGTTCCACGCACTGGCGACGATCTCCTCGCCCACCTGCAACGCGCAGAGCTCGAGTGCGCCCACGGCATGGAACAGCGTCGTGGCCCGCCGGAAATACGCCAGCTTGTCGGGGTCGCGGTCGAAGCCGTTGACCTTGGTCTCGTCGAACCGCCGCTGCTTCTGCGCCAGCACCTTGGCGAGGATGCGTTCGACATCGGCCTCGTCTTCGGCGACCTTCAGCGTCACCGCCCCGACCCGTTCCAGCGCCCGCCACTTCTGCTTCAGCCGCTTGACCTGGTCCTGCGTCGCTTCCAGCGCCTCCCACGGCAGCGTCAGGTCGCTGCCATGCGTCGATTCCGGGTTCGGCGCCGTGCTGATCAGCGCCAGCGGGTTCTGCTCGTTGCCGATCATCGCCGGCATGTTCTCGATCTGCACCAGGTCGACTGGCGGCAGCTTCGCGACCACCAGCTCCCACAGCGCGCGCGCCGCGTCTTCCGTCCAATGCAGGCCCTTGGCGACGATCACCGGCGCGCTGTAGTCGGCCAGTCCCCCATCCATGAAGCCGAGGATCCGGCCGCCGCCGCGCTTCGTGATGGTCAGCGGCAGCAGCAGGATCGGCTCGCCGAAGCCGTTGCGGATTTCCACGAGGTAGGCCGAGACCGTCGCGCGCGCGCCGCGCGTCGCCATCCACGCCTCGATGAATTCGCGCGTCTGGAACACATGCCGCGCTGCGACCTCGGCTGGATCTCCAGCCGACGGCCAGATTTCAGGGATCGTCTCGTGCACCACGACCGTCAGGTCGCGCACATCCGGGGTTACAGGTCGATCGAGCATCGTCTCAAGCCGCATACTATTCACGTTCCGCTGTAGCAGACGGGTAGTCCGCTGGGCGGTTCATTCAAGATGCTGGTTAACTCCTGCGTCCGCGCACCCGACAAAAATACAATTCTAATCAAATGCCGCGAATTAACCAACCGCTTTAAGCCTGTCCGCGGAAAGCCCCGGTTTCCTTGGGGTCTTTGCTGTAGTGCTTCCCATCACAGGTTAACATTTCACTGTCGGTTCGACAGACGGATCAACCCTGATGTGCGGCGTAGTTGGATATTTCGGGCCGATGATTGCCCCATCCGAGGCGGAGCCCCTGCTCCGCCGGATGGCCTTGTCCGTCGCCCACCGCGGTCCCGATGAAATGGGACTCTATTCGCGCGGCGACATCGGTCTCGGGCATCGCCGGCTTTCGATCGTCGGGCTCGCCGACGGTCAGCAGCCGATGCTCTCCGAAGACAGCAATTTCGCTCTCAGCTTCAACGGCGAGATCTTCAACTACGTCGAGCTCCGCGCCGATCTCGTCGCCCGCGGCGAGCGCTTCCGCACCGCCTCGGACACGGAAGTTCTGCTGCGCCTCCTCGCCCGTGACGGCGAGGCCGCCCTCGCTCGCCTCAACGGCGATTTCGCCTTCGCCTTCTACGACGCACGGCGGCGCCGGCTGACGCTCGCACGCGACCGCATGGGCGTCCGCCCGCTCTTTTACACCTGGCGCGATGGCACGATCGCCTTCGCCTCGGAGGTCAAGGGCCTCCTCGAATTCCCCGGCGTCGCTGCTCAAATGGATGCCGAAGCCCTCGACCAGATCTTCACCCTCTGGGCGCCCATCGCGCCGCGCACCGCGTTCAAGGACATCTTCGAGCTGCCGCCCGGCCACCTGATGGTGGTGGAGAACGGCCAGGTCTCGACCCGCGCCTGGTGGTCCCTCGACTTCCCCGATGCCGGCGCGGTCGACGCTCGCGACGACAACGTCATCGCCGACGAGCTGCTGGCGCTGCTCGACGATGCCACCCGCATGCGCCTCCGCGCCGACGTGCCGGTCGGCGCCTACCTCTCCGGCGGCCTCGACTCCTCGCTCATCAGCGCCCTCGCGGCCAAGCATGTCGGTGACCGCCTGCGCACCTTCTCGGTGACCTTCGACAGCGCCGAGCACGACGAGAGCGCC
>Ga0157372_10009814_pt1 | contig 10182 bp, 14 predicted proteins | sample C55metaG_FD_115307 | JGI IMG/M metagenome (GOLD analysis project Ga0157372, IMG submission 115307) | Corn rhizosphere microbial communities from Kellogg Biological Station, Michigan, USA - C5-5 metaG | ecosystem: Host-associated > Plants > Roots > Rhizosphere > Soil | place: USA: Michigan...
ATGGTGCTGGCGCCGCGCTGATTTTCCTTGTGAGTGGCTGGTACGCGTAATCTTCAAGACTGATTGCGCAGACTCGCATTATTTTCTCGCAAATGCGGCAAACATCACAAGGGATTGCGCTGAAGGTCGCCAACACGGCGGCGTTTTCGCTGATGTATGCGGTGATCAAGCTCGCCGGCCCCTATCCGGTGAGCGAAGTGATCTTCTTCCGGTCGTTTTTCGCGTTGCTGCCGGTTCTGGCGTTTTCCGCCTGGAGCGGCGGCATCCGCAAAGGCATCAGCACCAGCCGGCCACTGTTCCACATTCTACGTTCGCTCGCTGGCGTCTGCGGTATGTTTTTGAATTTCGCGGCGCTGCAGCGCCTGCCGCTGGCCGATATCACAGGGTTCAGTTTCGTGGCGCCGATCTTCGCTGTTGTGCTGGCGGCGCTGATTTTGCACGAACGTGCCGGTCCGTATCGCTGGGCCGCGGTGATGGTGGGTTTCGGCGGCGTGCTGCTGATGATCGAGCCGCATGGCGGCGTGATGCATCTGGTGCGTGCGGGCTTTTCGAGCGGTGCGGCGCTCGCGCTGATGGGTGCAGCACTGTCATCTGTCGTGGTGATCTTCATCCGTCAGATGAGCACCACGGAGCGCAGCGAAGCGATTGTCTTTTACTTCATGCTCACCTGCGCGGTGGTGAGCGGCCTCGCCATGCTGTGGGATTGGAAAGCGCCATCATGGCCAGCAGTCGCCTGGCTGGTGTTCTCCGGGCTGCTGGGCGGTATTGGCCAGCTCTGCATGACGTTCAGCTACCGCTACGCCGCGCCGTCGCTGCTCGCGCCATTCGACTATGTTGCGATGGTGTGGGCAGTGGTGCTCGGCTACTTCGTACTTGGCGAAGTGCCGCAGCCTTTGGTGATGGTGGGCGCGGCCGTCGTGGTCGCGGCCGGATTGTTCATCGTCTGGCGTGAACGCCGTCTGCATCTTGCCGACGCAGGTGCCGCGGAAATTGCGATCCAGCTCAGCGAATAATTCGTGTGCGGGTATTTTTTGGCGTCCGGGCGGGACAATTCTTAATTCGCTGGAACCGGCATCGCCGCCACGCTTTCCCACCAATAGCTTGCACGGAGGCCCGCATGAAAGCGCTCGTTTGGCACGGTAAGGAAGACATCCGATGTGACACCGTCACCGATCCGGAAATCCAGGATCCGCGTGACGCCATCATAAAGGTCACGAGTTGCGCGATCTGCGGCTCTGACCTGCATCTCTTTCACAATCTGATTCCCGCAATGCTGCCCGGCGATATCATGGGCCATGAAACCATGGGCGAGGTAGTGGAAGTCGGCACAGGGGTAAAGGCCAAGCTGAAGAAGGGCGATCGCATCGTTGTGCCCTTCACGATCTTTTGCGGGGAATGCGAGCAGTGCAGGCGCGGGAACTATTCGGCGTGCGAAACAACCAATCGGAAGAAACATCTCGCGGAAAAAGTGTTCGGCCACACGCTGGGCGGCCTATTCGGTTACACGCATCTGACGGGCGGTTACCCCGGCGGCCAGGCGGAATATCTGCGCGTGCCGTATGCGGACACGACGCACATCAAGGTTCCCGATACTCTGTCCGATGAACAGCTGCTTTTCCTCAGCGACATTCTACCGACCGGCTGGCAGGCCGCGGTGCAATGCGACATCGAGCCGACCGACACGGTAGCGATCTGGGGTTGCGGGCCCGTAGGTCAGATGGCGATCCGCAGCGCCATTCTGCTCGGTGCGAGGCAGGTGATCGCCATCGATTGCTTGCCGGAGCGTCTCACCATGGCGAAAGCCGGGGGCGCCATTACCGTCAATTTCCTGGAAGAGAGCGTGGTCGAGCAACTGAACGAGCTGACAGACAACAAGGGCCCGCAAAAGTGTATTGATGCCGTGGGCACGGAATCGCACGTGAGCATCGCGCAGCCGGACACGCTGCTGGATCGCGCCAAGCAGATGATGTTGATGGAGAACGACCGTCCGCATGTTTTGCGCGAGATGGCTTACGTGTGCCGCCCGGCGGGCGTTCTCTCCATTCCGGGCGTCTATGTGGGGTTGGATGACAAGATCCCCATGGGTCACATCATGAACAAGGGCCTCACGATTCGCACTGGGCAGACGCATGTGAACCGTTGGACGCATGATCTGCTTCGCCGCATCGAAGATGGCCAGATCGATCCATCTTTCGTCATTACCCATACCGTGGACCTCGAAGACGGACCGGAGATGTACAAGGTGTTCCGCGACAAGCAGGACAGCTGCATCAAAGTTGTGCTCAAGCCCTGAACAGCGGAGGAAATAATGCCGTACCTCACTGACCTCACCAGCAAAATCGCGCGCTCCGAAGGCGATCCGAAAATCGTCAGCACAGGGCCGAGTTCGCTTGGCGCAGCCGACCGGCTGGGCAAGGCGCTGGGCTGGTTCAGCTTCGGTCTGGGGCTCGCCGAATTGCTTGCGCCACGACAGATCACTCGCGCGCTCGGCATGGAAGGCAAGGAGGCGCTGGTGCGGGCCTATGGCGCCCGCGAGATCGGCGCCGGCATGCTGTGCCTCTCCATCGACAAGCAGGTGGGCTTGTGGAATCGCGTGGCCGGCGATGGCGTGGACATCGCTACGCTGCTGACAGGAATGCGCAGCGACAATCCCAAGCGCGACAATGTCATGCTCGCGCTTGCGGTGGTAATCGGCGTCACCGCGCTTGATGTTGTCGCCGCGCAAGCCACGACGAGCCGCCATCGGCGCAACGGCGCCGAGCCGCGCAGCTATAGCGACCGCGGTGGTTATCCGAAGGGCATTGGATCGTCACGCGGCGCGGCAAAGGATCTGAAGGTCCCGGCAGATATGCGCGCAGCCCCGGTGCTCGCCTATTCGCGCCAGGCGCAGTCCGCGTAACGCAGCGGCCAGATTTCGCCCTCATACTGATCAGCGAGCCGTGCCTTCACGGCGGCTTCGTCGCGCGCCGACATGATAGCGCCGCCACGCGCGGCTTTCATGAGCAACAGCGCCCGTCTCCCACACGCAGTAAGTCGGCAGGTGTGGGCCTGGCCGCGGCCAGTCGCGGAAACCCGCATCGTTATTGTCCCTCGCATAAACACTTTCCCAAATCTCGTTGTTGCCTCGCCAACTGCAGACGATAAGGAAATAGAAATCGGGGCCACAGCGGTGCAGCACCACAAAGCCGAACTCATTCACGCCCTCCAGTTTCGTTTTGCTGAGGAAAGCGCGTGCCAGGGTCTCGATCTCTCGTGGAACGGCAGGTCGCGTGCCGCCACGCAATACCATTCGAAGCGTCGCTCCGGCAACGCGAGCACCGACCTCGGCGTGACCAGCTTATCCCGATGAAGATAGGTTGCAGCTACGGCTTCCGGCATGGCGCATCCCGATTTTTGTATGCCTTTTAATCTGCCCAGCACTCGTTCGTGGCAGCAGTATTTTCTGGCGCCTGCTGCGCCAGCCAAACTTTGGAGGTTGGCTGTATCGCTCCCGCTGTGGCACAGGGAGGCAGTGCGCCGTCCCTGTGCCAGAGGGTAATATGCCGTGTTCAGTGCTTCAGTTTGGCGCCTGTCGGCGTGATCCGTCCCACCAAGCCGTTGCTCTCGTCGTTCGGGCCGGCAGCGAACTCAAGAAAGCCATTGATGCTACTTTCCAGCGTCCACAATCCATCAATCACCATATCCTGGTTATCCGAGCCTTGCAGAGTTCCGAGAAAGGCTCCCGTGTTCGGATCGTAGGCGTTGATCCTGCCGTCGCCGAAGTTTCCGACCAACAGAGCGCCATCCAATCCGCCAAAGCCCGCCGGTGCAATCGTCATGCCCCATGGCGCGTTCAGTTGTCCGTTCGCAATAAGCCGTTTCAGCAACCGACCGGAGCGGTTGAAAACATCCACATACCCGAGCCCCGGGCCGGCAACTTCATCGTTGCCGCCCTTCTCGCGCTCGGCGAATGCGACGAACACATTGTGTTGGATGATCTTCACGTTGAATGGCGCGTAACGTTTGGGAAGCTGGGAGTCGGTAAAGGCGCGTGTCTGGGTGAACTTGTCGTCGAACGTCCGCACCAGATTGTTGTGAAAGTCGGCGACATAAAGTGTTTGGTCGGTAGGGGCGATGGCTGCGCCCTTGAAGGACGCATGGTGAGGGCCCAAGTCCACTGCCATTACCGCGTGATTCAGGTCGACATTACGATTCCAGCCCGAAATCAGGCCAGACTCGGTGACGAAAATAAATTCGCTTTCGCCGCTGACGCCGTTCTCACGGATAACGAAGTCGTCATTGTCCGCCTGCTCCTGGGGGACGAAGACAAGGCCTGTGGGATCGCCCCCTGGAATCGCAACGTTGACTCCAATCTTCTGACCGGTACTCCGCCGATAGATAGTGGCCAATCCGGTGCCATTGTCGGCCACCCAGAGCGGACCATTGGGAGCGTGGGCCATTCCCCAGGCATTGACGAGATTAGGATCGACATTGGGTGCCTGCCCCGTCTGATTAGAAACCAAATTGGTGATGGTGAAAGTCTGCGCATTCGAAGGCGCCGTTACCGCGAACAGCGCAAGCACGCTGCCGGCAACTACCGGCGCAAGGCCGTGCCGTATTGTCATCGGATTCACTCCACTGAAGGGTCCACTCGCGCGAGGCATTTCCCCCCGCGCACATGTGCGCCAACGACATCGGCTTGTGGTGGTTCCGTCGTGATAAGAACGTAACCTCCGGGATACATATGCTGAAGGCGAACGCTGGCGGTAACGCGTTGGAAATGCCCGCAGATTGAAACAATTCAATCAAACTGCAATTCCAGAAAAAAGTCGGGGAGGAGTTGCGGAATAGAAAGGGCGTTTGTCCGTCTTCGCCACCAGAGCGGATGCGTCTCATTGTTGAACCGCATGAACCTCTTTTGAGCGATAATTTTCTTGCGGACTGGCTGTCTGCAATCGCTGCCGCGGCGCTGTTTCGTGACCAAAGCTGGATGGGTATCGTCCCGGTATCGCTTTCAGGAAAACAGGCGTATGGTTTGGCCAAAGAGGTTGCGGAATCGTCCGCGGTCCTCAGGGGCGTGGCCGCACACGGCGATAACCCGATCCTCAAATGGATTTGGGAGGATCGGCCATGGAAACCATCAAGAACCCTGTTGAGTATGCGGGCAGCCAGGTTGCGCACGCCGCGCATCACGTCGCCTCCGCCTACCGTTCGCTGCAGCACGTGCAGGACACGATCCATTCGCCCGCGCCGGCAGTGCGGCGGATCTCCATTGCAGATTTGCGCGATGCGATTCGGCAAGGGGCGGATGATTTCGGCGCCTATCGCAGCGATGTCGTCTTTCTTTGCGCGGTTTATGCGGTGGTGGGAATCGTGCTGGCGCGGCTCGCTTTCGGCATCGATATGCTCCCGCTGCTGTTTCCGCTGGCGTCCGGTTTTGCGCTGATCGGGCCGTTTGCTGCGGTAGGACTCTATGAAATGAGTCGTCGCCGCGAGCTCGGGCAAAGTGTGAGCTGGGCAAATGCGTTCGATGTGGCTGAGCGCCCTGCTTTCGGCTCGATCATGGTGCTGGGCCTGATGCTGATCGCGCTGTTCCTTTTCTGGCTGTATGCTGCGTGGTTGATTTTTGCGAACACTATCGGGCCGGTTGAGCCGCGCTCGGTTTCCGTCTTTCTGAATGATGTGTTCTTCACCGGCGCTGGCTGGGCCATGATCGCGATCGGCGTGAGCGTAGGATTCATATTTGCCGTGGTGGCAATGGCCATCAGCATCGTGTCGTTCCCGCTGCTGCTGGACCGCGATGTTGGGCTCGACACCGCAGTGAAAACATCGGTGCGTGCGGTCATCGCCAATCCGCTGCCGATGGCAGCGTGGGGTCTGATCGTGGCGGGCGGGCTCGTGCTTGGCTCGCTGCCCCTGTTCGTCGGCCTCGTGATCGTGCTGCCGGTGCTGGGCCATGCCACCTGGCACCTCTACCGCAAGCTGGTGGTGAATTCGCCACCCTGACAACACGGACGAATTCCGATGCGCCTGCGCTCACTCCACTTTTACGATGGTGAGTTGGGCGGGCGGCGAGCGCATTTCGACCGTGTCGCCGTCTTCCGCGCCGATCAGCGCCTGCGCCAGCGGCGAGCGAAAATTGATCAGCCACGCTTTCGGGTCTGCCTCGTCCTCGCCGACGATGCGGATGGTCTGCGCACGTCCATCGTTGCGCGCGAAGGTAACAGTCGCGCCAAATGCGATGGCGCCCGCTGTTGCCGAGCGCGGCACCACCTGCGCGCTCGCCTGGCTTTGCCGCCAGTAGCGCAGATCGCGTTCCAGCGTTTCGCGCAACAGCACATTGGTTTCGGCGGCGAGTGTGCCTTCAAGGCGCTTCACTTCAGCCGCGATCTTCGCAAACCCCTCCTCGGTGACGAGATTGGGGCCAGACGACACCATCCGCTCTGGCGGCGCCGCCCCCTCTGCCGTTTCCTTCACAAAGGCGCGGGACATGAGGGTTAAACGCGTGGTCCTTGCAATCCGGGCAAAACGCAATTATATAACAAGCCGCGACGGCGTCCGTCACATTGAAGCGCACTGTTGTAATCCGACTCGCATGAGTGCGCGCCTGGACGTGACAGCCTAACTTCCGATCCGATGGTTTCCAAATCGCACCGCGCGGACACATGTCTCGTGCGCAACCCCCGATTTCATCAGGAGAAAACATGACGATCGGAACAGTAAAGTTTTTCAACGCCAGCAAAGGCTTTGGCTTCATTTCGCCGGAAGATGGCGGCAAGGACGTTTTCGTTCACGCCACCGCGGTTGAGATGGCCGGAATGCGCAGCCTGAATGAGGGCCAGCGCGTGTCTTTCGAAATCCAGCCGGATGCGAAGGGCAGCAAGGCCGTCAATCTGCAGTCGGCATAGTTGGTTAATGGGAGGAGGCGGCGGAGATGGAAGTTTCCGCCGCGGCCTTCCTTTGTGCGCGAGTCCCCCATGCTGGAAGAACCGATGAACGGCGAAACCCTGGAAGAGCTTTATCGCGAACGTCGCGGAGAGCTTTTGTCCGATGCGTCGCGCAGGTCCGAAGCGGAGCAGTTGTACCTGCTCGATCTGGTGCGCGTGCTGCTGCCTCATCCCGGCGGTTTGCGGCGCTGGTCGGTGATGCGCGCGATGCGCACGCGGCGCAAGAACGCCGGCGAGGAAATTTCGCTGAAATTCGAGGACGAGATCGAGCGCGCGTTCCGCAGATTCTGCACCGACGAAGCTCTGTCGAGCGGCCTCAAGGCCGGCTGCAAGTCGGACGAAACATTGTTCTATCGCCCGAAAGACAAGGCCGGCGAAGTGTGGGCCGCGCACCCCGATCGCGCCTGTGCCTGGCTGAAAGCGGAAACTGGCGAAGCGCCCCGCAATGCGCGCTGACCGGCCGCTGAGCGAACACGAAGGCGCGCTGTTCGATGCCTTGTGCATTCTGGCGCGGACGGTGCTGGAACTCGGCGCCGACCCGAAAATTCTGAACGACCGATTGGCCGAGGCCATGCACACCGCCGAAGCGCGCGGAAATTCGCATGGCGCGGCCACGCTCGGTTTCCTGATCCACACGCTGTTTCCGTCGCCCGAGCCCGAGCCCGAGCCCGGCGCCAGGCCGTCGTTGCGGGTCGTGTGAACCCCGCAGCTTGGTGCCGCGGCGAGGCGCCACGCCGCTGCCGCTTCCTTCACCACACCCATTCTTCGAGCGGAGCCGTCCGGCCTCCAGATGTTGTGCTCGCCTCCCGCGAGGCCACATCGGCTCGTTTTCACGGATGCACGACCCCCTCCCCCCGCGCCTCGCTGCCTTCGCCGGCCAGACCCGCGAGGCCCAGCCGCAAGCCTCTGATTGCGTTGTGGAATCGGCCTGGAGTTGTTTTGCAAAAAAGGGGAGGGGTCCCCCTCGGCTCCTTCCCGCGCAGCGGGGAGGTGGATCCCTTCTCATCGGAATTGTTCGTTTTGTTCGGCAGAAAATGCGTGCCGCCGACAGTATTCGTTTGCAAAAAAGTGGGGGGAGGGGTCCCCCTCTCTTTTCCGTCCGCGGCGATTTCAAAAGTCCGTTCCATCCCGCTGAGCGCTGCTCTTCCGCGTTTGAATTTCCAGAACGGAGAGGGTACGAACAGACAGGGAACCTGTCAACCGCACCGGGGAGAAATGGCATCGGAGGTTTGGCTACCGCTGAGCGAACGAGAGCGGCAGTTATTGCGGCACGCACTCTCCGTCTACATCCGCGGCGAAGCCGCAGACCGAACTGAGGTAACCGCGCTTGTAAACAAGATCGTCAGCACGTCTCCGCATCCGGACGTGACGATCGGCGTCTACGGCGGACAGGTGCAGTGGACGACGGGCAATCCATTTCCCATCCGTATCGTGGACTATGACGGCGAAAAGGATGACCTGCCAGAAGCGGACGAAGACGGTCATCCATGCCGCATTTGGTTCGAGCCTGCGGATGACGAGCGCGAAGCACAGCTAAAGAAGCGCGGTTAGGCTTGCGATCTCAGCCGATAGAAGCCACGGGAGACGAAATCGAGATAACCATGATCGCGCAGCACCTGAAGCTGCTGGCGAACCTTCTGCTTCACACGATGGTTGTTCGGGTAGATGCCGCGCAGACCTCCTTCAAATGCATACACATCGTCCAATGCGAACTCATGCTTGCCGATGTCCTCAACGCACTTCATGACTTCGATCAGCCAGCCCCGGCCGCTCGTCGCTTCATCCCGAAGGAACAGCGTCTGCTGCCATTTTTCGAGCACCACGTCTTTCGGCAGACTTGTCCGTCGCGGACGTAGAATATCTTTCCCGCTACGGGGATTTGGCTGAGCAGGATGTTGCAGCCGATCCAGCCGGCGCGGCGTGCTGACGCGGCGAGCGGCTTTCGCTGCTCAATGATCTCGCGAACGAAGAACTGCTTTGGGATGACACAGAGATTCTTCACGCTAAGAGCCTTCAGGTCGTAATTCATCAGCATAAGGTTGGGGTTGTCTGCGGCGGCAACACGCTCGCACATGGTGCGGAACGCACCATCCAGCACCTTCGCGCCGAACTTCGTCTTCTGACTCTTCAGTTCGTAGTCCTCGCGGCATGCACCGCAGTAGAAATCGGCGACGGGACGATTGTTCTCATACTTGGTGATGTCGGCTCGTCCGCAGTTCGGGCAATAAACTTGAGCGCGAACCCACGCTTCAGTCCAGAAGCGTGCGCTCTGCGACGGGCTCTCATACGGTGTCTGCTCTTCTTCAAATCCCAGCTTCACTCGGCAGCGCTGCCCCACAATTTCTTAGTTACACTAGCTGATCCGGAGAATAGCTATGTGTCCAGCGACGCTCGCGGACCATGGCCACGCCAACTACTCCGGTTCATAAAGGAAAAAGGCAATCGTGCCTTTTAGTCAGTGTAGGGCGCCTCAGCATATGGCCAGAACCCATATTGAAAGAGTCGCACTACCGCCATCAGCGCAGTTCGGCGGGCACTTCAGGATATTCGGTCAGCACCGAGCCAAGGCTTTTCATCAATGGGCCGAGAAACGGCTCGAACCGCCGCCAGTAATCCACCGCCTCCTTGGTGATGGGCCGGCGCACTTGTTCGGAGCTTGGCGTGAGGATGGTGCGCTTGGTTTCGTAAAACCGTAGCGTGCTCTCTTCGAACGGCAGCTCCAGATAATCGAACATCCGGCGCACTTCGGTTTCCGGATCGTCGACCATGTTCTCGTAGATCACCCGATGCACCTTGCCCGGCAGCACAGAATCGAAATGCGCCATCAGCTCTACATATTCGCGCCAGGAGCGGCCAAGCTCGGTGATGCGCAGCCGCCCTGCGGCACTGTACAGCTTGAAGGTGGAGAGACAGGAGTCCGCCGGGTTGCGCCGCGCGTCGATGATCTTCGCGTTCGGCAGGATGAGATGGATCATGCCGGTGAAGAGATAATTGTCGGGCTTTTTGTCGATGAAGAACGGCCGCCCGAGTTTTCGGTGCGCGGCCGCGCACGCCAGATACTCTTCGCCCAGCGCTTCGACTTCAGCCTGGTTCAGCGCCGCCAGCGCCGCCAGCGCATCGGTGTCCAGCACCACGCCGAGGCCTTGCCGCCGCGCCAGCCGCTTGGCGAGATTGCCGATGTAGGGAAGTTCGGCCGTCCCCTCGATTGCCGAATGGCTGGATAGAATTTGCTCGACCAACGTCGATCCGGAACGCG
>Ga0157372_10009817_pt1 | contig 10182 bp, 10 predicted proteins | sample C55metaG_FD_115307 | JGI IMG/M metagenome (GOLD analysis project Ga0157372, IMG submission 115307) | Corn rhizosphere microbial communities from Kellogg Biological Station, Michigan, USA - C5-5 metaG | ecosystem: Host-associated > Plants > Roots > Rhizosphere > Soil | place: USA: Michigan...
GCCCCGCGCAGGGTGATCCGCAGGCGTTGGGTAGGAGATTCGGAGGCGACTGGCATCGCAGTATGATTTTAGGCCTGCGGGAGCGCGGATGGAACATGGGTCCTTTCAGTTCCGCTTCAGCGCTGCGTCGAAAGCTCTTCGATCCGGCCTAGCAGGGCGGGTAGAGCGGCTTCGACCGACGGAGACAAGGATTCACCGTGATTGAAGTTTTCTCCAACTACCGTGGTGGAGTACGCTCGCGGCCGACAGTGGTAGAGCTGCGCGGCCAGCGCGAGCACATGCGAGGGTGATATGGCGTGACACAATGCGGAGGACTCGGTGTCCTCGCCGCTCGACAGTTCTTTTACCTGGATTTCGCCGGGGCGGCCGGGGCCTGCGGCGGCGTCCACGAAGATTACGCATTCGCTGCGGCTGGCGTTTTCTGCCAGCTCTGGGCCCAGCTGATGCAGCGTCAAGATCTCTGCTTGTTCGGAGGGAAACTTTTTCTGCAGTACGGCTGCAGCCCGCCAAGCTACTCCGTCGTCGGTGCGTAGAGGGTTTCCGTAGGCGACGATTAGGAGTCGTGGAGCCATCATAAGTACATGTAGCCCCGGACGCCTTCGTCCGGGCCTGCGCGCGCAGCGCAATACAGGATAGCGCCACACGCTCGCTGCGCGCGCGCTAGTTCCTTGTGACTTCGTCTAACACTTCACCTTGGGGGCTGATCAATTGGATTTGCAGATCCATCTGGCCCAGGGCGTGGGTCGAGCAGCTGAGGCACGGATCGTAGCAGCGGATCACCGCCTCGACCCGGTTCAGCATTCCGGGGCTTAGGCGCTTGCCTTGCACAAAATGCTTGGCCACCTGCAACACACTGCGATTCATGGCCAGGTTATTGTGGCCGGTGGCGATAACGAGGTTGACCCAGCGGATCAGGCCTTGCTCATCGATCTTGTAATGGTGGAATAGCGTTCCCCGCGGCGCTTCGCAGGCGCCCACTCCTTCCAGCGCGTTGGGATGCGCAATCGCGCGCACGTGCTTGGAGAGGATTTCCGGATCGTTGAGCAACTGCTCCAGGCGCTCAATGCAGTAGAGAATTTCGATCAGACGCGCATGGTGATAATGAAATGAGCTGAGCACGGCCGTGCGCTGCAGTTCGTGGAATTCTGCCAATTCCTGATCTGCGCGGTCGGTGCCGCAGCGGTCGGCGACATTCAAACGGGCCAGCGGGCCCACCCGGTACACGCCCTCCGGAAAGCCCTTGGGCTTGTAATACGTGGACTTCAGATAACTCCACGGCTCCACTTTTTCACCGATGTAGTCGGAGTATTTCGTGGGATCGAGACCGTCGGCGACGACGTGGCCCGAGGCATCCACGATGCGGAGCTTGCCGTCGTAGAAGGTGACCCCGTTATCGTCTTTCACGATGCCCATGAACATGGTGGGGAAGTTGCCAAAGGTGGAGATTTCCTCGCGGAAACGTTCCATGGTGCCCTTGAACCACTCCAGGGTGCGCTCCGCGATGGCGAGGGCGTCGGGAATGCCTTCGAGAATGGCGTCGCGATCCACTTCGGTCAGGGGCGCGCTGACTCCGCCAGGAACGATCCAAGCCGGGTGAATGCGTTTGCCACCCAAGCGCTCAATGATCTTTTGTCCGAACTGGCGCAGCTTGATGCCATCGAGCGCAAGCGCGGGATTTCTTTCCGCCACGCCGAAGATGTTGGTCTTGGCGGGATCCGCATCCATGCCCAGCAGCAGGTCCGGAGAGGACAGGTAGAACAGGCTGAGAGCGTGCGATTGCGTCACCTGCGCCAGCCCGAAGATGCGGCGCAGTTTATCCGCGGTCGGAGGAATTTTCACCGCCAGCAGCGAATCGCAAGCTTTGGCCGAGGCAATGAGATGGCTCACCGGACAGATGCCACAGATACGCGCCATGAGCGATGGCATTTCATAGAACGGGCGCCCCTCGCAGAGCTTTTCAAACCCGCGGAACTGGGTCACGTGAAAGCGGGCATCCTCGACCCGGCCGTCCTCGTTGAGATGCAGCGTGATCTTGGAGTGGCCTTCGATGCGCGTCACCGGATCGATGACGATGGTCTTGCCTTGGCTCACGAAATCTCCCTTTTAGCGATGAGCTATGAGCAATGAGCGATGAGCGCCTATTAAGATTTAACGCAACCCGACAGCTGATACGGGCTGCTCATTGTCATTGCTCATTGCTCATTGCTCATTGCTCACCTACGAACCGAAACGCGTTTTTAGCGTCAAATCCGGAGTGCGGCCTTCCAATAATTCCGTAACGGCGTAATAGATGTTGTCAGCCGACGGCGGGCAGCCAGGAATATAAATGTCCACCTTGACGAACTCGTGCACTGGACGCGAAGTGGGCAGCAGAGCTGGCACAACCTGGTCGGGAACTCCGGGATCGAAGGTCACGTTCTCGCGATAGGCGCGATCGTAGACGGCTTTCGTGCCGAAGGGATTGCGCATTCCGGGAACGTTGGCGGTGACGGCGCAGTCGCCCAGCGAAACCAGGATTTTGGTGCGCTCTCGAATCATTTTAATCTTGTGCAGGTCCTCCTCGCTGCTGACAGCACCCTCGACCAGCGTCACGTCCACGTCCGGGGGAAATTCCTTGGCGTCCACCAGCGGGCTGTAGACCAGATCGGCAGCGCCGGCCAGGGCCAGCAGGCGCTCATCCATGTCGAGAAAGGACATGTGGCAGCCAGAGCAGCCATCGAGCCACACGGTGGCGATCTTCTTCTTTGTCATGCGGTCTCCGCGAGCCCGTTCGTGTAGGGGCGGACGCCTCGTCCGCCCCGCGGCGCGCAGCGCCGCGTGAGAGCGGCATGCTCTTGTGGGTCCGAGGCACCCGGGAGAGCTTCATTGCGCGCTCTGCACGCAACCCCGGACGAGGCGTCCGGGGCTACATTGCTCTCGGCTACATGTACGTCGTTCTTCTTCATTCGTTTTCCTCCCGCATCATGGTCAAATACGGCAGGAACTGGCGGCGTTTCATCATTTCCGCGACCGAGCGTCCTTTCTCGAACAGCGCGCCCGTGGGGCAGACTTGCACGCACTTCCCGCAACTGGTGCAGGTCTCCGAGGTGCCCCAGGGTTCATTCAAATCTGTAATCACCTTGGCATTGATGCCCCGGCCCATCACGTCCCAGGTGTGCGCGCCCTCAATCTCGTCGCAGACCCGCAGGCAACGCGTGCATAGAATGCAGCGGTTGTGGTCGATGACGAAGCGTTCGTGCGAGGCATCCACATCTTCCTTGGGATAACGGTAGGGAAAGTGGACGTGGGTAATGCCGAGACGCTGCGCCAGCATCTGCATCTCGCAGTGGCCATTGGAAACACAGACCGAGCAGACGTGATTGCGCTCGGTGAAAAGCAATTCCAGGATCATGCGGCGGTAATTGTTCAAGCGCTCGGAGCCGGTCGTGACCTCCATGCCCTCTTCCACTACGGTGACGCAGGCGGGAAGCAGCTTGTTCTGTCCCTTGATTTCGACCAGGCAGAGGCGGCAGGCGCCCACGTCGGAGAGGCCGTCCATCTCGCACAGGCGGGGAATGAAAATGCCATTTTGCCGGGCTACGTCGAGGATGGTTTCTTCCTGACGCCCGCTGACATCGCGACCGTCGATTTTGAGCGTTTTGACCGTGGCCACTGGGCTCATAGGGGTTCTCCTGCCGGCTGGCCGCAAACGCCCGCGGGACATTTATGTTCCTGAATGTGCGCCCGGTACTCCTCGGCGAACGAACGCAATGTGCTCACCACAGGATTCGGGGCCGATTGCCCGAGCCCGCAGAGGCTGGTGTGCTTGAGCAGGTCACAAAGTTCCTCCAGCATCTTGAGATCCTGCTCGGTCGCCGTCATATTCGCGATGGCGGTGAGAATGCGGTGCATCTGGTACGTACCCACGCGGCAGGGTATGCACTTGCCGCAGGATTCGGTCATGCAGAAATCCATGAAATACTTGGCGACATCGACCATGCAGGAACTTTCGTCCATCACGATCATGCCGCCGGAGCCCATGATGGAGCCGGCGCGGGCCAGCGATTCGTAATCCACGGGCATATCGAGGCAGTCGGTGGGCAGGCAGCCTCCGGAGGGACCGCCGGTCTGAACCGCTTTGAACTTGCGGCCTTCCGGGATGCCTCCGCCAATTTCGAACACCATCTCGCGCAGAGAAATCCCCATGGGGACTTCGACCAGGCCGGTGTTTTCGACGCGGCCTGCCAGCGCGAATACTTTCGTGCCTTTGCTTTTCTCAGTGCCCACCTGGGCATACCACTCGCCGCCATTGCGGATGATGGGCGCGATGTTGGCATAGGTTTCCACGTTGTTGATTAGGGTGGGCTTGCCAAACAAGCCTTCCATGGCGGGATAGGGCGGGCGCGGACGCGGCGTGCCGCGCTTGCCCTCCACGGAAGCAATGAGCGCGGTTTCTTCGCCACAGACAAACGCTCCCGCTCCCAGGCGGAGATCGACACGGAAGCTGAAACGCGTGCCGCAGATGTTAGAACCGAGCAGGCCGACGCGTTCCGCCTGGCGAATGGCATTGCGCAGCCGCTTGATAGCCAGCGGATATTCGGCGCGCACATAGATGTACGCTTCCGACGCGCCGACCGCGTAGCCCGCGATCAGCATGCCTTCGAGCACGCGATGCGGATCGCTTTCCAGCACACTGCGATCCATGAATGCGCCAGGATCGCCCTCATCCGCGTTGCAGATGACATATTTCTGTGCGCCCACCGCTTTTGATACCGTGCTCCACTTCAGGCCCGTGGGATAGCCGGCACCGCCGCGGCCGCGGAGACCGCTCCTGGTAACCTCGTCGATCACTTCCCTCTGCGACATCTCCGTTAGCGCTTTGATCAGGGCGGAATATCCATTGGCGGCAATGTAGTCTTCAATGCGCTCGGGATCGATCAGCCCTGAGTTTTCCAGCACGATCTTTTTCTGGCGCTGGAAGAAGGGGACGTCGGTGGGACAAACCAGCCGCGATACCGGCTCACCCGCGAGGCTGTCCAGTAAGGCTGGGGAGTCCTCGGCTTCGACCTTCTTATAAAGAACTCCAGCGCTCGTCGAGACCAGCGGGCCCTCGGAGCACAGCCCCATGCAGCCGACGCCTTTCACCTGGCAATGATCTTTGGTGCCGCGGCGCACCACTTCCTGGTCCAGCGCGTCCTTAACCGACTGGGACTGGCACGAGAGGCATCCCGCCGCGATGCACACGTTGACACGCTGGGTGTATTTGCCTTGTTCCGATCGTTCCTCTTCGGCGATCTGGTCGAGTTCTTCTGGTGTCATGCGACCGTCCACTTTTTCAGATGTTCCCGAACCGCGTTGGTGCTTACCTTTCCCGCTACTTCCTGATCGTAAACAACCGCCGGTGCAAGACCGCAGGAGCCCAGACAGCGCGCGGTGAGCAGAGAAACTTTCTTGTCGGGAGTGGTTTCGCCGGGCGCAATGCCCAGATCTTTGCGCACGGCATCGAGCAGTTGCGGCGCGCCTTTGATGTAGCACGCCGTCCCCATGCAAATCACACAGGTGTGCTCGCCAGCGGGCTTCAGAGTAAAAAAATGATAGAAGGTGGCAACGCCGAAGGCGCGGCTCAGCGGCACGCGCAGCGACATCGCGACATAACGCAGAGCCTGCTCGTCTAAAAATCCAAACGCTTCCTGCACTGTGTGCAGGGTTTCAATCAGTCCGCGCGGCTGGGCACCCTGGCGGCGTATGGTGGCGTCCACCAGTTTCCAGCGCTTGTCCTGATTGGGCGGAGCGGGTTTAGCAAGATAAGAGACCATAGGATTCTTTCGCGACTAAGCGCCATGAAAGTATGAAGACGATGAAAGTTTCTGTGCGGAACGAGTGATTCTAATCCTCGAAATACGTGGAACCAACAACCCGAAAGAATATTTGGGCTGAGCCAGTATCGTTTTGGTTCAAGGTTCCTAAACCGAAACCGCATGCTTGACCTCCACTGCTTGGTTCGCCCCCTGTTCAACTTCGGGCAGTGCCGAGAGCACGATCAGGGTGGCATCATCCTGCAACTGATAAGAGCAAAACTGCTTTACCTGTTCGAGTAGCGAGGCTTTCAGTTCCGCCGTTGATTTCTCCGCAGACCTTCGTGCTCCCTCGATCAGACGTTGCTCTCCGAACTCCTCGCTTTCCACTCGCGCCGCCTCCGTGATGCCATCTGTAAACAGCAACAGGCGATCGCCGGGATAAAAATGTAATTGTAAATCCCGGTATTGCCAATCGGAAAAGACACCTAACACGGCGCCACCGCCGGTGAGTTCCTGCACGTCACCTTTGGCCCGAAGCAGGATCGGCGGGGGGTGTCCGGCGTTGGTGTATTCGAACGTTCCGCGTTCCGCATCCAGCACGCCATAGAAAAACGTGACGAATTTGCCGGTGCTGATGCTGGAGCACAGAACGGAGTTCACCCGGCTGCAAAGGGCTGAGGGGCTGGTAGAGGCGGTAGCGAACGCGCGTACGCTGGCCTGCACATTGGCCATCAGCAGGGCGGCCGAGACGCCCTTGCCGACCACATCTGCGATGCACAGTCCCAGCTTGCTCCCGCTGAGCGGGATGACGTCGAAATAATCGCCGCCAACCAGCCGCGCCGGTTCCCATGTGCCGTCGATTTCGAATCCGGGGACTTGAGGAATCTGTTTAGGAAGCAGCGACTGCTGAATTTCTCTGGCCTGCTCCAGTTCCTGTTCATGACGTTCCCGCTGGGCCACAACCAGTTCGACTTTTTGTTCGAGCTCGCGATTCCGGATTTCGAGCCGCTCGCGCATCCTGCGATAGAGCTGAGTGCTGACCCCCACGATCATTGTCGCCATGAAGGGGAACTTCCATCCGGTGCTCAGGAATTCCCACAGTGTCTGACCTGGCACTTTGCCCGTGGGATAAAGAATCACATTGACCGCCGCCACCCCCACCAGCGAAATAATCAATAGCAGTCCGAAGTAAATGGCCCACGAGACCAGAGGGCGCCGGCGCTGGCAGAGGAAGTTGAGGTGATCCTGAATGAACGCGATAAAGTTACAGAGCGGAAGAGTGTAGATCAGAGTGACGCCGATTCCGGCTGACCTACCCGCAGCCCAAAGCCCGGCATAAATTGCAACGGCGATCGCGATGTAGAGTTGCTGGCGCCGGGCAAATCGCTTGAGCTGAGATGATTCGACAATCGATTTGAGTCCCAACCTCAAGCTGTTCCCTTCTTCACTCCCGAATGGTTAGTACCGGGCAATGCGCCTGCGCGATCACATAATGGGCTGACGACCAGGGAAAATGCGATGTACCCACCTCGGCGGAGGAACGCGCCCCGAGCACGATCATGTCGGCTTCCCGGTCGGTCGCAACCTTGAGAATGCGTTCCGGCGCGGGCCCAAACTCAAGCAGAAGGTCGGGCGCGTACTGCAAAGTGCTATCCCGAGGAATCAATTCCTGCAGGCGGCGAATTCCTTCTTCCATGGGTGCGGGCTTACGGCCCAGCTGCGTGTAATCTTCAATGACATGGAGCAGGGTGAAGCGGGAGCGAAACTCTTCCGCCAATGCGATGGCCGCCTCCGCCACCGCGTTTGAATTCTTGCCAAAGTTGGTGGCGCATAACACCTGGCGCAGCTCGAGTTCCGGGGGCGCAACGTCATGACCATGCTCGGGAACCGCCGGCAGTTTCGCGTGCCCGGAAACTTTCGGGCCTATAGTCAAAACTGGGCAGGCGGCGAGCCGCAGGATATCTTCGGCGACCGACCCCAACAGGAGCTTGCCCAGCCCCGTCCTGCCATGCGTCCCCAAAACAATCAGGTCAATGTCGTTTTCCGCAAGCACTCGGGCGAGCGTGCTCCACACCTGGCCGTAGCGAACGTAAGTGCGATGCGGTATGCCCTCCAGACGGGCGCAGATCTGCTCCAGGCGCTCCTTGGCCTCATTTTGCGCGTCGTCGTAAATCGTTCCCATGCTGACGTAGTCGACGCCGCCGGTCATCATGAGCAGGCTGGCCTCGGAAAGAACGTGGAAGATATGCACCGTACTGCCAAAGCGCCGGCAAATGGCGGCGGCGTAAGGCAATGCGGCATCGGAGGTGGCGGAGAAATCGGTGGCGAACAGAACGTTCTTTACCGATACGAACGGCTTACTCTTAACTTCGGGTTCGGCTACTGTACTGGGAGAAACCCCTGATTTTTCTTCGTATGGTGCCATGGTTGCCTCCTGCACCATAGTCAGGATCACTCTGGGAGGGGTCTAGCGGGTATGCCCGGTATCACCGGTTTTTGTGATTGAAATCACAGACTGACGTTTGTGTAGGGGCGGACGCCTCGTCCGCCCCAAGCGAAGCGAGTCCGAGTTCTCATGGCGCGCTCCGCGCGCCGCCCCGGACGAGGCGTCCGGGGCTACCCAATCCAAGCGCCTATTCCGCGAAGCCGTCGGCTTGGGTGACTGCGCCGATGGCTACCGTGTGATCGATGTACAGCCGCCCGGCATCCAGGGCTTTGCGATCGAGTTCCAGCAGGGCGGGGTTCTTCACCTTTGCCTCCAGAACCTTCATGGCCGTATCGGACGCCAGGCATTCGGTCTGCTCCAGCAGGGCCCCCATCATGACCACGTTGGCCACTTTCGCCGAGCCCAGTTTGTCGGCGATCTCCGATGCGGGTATGCAGACGACCTGGATCTGGGGAAACGAAAGATCTTCGGGCAAGCGCTCGCGTCCGTAAATGATGGTGCCCCCTGGCGCGACCTGGGAAGCGAATTTGCGCAGGGAGATCTCGTTCATGGCGACGAGCACGTTTGGACGCGACAGCAGCGGCGATCCAATTCGCTGTTTCGAGAGGCACACGTGACAATGCGCGCTGCCGGAGCGCATCTCGGGGCCGTAGGACGGCAGCCAGCTGACTTCCAGCCCTTCCCGCATCCCCATCTCGGCGAGAAGCTGGCCTAGCAGCAGAACGCCCTGCCCACCGAATCCGGCAATCTTGATATCGAGATGCTCGAACTGGTGATGGCGTCCGGGCACAAAGGCTGCGCGCGCTGCCTGGCGCTCCCCTTCCACCACTTCCTGCACGGTCTTGTGCGGCGGCTGGTTGGTGTTAGGGATTTCCACGTTGCGGTCGCGGAAGACGTTCAGCGGGAAGCTAGGGATCATTTTTTCGGCAACCCACTTGCGGGCTTCCACGGGATCTTTGCCCCAGATGGTGGGACAGGGAGAAAGAATTTCCACGAAAGTGAACCCGGCGCCATTGCGCTGCAGCTCGAGAGCTTTGCGCACGGCCCGGCGGGCTTTCATGATGTTCTTGTTATCGGAGAGCGCAACCCGCTCGATGTAAACCGGAGCTTCCAGCGACGACAACATCTCAGCCATGTGCAGCGGAAAACCTTCGTTGACCGGGCGGCGTCCCCAGGGGGAAGTGGTGCTGCGCTGGCCGACCAGCGTGGTCGGCGCCATCTGGCCGCCGGTCATGCCGTAGATGGCGTTGTTGACGAAAAATACAGCAATCTTTTCGCCGCGATTGGCAGCGTGCACGATTTCTGCGGTGCCGATGGCAGCCAGATCACCGTCGCCCTGATACGCCAGCACGATCTTGTCAGGACAGGCGCGCTTGAGCCCCGTGGCGGCGGCGGGCGCACGACCGTGAGCCACCTGCACGTTGCCTACATCGAAATAGTAATAAGCAAACACCGAGCAGCCTACCGGACTTACCAGGATGGTTTGATCTTGAAGATTCAAATCTTCGAGCGCTTCGGCGATGAGTTTGTGGGCGACCCCATGGCCGCATCCCGGGCAGTAGTGAGTCTGGTGCTTGAGGTCGGATTTACGCTCGTATTCGGGATAGAACAGCTGCGACTTGGAATGGACGACCTCGTAGGCGGGCTTCGTTTCTTCCGTGACCTCGTGATTCGCCATAGTTGCGGTCTCCATGTTGTCGTCCCCTCTCCTGCTCGTCTAGCGGCGGACGAGGCGTCCGCCGTTACAAAAGATATGGCCGCCGCAATGCAGTCTGAAGTGAGGGACGACAACATGGAGACCGCAACTATGGCGAATCACGAGGTCACGGAAGAAGCGAAGCCCGCCTACGAGGTCGTCCACTCCAAGTCGCAGTTGTTCTATCCCGAATACGAGCGTAAATCCGACCTCAAGCACCAGACTCACTACTGCCCGGGATGCGGCCACGGGGTCGCCCACAA
>Ga0157372_10009818_pt1 | contig 10181 bp, 3 predicted proteins | sample C55metaG_FD_115307 | JGI IMG/M metagenome (GOLD analysis project Ga0157372, IMG submission 115307) | Corn rhizosphere microbial communities from Kellogg Biological Station, Michigan, USA - C5-5 metaG | ecosystem: Host-associated > Plants > Roots > Rhizosphere > Soil | place: USA: Michigan...
ACATCCACGGGACCCGACGGCAAGTACATCATGCGTCGTGTTCCGGCCGGGACGGCAGAGATTCGTGTTCTCCGCGTTGGCTATCAAGAGCAGAAGAAATCCGTTCGCGTCGTCGACGGCCAGACGGCGACGCTCGACTTCTCGATGCCGACATCGGTCGTGCAACTGCAGGAAGTGGTGACGACGGCCACCGGCGATCAGCGCCGCGTGGAAGTTGGCAACGCGGTTGAAAACGTTTCCGTCCAAACGCTCACGCAGACGGCGCCGGTGCGGACGCTATCGGACGTTCTCGCGGCGCGCGTGCCGGGGGTCATGGTCCAAGCTGGAACGCAGACCGGCGCCGGCCAGCGCATACGCGTTCGAGGCATCAGCAGCTTGAGCCTCTCGAACGAGCCGATCTTCATCATCGACGGCACGCGAATGAGCTCGAACAACGGGTCGACCTCATTTGGAAACGGCGGCAGCAATTTTAGCCGGCTTGGCGACATCAGCCCCGAAGACATCGACAACATCGAGATTGTGAAGGGGCCGTCGGCGGCGACGCTGTACGGGACGGACGCCGCGAACGGCGTCATCGTCATCACGACCAAGAAGGGTCGCGCGGGTTCGGCGCGTTGGTCGGTTTACGGAGAGGGCGGCGTGCTCGATGACATGAATAAGTATTCGCCGAACTATACGTTGGCCGGAATGAGCCCCGCGGGTAAGCCGCTCATTCTCTCAGGACAGTGCACGCTCGTGATGGTGTCGCTCGGCACTTGCCTCAAGAGCGACGGCACCAAGGGTTACGACAGCCTTCGCACGTTCAACCCCATCAGAGACCCGAGTGTGACGCCACTCGGCCTTGGCTATCGTAATGCGCAAGGCCTCCAGGTTCAGGGCGGCACGGACGCAGTTCGCTATTTCATGTCTGGCAGCCGCGACGATGAGACTGGCGTGTTCAAGCTCGACCCGTACGAGAAGAATCGATTCGACTCGTTGGGGATCGCGATTCACCCCTGGCAAATGCGGCCGAACACGCGCTTGTTGAACGCCTTCCGCGGCAACATCAGCGCCCAGGTCAACCCGCAGTTCGACGCTTCGCTCAATTTCGGTTATAGCACGGTGAACGCGCTGACCAGCAACGAGTCGAACAACACCGTCGGCATCGGCTCGCAGGCGTTTGGCGGCCCAGGCTATCGCAACAACGGACTGGTGAGCGGCTTGCCTGACTCGCTGGTCGGATACCGCGCCGGCACGCCAGGTCTCATTTGGGCGGAGAAGCTTCAGCAGAATGTCAACCGAATGATCCTCTCGTCGAATCTCAACTGGCGGCCGACGAGTTGGCTCCAAACGCGGGCGAATTTCGGAACCGATCTCGCCGACCGCGTCGACGACCGCCTCCATATGAATGGCGAAGGTTGGCCGCTCACGAGCACGTATCGCGACGGATTCGCCGGCAACGCGCGCACGAATATCACGAATTTGTCGGCCGACCTCGGCGCGACGGCGAATTACAATCCGTCGCGGTTCGCGTGGCTGAACCTCAAGACCACGGTCGGGACGCAGTACAATAACTTCCGTCTGGACCAGAACGAGGCGGATGGCACAACGCTGCCGCCCGGCGCGACGACCGCTCCGGCCGGATCAACGCCGAGCGTTAACGAAGGCTACACGCTGCAGAAGACCTGGGGTGTCTTCGTTCAGCAAGATGCGGCGCTCCGTGACCGGCTGTTCCTGACCGCAGCCGTTCGCTCCGACCAGAACAGCGCATTCGGCACGAACTTCCAGCGCGTTTATTACCCGAAAGCGAGCTTGTCGTGGGTAATCTCCGATGAGGATTTCTTCCCTCACGGCAAACTGTTCAGCGCGATCAGCAACCTGCGTCTACGATTGGCGAATGGCGCGTCGGGCGTGCAACCCGGACCCAACGACGCGTTAAAGACGTTCGCCGCGAACTCGGCGAGCATCAAGAACACGGATGCGCCGATCGAGACCTTCAACGCAATCGGCAACGACAGCCTGCGTCCTGAGCGGTCAGTCGAGTGGGAAGGTGGATTCGATTCGCGCCTTTTCGGCAACCGCATCCAGTTCGACGTCACGTATTACTCGAAGCTTACGCATGACGCGTTGATCGGCGCGGTGATTGCTCCGTCACTTGGCGCAGGCGCGACCAGCCAAAACGAGAATCTGGGCGCCGTCAAGAACGCCGGATTCGAAGTCACGCTTGGCGGTCAACTCCTCGATCGGCCGAACCTGGGTATCGATTTCCACCTGAGCACGTCGCTGAACGCCAACAAAGTGGTGAGCCTCGGTTCAACGCCGCCACAGATCGGCGTGACCAACTGGGTGGTTCCGGGTTATCCGATCGGCGGCATTTGGGCCAAGCCGATTACCGGATGGAACGATAAGAATGGCGACGGCATTCTGACGGTCGATGAGGTGACGATCAAAGTGGACACGATGTTTGACAACAGCATCGATCCAGCGACCGGCAAGCCAAAGCATACCGTGATCGGGGTTGGCGACTTTCGTGGATATGCCGAGCCACGCTACCTCACGACCTTCACACCGGGGCTCGATCTATTCAGGCATCGCCTGCGCATTCAGAGTTTGTTCGATTGGCGCGGCGGCAACAAGTATTACAACCAGACAGAGCGCATTCGCTGCACTCGCCCGAACTGCAACGGCCTGTTCAACCCGAACGCTTCATTCCAGGAACAGGCGATGGTCGTGGCAGCGATTTACTCCCCGGAGAAGACCCTCGACGGTTACTACCAACCGGGGTCCTTCGTGAAATGGCGCGAACTGTCCGCAACGTTGGAGCTACCACAGCGCATGTTCTCCAAGCTGGGTGCGCGCAACTCGAGTCTCGTGTTCTCGGGACGCAACCTTCACTTGTGGACGCACTACCGTGGGACGGATCCGGAAAGTGATTTCACGGCCACCGCGACACCTCCGGGCGGCACGGACAGTCCAAGCGAGTTCCAGACCTTCGCCGCGCCGACGATTTTCCAACTCCGTCTGAACTTTGGCTTCTGACCCTTCGACCACTACTGATATGAGACTTCTATTGAACAGTGGCCGAGCGGTCATTGTGACGCTCGTCCTGGCGACGGCCGCAGGACTCGCCGCTTGCGATACCGTGAAGACCAATCTGCTCGAGGCGATTAACCCGACGATCATCGATCCGTCGTCCGTGCAGTCGGCGGCCGGCGCGACGGCGGTGCGCAACGGCGCGCTGTCGCGACTGCGTACCGCGACCGCCGACGGAGAGAGCACATGGATGTTCGGCGGACTTCTGGTGGATGAATGGGCGACCAGTTCGACGTTCGTTCAAAACCAGGAGACTGATCAGCGTTCGATTCAGCTGAACAACGCGACGGTCACGACAGAGCTGCGCGCGTTATATCGTGTGATCACTGATGCGAACCAAGCCGTCGCGCTGCTCAACAAGTACAAGCCCACACCGGTCTCCGATGTCGCGGAAATGTACTTCGCGCGTGGATTTGCCCAGCTGCAGCTCGCGTCCGACTTCTGCAACGGCATTCCACTCAGCGATGGAAGTGGAGACCAAGTCACATTTGGCAATCCGCTGCCTGTGAAGGACGTATTCAATGTCGCCATCGCTTCGTTCGACACGGCGATGAGCATCGCGAGTGCATCCGATGCGGCAAGTGTTGCGATCAATCGTGCGGCGCGGATTGGAAAGGCTCGCGCACTTCTGGGTGTCGGCTTGTCGAACGCGCCGGCCGCCGCGGCCCTCGTCGCGTCGATTCCGACGACATACCGGTATGACGTCACCGCCTCGCTGACGGGCGGCTTCAACACGCTGTGGGATCAGGCGGCAAGCCAGAACCGCTATACGGTGGGCGACAGCGTCCAGGGAAACGCCCGCAACATCACGGTCAAGAACGCGATTCCATTCTTTTCGGCGCACGATCCGCGGGTCCCGGCGCACTACAAGATCGCGAGCAATGGCAGGGATACCGTCAAGTCGCAGGATGGCAATACGTTCGTGATTCAGGTCGACAGCCTGTGGGGACAGACGAGCGCGGTCGCCGTCGTAGCCGGCCTCGATGCGCGTTTGATCGAAGCAGAGGCGGCGTTACAAGCGGGCAACCCGGCGAGCATGATGACTATTCTGAACGCGCTGCGCGCCACGCCCTACCAGATTACCGCGCCGAGCCCGACGGCGAGCGGGACTCACCCTGGATGGACGACGCCCACGATGGCCCCATTGACCGACCCTGGAACACAGGCTGGACGCGTTGCATTGCTGTTCCGCGAAAAGGCCTTTTGGCAGTTTGGCCGCGGCCATCGCCTCGGCGATTTGCGACGATTGATTCGTGACTATGGCCGCGCCGCTGACGGGTCCGATACGTTCCCGGTCGGCGTCCATTTCCAGGGCGGTAATTATGGCGCCGACTTAAACCTTCCAGTAACGACCGCCGAGCAAACCGGAAATCCTAACTTCACCGGGTGTTTGGATCGGAAGGCGTAAGCAAGAAGTGGTTGATGTACGCGAAGGCTCCGCTGAGGTTGGCGGAGCCTTCGTTGCATTGATCCTGGGCGAAATCGAGCCCGCGCGCTGGGCGGTAGATTGGCACTGTACGCCCACCAGGTCCGGATGTAACCCAACGCGGCGGGACCGCGACGATCGAACAATGTCCGCTTGTATTCCCCGGCCGGCGACATAATCCTTCTCCCTCCCTCCTCTCAGCCAAGCTAAGAATGCTCGTCCCCAAGCTGGCGACGACGCTTAAAGATTATAACCGACAGCAGTTTCTCGCCGACGTCACAGCCGGCACCATCGTCGGCATCGTCGCGATTCCGCTCGCCATCGCGTTTGCCATCGCCAGCGGCGTGACGCCGCAGCAGGGTCTCTACACGGCCATCGTCGCCGGCTTCATCATCTCGGCGCTCGGCGGGTCGCGCGTGCAGATCGGCGGGCCGACGGGCGCGTTCGTCGTCATCGTCTATGGAATCGTCCAGAAGTACGGTGTCGATGGTCTGACGGTGGCGACGATCATGGCCGGCGTGATCCTCGTGATACTGGGCGTCGCGCGACTCGGCACCGCGATCAAGTTCATTCCCCATTCGGTGACGATCGGCTTCACTGCCGGAATAGCGCTCATCATCGCGAGCCAGCAGATCGATACCGCGCTCGGCCTGAAAACCGGCCCGCTTCCCGCCCAGGTGTTCGAGCGGCTCGCGGCGTACTGGCAGTACATCGACACCGTCAACCCGTACGCCATCGCGATTACAGCCGCGACGCTCGCCATTTTGATTCTCTGGCCAAAGATCAGCACCAAGCTCCCGGCGCCGTTCGTTGCGTTGATCGCGATGACCGCCGTCGCTCGGCTGCTGCATCTGCCCGTCATGACGATCGGCGACCGGTTCGGCGTGATTCACGCCGGCCTTCCAGCACCGACATTCCCGCACGTGACGTTCACTATCGTGCGAGAGCTCGTCGCGCCGGCCATGACGATTGCGGCGCTTGGCGCGATCGAATCGCTCTTGTCAGCCGTTGTGTCGGACGGAATGATCGGCAGCCGTCACCGCTCGAGTATGGAGCTCGTTGCGCAAGGCGTGGCGAACATCATCACGCCGCTCTTTGGCGGGATTCCGGCGACCGGCGCGATCGCCCGAACGGCAACAAATGTCAAAGCCGGCGGTCGTACGCCCATCGCCGGAATGACGCACGCGGTGGTCTTGCTCTTGATCACGTTGTTTTTCGGCAAGCTCGCTGGTTTGATCCCTCTTGCCGTGCTTGCGGGAATCCTCCTGCTCGTCGCCTACCGCATGAGCGAGTGGCGGGTGTTTGTCGCGGAATTGAGCGGCCCTCGCAGCGACGCTGCGGTGCTCTTGACGACATTCTTTCTCACTCTGCTCGTCGACCTGACGATGGGCATCGGCGTCGGAATGGTGCTCGCGTCGTTCCTGTTCATGCGCCGGATGTCGGAGGTGACGGACATTCGCCACATCACCGACGACCTCGGGGACGATTCCGACGAGCTCGAGGAGGTCGACCAGATTTCGACGCGCTCGGTGCCGCCGGGCATCGAAGTTTACGAGATCGACGGACCGTTCTTCTTCGGCGCGGCCGAGAAATTCAAGGACGTTCTGGCGGAGGTTTTCAGGAAGCCGAAGGTGCTGATCATTCGGATGCGTCACGTCCCGGCCATCGATTCGACAGGACTGAACGTGCTTCGCGATCTCGTTCGACGCACCAGGCATGACCGGACGCTCGTCTTGATCTCCGAGCTGCAGCATCAGCCGCTCGTCGCCATGCGTCGATCGGGCCTCCTCGACGAAATCGGCCAGGACAACGTCGTTGGCACCATCGATCTCGCCCTGGCATTCGCCCAGCAGCATTTGACTGGCCGACCGCAGACACCAATCGACGCCGCTGCCGTGTAAAGTTCTGGCCGCGCGGCAACTTAACCGGCGCTCGCCGTGTTGATTGGTCGGGGATCGAGTGCGGCCCACTCGGGGCAATGCTCGATTCGGGTGTCTTAAATGCAGTCAGGACCTTCGCGTGCTAAGTTCACTCGGAGACAGGCTGGACCGAGCACAACGGCACTCCGAATCGTCCCGGGGGTTTCGCTAGCCCTCGAAAATTGATGCAACACCCCGTGTGAATTTCCGCATCTGTGCCGAGATGCCGGCAATTCGCTCGGCGGACAGGAAGATTGATCCAGTAGGGCACGTCCTTTGCCCGACGCGAGCAAGAGACGGCTCCCGATTGGCTCGATCTGCCGGGGTCCGGAACGACTCTTTGCTGCGGAAAACTCCGCGGGGCTTTCATGACCCGACTCCGATTGCGCTGGACGGCGGTACTCACGCCGCTTCTGGTGCTCGCTGTGTCATCTACATCCGGCGCCCAGGAGTATTTTGGACGCAACAAGGTCCAATACGAGAGCTTCGACTGGAAAATTCTGAAGTCGGAGCACTTCGACAACTTCTTCTACGGACCCGAGTCGACGATCGTTCGCGACGCCGGCCGCATGGCCGAACGTTGGTACGCGCGCCACTCTGACACATTCCGCCACGCCTTCGATCGAAAGTCGCTCGTCTTCTACGCCGACCATCCTGACTTCGAGCAGACCAACGTCGTCGGGGAGCAGCTCGAGGAAGGAACGGGCGGAGTAACCGAGTCGAACCGTACGCGCGTCATCATGCCGTTCACCGGCATCTACTCCGACAACGATCACGTGCTCGGACACGAGCTCGTTCACGTGTTCCAGTACAACATCGCTGAAGGAACGCCGGGCGGCGGACTGATGCGCCTCGACGCTCTTCCCCTGTGGTTGATCGAGGGAATGGCGGAGTACTTCTCGTTGGGCCGCGAAGATCCGCTCACCGCGATGTGGATGCGCGACGCCGTCATGCGGAACAAGTTCCCGACGATCAAGCAGCTCACGACGGACCCGCGCTACTTCCCGTATCGCTATGGCCAGGCACTGTGGGCGTACGTCGGCGGCCGTTGGGGCGATCGCGCGATCGTCGACGTCTACCGCACGGCGCTCAGACTCGGCTGGGACAACGCGCTCGTTCGCGTGCTCGGAGAAAATCAAGACTCGCTGTCGAAGGATTGGGCGGCGGCGAATCGCGAGATGTACCTGCCGCAGTTGGCGGGCCGCACGCACCCGGACAGCGTCGGGACAAAACTCGTCGGGCTGTCACACACGGGCGACTACAATCTCGCGCCAACGATCAGCCCCGACGGCAAGCTGTTCGCCTTCTTCTCGAGCCGCAGCCTGTTCAGCATCGACCTGTTCGTCGGCGACGCCACAACCGGGAAGATCATCAAGAAGCTCGGCGGTCCGTCGAGCGATCCTCATTTCGACGCCATCAGCTTCATTAATTCCGCGGGCGACTGGTCGCCCGACGGCAGCGAGTTCGCGTTCATCGTGTACGCGGAGGGCGCGAATGAGATCGCGATTCTCAACACGAAAAGCACGAACGTCGAGCGTCGCATCAAGCTTCCTGGAATCGGCGCGGTGAGTCATGTATCCTGGTCGCCCGACGGGAAAACGCTGGCGTTCTCGGGCCAAGCGGGCGGCATCAGTGATCTCTATTTGATGGATTTGTCCGCCGGAACGATTCGTCAGCTGACGAACGACAAGTACGCCGATATCCAGCCGACCTGGTCGCCCGACGGTAAGACGATCGCGTTCTCGACCGATCGCGGCCCGCAGACGGATTTCAATACTCTCAAGTTCTCGCCGCTGCAGCTCGCGACGTATGATCTCGCGACGGGACGCATCAGCGTCTTCTCGCCGTTCGCGCGCGGAAAGCACATCAACCCCCAGTTCTCGCCCGATGGCAAGGACATCTTCTTCGTCTCTGATCAAGACGGCTTTGCCGACGTCTACCGTCTGAACCTGGCTAGCGGACAAGTATTCCGCGTGACGCATGTCTCCACGGGTGTGAGTGGCATCACCACTGTGTCGCCATCGATCTCCGTGTCGCGTCAGACCGGACGCATGCTGCTCTCGACCTTCTACGATCAGGGCAACGAGATTCGCGGCATCGATCAGGCGCAGACCGCCGGCACTCCCGTCACGCCGACGAATGTCGCCGAAGGTGACAAGCTTCCGCCGCCGCAGGTAACGCGCAGTTTGGTCATGAGTTATCTCGCCGATCCTACGACCGGACTTCCGTCGGGATCAGAATTCACCGTCGAGCCCTATCACTCGACCTTCGCGCTCGACGCGATCGGTCAACCAAGCCTCGGCGTCGTGGCCGGCGGTCCGTTCGGAACCGGCGTCGCGGGCGGCGTCTCGATGATCTTCGGCGATCAGTTGAGCGACCGACAGATCTTCGCGGCGATTCAAGCCAATGGAACAGTGAAGGACATTGGTGGCGCGCTGCAGTATTACAACCTGAAGAATCGTTGGAATTGGGGGGCCGGCATCGAGCACGTGCCGTATCTCACGGGACAGGTGTACCTGCAGGACACGACGATTTCCACGACCGACGGCCCTGTGCAAGGCTACTCGGTCAATCAAGTCTTGCAACGGATTTACATCGACCAGGCGATGCTGTTCACGCAGTATCCGTTCTCAAGTACGCGCCGTCTCGAGCTGACGGCGACGGCAACGCACTATGGCTTCGACACAGAGCTCTTCCAAACGGTTTTCGTCGGCAACTCAGTCATCGATCAGCGAGACACGAACATCGGTTCGCAGTACAAGCCGGTGGTATTCGCCGAGCCGTCGGTGGCGTATGTCGGTGACAATTCGTTCGCGGCGTTCACGTCTCCCGTGCAAGGCGAGCGATATCGGCTGCAGTATACGCCGACGTTCGGCACGGTGACGTATCAGCTCGCGATCGCGGACTATCGGCGCTACTTCTTCATGCGACCGTTTACTCTAGCGCTCCGCGGAATGTCTCTCGGTCGCTACGGCAGCGGCGCCGAAGACGTCAACACGACCTGGCCGATTTACTTGGGCGAAGAGACGCTGATGCGTGGTTATGGCTACGGCTCATTCACCAGCGACGAATGCGTGGTGACTGGCGCAGCAGCAGGATCGCAGGCAGCGACGGTTGGCTGCCCTGCATTCCAACGACTCTTCGGCAGCAAAGTCGGGGTCGTGAACGCCGAGTTCCGCATTCCGTTGTTCGGCACCGAGGGATTCGGGTTGCTCAACTTCCCGTTCTTGCCGACGGAAGTCTCGCCGTTCTTCGATGCCGGCGTGTCGTACACGAACTCGCAGGGCCCCGATCTCCGATTGACGCGTAACGCGAACGACATTCCAACGAACTGCGCGCAGCCGACCAGCAATCTCCAGGCGTTGCAGCAGTCGTACTATCCGTGCGCCGATCGCATTCCGGTGTTCAGCGCGGGTGTCTCGTTCCGCTTCAACCTGATGGGTTATGCGATCATGGAAGCGTACGCGGCGCATCCGTTCCAGCGGCCGAAGAAGAATTGGGTGTGGGGCTTCCAGCTGGCGCCGGGGTGGTAGATCTCGCGTGAACAGGAAAAGCATTCACCGCGTCTCCGCGGTGAATGCTTTTCGCGACTTCTGATTTGCGGAAACGACTCACCACTCGTACAGGATTTTGTAGATCGCCTGATTGCGCTGCACCAGCCTCACATAGTCGCGCGTCTCCACGAACGGAATTCGCTCGGCGAAAATCTCTGGATCGTCGACGCCGGCGCGCGTCGACCAACGCGACACGCGTGATCCGCCCGC
>Ga0157372_10009819_pt1 | contig 10181 bp, 11 predicted proteins | sample C55metaG_FD_115307 | JGI IMG/M metagenome (GOLD analysis project Ga0157372, IMG submission 115307) | Corn rhizosphere microbial communities from Kellogg Biological Station, Michigan, USA - C5-5 metaG | ecosystem: Host-associated > Plants > Roots > Rhizosphere > Soil | place: USA: Michigan...
CTTTCTCTGCCTGTTCATCAGTTGACACACGAATGTAAACTATAGCTCTTCTTCTCATAATATTAAAATTTATCCTGTTTCTTTAAAATTATTCTCAGATGCGTCCCGTGTTTTAAGCGGGACAATTTTTGCCTCTTCATTCTTCGCAATCTGCTTCGTCTTAAAACTCAAATATTCTATTTCAACTAAATTGAGCATCAAAATTCTGATCTCTTCGATTTCCTTTCCGGAATATTTTGCTCCCGACTTGCAAAGAATTAATCTGCACTCCTGGATACTTAGTTCCGGTCTGGTGAAGGGTGATTTGAAATCTGTCTTCTTGATTATCTTTCCCATTTTTCTTCATCTTTCCCAGCTTGCCACTTCAAATATAGATAAAATAATTCACATAACAAACTGAATGTCAATATATTATGCCTTTAATTAGGGTCCTTTGGAAATAGCTGGATCACACGAGCTTCATTTGAACCGTTTTCATTTAAAACAGCTTTATTTGCGGGGAACTGAAGCCTGTTTTCTTGTTTTCTAGTTTGATTTTGAGTCTGATATTTTGTTTTCGCTCTTTCATAGTCATCCCACAATGTTTGGTTTTCTTCATTTATAACGGTGCGCACAATAAGATAGTAGTTGAGGAAGCTGGTCAAACAATTCTTGAGACTTGAAATATCAACTGAAACCCCAATATATTCTCCAATTTCCTGTCCGCTTGACATTTTTTTAATTTTTAGATATTCTCCTAAAGTGTTCATGAGTTCTATTTTTTTAATTAAGCTGCTTTTTTTAATTCTTCGTTTTCGCGCACAATTACTTGCACTTTTGGAGCGCCATAATGATTGAAGATTATCTCCACTTCCCTTACTGAATAAAGCCGCCGGCCGGTCCGATCTCCCAGTTCATCGGCTATGAGATCAATTTGTTTTTTCATCGTTTTTGTACAGACTCCGTACATAACGGCTAACCGTTTTAGATTAAAAGTGCCTGGCACTACATCTTTGATTATTGTTTTCATGTTTTATCCTTTTATTTTAAATGTCCAATCTTGACTTACTTTCACTGTTGTTACAATACAAAATTACTTTTGCTAAAAAGTGCCGTTGGACTATTCTGGACTGTTCTTCACTTTTTTTCATATTATTTTACTTTTTCATAAAGTTAAAACGACTACGACATTTCTCTGATTCACTTTGCGCAGATTTGGACATTACAAGCCCGAAATAGTCTCTAAAAGTACTTCTAGGGCTTTTTTACGGATACCAAAGTAAAGGTTGTACGGTCCCTTTACGCAGACGAATCAATACAACTTGTAAAATTTTGAAATTATTTTAAATTTTTGTTTCATTTTTCAAATACTTCTAATTCAAGTTTATTTTAGCTCCAGCCGGTGGCAAACCATTCCGAATCCTTTTTAATTTTTTTACTCCCGGTTAAAATGTTTTCTTCTTGGTTGCGCAAAATTATTCTCATGTATTCCGACACTGTCCGGATTTTATCTGTTTGTTGAACTTTCTTTAATTTAATTACAGTAAATGTGTGAGAGAAGACTATGACTGTGAATTCAAGCGAGCCATTAAAACAAGATTCCTTGTCTAACTGGAGTTGTTTGAAGCAATATTGAGATGATTCCGAATCAATTAGAATAATAGCGGGATAATATGGGGATGATCCGGGGATGATCCCGGGATAATTGAGGAGCCATGTGTGCAAGTTGAATTGTAATGGGGAACAATTGTTTTCAGATGAATTTTTATTAAATAGGATAGTGAAGGTTATCTTTTCACAGAAAAAAGATTAGAACCAAGTTTGTTTGTGCGCATTATCGTCTATTACAGGTAACAATGGGGAAGCGGCTTTGGAAACTGCGTATCCATTAGTCTACCTTTGATTATAAAACAGACACAGTCATATAAAAATGGAACAGGGAAATTATTATGAAGACAAGGCAAAACGTCAATTTGTAAATCAAACAAAAAAGAATGCAACATTAAAGACCGGAGAAATGGAAAATTCAACTGAAAAAGGTAAGAATACGGCCACGGCCGTAAAGACTGATCTTGTAATTAGAGTTCTTGGAGGGGACTTTATGGCTGCCGCAATCGGGAAACCAGCAATGTTTGTTGGATTAGCAATCTCCGGCTATGGGCACTATGCACAAAACAAAATGATTTCTGCGCTCGGCTTGGGTATTATGGCCTCGGGAACCATGTCTACTTTAAATGAACGAGTACGCGCTTTTGGTGAGGAACTAAAAAGGAAACTGCTCCTGGATAAATTATTAGCAGATAAAGTGGAAAATTTAGCCGGAACAAAACAAGCCGTAATGAACCAACCTCCTCGGGCTCCTCAAACCTCCAATTTTGTTCAATATCAAGACTGGAAACAAGAAAGGCTAACACAAGGAACACCTGATTTTAAAGGAAAACAAGATAATCTGCAAAAAGACGAAACAGAATTTTAACGAAAGAGTTTATTAATCACTGAATCATAAAACCAATTCAGAATTATAGTCAGGAAGCCGTCGAACGCCTGAAACAATGGATCACGGAACCGAACATTACCGGTGAACCTAAATACTATGAGATTTTCGTGGACGGTATGCGGATTGTTCATAAAACAAATGACGTTGAAGAATTTGATCAATACAAAGTCTGGGTCAATCCAGAAACCCCGCAAATAAAGGTATCCGTTTACAATACCCTTGGTTCTCACCGGTCAAAACCTTTTGAATATAGAACTGGAAATATCCGGAAGAAAAAAATTAAATCTAAGGCCTTTAAAATTAAATATCCAGGAGAGACCAGTGGCCATTCCAGACAAAATAATAAATAGCCAGTTCGGATTTGAGTGATCTTAATCCTTGGACTGCTTTGCAGTTTGCGAAAATAATTATCCATGCCAAAAGTAAACCACTACCGTTCGCACACCAGTGTCCAGATATCCATTTACGTTCTTCACGCAATCGTGGCAAAAAGGGATGTTAATGATGCAAATGTCGCTGTAAGCAGTGCATAGGATTTCCACTTTATAAGAAATATTTGTACTCCAAAGATAAATAGCTTTAATATGAAATTCTACACAACGCGTTACCGCCAGTTGCCAAACAATTTTAGTTCCAAAATTGGAAGGCTCTAAATCCTTTGAAATGCTTCTTTTATTACTTAGCTTTAATAAAACCAAAAAGCTATGGAAAGGTCGATAAGAATTTTACTTTCTTTTTTAGTACTTTGTACCTCTGCAACGGGCCAATCCAAATCTTACTTCAATTATTGCAAAAGAGCGGACACCCTCTATCGGGCTGGTCAATACCTTCAATCAGCAAAGATGTTTAATACAGCATTCGCAGCATTTCGAGGTAAAGCACAAGTATATGACCGGTACAAAGCAGCACGTAGTTGGGCTAAAGCCGACGAACCTGATACCGCCTTGAGACATCTTGAAATACTTGTTTATCACGATCGATATGGCTCATTCTATAAATTAAGCTCCGATAGCGGTTTCAAAAATTTACATCACTTGCAGCGTTGGAAAAATTTAATTGATACCTCGAGTGCAATAATTGCCGCAAATAAAATTCGCTCTGATTCGATCGCAAAGTTTTACGAACCAAAGTTGGCTGCGCGTCTTGACAGCATTCGCATTCTGGATCAATATTATCGCAAACAACTAGAAGAAACTGAAAAGCGGTTTGGTCGTAATTCTCATGAAAAGAAAGAACTCTGGGAAAAAATGCACGTGCAGGACTCTTTGAATCTAACAGCAGTGGAACAAATACTTGACACTCGCGGGTGGCTTGGTCCAGAAATAATTCGTGATGGAAGTAATACGCTTTTTTTAGTGATTCAGCATTCTGATCTCAATACACAATTAAAATATCTTCCAATGATGAGAGAGGCCGTGAAAAACAAAAAGTTAGACGAAGGCAGTTTGGCGATGTTAGAAGATAGAATATTGCTCAGGCAAAACAAAAAACAATTTTACGGAACACAAATCAGGCGCGACTCAATTACAGGAGAACGTTATATAGCTCCGTTAATCGATCCAGATAATGTTGATAAGAGACGGGCAGAAATTGGCATGGGTCCTATCAGCGATTATGTGTCACATTGGGACCTTATCTGGAATCCCGAAGCCTATAAAAAAGAGATGGCTGAACGAGAAAAAATTAAATGAAAGTCTAAGTTTTGGGCTTTCAGATAGGTAATGGGAGCAAAATACTATTTCAAAGTTTTTATTTCATCCATCGAAGTTTTTTACGTTCAGTGACGAATCGGTTAGATTTTTACGGATTTATTAGAGCGTTGAAGAGCATTGTTTTTGAAGTCAGACAAGGTGAAACAAAAGTGACAAAGTTTTGCTCAACAATTGGACAGAACTGCACATTCGGTTTAGAATCAGGCTCGCGGTTTCCGTGACCATAGTTAATTCCACACGCATCTTTTTAGGTTTCAGAAGCTATCAATTTTAGAAGAAACCCGTTTAGGTATTAGTGTATTCCCGCTACGGATCCTCAACTTAGATAAAGGTAATCTAGATTATCTTCTTCACAATAATGTCTAAGAATTTCATTTACTATATTTATATATATTTAATATTATATTGTATAAAATTGGGCAAATAGGTATGCGTTCGTTCTGTCTCCGTCTAAGTGTAAAGGATGAGAATAGAAGGAAAATCATTCGACACATGGGACGAATCGATATGATGAAGAAAAAACTTCTTAAAAACTTGTACAGACAGAATTCTTAGGAATTTACTACACCTTTTTGTCACAACTATTATCTAAGCTATCATCGAAAATTGGGCTGGATATGGTCAAAAACAATTTGTTTTTTGATCTTGTTATTATATGGAAAAAATACTAGAACAAAAACGGAGAACGGATGCTTAATTTGTAGTTATTCTTCAATACTTGGTATCGGTAGGGCAAACACGAGATGGAAAAGCAAATGGAGAGGGCCAAATTTATTATAAAACAACCTTACTGCAACCACCAATCTGAAATTCACTAAATCAAACGGTCGAGAACATAATTAGTGTCTACAATAAAAAAATTATTCAACTTCTAATTAAGAGTTTTCTAAAATTGAAAAATATCCTATCAAAAACTGAAATATTTTTAACTATTATATCTGCGGTTCCTGCCATTTCTTGCTGATAAGGTAGGATTTTTCCGTATGATGTCTTTAACCCCTTTGACAAAGTCAGATCCACAGCTAACATTTCTTTATTTGGCATTATAGAAATATTTTTAATCTTGCCTGAAAGAATACCATTTTCGGTAGAGGAATAGTTTTTCAATTTAATATTTGCCATTTGACCGATGGCTAGTTTTCCTGAATTTTCAATTGATATTAAACATTTCCCGATAAGTTCTTGTTTTTCGGCTGGAACTATAAAAAAAATTTCGTCTCCCATTTCGATATTCTGATTCACTGCCCAAATACTGAAAAATGACACCTTGCCAGCTATTGGAGAGCTAATTACATACTGCATTTTCCATCTTTTAATATCGGCACTCAGATTCTTAATATTTTCTTGTAATTCCATTTTCAATTTAGTTCTTTCTTCTTCGTTACCTAGTGTAAGAGCTAAAATATTTTTGTGTATTGAATTTATCTGTAATAAGGCATTTGAAATTACTATTTTGCTTTGCTCATTCTGATTTAGAATTTTTAAAAATTCTATTTTTTTATTTTCTTCTTCCCTTAAGGGAATTGAGCCGCCCAAAAATAAAACGGAATCTCTCAATAAATCTTTTTTGGCAAGAGAAGTTTGTTCATTACTTAAAATTGATTGAATCTGGTATTTTTTTAGTAAACCTACATAATACTGTAAATCCTTTTTGAGTAACTGAATTTGTTTAGTTGACGAATTAATTGAATAATGATGCTGTATTTTTTTTATAGAGGTTATTACAGAAATATAGTTGGTAGTCAAATCCCCGACTTCCAAATCGGTAGGTACTTTACACGTCAAGAATGTGTCTATAAGTATTTGTTTTACTGTTTTATCGCAAAAATCGGATAAAATTGCAACATCGTGGTGGTTCGCCGAATTTTCCAAAATTGCTAGTGGAAAATTCGCTTTTATCACCTGGTTATTTGAAACTAACAGATGTGATATTTTACCTGCGCTTTTAGCTACTACACTTACTGGTGGATTTATTGTCGTCAACTTCAGTTCAGATGTTAAAACATCTGGGTAACTTATGAGAATTGAAAGTATAGTAGCGCACATAATTAGCAAAAAAATCACTAGAATCCCCCATCTGATAACCCAGGAGGGAGACTTGGATATAATGTCATCTACGCTTTCAGCATATAAGTTATAATTTTCTTCCGCCATTATTTTAGTCGCCTAGTTCTAGTTGATTTTTAACTAATTCATAATAAGCGCCTTTAAGTTGTGTTAGATTCTGATGCGATCCTTTTTCAAGGATATTACCCTTATCTAAAACGATTATTTGCTCTGCATTTTTTACTGTGCTCAGTCGGTGTGCGATAACTACTACTGTTCTGCTTTTAAAAAAGCTGTTTAAATTATTAATTATTATTTTTTCATTGTTCGCGTCGAGTGAACTGGTTGCTTCGTCAAAAAATAAATATTTTGGATCTTTGTAAACAGCTCGTGCGATAAGAATTCGCTGCTTTTGACCGCTACTAATACCATTTCCTTCCATGCCGATCTTAGTATTAAATCCCAATGGTAAAGAGGTGATAAAGGTCAAAATGTTCGCAACGGTTGCCGCATGAATTAGTTTTTTTCTATCAATTTGTTGTTCGCCAACCGCTATATTGTTTGCGACCGTATCGCTAAATATGTAGCCTTCTTGCATAACTACACCGCAAGCGCTACGCCACGCCCGCGGTGAAATGTCCTTGAGGTTAGTTCCACCAACTTCGATAGACCCGCTTGATGGATCATAAAATTTTAATAGTAATTTGAGAAGTGTAGTTTTTCCGCTTCCACTTGTTCCCACGATCGCTGTTATTTTATTCGCCGGAATTTCTATATTCAAGTCTTGCAAAACATTTATGTTTCCTGCTCCTTCATATTTGAAAGATAAATCTTTTAAAATAAATGATCCGCTACTATCAATTTCAGTGGCACTTAATTCTATTTCGTCCTCCTCATTTTTTCGATTATGAATATCCCCTAATCTTTCCAAACTCAATTTTGCGTCCTGCATGCGTTGTACAAAGGCTACCATTTCCCGCACGGGTGCGTTTAATTGACCGGTTATATAACTAATTGACAACATCATCCCCAACGTTACCTGACCGTCGAGAACTAATCGTGCCGCCAAAAATGTAATGATAATATTTTTTAGTTCGTTAATAAGTGATGATCATGTATTTTGTGCAGTTGTCAGCTTTAAACCTTTAAGGTTAATTTTAAACAATTTTACCTGAAGTGTTTCCCACTGCCATCTTTTTTGTCTTTCTGCATTATGCAACTTAATTTCTTGCATGCCATTTATGAGTTCTATTATTTTGCTTTGATTCTCGCTGCTTTGTTTAAACCTTTGGAAATCTAAATCTGCCCTTTTCTTCAGAAAATGCCAGATCCAAAAAAAATATAAGGCTGTCCCAAAAAGAAATGTGTAAAAAATAATATAACTGTACCATGCTAGCACCGCACTAAAGACTATAAAGTTAACAGTAGAAAAAAGCGTACTTAAAGATGCGCCTGTCAAGAAACTTTCGATTCTTCTGTTATCGCTAATCCTCTGCATAATATCGCCCGTCATTTTTGAATCGAAATAATTCATCGGAAGATTCATAAGTTTTATAAAAAAGTCACTTACTAGGCTAATATTAACCCGACTACTAACGTACATTAATATATAACTTCGAATTATCTCCACAGACATCTTGCCAAAGAAAACCATCAATTGCGCAATCAAAATTAAGTAGATAAAATGAACGTCGTGATTGGTGATACCAATATCTACAATACTTTGAGTTAGAAAAGGAAATATAAGCTGAAGTAAACTACTTACCAGGAGACCTAAGATTAATTGGATGATAGATGCTCGATGAACTCGAAGATATTTTAATAAGAAAGAAAAATTCAAAACCCTGATTTCTGAACCTTCCTTCTTTATATCTTCATAAAATAATGGGGTGGGTTCTAATAATAGAACAATTCCCTCCTCCTTAGCATTTGTTTCCCAATGTTTCGTAAATTCAGCGCGTGAATAAATAAGTAGACCGTGAGCTGGATCGGCAACATACATTGAATTTTTTGTAACTTTATAAAGGACTATAAAGTGCTTTTGGTCCCAAAACAAAATACAGGGTAATGGGGCTTCTTGTTCAATCTTAGAAAAAGTTACTTTTGCTCCAACTGTCCGGAATCCGATTTTTTCGGCAGCAACACTGAGTCCGTAAAGGTTAGCGCCATCGCGAGTAGTTCCACTAGATAGTATTAGCTCCGAAAGATTCACCGACTTACCATAATATTTTGCAATCATTCTAATACAGCTAGCTCCACAAGACATTTCATCAGCTTGCTTAAAAAAGGGAAATTTTTTCCAATTTCCGCTCATTTTTCAGTCATTCTATAATGACTTATAGCTTGTTTCTTGATGGGATTGGTACTCCAGTCACTCCATTGATTTGTGTATGGATTATACCCACACTTTCAAGGTTTACTTCTGCTGTCATCAGGATCCTCTAATAGAGCGCGACAATCAACACAAATGTGCCTAAATTCACAATCCTTGCAGACAGTTATTTCGTCTTTTTTAATTTGCCACTTTGCTTGAAAATCTCTCGTTTGTACAATTTTTTTTATTGATTTTTGTCCGATTTTACCAAAAGATTCTTTTGATGCTGGACAATTCTTAATGTTGCCGAATGAATCAATTCCAATCTTGCGATTTAAACAAGTATTAAATTTTTGTGACTCCGTATAAAGAGTGAAGTTTACCGTAAAATTTTCCTTAGAAATACAACCGCAGCGGTTACTGCTATAGAGTCCTGTGCGTAAAGAAATAAGTTCGCCGAATCGCTTCATGAAAACATGATCATCACAATTATAAACTGTTATCTTACTTTTCATTCTAGTACTTTTACCTGTTAACGTTAACAAGCTGTTAAGTGCATCACTCGGATAATAATTTATCGCCAAATGAAAACTAAGGATTTCCATGTCGAATAAAAATCCTTTGATTATTTCGATTTCCTGATCATTAAAACTTTCCATTAATATTACCGAATAGTGAAAACAGTTAAGTTCTTCCAATTCGATAAAAACATCTTTGAGATATTTTATATTAGAATGGGAAATTTCAATTATTGAATTGCTTATTTCAGCGGGATAGTCCCAGTCTAGATTTACTGCAGGAAATAGGTCCAATTCTTCAGAACTAATTTCAAAAATAATTTCTTCATCTAACAGCTCTTGGATAATATTTATTTCATTGTCATTAGGAGTCCAATTACTACCCAGTTTCTCTATTACAGTTGTCACAGATTTTGGTATAATTGCTATTTTTTGCCTGGTAAAATCTACTAACAAATCGCGTTGAAAGCCTTGCGTTATTTGATGATCTTCGAATAATTTATACATCTCACAGTTGATTAATGGGCTTATAATATTTATGTTCGATAAGTTGCATTTCGGGTAACGTTCGTAATACAGTAAAAGTTGTCTTTTTATATTGCGTAATTGGCTTGCTCTTCATTCGATCAAACACTATAGGATTAGATTTTTTCTCTGGTTTCATGCGCACAACTGCAAAGCGAACTTTTTTTCTAAATGGTAATTTCCAAAATAGGAGACGTTTCCGAATATTCCAATTGGGTTTATTTCTAAAAAATAGAACACTTTATCAGCGCCGTAAATAAGATCCACAGAACAGTATGAAAGCTTCAAATATGTGATAAGTTTCGTAAGGTCATTCTCTAAATAGGCAGGTAACTTAAATGGAATTGTTCGATTAGGATTTTGTTTGTCATAATGTCTAAAATCCACCTCTGTCTGAGAATTGCTCTGGGAAACGATAGCAACAGAATAAAATACACCTTGCAAGAAAAAAGCGCGGACGTCAAACCTTTTCACAATTTGTCTTTGGAAAAAAGAATTGGGTATCTCGTCAGTTAGGTTATCGATATCGCTGCTAGAAACCGATTCGGTATAAGATAGAAAGACTGAATCTCTCCTTTCAAAACGAAAAC
>Ga0157372_10009822_pt1 | contig 10180 bp, 9 predicted proteins | sample C55metaG_FD_115307 | JGI IMG/M metagenome (GOLD analysis project Ga0157372, IMG submission 115307) | Corn rhizosphere microbial communities from Kellogg Biological Station, Michigan, USA - C5-5 metaG | ecosystem: Host-associated > Plants > Roots > Rhizosphere > Soil | place: USA: Michigan...
GAGATGGATCTCGTCGTCACGCTCAATCCGAGCACGTATGCCAAGGATGTCGCATCGGTGAGGAAGGGTGGATATCTCCTCTACGATTCGTCGTGGCCGCTCGAGCCCGACCTGGTGCGGGAGGGGATCACGATTCTCGGAATCCCCTTTGGGAAGATGTGCGTCGAGAACTTCGAGGGCGATCGGAATCGCACGCTGCTCCGCAACATTGTGTATTCGGGAGCGCTGGCCGCGTTTCTGAGCATCGACATGGAAATCGTCGGTCAGATGCTCACCGAGAAGTTCGCGAAGAAGAAAGGACTGCTCGACGCAAATCGTCGCGCGATACAGCTCGGTTTCGATTACGCCAAGGCTCACTTCGAGTGTCCGCTGCCCTTTCATCTCGATCACATGGATGCCACCGGCGACTCGATCATCATCGACGGCAACTCTGCCGCCGCACTCGGCGCCGTTTATGCCGGTGCGACGGTTGGCGCCTGGTATCCGATCACGCCGTCGACGTCCCTGATGGAAGCGTTCACGTCCTTCTGCAAGAAATTCAGAACGGAGCCGGACACCGGGCTGGCCAGGTATTGCATCATCCAGGCGGAAGACGAGCTGTCGGCGGCGGGAATCGCGATCGGAGCCGGCTGGGCCGGTGCGCGCGCCTTCACGAATACGGCGGGGCCGGGCATCTCGCTGATGCAGGAGTTCGTCGGGCTCGCGTATTATACGGAGATTCCGGCTGTCTTCTTCGACATTCAGCGCACCGGCCCATCTACCGGGATGCCGACGCGCACGCAGCAGGCGGATCTGTTGTCGCTGGCGTACGCGTCGCACGGCGACACGAAACACATCGTGCTCTTTCCGTGCAACCCGGAAGAGTGTTTCTACATGAGCGTGAAGGCGTTCGACCTGGCTGATCGCTTTCAGACACCGGTGTTCGTCGCCAGCGATCTCGACATCGGCATGAACGACTGGATGTGCAAGCGACTGGAGTGGGACGACAGCTTTCGCCCGGATCGCGGCAAGTGCCTGACCGCCGACGAGCTCGAGTCCGTGAAGAAGTTCTCGCGCTACGTTGACGCCGAGGGCGACGGAATCGCCGCGCGATCGCTCCCCGGTGTCCACGGCCACGGCGCGTACTTCGTGCGCGGCTCGGGGCACGACAAGCACGGCACGTACACCGAGGACGCCGACGCATATCAGGAAGTCGTCGACCGGTTGGCGCGCAAGTTCCGACTCGCCGCGACAGCTGTGCCCGCGCCCGAGTTTCACAAAGTTCGCGGCGCCGAGGTGGGGATCGGATCGCTTGGCGGCTGTCATGCGGCTGTGCTCGAGGCGATCGATCGCCTGCGCGACATGGGAATAGTCGCCGACTACATGCGCATCAGGGGGTTCCCGTTCGACGCCCCGGTTCGCGCGTTTCTCGATTCATACCCCGTGACTTTCGTTGTCGAGCAGAACCGCGATGCGCAACTCCGGTCACTGCTGGCTATAGAGACTGGCAAGCCACGCGACGAGATGATTCCGGTGCTGGACTACGGCGGAATGCCGCTCACAGCGGCGGTCGTCGTCAACGCGGTGTCGGGTCACCTCGTAAAGGCCGATACCAAGAGTTCGCCGCGCAAGAAAAGGAAGGCCCGGGCATGACCTCGATCACCAAGCCACAGGTTCGGCACCCGGGTCTCAGGAAAAACGCGCTGGGCTTCACTCAGCGCGACTATGAAGGCGCGATGTCAACGTTGTGCGCCGGTTGCGGGCACGACTCAGTGACAGCGGCACTGGTTCAGGCCTGCTTCGAGCTGGCGCTGCCGCCGCATCGCGCCGCGAAGATGAGCGGCATCGGATGCTCGTCCAAGACGACCGCTTATTTCATGCGCGAGTCGCACGGATTCAACTCCGTTCATGGGCGCATGCCATCCGTGACCACCGGCGCCAACGCTGCGAATCGCGATCTCACCTATATCGGCATATCCGGCGACGGTGATTCCCTGTCGATCGGACTCGGGCAGTTCTGTCACGCGATTCGACGCAATGTGCGGATGCTGTACCTGATCGAGAACAACGGCGTGTACGGGCTGACGAAGGGCCAGTTCTCCGCATCAGCCGACATCGGCTCGACCTCGAAGAAGGGCGAGACGAACATCCAACCGCCGATCGATCCCGTGCTTCTCGCACTCACACTCGGCGCCACCTTCGTCGCGCGCAGCTTTTCCGGAGACAAGGCGCAGCTGATACCCATTCTCAAGGCAGGGTTGTCCCACAACGGACTCGCGTTGATCGACATCATTTCGCCCTGCGTAACGTTCAACGATCACGAGGGTTCGACGAAGAGCTACAAGTTCACGCGCGAACACGAGGTCGAGATCTCGGCGGCCGATTTCGTCCCATTACGCCGGGAAATCAAGGCGCCGGTGACGAACGAGGCCATCTCGACGGTGACCATGCACGATGGAAGCATCGTGCGCTTTCGGAAGACGCACGAAGGCTACGATCCGACGAATCGCGAGGCAGCGTATGAGCACGTGCGCGCTTGCCAGCAGCGCGATGAAGTAGCGACGGGATTGCTTTTCATCGACGAGAACGGTGCGGACATGCATGCGGTGTGGAAGACGGTCGAGACGCCGCTCGTCGATCTGAAGTATGAGGAGCTGTGCCCGGGGAACGCGGCGCTACAGGCTCTGATGGAGAAGTATCGGTAGCAACGCCTAGGTGAGCTTCGTCCGCAAATAGTCCGATAGGCGCAGACTCAACGCGACCAGCGTCAGAGTAGGATTCGCCGCGCCGGCAGTGGGGTACACGGCAGCGCCCGCGACGTAGAGATTTCCGATTCCGTGCACGCGACAATTCGCGTCGACAACACCTTGTTTGGGATCGGCGTGCATGCGCGTCGTACCCATGTGATGCCAACCGCCGCTGATGAATGATGGCCACGTGCGATCGTCGCTCAACAGCCAATCCCGAAGCTGCACGCGACCAAGGCCGGTCCGTCCCATCTCCTGACCGAGCAGCTTGTAGTAGGTGCGAATGGAGCGTTTGTCGAGCTCGGTAAGCTGCCAATCGAATTTTACGCGCGGCATCCCCATCGCATCCTTTTCGGTGCTCAGCGTGACGCGTGAGTTGGGATTTGGCGCCTGCTCCTGCCGCGTCATCAAGTGAAATACCCTCGGCGCGGCTTGTTGAACGGCAGTCGCCGCTGGTGGTAAGGAGATGCTCAAGGGCGACGGTCCGACCTTTCCGCCCTTTTCCCACGCCATCGTCGCTTTCAGCAATTCCGGCGGCAGGAATTGGAAGGTACTCTGAACCTGCTCGCCGAGGACACCACGCTCGAGCGATGCGGTTCCGTTGAGGATGCCGTGCTCCTTCTGCACTTGCGCGGTCAACGCGAGCTCAGCACGTGCCTTCGTCACACCGTAGTCGATCTCGTACATCTTCGTCTTCGTCGATTGCGGTTTCGCGAGCACGAGCTCGCCGCTCGGGATCTCGAGATGCTCCATGAAGTAGCGACCGACGAGATCGTGCGCATTCCCGATTCCCGCCGTTGCGCGCCGATTGGATGCGAGAAGCAGGCGCGCATTCTGCATCGAACAGCAAGCGAGGACGTAGCAGCGAGCTTTGACGCGATGTTCCTTTCCATCGAACATCCGTACTCGCAGCCCATCCACCGCCGATTGTGCCTCGTTGGCCTCGACCTCGCAGACATTGGCATGCGTGTAAAGATGGACGCTGCGTGCGTTGACGATCGCATCCCGATACTTCGTTCCAAATCGGGTGGGGGGACTGAACTGCCACATCTTCGGCCAGACTTTGTTGCGATCGAGCGGAAACGGCTCGAGCTCCTTGTCGCGCTTCACCCAGTATTCGGCGTCGTACTCGTAGGGGCCGAGATCGAGGATGGGTTGCGCGCGCGCATAGAATGGGTCCAGCTCCTCGCGCCGGATAGGCCATCCGCTGTGCGGTACCCAGGGGCGCGTCTCGAAATCGATCGGATCGTACGTCGAGCAGTACCCAGCCCAGTGGCCGGTGGTACCGCCGAAAAAGTGAAGCCTCGCCGCCTCCAGCGGGAAGTACGGTTGTCCCACGATCTCACCGCGATAGAGATCCTGCATCGCCGGCTCGAGGTCGAACCCTCCGCCCTCTAGCAGAACGACGCTCAGTGGCGAGTTCGCCCACTCCCGCGCGATGCTGATTCCCGCCGCGCCAGCACCGACAATGCACAGATCACCCTGGATTACACTCCCGTTCTCCAGCGTTCTGGCGTCTGTGTGCATCGGGCCTCGAGGTGGTCAGACGGACAGCGAATATAGCGCGCATTGCCGTGCCTCGGTTTCAGAGAGGATCCACCCACTCACGACTACAGTGCGGCCGGCGGCGAAATCATCGCGGACTTGTTCTTCGATCGACTTGTGCAGGATCCACGGAAATTGCCGGTGCCGAGAGGTGGAGATCGCGTCGCGCAACGCGGCGGCCGTATTCTCGCTGGGCATGGCAGCTCGATACTGCGTCCCGATTTCGCGCGTACGTTCGGGTCCCAGCATCTCGAGGAGGGCCGGCTTATTCAGCTCTCTCGCGTGTTCGCTGGTGTCCTGAGCGCAAGCGGACGTCGTGAGACCCGCCACCATCCCGGTGGCCGCGAGCTGCAGGAAGCGTCGTCTGTCCAGCGTCATTTCATTTCTCGCCTTCAAGAGTGACGATGCGACGCTGACAGGCGGGCCTGCTAGTTACCCGCTGGCGGAGGACGCCGCTGCCGTGGCGGCTCGATTGCCATCGCGTCCGCCGCGCTGGCTCCCGGTCGCACCTCGGTGTGGCGAATCTGGCCTACGAGAAGCCCGGTGTAAATAAACGCGCCGCCGACGAACGCGGTCGCCAACACCGCTACCAGCGCAGCACTCGGCGGAATCGGCCGCCGCCGCCATCGCACGAGCCCGCCCAGGGCGAGCACGCCTAGAATGTCCGCAAGGATGTACGCCTTGTCGGCCATTTCCTCATGCGCGTGAATCACATCTCGGCGTACTCCCGGGAATCCCTTTATCGCTTCCTCCGCCGCGTCACCGCTCAAGTCGGCTGCCGCTCCACCGATGGCGGTTGCGATCAGAATCACGAAGGCCGTGCGCCGGAACGTGTCGGCAGATGTAAAATACGATGCGATGAGCAGAACCAGCGCGAAAATCGATCCGAAGATCGGTGAGTGATTGACCAGCAGATGGAGGTGTGCGCCTGAAAACATGGAGTCGGTTATTGGGTTACTGCGACGTGCGCAAATTGGAAGCCGCGGCTCTCTATCGGGCGGGATCAGATTGAAGTGCTGCTCTACACATCTTTCCCTTCAATAAAATCCGCAATGCGCGCACGCGGATTCAGCATAATGCCTTTGGCCGGGCCGTCCCAGATCCTTTCCATCTTCTGCACGAACGCCTCAGCCTCGGCAGTGTTGTCGAACTCCAGGTCGATCATCACGTAGTTCGGTTCGTTCTGGAGGCGAAGGATCTCGTAGCGGCGAACGCCCGATCCTTTGCGATCGGCGGGGTCACGATCGAACGCCTGCTTCCATTTTTCAAAATCCGGGACCGAGTGCTCAATCCTTACGACGGGCATGCGATGTCCTATTGAGGCGAAAGGAAGCTCCGCGCGCCGGCTCAAATCTGCGAGTAGGCCGTCGGCTGAAGTATGATGTCAGAGATGGCGGAGACGTTGTCGCGATACTGCGGGTCGGCGGAGAGAGACTTCCACTCGGGATCCTGGCTGAACTTGCCCCACGCCGCGTCGCGCGCCGACATATCGGAGAAGGTGAGCATGTAGCTGAGGCTGGGCATCTTCGCCCCAATCACCGTCTCGCCGAAGAAGATGGGCGTAAGGCCCGCTCTGCGGAAAATCGGCACCTCGCCGGCATCGAACATCTTCAGCTTGTTGAGTGCCGCGCGATCGCTGTGGCTCTCGTACGTTCGCAGCTCGAAGATGCGAGGCGTCGCGGTGCCGGCGCCCGCAGAGGGTTCGAGCGTCGGCATCGCATCGAACGCGCGCAACAGCGTGCTCTCGGCGCGCACGAAAGCGGGATCGGACAAGGGCGCTTCAAGAATTGCCGCGCCGGCGCGCGTGTACGCCGTGTCGGCGGCGAGACGCTCACGCAGCGAGACCATGCCATCCAGCGTCTGGTGGGTAAGAACGAGGAGCAGCGAAGGCTCGTTCTCTCCGTATACCACCGTAAACGCGCCGACTCGGCCTACTCCTGCTCGATTCATCGCGGGGATTGCTACGTCGCCGACGAACGTGCTGAAAGCGCGCTGCTTCGTGCCGGGCAGCAGATGATAGCGCCGCAGCTCGAAGTACTGCCGCGACGGTGACTGACTGGATGTGTTGCGACGGGGAAGTGGCGAGACAGTGGCAACAGCGGCAGCGGTGAGAAACTCACGTCGGTCCACGAGTACCTCGTCCAAGATCGTGGTGAATTCTGGGAGGCGGCGATATCCGCCGCCTCCCAGCCTGGTCAGGCGTGATTCGAAACAGTGGGGCAGATGAGGAGATTACCCGTGTCGACTTCGTATACGTTCGAGCCACCCGGATTGATCGGCAGAAACACATTCCCCGCAGCTTCGGCAGCGTCGAGAGCGGCCTCACTGGTAACCGGTTTGAACGTCGGCGACGCCACGTAGGCCGGGTTATAAACGAGAACGATGATCTTCCATGGCGCCTTGTACGCGCCCGCCGTACCATTGACCCCCATCCCTGGCGCACCGGTGATCACGTGGTCGTGAAAGACGAACGGTGCTGGCAGTCCCGGATGGAAGCACGGATTGCATTGCGGCTGATATCCGGATGGGAGCGTGATCGGCCCTGCTCCCGGCGCGGGCAGCGTTGCTTGTGGGTACGAGACCAGGTAGAGCTCCTCAGCGTGCGCGTACGCATTCGGCATCGTCTCCCGCGCGTTCGGAATGAGGTGCGGCCCGATCATGTAGACCGTCGTCCCGTTCGCATACGTCGGATCGATTTCCGGTTTGCCGGGAGACACCACAGCAGCGGCGGCCGAATTCCGTGAGAACGCTAGCGTGGCATCCTGGTGCTCAGGCTGGACGAAAGTCGATCTCTCGCATCCGGCGACCGATACAGCTGCGAATACAACGACTGCCCCTGTGAGGATTCGCATCTGACCGTCCTTGAAGAGAGGGTGGCGGGAAATAATGCGCGGACCAGCGCCGATAAGCGCCAGGCGCGGAAGAAATGCAGGAGGTAGTGACAGAATGTCAAGCGAACGTTCTCAGTGCTACGTTCGTTTACACCGAGTCAAGTGCTAGAGGTGTTGACCGTCACAGCTTGCCGTTTCTGGAGGCTGCGTTCCCCCCTCAGAGCTTCAGCGCGATCATCAAGTCGTTGGTCCCACATGCGCCCAGAATCGGAGACAGACCGGACCTGGTATCGCGATCCGCTGGCGCGTCGGCGTCAACCGGCCGCTCTCATCATCGCGCGCGAACACAACGACCGAGTCGGACTGCTGATTTGCGACGAGCAGCCACCGGCCAGTCGGATCCAGGCTGAAGTTGCGCGGCCAGGCGCCGCCGGTGGAGACCACCTGCTCGAGCGCGAGCGCACCGGTCGCGGGCGCCACGGAAAACACCGCGATGCTGTTGTGACCGCGGTTCGAGACGTACAACGTGCGTCCCGACGGTGCGACGTGGATGTCGGCCGGGTAATTCGTGTTTTTCCACCCGGCGGGAAGAGTCGAGCGCGCGTCCAGCAGAGACAGCTTGCCGCTATCCGCATCGAAGCGAAGCGTTGCCACCGTCGAATCCAGCTCGTTGCTGACGAATAGCAGGGGGAGGGTTGGATGGAACACTAGGTGGCGAGGACCCGCGCCGGCGCGCATGACCGCGTCGCCACCCTCGACGTGTCGCAGCGACTTACCGTCTAGGTCGAGACGATACGCAAAAACGCGGTCGGCACCGAGGTCGGCGGAGAGCACGAACCGGTTGGAGGGATCAGTGATGATGCTGTGAGCGTGCGGCGCTTCCTGACGCTCTGCGTTTGGCCCGGTGCCCGCGTGGTGCACGACAGACGCTGCCGGCGCGAGTGATCCATCCGGTTTGATCGGGAGCAGCGCCACACTCCCACCAGTGTAGTTCGCGACGAGCACGACTCGGCCGCTTCGGTCAACGCTCACGAAGCAAGGCGCAGCACCTTCGGATGCCTGTTCGTTTCGTCGGGTCAGCGCGCCGGTGTCGCGCGCGATTGAGAAGGCGATCACCGCGCCGCTCGTCTTCCCGTTGTACTTCTCGAGCTCATTCACCGCGTATAGAACGCGGCCGTTGGGATGAATCGCGAGAAACGACGGCTTGGCGCCAGCCTCCACGGCGCCGACTCGGCGCAGCTTGCCGGACTGCCGGTTCATGTGAACGAGATAAATGCCCTTACGCGGCTCGGATTTAGTGTACGTCCCTACGTAGAGCAGCTGATCGTCAGACTCCGAGTGAGCCTCCAGTGCGGCGAGACCGGCTGCCGATGCGATCAGGAATTCGCGCCGCGAGAGATCGCGAGGGTTGGTCATCGGTGTCCAGGCTCCGGTACGGGAGCGGACAAAGGTAATTCCAATCAGCCGTGCGCGCCGCTGGCCACGAGTGCGAGGGCTTCCTCGAATCGGGGAACCTGGACGTGTCGCTGCGCCGCGTGCAAATGCACGAGCGCGTACTCCACCTTCGCCTCTGGTGTTGCGAGGTCCACTTCGCCTGACATCAGACGGCGATGGAAGTCGTGGAAGTCAGAAGCGGTCGCCGTTGAATCGATGGACACACCCGCTCGTCCAGCGGTCACCAGGAGGAACGCCGCATAGAATACGTGTAGTGCCTGACGCATCAGGTAGAAGCGGGCGTGCTGATAAGCATTCGCTGGCGACCCGAAATACGCTGCCAGGTAAGCTGCTTCCTGATCATCGCGAACGAAGAAGTTCGCCGCGATAGCCAGGTCGACGTACCGATCATTGAGGAACGCCGCTTCCCAGTCGACGAGCCACAGCCGCTCGCCATCGAAAACCATGTTCTGCGGCTTCACGTCGTTATGACTGGCAACGAGCTCGGTGTCGTTGCGGGGATAAAACTTCATCAAGTCGGCGTATCGACGAAACACCTCGTCGGTCTGCTCCGGCGGCAGAATGTTGGCGGCGCGGAAGGCGCTCACAAGCCGGTCCATCGCGTCGAAATAGCTTCCGACCCTTGGTTTCCGGAAACCGCGCAGGCAGTGAACTCGATACAGAGTCTGCGCGACGAGAAGCGCCATGTCGGCAGGATACGGACGGGCTTCGACAAAGTCGGCGATGAGGATCCCGTCCTGCGCGTCGACGTACCAGATGTGCGGAGCGATTCCCGCGTCGGCGGCCGTCTGCATGCTGGACAACTGTCCCGCGGGATCACCCGCGGGCGCGCCCGGCATCGTCAGGCGCAACAGATAGGGCTCGTTTTTTACGACAATGCGGAAGACCTGGGCGGTGCTGAGTCCTCCCGTCAACAGGCGAATGTCGTCGATCTCGCGAACGCCGAACGCTTCGTCGAGCGCGCGCGCGACCGCGGGTTGTTTCGCTTCGGGAATCATGACGTACCTATGCCGACCCCCTCACTATCCGCAATCTCACATCTTACCTCGGCGGTGGATCATGACGGATCACTCGCCAAGTAGTGCTGTCCAGAACCACGCCATCGAAGGAGACCTCGTTGCCGTGAATTTGCGGGATTCCGAGATGGTATCGATAGTCGGTTGCCAGCGCATCTTCCCGGTCAAGGAATACAGAGTCCACGCGGGCTGTCCGGAAATCGTACCGCATCGCGTAGAGCCTGTTCGTTGGTTTGTGGGGTGCGATGCCCCAGTAGTGGATAACCGACATACTCGGAATTGTCGGGCTCGAGAAGTACGCGTCAAAGAAGGGAAGAACGTCGCTGAGCTTGCGACGCGATGTGGGAGTCCACAGGACGTGGTCGGTCGGGAAGCTTTCGTAGCTCGGGGCAGACGTTGTTGTGAGGGGTACAGTGTCGGTGCGCACAGGGAGGAAAACGAGCGAATCCTCGCCGACAGCCGCAACCCCGAAGTTAAGGTCAACGGTATCAATCGCAACTCCGCCATGGCGGAGTATGGCGCGCTCGCCATCCTCCTCAATGGTTGACCACCCCGACGTATCGGTGAGAGTGTAGCCAGGTGGGAGAGGGCTTGCCGGGACTGGCAC
>Ga0157372_10009823_pt1 | contig 10180 bp, 9 predicted proteins | sample C55metaG_FD_115307 | JGI IMG/M metagenome (GOLD analysis project Ga0157372, IMG submission 115307) | Corn rhizosphere microbial communities from Kellogg Biological Station, Michigan, USA - C5-5 metaG | ecosystem: Host-associated > Plants > Roots > Rhizosphere > Soil | place: USA: Michigan...
AACTCGGCCACGACGTGTGGGTTACTGTCCGTCCGGAGCCGCGAGTGCCACCGCTGCCTGTCCCTTCGACTCGATGACGAACACGACGCGTCGGTTCATTTCGGCGCCCGGCTTGTCGCCCCAAGCCTTCGGCGTGACGAGGCGCGTCTTGCCATAGCCGACGGCGTTGAGCTGATCGGACGCGAGTCCCTGTGTGACGAGGTAGTCGCGGACGGTCGTCGCGCGCTTGGCCGACAGGTTCAAGTTATAGCGCGCCGAGCCAGCGGGATCGGCGAAGCCTTCGATGGTGACCTTGGACTGCGGATAGTACTGCTGAACGATGTGCGCGAAGCGAGCAAGCACTGGCGTGTCGGTATCGCGAATCGTGGACTGATTGAAGTCGAAGTTCACCGGCATGGCGAAGTGAAGCCCGTCTTCCATCGAGGCGATCTTGGCGCCGAAATCCGTGCGGAGCGACTGCAGCTCCGTGCGAAGGGCCGCGACGTCGCCGCGAACCGCGCCGACTTCCGTCCGAAGCGCGCTGTCGCTGGCAGATCGCTCAGCCCGCTCAGCGGCGAGTGCCGTCTGCTGCGCGGCGATGGCCGCGTTTTCCTGTTCCGTCGCGCGCCGAAGCGCGCCCGTCGTCGCGCAACCGCTGAGAAGCGAGATGGTCGTCGCGCACGCGATCAGCGATCCGCCGTGAAACCGCATGGTTGTTCTCCTGTCATGAGTGAGCCGAGAGTGGTCGAGAGAGCGGTAGTGCAAAAAGCGCGCACATCATCACAAACGTGACCATGATCACGAGGCCCGGGTACGGAACCGCACGCCGCGGTCATCGTTGTGATGTCGTGATGGTTCTGATGGTGTGACGCATCACAGAAGCTTCACGCCAGTTGGTGCCGCATCGAGTGGATCGTTCGCTTGGACGACATGCATGCGTGACAGTGGGTGTCCAACATGTTGCACGCGAGCCTCGTCGAACTACCACAATCGCGCGGCGATGGTCCGACTATACAACAGTCGATCGATTTTCACAACACACTGCTCGACGATTTTTTCATATGACATCTCGAATTTTCCCCTCTGAGCGCTCCGGACGCGCGAAGTGAGCGCCACGCAACACAACTCGTGTGCGCCGCGTCACAATCACGATTGCTCGGCGATGCAACACGCGTCTGGCGCGACGTTTGCGCCCGCTCCGCCGCTCGCGCCGACGAATCTCACGTCGACGTGCGATGCAGCAACAGGACATCGAGCACTCCCACGATTGGAGGAACACCATGAAGGCGAATCGATTCACACTGCTCGTCGCAGTGATCGCGGCCGTTTGCGTTTCGGCGACCACGAGTCACGCACAAGTCAAAGTCACGACGTCAGGCGGCGACGTCGCCACGATCTCGCAGAAGAACGTCGTCGACCACATGATCGTCGGCGACTCACTCGAAGTAGAGGCGGCCCAGCTCGCCATGACGCGCACCCAGAACGCCGCCGTCAAAGACTTCGCGAACATGCTCATCACGGATCACAAGAGTCACTTGGACAACCTTCGGAAGCTCGCGGGCAAGAGTGACATCGGACGGGAGGCCAACCCCGCCGACCAGGGCGCTGTCGCCGCCGCCACCGCACTCGGGCAGTTGCAGTCCATGTCCGCCGACTCCGGCTTCGACAAAGCGTTTGTGACGTCGCAGATCGAGAATCACCAGCGCGAAATCGCGGCGCTCAAGACATTGAGATCAGCCGCGAAGGACGACGATCTACAGAAGGACATCGACGCAACGCTGCCAGTCCTCGAGCGTCACCTGGCTCGCGCGCAAGCCGTCGCCGCGCAGCTCGGGACGCCGACGAATGGCGCGGCCGCAGCCGGCGCGAAGCCGCCGGCGGATACCACCGCCGCGAATCCATCCAACGCAGCGAAAGCCGACAAGGCTCCCAACGCAGCCAACAGTCCCGCGGCCAAATCATTGACCGACAGCACCGCGGCGAAAAAACCGGCCTCCGACAGCACAGCCGCGAAGAAGACGCCGCCGACTCCACCAAAGCCGCCGACAATCTGATCGCTGCTGCTTCGCCGTTCTAATTTGTTTTGCCGCGTTTAGCGACAACCAACCGCCGTTCGTGACGCGCGTCACGAACGGCGGCGTCGCATGGAGTCAGCCCGACTCGAACGATTCGATGAGCCCATCGAGCTGCTGCTCTAATGACGCGAGGCGCTTCTCATCCCACGCCGACCGAAATCCCTCGAAGGCCGCGTCGGCCGCGCGTCGCGCCCGTTTCGCCAACAGCAGCATGCCTGGTCGAACGCGCGCCAAGGCGGGGGACGGGATCGCGTCGAGATCCATGTGCAACGTTCGCGCGGCGCGGCGACGCGCATCGATCATGGCAATGACACCGATTCGCTGGACGATGCCGTCGACGAACAGCCGCAGGTCACGCACGGTCCCTAACGCGTCCTGCACCTCGACGAGTTGCGCGGCTGCCTGCTCCGCGAGCGGAAAGTCGGCGAGCGCTTCGAGCAGGTACCGAAGACGCTTCGCCGCAATCCGACAGCGGTGGATCGACGCGACGCCTTTGGCCGAGTCCGCACGGTCGAGACAATCCGTGAAGCGTTGGTGACTGTGCTCGATCAATTCCGTGATCGCGGCGGCCAGTGTCGTTTCGCTCGCGCTGTCGTCGTCCGCGGGAACTGGTGCGTTGTAGCTCGACAGCTCGTTCTCCAATGTGTCGAGCTGATTGCGCAGGCGCGCGCGGAGCCGCTTCGTCGATTTCCGAACCGCGGCATCGCGGTCAGCCTGCAGCCACTTGGCCGCATAGCGCAGGCCTGGCTGTGCGCGTGGAGGCACGTGTGATTGCGTCGCGATCCAATCGCTCCAAACCTCGTTGTCGCGAGCGGCGTTCGTTGCCTGCGCGAGATCCCGCAGCCGCCGGCGCGTTTTTCCGCGCACCGTGTCTTCGAGCTCCGGTCGAAAGGCGCGCAACCAGCTTCGCAATCGACGCAATCCCACGCGGAGGTCATGGAGGCCGTCGGGCTGGTCGGCGTCGAACCGCTCGTAGGCCTCACGCACGGCGTCGAGTCGTGCGCGGGCGATGATGCGTGCCGCGCGCTTCACTGGCTGTGCGAGGATCTCGCGCGAGCTCCTTCCGTTCATCGTGGCCGGGTCCTTTGGCGCTTACGCTTACTTGATTTCGAGCGCGCGGACGGCCGGCGGCGCCGGCGGATAACGCAGGCGTAATTCGCCCAACGTGTCTGCGATCGTTCGCGCGATCAGCCAGTTTCTTACGCCCTTGTCGTCGCCAGGCACGACGTACCACGGTGCATGGTGCTTCGAGCATTCGCGAAGCGCGTCGCGGTACGCCGCCGTATAAGCCTTCCACATCGCACGATCGTCCAGATCGCCCGCGCGGAATTTCCAATTCTTGGTCTCGTCGGTGAGCCGTTCCTGAAGTCGTCGGCGCTGCTCGTCCCGAGAGACGTGCAAGAAGAATTTGAGAATCACGACGCCGTTGCCGGAAAGCATACGCTCGAAGTCGTTGATCTGATCGTAGCGCTCGGACCACACGCGCTTGGACATGGTCCCATGGACTCGCTCGACGAGAACGTCCTCGTAGTGCGAGCGGTTGAAGATGCCGATGACGCCGCGCGCCGGCACACATCGGTGAACGCGCCACAGAAAATCGTGGCGTCGCTCCGCTTCCGTCGGCACCTTGAAGCTGGTGACTTCGCACGATTGCGGGTTCACCGCGCTGAACACATGACGAATCGTACCGTCCTTCCCTGACGCATCGCGCCCCTGAAGCACGATCAGGAGCGCGAAGCGTCCGTCGGCGTAGAACACGCGTTGGAGCTCCGAGATGCGCGTCGTTTGTTCGTCGGTGAGCTCTTTCAGCTTGTCGCCCGACGGTGCGTGTCGGGGTGCGTGCGCGTCAGAGTCGCGAAGCGTGAGCTTCTTCTTGGGGTCGACCGGTTTGAGGTGCATGCGATTGCGAGTGTCTTACGTCGCGGTGGCCGGCGACGCGCCCGGCCGACGATACCAATAGGCAATTCCCAATAGGAACGCGCTGGTCACCAAATACGCGACGATTCGCGCCGCGAAGTCGAAGTACGTACTCGCGCCGTAGACCGCGGTGCCGGCAGCGACGAGTCCGAGCGCAAGCCCGGCTTGCCTGAGCCGCGCCGCGCGGCGTGCACGACCTGCGGCGACGCACGCCACCGCGGTCGCGGCGAAATACGTCACGAGCAGCAGCGTCGACGTGCTCGGACTGTACGCCATTGCCAGCTCGACCAACACCCACACGAAGACCCACAACCACGGCGCGAGCGTCACGACTCGTATGAGAAATTTGATTGCCCCGGCGTACGACCATTCCGGACGTTCGCCTGTCGATGTGCGAGTCGAGATGCGAAGCGCTCGCCAGAATCGCGCAACCGCGACGAATCCGGCGGCGACGATCAATGCCGTCGCGGACGGCTCGGTGCTGAATGGAGTGAACTGGTACGCACGTCGATCCATCAGCGCGTCGAGACTGAGCGCAGCGGCGAGCAGGACCAACGAACCGCCGATGGCCAGCCAGCTCCGGCTGGGTCGCGCGACGTGCATCCCGAGCAGCACGATGCCAAGCATGACGATCGCTGCGATTCGTCCAGCCGGAACCTCCAGCGGAAGCGCCGTCAGGGCGCCGATGAGCAGCACTGAAGACGCGAACGCGCCCGCATCGCGCAATGAGCCAACGTCCCGGCGCCACGCAAACACGCCGAGGAGAAGTGTTGCAGCGACCCAAACGTAAATCGGGCTCGCGGCGGACCCTATCGCCTCGACAGCTTGCAGCGAGAACGCAAGCGGAATGGCGGCACCATCGATCCAGTCGAGCAGTGTTGGACGCCCACGATTGCTCGCAAAGACACTCGACTGGCGCACGCCGGCGTGGCGATCGATCACGAGGAGCCAAAGCGTCGTCGCAAGCGTGAAGGCGCCCGTTAGGATCCAATGCTCACGCGTAGTGTTGGCGTGCGCAATTGCGGTCGCCATCGCGGCGAGTATCGCGAGCCACCGCAACGCGCCGCGTTTGCGCGATTCCGGCGCGAACGGAAGAATTCCCGCCACGCCGACGACGAATGGGAGGGCGAAGACGGCAAGCACCGCGAGCGTTCCGCTCGTGCGCGCGACGCTCGCCGTGCCGAGAACGAACAGCGCCCCCGCTCCATAGAAGACGCGCCAGGCAACAGGCCACGCGCGATGGCTAATGGCGAAAGACGCCGTCAATAGGACGAGCGCACCATATAATGAGAGTGCGTAGACACTGCCGTGCCCATCGGACGTCACGAACGGCGCGAGCGACGCGCCGCCAAAACCCACGCACCACAGTGGCTCGTCGTTTTCACCATGGGCGAACATGGCGAGCGCCCAAGAGACGAGCATCGCACCCGCGAACGCTCCGGTGGTCGGCACCAAGTGGAACGACGGACCCGCAGCGTACGCGCAGACCTGGACGATGACGAGGGCCAGCCCGAGCATGCTCGATCCGAACGAGCGTTCGGTGCGACGAAGTCTGAATCCCCACGCGCCGATCGCGGCAGCGAACACCAGACCCGCAGCGACTCTCGCGCCAGGTCCGAGACTCAAGTATCCATGGCTGATCGCCCAGCTGAGGAACGTGCCTACCGCGGCGACGGCAGCCATCACGGCAATGCCCAACATACCGTACCGGCCAAGCAAGCGCTCGAGGTCCTGCGCCGAGAGCCCGGTCGTCGGAATTGCGATTCGGCGCACCGGGCGTGGCGGGGCCAATGGCGCGCGGAGCGGCATCGTCGGCGCACGCCGAGCGTCTCCGCGCACCGCCTGCAACTCGGCGCGCAATGACGCGATCTCGGCGGCGAGCGCGGCCAAATCGTGTTCGATGGTCGCGAGACGCGTCTCGATGGGCGACGGATTCGTCATAGGCTCGTGAACGAATATGCCCTGGCGGCTACGTCCGCAACCTTGCGAAATCTCGGGGCGCCGCATGGCCCGTTACTATACAGGCCATGACTACATCTCTCACTCCCCCAACGGAAAGTGCGGTCGACCGATTCCTCCGGTACGTGCGGATCGATACGCAATCGCAAGAAGACCAATCGACGACACCAAGCACCGCGAAACAATGGACGCTGGCGAATCTTCTCGTGGCGGAGTTGAAGCAGCTGGGCGTGGACGACGTTCGCGTGAGCGAGTTCTGCATGGTCTACGCCTCGATTCCGGCGAACGTCGCCGCCACCGACGTGCCGGTCATCGGATTCATCGCGCATGTCGACACGTCGCCGGCGGTGACGGGTGCCAACGTCAATCCGGTCATTCACCGAAATTACCAGGGTGGCGACATCACGCTGCCGAACGATCCAACTCAAGTCATCACCGTCGCACAGCATCCCGTGCTCGATCAGCTCATCGGCGACGACATCATCACCACCGACGGCACCACGCTACTCGGCTCCGATGACAAGGCGGGCGTCGCCGCGATCATGACCATGATCGACATGCTGCGCCAGAATCCACAGGTGAAACACGGAAAGATCGCGGTGGGATTCACCGCCGACGAAGAGATTGGCCTCGGCATTGAGAAGTTCGACGTCGCCGCCTTCGGCGCCCAGTTCGCATACACCATTGACGGAAGCACACTCGGCGAGCTCAGTGATGAGACCTGGAGCGCTCGCGCGGCCACGGTGACATTTCATGGAAAGAGCGCGCATCCAGGCACGGCCAAAGGCGTGATGGTGAACTCCATCTACGCGATGGCCGATTATCTGTCGCGCATGCCGGCCGAGATGCTGCCAGAGACGACGGAGGAGCGCGTGGGGTTCGTGCATCCGTACGTTGGTGTCGCCGACGTTCAGGAGTCGAGTGTCAAGATTCTTCTGCGTGACTTCGAGCTCGGAGGACTCGACGCCAAAGAGCGGCTGTTGCGAGATCTCGCATCGGCAACCGAGAAGAAGTTTCCGGGCGTTACGATCGATGTCGACGTGAAGGAGAACTACAAGAACATGAAAGAAGTGCTGAAGAATCATCCGCAGCTGATGGAGAATGCGTTCGAGGCCGCGCGGCGCGCCGGACTCTCGCCGCACACGATGCCGATCCGCGGCGGCACCGACGGATCGAAGCTGACATTTCGCGGGCTGCCCTGCCCCAACATTTTCACGGGTGGCCACGAGTTCCACAGCAAGTTGGAATTCAACTCGCGTCGCGGATTGGAAAAGACGACGGAGACGCTCGTCCACTTGGCGCAGATCTTCGCCGAACGCCAAGCGACGAGAGTATAGACGAGCTTCATAGCGCGCTCGACGCTGACGGCTTGCGACACGACGTGCATCGGACGTGCAGTCGGCTCACCGTTTGCACAGACCGGCCCGAGACGCCTTACAGGCGACAGGCGCCGAGAAACTCGCTCGGAGAGTCCGCCGTGTTCCTCGGCAGCTTTTGATAGCACGTCGACGCGGAGACCACCATGCACTCGAGATCGACATCAACCGGCTGGACCGTAGCAATCGCCATCGTCGCGGCGGGCACCATGCTCGTCGGCTGTCAACGCGCGAACAACGGACGAACGGATACGACCGCGGCTGCGGGCGAAGTAGCACATCGTGATTCGCTCGCCGACACCTCACACACAGCCGCGATGGGTAAGGACACCACCGCACCGGCCGGCGCGACGAATAACAACGGCTGGACGGACGCCCAGATCCTTGCCTACACGGCGGCGGCGAACAATGCCGAGGTCGCCGAGGGACGTCTCGCCGAGCGGAAGTCGACGAACCCGGCGGTGAAAGCGTTCGCGCGCCAGATGGTGACGGACCATGAGGCGATGCTGAAGGAAGGCAAGTCGTTCGCGTCCAGCAACAAGATCACGCCGGACACCACAAAGAGCGATGTCAGTGACCTGATGAAGAACTCGCATGACGAACTTGCCGACCTCACCAAGAAGCCAGCCGGCAAAGATTGGGACGGCGACTTCATCGACAAGGAGATCGACGGCCACAAGGCCGTGCTCGACAAATTGCAGGACTTTGAAAAGTCCACCACGAACACGAAGCTCAAGGACATGCTGACCAAGGCCGTCGGCAAGGTGCAGGAGCACCTGACGAAGGCGGAGGACGTGAAGGCGAACAAGATCAAGACTTGAGCGTCGCTTCGGATCGTCTCATCGTCAAAGTGCCCCGCCGACTTGCTTGGCGGGGCACTTTCGCGTGATGCGCCCGAGATCCGCAATCTGACGCGCCGCTCGCGGTGGCACGGATTTCGATGCTGACTTTGGCGCACTCCCCGAGAACTTGCATGACAGCCATACCTTCCATTCCGCTGGCGCCGATTGGTAGGCCAATTCAGCGCGAGCTGGACACGATCGCGCATAGGCGGCTCCAAAAGCAGTTGATTCCGCTCGACGCGCTAGAGTACACGCCCGATCGTCTGGTCAGGGCGGTCACGGAGTTTTGTCAAACGAGACGGTTGGCGGGCGCGTCGTGCGAACAGGTCCTCGAGGAATGCAGGACAATTGCCGCGTCCCGGCTCGACATCTCAGGCGTGAGACTCGTCCGTGTGCTCGCCGAGCAGTCGCTCATCTGCCCCGTGCCCGAGGAGCTGGACAAGTACCGCGTCAGCACCTTTTCCAGGCGCTGACCGACGGCCGCTGGTAGCCAGTGCCAGCAAACCGCAACCAGCGCCAACAATTATCCGCGCCGCCGCGGACCTTCGTCTTCCCAACGATCGACGCGCCGCGTCTCCCACGGCTTGCCGCCTCGCTCTCCGCCTCCCCGACCGCGACCGGCGTCCTGTCGCTGATCCGCTGGCCCCGTCGATTGGCCGGCATCGAGACGAGTGACGTTTTCCGCTTGCGGTCCCTTTTGACCGGGCACGACGTCGAACTCCACGCGCTCGTTTTCATTCAAGGACTTGTATCCCGTGGCCTGAATCGCCGAGAAATGGACGAAGATGTCTTTGCCACCACCGTCGGGAGTGATGAAGCCGAAGCCTTTCTCGCCGTTGAACCATTTGACCGTTCCCGTAGTGCGCATCGTTCGTGTCCAGAAGAGGTAAACGAGACGTGGTGGTGCCGTCGAGGTTGCCGACGACTGCATAGGCAATGCCGTCCACCAAACCATTCCGGTCAGCGGCGTGTCCAACCCTTGGTTCACGCCGCCGGCGTGCAGTGATTCTGTAACAATCGTCCCCCGGCGCATACAGTCGCTGGCCCCTCGACCGGACACCGCATGCGCAACTTGAGGCTCGCCTTCCGGACGCTCTTCCGGACGCCCTTCGTCACCGTGGTGGCTGTACTGTCGCTCGCACTCGGCATCGGCGCCAACGCGGCGATCTACTCGCTGTTCAATCAGATGCTGCTTCGCCCATTGCCCGTCGCGCAGCCGGAGCGCCTGGTGAACTTGGCGGCTCCCGGTCCGCAGAACGGTTCCAACTCATGCAACCAGGCGGGCGACTGTCACGAGGTGTTCAGCTATCCGATGTTCCGCGACCTCGAGAAGGCGCACACCGCGTTCAGCGGCGTGGCCGGCCACTTTCTGTTCGGCGTCAATGTCGCGATGACGGGCCAAACGCCTGTGAACGGCCTCGGCGTGTTCGTCTCGGGATCATACTTCCCCGTTCTTGGAATCCACGCGGCATTGGGGCGTCTGCTCACACCGAATGATGATCAAACGATCGGTGGCCATTACGTCGCCGTTCTCAGCTATCCGTTCTGGGAGACGCGTCTCGGCGCGGATCCGTCGGTCGTCAACAAGATCATCACGATCAATGGCCAACAGATGACGATTGTTGGCGTCGCACCGAAGAACTTCACGGGCACCACGCTTGGCGCACAACCGTACGTGTTTGTTCCGATCACCATGCGCGGCGTGATGAGTCAGGGTTGGACGGGATTCGAGAAGCGCAACAGTTATTGGGTGTACATCTTCGCGCGGCGCAAGCCAGGGGCGACGATCGAGCAGGCCGCGGCCGCCGTGAACGCTGTCTACCGTCCAATCATCAACGACATTGAAGCACCGCTGCAGAAAGGCATGAGCGCGCAGACGATGGCGAAGTTCCGCGCGAAGCAGATTACACTCGCCGATGGACGCAAGGGTCAAAGCTCGACGATCAAAGAGTCGCGCACGCCGCTCGTCCTGCTCTTCGCGATCACCGGCATCGTGTTGCTGATCGCGTGCGCGAACATCGCGAACTTGTTG
>Ga0157372_10009827_pt1 | contig 10179 bp, 11 predicted proteins | sample C55metaG_FD_115307 | JGI IMG/M metagenome (GOLD analysis project Ga0157372, IMG submission 115307) | Corn rhizosphere microbial communities from Kellogg Biological Station, Michigan, USA - C5-5 metaG | ecosystem: Host-associated > Plants > Roots > Rhizosphere > Soil | place: USA: Michigan...
GGCCACGTGCTGCAGGTGCCCATTCTCGAATGGCATCCGGAACGCGGCACGATTGTGTATGAGGAGAATGGCAGGCGCGGCGAAGTGCCGGTCACCGGCGGCCATTGCAAGCTGCAATGGAAAGCGGACTGGGCGATGCGCTGGCTGGCGCTGGGCATCGATTACGAAATGTCCGGCAAGGATCTCATTTCCTCTGTGGAGCTGTCGTCGAAAATCGTGCGCGCGCTGGGGGGTGTGCCGCCGGATGGCTTCAATTACGAGCTGTTCCTCGACCAGAACGGCGAGCGCATTTCAAAGTCCAGAGGCAACGGGCTCAGCATCGAGGAATGGCTGACCTACGGGCCGGAAGAAAGCATTGCCCTCTTCATGTTCCAGAAGCCGCGCGTGGCCAAGCGGCTCTACTTCGACGTGATTCCCAAGGCGGTGGACGATTACGTGGAATTCCTGCGCAAGTACCACGCCGAAAAGAGCGAAGCGGAGAAGCTGGAAAATCCGGTCTGGCACATCCACAACGGCAACCCGCCGGCGGAAGACTATCCCGTCAGCTTCGCGCTGCTGCTGACCCTGGTGAGCGCCTCGAGCGCACACGATCGCGAGTTGCTCTGGGGCTTCATCCGCAATTACGCGCCGGGCGCGAATCCGAAAGAGAATCCCGGTCTCGATCGCCTCGTCGGCTATGCCATCCGCTACTACGACGATTTCGTGAGGCCGGCGAAACGCTATCGTGCGCCGACCGACAAGGAATGCGCCGCGTTGGAAGATCTCGCGCGCGTGCTCGATGGCTTCGGCGAGGAGCGCGATGCGGAGAAGGTGCAGTTCGAGGTGTATGAGGTCGGCAAACGTCACCAGTTCGAACCGCTGCGCGACTGGTTCAAGGCGCTCTACGAGGTGCTGTTCGGGCAAACGCAAGGGCCGCGCTTCGGCTCGTTCGCGGTGCTGTTTGGATGCGCGCAGACCGCCGCGATGATCAGGGCGGCGCTGGCGCGCTGACCTCGGCCGCGTTCCGGCTGTCCGGACGGGTGCCATAATATTCCCCGATCGAAGTGGTCAGCGCGCGGGTCAGCTCACGCTCTGCCTCGCTCAGGTAGGGCTTCCAGATGCTGAAGATCAGCACCGCCCGCGGCACGTCGCTGTCGTTCCACGCCTCGTGATCGATGGAGTCATCGAACACGAAGGCTTCGCCGGGATTCCAGGCGCGGGTTTGTCCGCCCACCCGAAAGCCGCAGCCCGGCGGAACGATGAGGGGCAGGTGCACAACCAGCCGTGTGTTGGTCGGTCCGGTGTGGGCCGGGATGCGTGTTTTGGCATCGAGGATCGAAAACAGCGCAGTGGGACCGTAGCCCGGAATATCCCACAGCGGCACGGTTTGCAGGGCGGCGATTGTCTTCGGGCAGCGGGCAATGTGCTCGGGAAACGCCTTGCCTTCGTTCCACAGAGAATAGACGGACCAGCGCCGCGAATTGTTGAGCTCCTGCCATTCCGGCATCGAGACTCCTTTCGGCAGCGACACGTAAGGCTCGAGCTCCGAGCGTTCGCCGAACACAGCGAGCAGTTCCTGGCGAATGTCGTCGGCCGCGGCTTCCACAGTTTCGATCCACGGAAAGGGCTGGCGCGCGTAGAATTCGATGGCCGGCAGCTCGGGGTAGTACATGAAGGTGGGCTGCTGCGGGTAGATGCGCCGCGGCTGCAGCATGATGTCGACGCACTGCTCGAAGCGGTGCAGCGGTTCGTCGGGAAACCGGGCTTTGATCTCCTGCAGGCAACCTTCGATATAGGCTTCGAGGGCGCGGTTGTTATCCTCCACCGCGCGCTGCGCCTCATGCAGCAACGGCTCCAGTTCCAGTGGCGGCTTCACGGTGGGCGGAATCATCTGCAGCGCCGTCTTATAGGACATGGCGGCCGCGCGCCGCTGCCCCTGCAGCTGCTGGATGGTTCCTTTCTCCAGCAACGCCCGCACCATGCGCGGCTCGAGTTCCAGCGCCCGATCGAGGGCCGCGATGGCCTCGTCAGGGCGGCCGAGATCGCGCAGCGCGGTTGCATAATGAAACCACACTTCGGGACTGGTGGAGTCGTTTTCAGCGGCGTCCTTCAGCAGCCCGGCGGCCTGCGCCGATTTCCCGTCCCGCAGCAGACGCGCGGCGATTTTGACGAGCACCAGCGGATGGCGCGGCGCTTCTGCCTCCGCCTGCCGCAGCAGGCGTTCCGCATCGAAGCTCTGGCCGCGGCGCGCGCTCTGGCGTGCGGCCGCAAGGAGAGCGCGAACGCGCTCGTCGTCGGAAGTCGGATGCAATCGCCCCTCCGCCGGTTATCTCGAATGCTAAGCGTGGCGCAGAAATAACGCCGGACTCCGGCAAATGGAGCGTCACGTGCGCGTGAGCAACGGCACGCGGCGAACAATTATTGTCGCGAATTGTCGCGAAGGCGCCGTGAGCGCAGGTATCGCGACATGCTTGCGCCCATGCGCCTTACCGGCAGCGTTTTGCGCGCGCCTCATGCCGCGCCGAATAGCGTCGGTGGCGCTATTGGCTGGCCCAGATGATGCGGTGGATGAAGAGCACGTCCGACAGCAGGAACTGCCGGTCCTCGTATTCCGCATTGAGCGATTTCAGCTCCACGCGCTGCGCGCTCATGCGCACCAGCTGCTTCGCCATCACTTCGCCGGTTTGCGTTTTCAGCACGACGCGGTCGCCGCGCCGCAAGCTCGCGGAGGGCGACAGCACAACGCGGTCCCCGTCGCGATAAACCGGCAGCATCGAGTCCCCGCTGACCTCCAGCGCATAAGCATGCTCGTCGGCGAGGTCGGGAAACGGGATTTCGTCCCAGCCGGCGCCGGCGGGATAGCCGGCGTCATCGAAAAAGCCTTGGCGGCCGGCTTGCGCCAGGCCAATCAGCGGGATGGGTTTGCTGAAAGGGCGGCCGCCTTTGGCGCGGCTCATCTGCAGCACGAATTCCTCGAACGTTTCGCCCGTTGCCGTCAACGACTTCGCCAGGCTCTCCGTGGAGGGCCAGCGTGGCCGGTTGTCCGGACCGATGCGCTTGCTCTTGTTGAAGGTGGTGGGGTCAAGGCCGGCCGCGCGGGCCAGCCCGGAGACGGACATGTCGTGCCGCGAGGCGAGCGCGTCGATAGCGGCCCAGACCTGCGCATGCGTGAGCATTTGCGGGTTCATGAGAAGATATCCCCAAGAGGGTGCGTGCTAACCGATTCTTTTGATGCACGCAAGCGGAAAGCCTTATAGGAGGGCTGGGGGCCCAATCAGCGCCGATCCGATGCTTCTGCAGGCTGCCGCGCGCCTTCTTCAGTCCCTGCCGCCGGAAGCGGCGCACCGCGCCACCGTTCGGCTGGCGCGCGCCATGGCGCCGCTGATGCCCGCGCCCCCTGCCGACGATCCGTGCCTGGCGGTGTCGGTGTTCGGGCGAACGCTCCCCACCCCGATCGGTCTCGCCGCGGGCTTCGACAAGGACGCCGAAGTTCCCGATGCCATGCTGAAGCTCGGCTTTGGCTTCGTGGAATGCGGAACGGTGACGCCCAGGCCGCAGGCCGGCAATCCGCGGCCGCGGCTGTTTCGTCTTCCGGAAGACCGCGCCGTCATCAACCGCATGGGCTTCAACAACCGCGGCATGGACGCGGCGGCGGCGCGGCTCGCGGCCCGTCGCGGTCGCGGCATGGTGGGCATCAACATCGGCGCGAACAAGGACAGCGAGGATCGCATCGGCGATTACGCGCGCGTCTTCGCGTGGCTGGCGCCGCTCGCCGATTATGTTGCGGTGAATGTCTCCTCGCCCAACACGCCCGGCCTGCGCGACCTGCAGCACGAAGAGGAGTTGAAGCGGCTGCTCGATGCGCTGACGCGCGAGCGGCAAAAATTGCGGACGCCGAAGCCGCTGCTGCTCAAGATCGCGCCCGACCTTTCCGCCGATGAGATCGACCGCATTGCCGAGGTGGCGCTCGCTGCGGGCATTGACGGGATCATCGCCACCAACACCACCATCGCCCGGCCGGCAACATTGCGGAGCAGGCACGCGAAAGAGTCCGGCGGCTTGTCAGGCGCTCCCTTGTTCGAATGTTCGACCGCGGTGCTGTCGCAATTGCGCGCGAAGGTGGGGAGTAAACTCGTGCTGATCGGTGTGGGCGGCGTGCGATCGGGCGCGGATGCCTACGCCAAGCTTCGCGCCGGCGCGAATCTGGTGCAGCTCTACACCGGCCTTGCGCTCGAAGGCCCCGCGCTGATCGCCCGCATCAAGCGCGAACTCACCGCGTTGCTCGTTACGGATAGGCACAGCGACGACTCCGCCCCAGGCCGCATCTCCCAACTAACTTCGGTGAGCAGGCGAAACGGCGTGCAGATCAAACCACGACATAAATCCATTCCCCACCGGTGATTTGGCCTTACACTTCCCTGCATGACGAACGCTCCAGTTACATCGCGAACGCGGAGGTTGGCGGGATGCGCCCGCGCCTTCCGTGCGCGCGGGGGCGGGGGACCCCCCTCTTTTCTGCAAACGAATTGGGGAAGGGGGCAGTCGCGCGAGTCCCCCCCCAATTCTCATGCGCTGGCGCGCCTTCGATTTGCCCCCCGGCCAGGGAGGGGCCCGATTTCCGAAGGGTTCGAATGGGAACAGGGGGAGGGGGTGCAACAATCCGAAAAACAACCTCAGAGGGTTTTTCGTTGTGCGGCAAAGGGTTGGTACTAAAGCGCCGTTGGCCGGGCGGGGTTGGAATGCGGTTAGCAGCATGAAATTGACGCCTTGTCACCGGTCTATAGAGTGCCGCGCGCTTTCAAAGGAGGTTGTGGTTGCCTGAGTACATCGAACCGATCGCCCGACCCGAGGCCATGCTCGGCAAGCGTGAGCAGACCAAGATTCAGAACCGGGAGACCATCCTCGAAGCCGCCCGGCGGGTGTTCGCGGAGGTTGGCTACGGCGCCACCACGGTGCGCGACATCATTCGCGCCACGCCGCTCGCGTCGGGCACCTTCTACAATTACTTCAAATCGAAAGAAGAGGTGTTCCAGGCCATCCAGGATGAAAGCGCCCTGCGCATCCGTCCGCGGCTGCACGAAGGGCGGATGAAGGCGCAGAGTGTCGAGGAATTCATATCCGGCACCTTCCGCACCTTCTTCGAATATGTCGCGAGCGACGAGTTCAACTTCCGCGCCATCCGCCGCAACACCGATACCTTGCGGGTGCGGATGGACACGCCGGAGATCATCGCGGGCTTTCAGGAGTTGCGCGAGGATCTGGAATCGGCGATCGCGCGCGGCATGCTGCCGCCTGTCGATGCCGATTACCTGATGGCCGCGCTGGTGGGGGTCGCCTTCGAGGTGGCGGAACGCATGCTGCGGCGCGAGGTGGTGGATACGGACGCCGCGGCCGCCTTCGCGACGGCCCTCTTCATGGGCGGCATCCGCGGCTTGCCGCAGTTGGGGCAGCCGCAGCCTCCCGCTTGAGTACCGTCGTTGCGTAGTTTGGAATGTTCTAAATACAGGAGTCGCCAGCATGTCGAGTGAAGTCCTGCATGTCGCCCGCGAGAAGCTGAAGCCGCACACGCTGCTGCTGCACTATGCCATCAGCTCGCTGATGGAGGAGCTGGAAGCGGTGGACTGGTATCGCCAGCGCGCCGACGACACGGAGGATGCGGATTTGCGCGCCGTGATTCTTCACAATGCCAAGGAAGAGATGGAGCACGCCTCCATGCTCATCGAATGGATCCGGCGCCACGAGCCGCTGTTCGATGCGCAGCTGCGCGAATACCTGTTCACCGACAAGCCCATCGTGGAAGTGGAGCACGAGGCGATGGACCGCGGCTCGCCGATCAAGACGGCGGAGCCCGATCCGAATTCGAGGAAATAGCCACCGTATCGTGAAAGCGCGTGAGGTCCACCACGCGACGGCCGTGCGGCGTGACGGAGAGCACGTCTGCAAAGCGGCGGTTCCACTTGATGTCGTCCGGCGTGTAGGCGTGCCGCACGTAGACGATATCGGCCAGCGTGTCGTCGGTGCCGCGCAGCAGCACGATGAGCTCCATCTGCCGGGCGCGAAACTGGTCGAGCGAGCAGCGATAGAGGGGGCTTGCCTCATCGATCGGATGCATCACCGTCCATGAGAGGGTGAAGAGCGAGGTTCGCGCCCGCACCAGCTTCAGCTCCTGGAAGCGGCGCATGGCGGTGCCTTCCGTGCTCACGCTCTGGTAGGCCAGGGTAACGGTGATGGCCGCATCGAGGATCTGGTTGCCGCGCTGGTTGGCCGCGCGGAACATCAAGGTTGGCACCCCGTCGAAGGGCGCCACCACCGCCACCCGGCTGAACACCACGCGCGCGGACGGCCGCGACAGGCGAGCGAACATCAGCGAGGCGATCATCGCAAGATAGAGGAAGCCCACGAAGGCTTCGAATACCACCACCGCGTTCACGAACGCCGACTTCGGCACCATCACGCTGTAGTTGATCGAGCCGATGGTTTGCGCGCTGAAGAGGAAGCGGTCCCAGAAGCTGCCGGGCCGCGCGTGGGCGATGCCGTTGGGATCGGTCAGATAGAGGAACGCGAACGCCACGTTGACAATGAAGAACGCAGCGCCGAGGCCGAGCAGGAACAGCCACCACGGCGCGGTGAGCACGGCGTGATAGAAGTCGGTCCAGCGGCTCTTGTCCTGACCCTTGATGAGCACGCGCTCACGCCGGCGGCTACGTAGGTATCTCGCCGTGCTGATCGCCGGCGGAATCTCATCTGCTGATGGGCGGTCGTTCACGAAGCGGTATCCCTCTTGCGCCTATTCATCAGCGGCTTCAGCGCTCCAACCTGCTCGCCTTCAGCGCGCGCAGGTATTCGGACCACTTTCGCTCGCGCTCGCGGCCGAGTTCGTGTAGGTAATCCCAGCTGTAGAGGCCGGTGTCATGGCCGTCGTCGAACAGGATGCGCACCGCGTAATTGCCGACCGGCTCCAGCCCGGCAATCTTTACCGCGCGCTTGCCGGCGACGATCTGCTTCTGCCCCGGCCCGTGGCCCTGCACTTCGGCGCTGGGCGATTCGACGCGCAGGTATTCCGCCGGCAAACCAAACCGCTCGCCGGAATCGAAGCTGACAGTGAGCAGGGTCTTCGACTTGTCGAGCCGGAGCTCGACCGGCCATGCGGCGCTCACTTGCGCAGCCGCTCTTCTTCGGAAAGCTCGCGCGCTTCGCCGGCGAGCATGATCGGCACCCCGTCGCGAATGGGATAGGCGAGTCCGGCCAGTCGGCTCACCAGCTCCTGCTTGTCCTTGTCGTAGGCGAGCGGGCCCTTGGTCACCGGGCAGACCAGAATTTCCAGCAGCTTCGGGTCGATCTCGGTCATCAGTTGAGCGAGCCGCTGACCGAACTCGCGTCCGACATTTCGAGCAGCGCCACCAGCGTGGCGACGCGCTCGTTCCATGTGGGCGCTTCCAGCAGCGCCTGTTTTTCGTTCGGCTCAAAGGGACAGAGCATGGCGAGCGCATTCACCAGATGCTCCGGCGGCGCCTGCATGACGGATTGCCAGTCCGCCTTGAGATCGCGGCGGGCGAGATAATGCTTCAGTGCCGCGAGTAGCCTCGCGCGAGGCAACTCGGTATCGTCGTGCAGCACGAGGTCGCCCGTGAACCGGCTGTAATCGGCAAAGACCTGCCGGTACGGCGTATCGATGCGCAGTTCCTCCGCAACGCGGAAGCGACAAACGCCGGTAAGTGTGATCTGATAACGGTGGTCTTCCGTTTCCTTGAAGCTTGTGAGGCGCCCAAGGCAGCCGACCTGCGTCAGCGCCGGCTTGAGAGTGTATTCCTCCGGCTCGGACGGCTGGATCATGCCGATCAGGCGCGTGGCGGACAGCGCATCGTCCACCATCTGCAGATAGCGCGGCTCGAATACGTTGAGCGGCAGCGCGCCGCGCGGCAGCAGAAGCGCGCCGCTCAGCGGAAACACCGGCACATGCCTGGGAAGATCGTCGAGGGTGCGGAACGGCTTTCGCATGACTCAGGCAAAGAGTATGGAGGAGAGTTTGCGGCGGGCATCGACCGTGCGCGGGTCGGTCGGTCCCATCGCCTCGAACAGCGTCACGAGGTGCTTGCGCGCAGCCTGTTCATTCCAGTTGCGGTCCCGGCGCACGATTTCGAGCAGCTGTTCCAGGGCGCCTGCGCGCTCATTCTTCGCATCCAGCGCCAGCGCCAGGTCGTAGCGCGCCTGGTGATCGTTCGGATTGGCCTCCAGCCTGCCGCGAAGCTCGGCGGTGTCACCCGCATTCGCGGCCTGCTCGCGCAGGCTCACTTCGGCCTCTACCGCGCGAATGGCTTCGTCGCCCGCGCCGTCCGGACGCACCAGCTGCAGGGTCTTGCGGGCGCGCTCCACATCGCCGCTCTTGAGATAGCAGCGGGCAAGGCCCGCCACCGCTCTCGGATGCCCCGGCTCGTCCTGCAGTGCCTGGGCATAGGCTTGCGCGGCGGTGCCAACATCGCCGGCTGCGAAGGCTTCGTCCGCCGTCGCAAGAATGTCTTCCGCCGGGCTGGCGATGGCTGCGCCGCCCGTCAACTGCTGCACGAAGGCGCGCAGCTGTGATTCCGGAATAGCGCCCATGAAGCCGTCCACCGGCTGGCCGTTGCGGAAGGCATACACGGTGGGGATCGACTGGATGCGTAGCTGGCGCGCGATCTCCTGGTTCTCATCAATGTTGATCTTGACGAGCCGCACCGCGCCCTTGGCCTCGTTCACCACCTTTTCCAGCAGCGGCCCCAGCTGCTTACAGGGGCCGCACCACGGGGCCCAGAAGTCGACGATGACCGGAACCTCGCGCGAGGCATCCAGCACATCCGTCGCGAAGGTTTCGATCGAGCTGTCTTTCACATACGCGCCGGCCGTGCCGCTGCCTGAAGCGCCGCCGCTGCTCCGTGGGGCTTCACCGGCGCCGGCTCCGCTTCCGCCGGACCGCGAAAGCGGCCGGCCGCTGGGACCAATGAGAGCCATGCGAATTCCTGTGGGTTCTGGCCCCAAAGATGGTCGTTTGGGCCGTAAAAGAAAAGCCCCGAAATCCTAGCAAATCTCAAGCTAGGCTGCTGCCCTTTCCGGCAAGGGCGCGATGAGCGGCTCGTGGCCCGTTGCGCGAATGAATTTGGGCAGATCGCCCGGAGCGATCGCCGTGGTGCGATCATTGCGCAACGGATGAAAATTCAGCAGATCGAGCGCGAGCATTCCCTCATCCAGCACAACGCGAACGCGGTGTTCGACATCGTTGATCAGCGCAAATGGCGTGACCGAACCCGGCGGTACACCCAAGACCGCCATCAGCAAGTCCGAGGCGCCGAATGAAAAGCGCGCGACCGCCAGCTGCTTGGCGAGCGCGTTCAGGTCAATCCGCAGGGACTCGCAGGCGACCACCAGGCACAGTCCGTCTTTCCGGTCTTTCAGGAACAGGTTCTTGGTATGGCCGCCGGGGATATGGGCGCACGCCGCTTGCGACTCCTCCACCGTGAACACCGGTGCGTGCTCCAAAGTGCGATGCAGGATGCCCAGACTGTCGAGCCGGGCAAACAGCTCCTGGGCGGTCGCTGGCATGGCGACTTACGAGGCTCTTGCGAAATCGATGAAGCCGCGCGCGACATCGGTGTGAATGAGCTTGACGCGCACATGGTCGCCGACGTCCAAGCCCTCGAAGCCATGCACGAGTTTTCCCTCGGCGGTGGCTTCGGAAATCCGCACCCACGTGCCCTTGTCGGACGCGCCGGTGACGATGCCATCGAAATACTGACCGATGCGGGACGAGAGCAGAAGCGCCGCGGCGGACTTGCGCACCTGCCGCTCGACCTTCTTGGCGTTGTCTTCCTGGAAGGTGCAGTGGGCGGCCAATGTGCCCAATTCGATATTGCTGTAGGGCGCCTGCCGCCCGGCGAGCGCCGCCTTCAACAGGCGCTGGGTGATCAGGTCGGGAAAGCGGCGATTTGGGGCGGTCGAATGGGTATAGTCGCGCACGGCGAGGCCGAAATGTCCCCCGGCGGTTTGCCCGGGAAGCTCCAGCGTGTACTCGCCCGAACCCAGCATCTTGATGACCGAGAGGGAGATATCCGGGAAGCGGTCGGGGTCGATACGGCGGCGCTTTTGCAAGAACAGGTCGAGGGCCGCGGCGTCGGGCGTGGCGGGAAGCTCTTCGCCCAGACTCTGCGCCATCTGAACGATGCGGTCCCA
>Ga0157372_10009831_pt1 | contig 10175 bp, 10 predicted proteins | sample C55metaG_FD_115307 | JGI IMG/M metagenome (GOLD analysis project Ga0157372, IMG submission 115307) | Corn rhizosphere microbial communities from Kellogg Biological Station, Michigan, USA - C5-5 metaG | ecosystem: Host-associated > Plants > Roots > Rhizosphere > Soil | place: USA: Michigan...
ATCTCATCGGGTGTCAATGGTGAGAACCGGATCATCTGACAACGCGAAAGGATCGTTGGCAGCAGCATCGCGGGACGCGCGGTTATCAAAATCAGGTGTGATGTCCTTGGAGGCTCTTCCAGCACTTTCAGCAGCGCGTTTGCTGAGGCGTCGTTCAGCTTGTCAGCCTCATCGATCAAAAACACGCGTGCCTTGCCTTCGAACGGTCTAAAGTTAGCTTCCTTTTCAATCTGACGCATCTGCTCGACGCGCAACACGCGTTTCGGCGCGACCACGAGCCCAACGTCCGGATGGTCCGTCCAGATTATGTGCGTCCACTCTTCCGCGTCGTCGCGTTGCGGATAATTCAACGTCGCGACACGGACGCAGGACGGACAGACGCCGCATGCCTCATGGTCTTTCGGAGTGCGGCAGTTCAAAGCTCGCGCGACTTCAAGCGCAAACAGTTTCTTGCCGACGCCTTCTTCACCTGCAAATAGCAGCGCACCAGGAAGCCGATCGTTGACCAGCATTCGTTTCAAGACTGCTTTGACTCGTGCGTTTCCAGTAAGCTGATCAAACATAGTTCAGTGCGAGCTGTCCGCGGCTTTTCAGGAAGGGAATGATGATCTCTTTCACGCGTTCATGTGTGCCTTCAACTGGTCCACTGGTGTCGATGAGTTTCACTCGCTTTGGTTCCGCGAGTGCGATCTGCAAATACGCATCGCGCACACGAGTGTGAAAGTCTGCGTGTTCGATGTCCAGTCGATCGCGCGTCGCGGCTCTGTTGGTCAAACGCCGCGTGGTGCGGTTCGTCGATTCAGAGACCGAAACGTCGAAGAGCAGCGTCAAGTCCGGCTTCAATCCTTCGGTCGCGAGTTGAACGATCTGTGCGATCAGTTCTGGCGAGAAGCCTCGTCCAGCGCCCTGGTACGCCACCGTCGCATCCGCATAGCGGTCCGAAATCACTACTCTGCCGGCTGCCACTGCAGGACGAACCACTCGACGCACGTGCTGCGCGCGATCAGCCGCAAAGACCAGCAGCTCAGTCAATGGATCGACCTCTTCCATCGCATCGAGCAATGCTGCTCTCAATCGCAAACCGATACCAGTCCCGCCGGGTTCGCGCGTCAGTAGCGCGTCACAACCATTGGCCCGCAGGAAGTTGCCCAACAAGCGCAACTGAGTTGACTTCCCACTGCCGTCGATACCCTCGAAGGTAATGAAAGTTCCAGGCACGAGTCCTCTTTGTCTAGTGAAATGCTCGCGAGAGTTTAATCGAATGTCACGCCTCAGGCGAGTTGGCGTCGTGACTGCGGACGTCGCGCGGGTTGGTTTCCGCGGTGGCCTGAGAGTGCAGTTCGCCGGTGCCCCGTCTCGCTTGTGAGATGGTGGAGATGGCGTGTTTGAAGATCAGTTGTTCCTGAGCGCCGGATTCGAGCAGGACAGAAAACTTATCGAAACTGCGGATGCGGCCTGTCAGTTTGGCTCCATTCAGGAGGTACACGATGACGGAGGTTTTCTCACGGCGCACCGTATTGAGAAAGGCGTCCTGAATGTTTTGTGGTGCCTGTTTGCCGTCCGACATGCTGAAACCCGGGGGTGGAATTTAAGATCGCGCGGTTGCAAGGAGATTACAACACGGATCTTTGCCTGACAAGAGATGGCGGCAGATGTGAGAGAAACATGATTATTTGGACCTCGGACCACCCGCGACAGATTCCAGAACCAATTGCAGAATGCGGTTTTCCTCGCCAAAACCGTGAAACCACTCGACATCGGCTTCATGGCGAAACCATGTCAATTGGCGTTTGGCGTAGTGGCGCACATCGAGCTTGGTTTGTTCGATGGCGCTGTCGAGGTCGCGCAGCCCCTGAAGATACTCGACAACGCGGCGGTAGCCGTGTGCGCCGAGTGCGTTTGAAGTGGGAGAAAAACCACGGGCCAGGAGGTCTTGTACTTCTTCAACCAGCCCGGCACGGAAGTGCGCTTCGGTCCGTTCGTTGATGCGTTGGTAAAGTTCGTCGCGGGGGGGATTGAGGGCCAGGATTTTGAGCCGCCGCGAGCTTTCATGCGGTTCGGGACGATCTGATTTTTGGTCCACGATTGATTGGCCCGTTTGTAAGTAAACTTCGATGGCCCGTGTGACGCGAGGCCAGTCACGCGGGTAAAACTGTTCGGCGGCGGTTGGATCGATTCGTTGCAGGAGTCGATGAATATGTTCGGCGCCGTGTTTTTCGCGAATGCGGTTGAGACGCTCTCGCAGCGATTCATCGGTTGGGGGACTGACAAACAGCGGTTGTCGCAGCGCACGCAGGTAAAAGCCGGTGCCGCCGACGAGTAATGGCACGCGGCCACGAGACTCAATCTCTTCAATCTTTGCGGCAGCCTCGCGCGCCCATTCGCCGGCGGTGTAGTTTGTGTCAGGCGAGACAAAATCGATCAGGTGATGTGGAACCCCCTTACGTTCCTCGACGGGCACTTTGGCAGTTGCCACCTGGATCTCTTTGTAAACCTGGACCGAATCGCAGTTGATGATCTCGCCGTTGAGTTCGAGGGCGACTTCAATCCCGAGGGTACTTTTCCCTGACGCGGTAGGGCCTACGATGGCGAGCATGCGAACGAGTATAACGAGCCAGATGAGGAGAAGCACCAGCAGCCCGCCGATGATTTGATTGCGTGAGAACTGCATAACAGGATGTCAGGATTAAGAGGATAATCTTGAATCCTCTGAATCCTGTAATCCTGTCAAAAAGATTGTACTTATGTTCAATGAAAGTCCCGGGAACAGCGGCGACTCGAGGATATCGTTCCCTTTCAGGTTGATAACTTCCTTGAGGATGTTGTCTTCTGCCAACCTGAAGATGACAACAGATCGAGACCAGGTATCAAGAATCCAGTACTCAGGCACAGCAAACTTGCCATACACCTTCCGCTTTAAATTGAAATCGCGTGAACGATTTGTAGGACCGGGCGAAACGATCTCGATCACCAAGTCCGGCGCGGCATTAAAGCGGTTTTTGGCAACAATACTATGCCACCGTTCATTCCTGACAAAGACAATATCTGGGATTACGGAGTTGTGTTTATCGAAAACTGCGCCAGGTCCAGGTACGAGTCTGCCGATGGGATTCTCTCTGATGTAATTACCTAGTTCTAGCAGAAGATTGTGAAGCACTAGTTGGTGAGGAATACCAGGTGCGCAAGACACGTACAGCTCTCCTTCTATGAGCTCATACCGGTGCCACTCGTCGTACGGGATCGCCTCGAGATGGTCAATGGTCATGAGGTGTTTGACTTTTGAGGCCATGGCTACTTCCTTTGAGTTGTCGTGTGGGTGAGGTGACTGTAACACAAACATTTTGAGTTAGTACATTCGCGTGAGTTCGATGCCGGAATAGTAGGCTTTGAGGATTTGTTCGGTGGTCCAACCTTGTTTCGCGAGGCCGTAGGCGCCCACCTGACACATGCCGACACCGTGTCCCCAACCGCGACCGATGAAGATGAACTCCGATACACGTCCGTTGTCGTCGTACTCCCGGTCGATCACGAATAGTTGCTCTCGCAAGCCGAGCGCTGAACGAATGCGACCACCGCGGACGTGGGCCGTGCCCTCGGCGCCGACGATTTCGAGATCCGTGACGCGATGTGAGTTACCTCTCGACGCCACGCGAAGATCCACAAGCGGACCGATTCCTCTTGCCCAACGCGCCAGACGGCCCTGGACCTGTCCGACCGACATGTTCCTGGTCCAATTCGCAAACGGCGACATGCGATCCGCAGCAGCGCCGTTTGGCGCTGGTTTGACTTCGAGAAAATCGATCTGACCATTTGGCGCGAGGTGATATGTAACCGGCTCGCCACCGACGAGTGCTACAGACGAGACGGGATACGGGCGCTCACCAAGTTGTCGAAACAGAAATGCATCCACATTGACTCGGATAGGCTGATCTTTGCCTTTGCTCGAGCGAAGAATTAGTTGCCCGTCGCTCGTGGGCCGCGCATTTGCTTTCTGAAGCTGCAGCAGATTGCGTGCTTCGAGAATGCGTGCGATAGCGTGCAGCACACGCGCCCGCGACAATGGTGCTCTCGGTCGAAGCGTTGCGTCGGGATAAGCGGACAAATACCCATCGCGCAGAAGCATCGCGAGGTCGGCGCGGTTCTCAACCGGAACATCCCGCGCGTCTTTGACCGCGAGCAGGTAATCCGCGTCCGCATTATTCAGAAGCGTACTGGTTCTGCTTTCGCCAAACACGGCCATCGAAAGCGCTGTTGCGAATGCCGGCGGCCGATTTACGTCATCGCCGGCAACGGGCGAGCTTTGCCGCGCCACGCGCGCCACATTCGCCAACCAGTTACGCACCCCACTCGCAGTTGCATCTCCCGACAACCATGAATCCGACACACGTTCGTGCAACGTCCCGAAATTCTGCGTCAGCAACAGGCTTACGTCTCGTGCAAGAGTCACGTTGCTTTCATCCTGCAACTCTGCCGGCTCGCGCGTTGTTTTGATCACGAAACGATCGAACGTCGCACCTTCCGCGGCACATTCGCGCGCACGCAGATAAGGAATGGCGTCGTTGAAAATGTTTTCCGAATCTTCAGTGCGCCCTCCGCACGTCGAGGTGTAGAGTGCGTTGATTGGTTCGCCGTTGTAAGTGGCGATGATTCCGCGCGTTTCGTCGACGGCGCGACTCGACAGCGCATTCTCAGACGTGAGTCCTCGATACACTTGCGATCGAGTCGTGGGTAGAATGTCAAAACCCTGCGACATGAACTGTCCGCGATTTTTCAATGCGTACGTGCGTGCTGCGATTGCCTGCGCCTTCAACGCCTCGATTGCGGGATAACCGCCCGGAGACAGCTCGTTGGCGACCACACCCTTCACGTAATCCTCGAGTCCCAGCTCGTTTACAATGGTGAGATTTCCGCGCGAGTTTGTGAACACTTCAATCCTGCCGCGATAAGGACGTTCGTTGTAACGTACAGGCGAGTTCTTCTCATCCTCAGAAGCAAACGCCACTGGCGCACTTGAACTGAAGCCCTGTCCCGTCGCCGGCGAAGCGACGACTTCGCGCGACGGCAAAGCCGGTCGTGAAGTCAGTCGAACCGGACTGTTGTTTGGACTGGGCGAAGCCGAAGCGGAGGCTGTTGCTGGTGGTCCATCGATCGTCGCGTCAAATCCAGCCGCCTCGAAGCGTGCGCGGAGTTCTTCTGCCTCGACGAGCGGACGCTTGGAACCAATTGCAAATCTCCAGGTTTTTGCCTCCGTGTCGTAAGCGACATGCGCATCTTCATTCGCGAGTTTCTGAATCTCTTTCTCGGACTCTTCGATCTCGTCACGTGTCGGCGCGCTACCGACCATCACCGTGTAAAGCGCGTCGTCGTTCGTCGTCGCAAGAGGTGACAAGAGCCTCGGCTCGACGCGCACACGTGAGTTCTCCAGCGCCAGCAACGTCTTGCCGGTCCCACTGGCATTCAATAGATGTCCAGTTGATGAAATCACTGCCGATCGCGCATCGGTCGTCAGCGCGACACGAATCATCGGTTCCGAACCGCTCAACGGTGTCAGAGCCGGAGGCGTGATCACTGGCGTCGACGCAGCGGGCGCAGGCCAGGCAGGCTGACTCCGTCTAGGCCGGGTATCCTGTTGTTGGGCAATGGCTACGGGGAGAAGGAGCGAGTGCACCAGAAGTAAAGCGATAACTCTGCGCATCGAGCGGATATTACTACAAAAACCGCCGCAGATTACGCAGATTTACGCAGAAACAGCCCAATCCGCGGATGCCCTCAGGATAAGAACTATTCCCACGAGTCCCAACTCTGTGGTATAGACGAGCAACCCCCGGTAACCAGGATTAAGCGGCAGCGGCTTTTTGGTCTGTCCAGACGAATGAGGAGACCCTGATGTCCTCATGAGTAAGACGACTTCCCAAAGCGTTCCGTTCCTTACCATCGCCGCCCTTGCCTTGGGGCTCGTGGCCGCTAGTTGTCTGCCCAAACCACCTGGTGAAAGCGGCGACATCACCATCACCCTTTACGGGTTCTCGATATTGAAGGAGTCGCTAGAGAAGGCAATCTTCCCAGCCTTCACTGCGAAATGGAAACAGGAACACGGCCAAGTCGTGCAGTTTCAGTCGTCATTTGCAGGATCAGAAACAGTTACCAATCAAATTTTGCAGGGCGCGCCGTCGGAGATAGCAATTCTTTCGATTGAACGTGACGTGCAGCGATTGAAGAATGGTGGATTTGTTACTACTGATTGGCACTCGCGTCCGTCAGGCGGAATCGTCAACAAAACGCCTTTCGTCATTATCGTGCGAAAGGGAAATCCGAAGGGGATCGGCGACTTCCCGGATTTAGCCAAACCCGGAATACGACTGATCCATCCGGATCCGGTGAGTTCGGGCGGCGCACAATGGTCAATACTTGCGATCTATGGATCGGAGTTGAAGAAGTCGGAACAGGAATCAAAGGAAAAGGACAAACCACGTGCACTCCAAACACTGCGCGCAATCTGGGGACACGTGATCTCAACACCTGGTTCGGCGCGCGAAGCTCGCACGACTTTTGAACTAGGTAACGGCGACGCGCTGATTACGTACGAGCTCGAAGGATTGCTGATGAAGGAAGCGAATGCCCCAATCGAAGTTGTTGTTCCAAAGGCGACGATTTTCAGCGAGCATCCGGCTGTAGTGATTGACAAGAATGTATCGTCTGCAAAACGCCCGATTATCGAAGCGTTTATGCAATATCTCTGGAGCGACGAAGCGCAACAAGCGTTTGTCAAGTTTCACTTTTATTCCACCACGAACGACACTTTTAACCAGGCAAACAAGGATTTCGGTCACATCGAACTTCCGTTCACGATTCAGTACTTCGATGGTTGGGATAAAGCATATCCGGATGTGATCGAGAAGATTTTTAAGGACCAGGTGCAGAAGAAATAGAGCTTTGTACTTAGTGCTTTGTTCTTGGCATCCGAACAAAGCACAAAGTACAAAGTACAAAGTACAAGGTATGAGCACAATAGCTCCAGCAATGCGACACGTGCGCGGGTTCGACATCGCTCGACCGCTGAGCATCGGCATGCTTGTGTTCATGATGATGCCGCTGGTGTTTCTACCACTCGCTTCGATCTTCATCTTTGGCACAAGGACCGGACTCGACAAGTTCTGGGCGGCGTTGATGGCGCCCGAAGCTATCTTCGCGCTGAAGCTCTCGATGGCCACGAGCTTTTGGGCCACGGTGTTCAACGTCGTCTTTGGTTTGTTCGCTGCATACGTGCTGTCGCGTTACAACTTCTGGGGACGCAACGCGCTCATCGTCACCATCTCTCTTCCGACAGCAATTCCAACAGCGGTCGCCGGTTTTGCGCTGCTGCTGCTTTGGGGACCATACGGCACGCTCGGTCGTTTGCTGACACCGCATGGTTTTCAAATCATGTTCACCGCGGGAGCGATTATTCTCGCGAATATCTTCGTCACCTTCCCGCTGGCGTTCGGAGTGATCAAGCCCGTGTTCGATACGATGAGTCGTTCGCTTGAAGAAGCATCGGCGACGATCGGCGCCACGCGCTGGCAAACGTTCTGGCATGTAACGCTACCATCGTTGCGAGGCGCGATAGTCTCCGGCGCGCTCCTGACGTTCGCACGCGCCGTCGGAGAATTTGGCTCGACGATTCTTGTATCGGGAAACCTTGCCGGACGAACACAGACTGCGCCACTCTACATCTTCGCAAAGTTCAACGAAGGTCAGATCGAGGCCGCGAATGCGATCGCGATCGTGCTGGCGTTGTTTTCGTTCCTGATCTTCAGCGTGCTGTTTTTCGCTCGTGATTGGCTTGATGTTGATTGAGGCATTGTTGTGAAGGCCAAAGAAACACTGATTCCCAGACGTGAAGAGCCTGTGAACCACGCGGCGCCCCCGCCGGCTGCTGCGAGTGTGGTCGGAATCAGCAAACGCTTTGGCAAAACCAGCGTGCTCGAAAACATCAGCTTCGACGTGGCTGAGGGTGAAGTTCTCGTTTTACTCGGTGCATCGGGCAGCGGCAAGACGACGATCCTGCGCATCATCGCCGGACTCGAAATGCCTTACACCGGAAAGGTAATACTTCACGGCAAAGACGTCACTGAACTTCCAGCGCGGGAAAGAGGTGTCGGAGTTATCTTCCAGTCGTACGCGTTGTTTCCGAAGATGACTGTCGAGAAAAACATTGGCTACGGCCTTCGTATCCGCAAGCGCAAACGCAAAGAGATCAAGAAAACGGTTGATGAGTTGTTATCGCTGGTCCAGCTCAACGAACACCGCAAGAAGTATCCATCACAACTTTCGGGCGGACAGCAACAGCGCGTCGCGATTGCCAGAACATTGGCTTACAAACCCGAAGTGCTGCTCTTCGACGAACCGTTCGGCGCGCTCGACACTCAGACGCGTGTGCACCTGCGTCGCGAGATCCGCGCGCTGCTCAAGAAGGTGAACGTGCCTGCAATCTTCATCACACACGATCAGGAGGAAGCGCTCGAACTCGGCGATCGCGTCGCGGTGCTCAACGTGGGTCATATCGAACAGATCGGCACTCCTTTCCAGATCTACAATCATCCTGCCACGGAGTATGTGGCGACATTTCTTGGAGCAGCCAACGTTCTAGATGCAGTTGTCAGGCAAGACTTCATCGAGGTTGGTTCGGCGCAGATTCCAAAGACGTTCGACAAGGATGAGTTCAAACCGGGTGACTGCGTCAAGATAGTCTTCAGACCGGAAGACGTTTCCTTAAGCAGGAATGACTTTCTGCGACCCGGATACGCGAGACTCTCGACGGCCATCATTGATGAGGTTACTTTTATCGGCGCCTATGAACGTCTGCGTTTACGTTTGGAGCGCGCGGGCGCCGAGGAATGTAAGACTGTCGAGAGCCCATACTATCTCACGACCGAAACGCCTGATCGGGAGCCCACAAAGTGGATCATTGCAACCCGGCCCAAGCCCGAAGCGAGCAGCACACGTTTGCATGGCGGCGAGCGTGTTGTTGTGGCGCTGACCTCCTTCACCGTCCTGCGGCAACAAGGCACAAGAGGCACAAATTGAGAACACTCGCGTGTGCATGCCTTGTGCTCGTGTTTGTTAGTTTCACTTCAGCACAATCGCTCGATCGCACCGATAATCAATTCTGGAGCGACGTTCAACTGTCGGTTCCAGTCACCAAAACAGTTGACTTCAATCTTGCCGGCGGGCTGAGGATCGGGCGTGATATCAGTCATCCGGTAGACGAGCGTGTCGGCGTCGGGTTCACTTTTCGGTTCGGGAAGTATCTGAGCGTTTCGCCGAGTTATTTGGGCATCGGTATGCAGCCGTTTCCGCGCAGGCGCATTTGGGAGAATCGACTTTCGTTTCCGGTGACGGTGCGATTCAACGTGGAAAAATTCAGGCTTAGCGATCGGAATATGGTTGAGCGTCGCTTTCGAAACTCAGGCCTGCGCGCGACTCGATATCGAAATCGTTTCCAGGTCGAACATCCCGTCGGTCCTGACAACCTGAGCTTGTCGCTGTTTGTTGCAGACGAAGTTTTCTACGACTGGACCGTCGATCGCTGGGTCCGAAATCGCTTCACCATCGGTGCCAGCAAAGTTTTCAATAAACATTTCACTGAGGAGTTCTATTACCTGCGTCAGAACGACGGCGTGAGCATCCCCGGCGATCTGAACGTGATCGGCACAACGCTAAGGTTTAGGCTTTAGCCACAAAAAGGCACAAGAGGCACACAAATGGATTTATTCGTTTTGTGCCGCTTTTTGAGCCTTTTTGTGGAACTCCCTTCGAACCGCATTTATGTTGGCGAAGGGCAGCGCGTGGGCGTGGGTGCGGTTTGTCAGGAGGATGAAGATGCGCTGGTGTTCCGGATCGATCCAGAGGGATGTGCCGGTGAATCCGTTGTGGCCGAAACTATCCGGAGGCAGATCAACGCCGCCGGTTGAATCTTTTGTTGCTGCCAGTTGCCAGCCGATCGACCGCGCTTCTTCCAGACCCGGTGTCATGTTTTCACGAAACAGGCTGCACGTGTCAGGTGCGAGCAAACGGGTGGTATCGCGCAGAAATTGCTGCGCCAGTAAAAACGTCTCGCTCGCAGTTGAGATTTTTTTCTTATTGCTCGCACGGCCACCGAGAAAATAAGCGTTGCCATCGTGTACTTCACCCCA
>Ga0157372_10009832_pt1 | contig 10175 bp, 3 predicted proteins | sample C55metaG_FD_115307 | JGI IMG/M metagenome (GOLD analysis project Ga0157372, IMG submission 115307) | Corn rhizosphere microbial communities from Kellogg Biological Station, Michigan, USA - C5-5 metaG | ecosystem: Host-associated > Plants > Roots > Rhizosphere > Soil | place: USA: Michigan...
CCTGAACGGCTTTTTTAACAGGCTCGGCTTCGAGGGCAACGTCAGCACGCCCCACGCCTGGCAGGGGCAGGCCGCGGGCTACGCCACCGGCGGCTCGCTCTACATGCGCACGCAGGTAAAGCAGATCCAGCTGATCTCCCTGGCGCTGCCGGACCTCAACGCCGTCTGCGGCGGCATTGGCGCCTACCTCGGCTCCTTCTCGTTCATCAACGGGGAAAACTTCCAGCGTTACGTCAAGCAGATCATGGGCAATGCCGCGGGCTACTTCTTTGACCTAGCGCTGCAGACCACCGTACCGGAGCTCAAGCAGGCCAAGGACTTTCTGCAGAAGATGGCCGCCGACCTCAACAGCGCCAACATGTCCTCCTGTCAAGCGGCGCAGGGCATCGTGGGCGGCCTCTGGCCGCGCACGCAGGTCTCCCAGCAGAAGGTCTGTCAGGACATCGCGGGCGAGAAGAACATTTTCGCCGACTGGGCCGCGTCCCGGCAGGGCTGCACGGTGGGCGGGGAGTACGACAGCGTCACCGACCGGGCGGACGACAGCGAAAAGGACCAGGTGCTGAAGAACAAAAACCTCATCTGGGACTCGCTCGGCAAAAACCGCCTGTTTGACGGCAACCGCGAGCTTAAGGAGTTCGCCATGAGCCTGACCGGCACGATTATCTTCACGGACAACGGCAACGTGATGCCACTCGCCCCGCTCACCACCAACGAGGATGTGCTGCGCGCCATGATGAACGGCGGGCGGGCGAAAATTTACCACTGCGACTCCGCCGATAAGTGCCTGACCCCCGTGCTCACGGACGTGAGCATCAGCGAGGGCAGCTCGCTCAACGGGCAGGTGCGCGTCCTGCTGGGCAGCATCCAGAACAAGGCCGCCGCGGACGACCCGCTGAATGATAAAGAGAAGGGCTTTATCTCCTCCACCCGGGTGCCAGTGCTGAAGTATCTCTCCGACCCGCAGTCGCTGGGCGTGGCGAACTCCCTGCTCTGGCAGGTCGCCGACTACATCAGCTACGACATCCTGATGCAGTACGTGGGCGAGATGATGCAGCAGACGCGGGTGGCGATGGCGGGCAGCAACTACCCGCAGCCGGCGATGGAGGCGCTACAGGAGAGCCTGAGCCTGGCGGGGCAGAGTCTCGCGCGGCTGCAGTCGCAGGTGCAGGTGCAGCAGGACGCCCTGCAGGTCGTGGACCGGCAGATGAGCTACATGCGCCAGCAGGTTTCCAGCAACCTGCTGACCCGCTATCAGGAGAACTATCGGTTTACGCGCTGAGGTCGTCCCGCCGCGGTGACGCTGCGGGAGGCAGAGGCACACCATGTCATATCAGGTCCGGCAGGGTGCCATGAGCAAGGGGGAGTGAAACGTGGACACAATATACACCATCACGGGCGGCGGCTGGTTCCGCGACTCGCTGAACGCGGTTGCCACCTTTTTTCAGATGAACGACTGGCGATCCGTTGCCAGCATGGCGACCACGCTCTCGGTGGTCGCAGCGGCCATGGTTTGGGTGCGCGGCAAGGATATCCTGACCTTCGTGCGCTGGGCCGCGGCCATGGTGCTGGTCACCGGCGTGCTGGTCGGGGTGAAGCGCCCGGCGCAGATCATCGACCTCTCCGACCCCCTGCACGTCTATCAGGTGGATAACGTGCCGGTGGGCCTGTCGCTGCCCTTCAGCCTGATTACCTCCGTGGGCCACGCGCTGGTGCAAGGCTACGAGACGGTGTTTCACCAGCCGGACGCCCTGACCTACAGCCGCACGGGCATGCTGTTCGGGGCGGAGCTGATGGGGCGCAGCGCCGACTTTTTCTCGGTTAATCCGGCCATGAGCGGCCTGTTCTCCGACTACGTGCAGAACTGCGTTATCGGCGACATCATGCTGAACCACAAGTACACGATGTACGACCTCATGAACACTAGCGACCCCTACGCGCTGATTTTCTCGAAGCCCAGCCCGCTGCGCGGGGTGTTCGACCGCACCGGCACCTTCCGCACCTGCCAGTGGGCGGCGCAGGAGCTGCAGACCGTAATGACCACCGATACCAGCGCAGGCGGCCAGACCTGGACGCACTACGTGCGGGAGCTGTTTGGCACCCGGCCCGATGCCGCGGTGCTTTTCGGTGAAATGATGGGCGACAGCTACCAGTACTTCTACGGCGCGGGCCAGAGCGCGAGCGATATCATGAAGCGCAACGTCACGATAAGCGCCCTGCGTAAGGGCATTCCCGCTTACGCGGCACGCAACGGCGACACCGCAAGCCTGCTGAACCTGGCGTCGGAGACCTCCTACTCCCGGCTGCGCATGAGCCAGGCCACGGCCGCGGACATCGCCACCAAAACGCTGCCGGTGATGCAGTCGGTGCTGATGGGCGTGCTGCTGGGCATGTTTCCGCTGGTGATGATAATGGCGCTCATCAGCGTGCTTACGCTGGAGGTCATTAAGGGCTACGTGTTCTCCATCGTCTACCTGCAGTGCTGGCCGCTGCTGTTTGCCATCCTGAACAACGCCATGAACTTCTACCTGAGCGTAAAGACCGGGAACACTACGGTCACGATCGCTAACATGTCGGTGGTGCAGCAGCAGTACTCGGACATCGCCACCACCGCAGGGTGGCTGGCGCTCTCCATTCCCTTTATGGCAGGCGGCATCGTGTTCGGGCTGCACCGGGTGATGTCACAGGCCGGCAGCTACCTCGGCTCAGCGCTGCAGAGCTCCGCGGCGCAGTCGGGGGCGCAGGCGGTGGACGGGACCTGGGCGTTCAACAACCTGCAGACCGACAACGTGCAGGGGTTTAAGTGGGATACAAACAGCAGCTATGCCTCGGGTCAGATGACGACCCAGACCGGCAGCGGGGCGCTGCGCACGGTGACCGGCGATGGCGGGTCTGTCATCAACGCGCAGCCGGCGATATCGAAGCTTGCCACGGACATCAGCTTCAGCCGGGCGCAGAGCAGTACGGCGCAGCGGCTGGCGCGGGAGAGCGACGTGCAGGCGCAGAGCGCCCTGCAGGGCTACAACCAGAGCGTGAACACCGGCTACAGCCTGCTGAAGCAGTTTGCGTCGCAGGCCGGGCACACGGCCGGAGTGACGGAGAGCGGCGGTCGGTCTGAGAGCACCACGGCGAGCCAAGCGGCCGGGCAGGTGCTCTCCGCGGTGCAGAGCTACGCGCGGCGCAACAATGTCAGCGAGAGCGAGGCGGTCAGCCAGCTGCATTCGCTGAGCGAGAACACTAGGCATGTATATGGTGCTGGCGGACAATTATCTTTTGATGGGTCCAAAACTTTGTGGGGTAAAGCTGGTAAGGCATTGCTTGGAGTCAGTGGTAAAGCAGATCTCCATGGATCAATAGATAAAATTTCAGATAAAGGATCCTCTGAGAGTGTGAATGCCAGCAATACGGCCGGGCAGGACATCTCAGCCGACCGGAACGCCCAGGACGCCCGGGACTTCCGGCAGGGGCTGGATAGGCTTACCTCTTATCGTACCGACCAGTCGGCCCAGCGTTCCGACACCGCCGGCAGCTCACTGCTTGACCAGATCGGCGCCACGTTCGGCCGGGCAGACAGCCAGTATCAGCAGTATACCGCGAGCCGCACGCGCAGCCACGAGTACAGCGAGATGGCCTCGGCCTCGGAGAGCACCACCGCGGGCATGCAGGGCAACTACACACAGGAGTTCGTGGCGTGGGTGCAGCAGCACGCGCCGGACCGCGCGGACAGGGTTCTGACCAGCACGGCGGACGCCGGGGCGCGGGAGGAGCGCGAGGCGCTGGCCGGACAGTTCATGGAGGAGCGGCTGCGGGCGCGCGTGGAGGGCGACTTCGCAAGCCATCGCGAAAGCCTGGGGCAGGGCATGCCGGATGTGCAGGGCGAGGCGGCCCCGCACGAAAGCCTGTATGAGAAAGGCGTAGCCGACGTCGCGGCGCGCGGGGAGCCCGCCGGCGTCCGGGCAGACACGGCTGCACGCGCTGATGTCCATATGGTAGAGAGCCGGAAAATGAACGAGCACTCGGACCCGTTAATTGAGCAGCGGCGGATGGCCATGAAACAGAATCGCTCCGGTCTGGAGGCCGCTTTTGACATGGCTGACGGAAACTTCCGGCAGAAAAAAGGAGAGACCGGTGAAAAAGTTAAATAGTGTCCCTAGTTCAGAACATTTAATCCAGGAGAACTTATGCTCACAAAAAAAATGATCGATGATGATATGGATAAAATCATGGGGATGCTCCGGGAACAGGGTTTTGTTATTCCCGGGTTATGGGCGGTTGCTTGGCCGGTAGTATTATTTTTTATGTTTATAGTTTTCGTGCAAGTATATATCTGCTCTCAATATGTTTTTGATGATGATTTCCATAGTGACAGATATTTTGATGTGCTGTTTACCGGCATGATGGCGCTCATTGCTTCTCTTGCAGCAATGAATGCACGTGCCCGTTATCTCTGTATTCCAAAGGAAGTCAGAAAAAGTTCCGTTATCATCCGGTTAATGGTTAAGAAAACCATCCTGTACATATTGATATGGGTTGGCATATATCTTTGCGCAGGTGCATATGTGCTGAATTCATCCGGGGCTTCTTTAAGTACAGCATCCCTTAGCTTCTTCATTAGCGGTTTAATGTTAATGTTTATATTTAATATTGACATGGCCCGCTTCGAGCTCTCCGCTCTAAACAAGCTATATGACCTCTGGAAGAAAAATAAACTTTAACCGGATTTAACGCCGCGCGTGCTGCGTGCGGCCTTTTTACAGCCCGAGGAAAAAGACATGAGTTTAAAAGCCCGTGACGTCACGCAGGGCGGTCAGGTCACGTTTATGCGCTGGCGCATGTTCCTGCAGATCAACAGCATTCTGACCTATTACCTGCTTATTCTGCTCGCCCTTATTACCGGCGGCGCGCTCTGGCTGCGCGTGGGCCTGCAGAACATTCAGAACGGTCTGCTCTACTGGTGGGTGTATTCGTTTCACCCGCTCTCAAAGCACATGGTCAGACAGACTGTTTACAGCGTGCGCTACTACGGCGAGACGCTGCGCTTTCCGGCCGCGCAGGTGCTGTCTGACCCCTATACCACCTACTGCGGGCGGCTGCTCGCGCAGGAGCTTGTGGTGTGCTTCGTCATCGCACTCGTGTGCGTGTTTCTGCTGGCCGGCGCCTTTTACTGGTATCTCGGCAGGCAGGGGCGGCTGCAGAGCCAGGACGAAATCACCGGCGGGCGCGTACTCTGCGAAAACCCCAAAGAGGTGGCCCGGCTGATGCGCCGGCGCGGGACCGCGTCCGTCATCACTGTGGGCGACCTGCCCATCGTGAAGAACAGTGAAATCCAGAACTTCGCCATGCACGGCTCGGTGGGCACCGGTAAGTCCCAGCTTATCCGCCGCTTTCTGGAGCAGTGCCGCGATCGCGGGGACCTCGTGATTATCTACGACAAGGGCTGCACCTTTATCCGCGAGTTTTACGACCCCGCCATTGACCACGTGCTGAACCCCTACGACGCGCGCTGTGCCAACTGGGACCTGTGGGCAGAGTGTCCGCGCCTGTCGGACCTGGAGACGGTGGCGAGCACGCTCATCCCCATGGGGGCCTCCGAGGATCCGTTCTGGCAGGGCTCGGCCCGCACCATCTTCGCCGAGGGCACGGAAAAGCTGCGCGAAGCGCCCGACCGGAGCTACAACCGCCTGCTGCGCACCCTGCTCTCGATTAACCTGGACCAGCTGCGTAAGGTGCTCGCCGGCACGCCTGCTTCGGTGCTGGTGGAGGGAAAGATCGAAAAAACTGCCATCTCGATTCGCAGCGTGCTGACCAACTACGTCAAGGCCATCCGCTATCTGCAGGGCATTGAACAGAATGGCCGCCCGCCGTTTACCATCCGCGAATGGATGAGGGGCGTGAAGGACGGGGAGAAAAACGGCTGGCTTTTTATTACCTCCGATCAGCGGCACCATGAATCGCTCAAGCCGGTTATCTCAATGTGGCTAGCCATCGCTGCCAATAGCCTGCTTGCCATGGGCGAGAACCGCGAGCGCCGGGTGTGGTTCTGGTACGACGAACTCAAGTCTCTGCACAAGCTGCCTGGCCTGCCGGAGATCATGGCGGAAGCCCGAAAGTTCGGCGGCTGCTTTGGGCTGGGCTTTCAAAGCTATCCGCAGCTTGAGGAAATTTACGGACCTAAGGCGGCCGAGGGCATGTTTGACCTGCTTAACACGAAATTCTTCTTCCGTTCGCCCAGCGCGGCGGTGGCTAAGTTCGTGGAAGAGGAGCTCGGTGAGACGGTGAAAAAAGCGTTCAGCGAGCAGACCAGCTTTGGTAACGATGAGGTGCGCGACGGCGTGAGCTTCGGCAAGGATGAACGCCGCGTGAGCGTGGTGAGCTACACCGAGGTGCAGAAGCTGCCTGACCTGAGCTGTTTTGTGACGCTTCCCGGCGATTATCCGGTGGTGCGCATGTCGCTGCCGCACGTCTCCCGCCCGGCGGTCGCCGCAGAATTCATACCGCGTGAGGTGCGCGAGAGTCTGGACGAGGTCATCGAGAGGGAGCTGCTGCGTCGTGAGCGTGAGGCTTCTTCATGGGCTGGCTTGTTCACTACAGAGACAAACGCGCAGCAAACAGGAGGAGAGCCGCTGTTGTTATCAGGCATAGCTGATTGCAGTGAATGCCAGCAAGAAGCTGCAAAACCGATACCGGGCGTAGGCGCTGACGGTGAAATCACAGACATGCAGGCTTTTGAGCAGCACTGTCAGATACAGGAGACGCGCACTGCCGTACGGCGGGAAGAGGTGAATATCAATCATGCACGCAGTGAGCGCGACGACATGGGAGAGTATTCACTGTGATGAGCTTCAGCCTGGTGAAATCCGCGACTACCGGTGCAGATTATTACAGTGGCAAAGATAATTATTACGTGCTGGGCACTCTTGAAACGCGCTGGGAAGGAAAAGGTGCACAGGCACTCTGCCTCTCAGGACCGGTGGAGAATGCGCAACTCACGCGTATTCTGCATGGTCAGCTTCCGGATGGCAGTTCACTCTCGCGTGTCTCAGGAGGGCGTGAAACGCACCGGCCCGGCTACGACCTGACATTCTCTGCACCTAAAAGTGTGTCAGTGATGGCCCTGGTAGCGGGCGATCGCCGGCTTCTTACTGCTCACGATACGGCTGTGTCAGCAGCCTTGCGCGAAGCGGAAACGCTGGCCTGCGCGCGCGTTACACATAATGGCATGACCAGCATCAAACGTACCGGCAACTTTATGGCAGCCGTGTTCACCCACGATACCTCCCGCGATCTTGATCCACAGCTGCACTCACATGCGGTGATAGCCAATGCCACTCGTACAGAGCAGGGATGGCGCGCGCTTGCCTCTGACAGGCACACCCGCAGCGGTTTCTCTGAGGCCGTGCTGGCAAATCAGCTTGCGCTAGGCAATATCTATCTCAGAACGCTCAGGCAGGAGGTCGAAGCGCTGGGCTATACCACGCGTTATGCCGGCCGCAATGGGCTTTGGGAAATGACGGATGTGCCCGTGAACCCTTTTGCACAGCGCCGGCAGGCTATTGAGAAAGCCGTGGGGCCGGAAGCATCGCCCAAGTCGCGCGCGGTCGCAGCCCTGGACACCCGACGTGCGAAAGCGGCTGTGGATCCGCTTACGTTGCTGGCTGACTGGACTCTGCGGCTCAAAGAGGCAGGCTTTAGCGCGCACGCGTATCGTCAGGCAGCCGACATGCGCGCGCAGGAAGAGAAAGACAAACCCGCTATCCCAGACCCTGCATTTTGCGCAGCAGCACGTGAAGCAGTGAACAGGGCTATCTCTGTTCTGAGCGATAACGCGGTTCGTTTTACTTACTCCGATCTGCTTGCCAAATCAGCAACTCAGCTTGAGGCTGCACCAGGCATGTTTGATGCAGTGCGAACAGGCATTGAGGAGGCAATCAAACAGGATCGGCTGATACCGCTGGATAAGGAAAAAGGCGTGTTCATCTCAGGTATCCATTTGCTCAATGAACTCAGCGCAAGAAGTCTTGTGCAGGACATAGTGCAGGAAGGCCCTGCCGCCGTCAGAGAGAAAGAGGCAATACGCCACACCCAGCCATGGAGTGATGCGGTTACTGTTATGCGTCAGGATCGGCCGCGACTTGCCATTATCGAATGTAGAGGAGGGGCTGATGTGATGTTGTCACTATTGAGAGAGGTCGCAGCCATGGCACAGGATATGGGACGACCCGTCACAGTTCTGGCTGCCGACCGGCGAAGCGAGAAATGGCTCAGTGAAAAGGGAATGGGTGAGGTTGCCGCATTGTCCGGTCGAGACTTGCTGACTCGGCAGATCGCGATGCCGGAGCAATCCACGGTGATTGTTGAGCAGGCAGAAAGTTTGTCTTTAAGCCAGACCCTGACGCTTCTCGATACTGCACAACGTCAGTCCATGCAGGTGATTTTTATGAACACCGGCCGGCGTCAGGGTACGGGCTGCGCGCTGGACATACTCAAAGACGCAGGTGTGTCACGTTACCAGATGAAAGATGGCTCGCAGGCGCAGATAAGCCTTATCTGTGAACCCGATAAACGAGCACGCTTCGCTCGCCTGGCAGAGGAATATGTCAGACGTGCTGAGGCGGGCGAAGAGGTCACCGCGCAGATCAGTGGTCCTCGCGAGCAAAAGGCGCTGACCGCAGCCATTCGCGGCGCGATGACCGATCGTGGCCTGCTTGGCGAAGCACATACGCTTGAGGCGCTCACGCCAGTATGGCTTACCGCTAAAACGCGTTGCCTGCGCGATAACTACTGTGAGGGCATGGTTATGGAGCAGTGGGACGCAGAGGCAAAGCGCATGACGCGATGGGTTGTTAAGCGCGTAGGTGAACAGACCCATACCCTGACACTCGACCATGCAGAGGGTGCACGACAAACCCTGAAAATCAGAGAGATTGACGCCAGCTGGAGCCTTTACAGAAAAGAATCCCTGTCGGTTGCACCAGGAGAAAAGCTTAAGGTGACAGCCCGGGAGGCGCGTGGACAGCTTACCGGAGGCGATCAGGTGCAGGTAGTGGCTGTGAGTAAAGAGACGCTGACGGTACGCGCGGGTGAGAAGACACTCACGCTTGATGCCACGCAGCCGCTGAAACTCAGTCACGATTATGTGCATGCGCCGGGCAGCAGCGTAAGCGCGACAGCGCATGTACTGGCGATGGCTTCGCGTGCCAGTCTCTCTCGTGAAGGCATGAACCAGCTGGCGCGCAGCGGTAAATCGGTTTCACTCTACACCGCGCTTGAAGAGGCGCGGGCGCGAAGCCTGCTGCGGGAGTCTCTTAAGCCCTGCACACCGCTGGCTGAGGTCGGTCAGCACGTTGGCGTTGCCGATCCTCAGCTCGCCATCAAAGCCAGGCAAAAGACACTGAACACACCTGTACAGTCAGCAGTCAGACAGGGGGCTGCAGTGGCGGAAAGCGCACACCGGTCCGGCATCACGTTTTCATCGGTTCAGCTGCTGGAAGCCGCCTGGAGCGCTGCTGACGGTGTTTCACCTGATGCTTTACGGCAGGAAATACAGCGGCAGGTAAGGACAGGTGAACTTCTATACCTCGACGTGGCACCTGATGCCGGTATCAGCATGATGGTCCGGCGAAGCAGTTATGAGATGGAGCGCAGTATCGTTCGTCATATTGCTGAGGGAAAAGGAGCGGTAAGGCCACTGATGGACAGGGTACCCGAAAAGGTAATGGCGGGGCTAACCCCGGGACAGCGGGCAGCGTCGGCGCTTATTCTGCAAAGCCCGGACCGCTTTATCGCTATACAGGGCTATGCTGGCGTGGGCAAAACCACGCAGATGCGGGCTGTGCTCAACGCGCTGAATACGCTGCCTGAGGCAACCCGGCCAGAGGTCATTGGACTTGGTCCCACTCACCGTGCCGTGCATGAAATGCAGGCCGCAGGTGTGAAGGCGCAAACGCTGGCTTCCTTTCTGGCAGATGAACGTCAGCGGGGTCAGGGCGGGGACGCGAACCGGCACGCAGGCCGCCTTTTTCTGGTGGATGAAAGCTCCATGACAGGTAATCGGGATATGGCGGAGCTCTATCGCATTATTGCTGCCGGCGGCGGTCGGGCGGTGATGAGCGGCGACAGTGCTCAGCTCAAATCGCCCGAGCCCGGCATTCCTTTTACGATGCAGCAGCGTCGCAGCG
>Ga0157372_10009833_pt1 | contig 10175 bp, 8 predicted proteins | sample C55metaG_FD_115307 | JGI IMG/M metagenome (GOLD analysis project Ga0157372, IMG submission 115307) | Corn rhizosphere microbial communities from Kellogg Biological Station, Michigan, USA - C5-5 metaG | ecosystem: Host-associated > Plants > Roots > Rhizosphere > Soil | place: USA: Michigan...
CACGATGAAGAGACCATTCGCCGCGCTGATTATGTCGTTGATCTTGGTCCTGGCGCCGGGCGACACGGCGGAGAGATCGTAGCGCGTGGCACACCCGCGGAAGTGATGCAGGTTCCCGAATCGCTGACTGGCGCATACATGTCGGGAGACAAGCGGATTGAGACACGTCTTGAGCGGCGGAAAGTGAACGGCAGTGCGATTACCGTGCTCGGAGCCCGCGAAAATAACCTGAAAAGTGTGGACGCAACTTTCCCCCTTGGACTTATCAACGTCGTCACCGGCGTTTCGGGGTCTGGGAAATCCACGCTGGTGAATGACATTCTTTACCGCGCGCTGGCGAAGGCGCTCTACCGCTCGCGAGAACAGCCCGGCGAGCACAAGTCAATATCGGGTACTGAGAACATCGACAAGGTCATTCGCATCGACCAGTCGCCGATTGGGCGAACTCCGCGATCGAATCCCGCGACGTACACGCAAGTGTTCACGCATATTCGCGATCTATATGCCATGCTGCCGGAATCACGCGAGCGTGGTTACAAGCCGGGACGATTCTCGTTCAACGTGACTGGGGGAAGATGCGAGGCCTGCCAGGGCGAAGGACAGCGGCGCATCGAGATGAATTTTCTTCCTGATGTGTACGTGGTGTGCGAAGTCTGCGGGGGCCGGCGTTATAACCAGGAAACGCTGGCGGTGAAGTACAAAGGCTATTCAATAGCCGACCTGCTGGAAACCCCGGTCTCTGAAGCGTTGCCGATTCTGGAAAATATCCCGCAGGTGCGGCAGAGGTTGCAGACGCTAGTTGATGTGGGCCTCGGATATCTGCATCTCGGACAATCTGCGGTGACACTCTCAGGCGGCGAGGCCCAACGGATTAAGCTGGCGCGCGAGTTGAGCAAACGCCAGACCGGACGCACTCTTTACCTGCTCGACGAACCGACGACTGGCCTGCACTTCGACGACGTGCGCAAGTTGCTCGACGTTCTTCACCGCCTTACCGATCTCGGAAATACCATCATCATCATCGAGCACAATCTCGATGTGATCAGAAATGCTGATTGGATCATCGATCTCGGGCCTGAGGGCGGCGAAGAAGGCGGACGCGTCATCGCGCAGGGCACACCCGAGCAAGTGGCGCGGAACAAGAAGTCCTACACCGGGCAAGCCTTGGCACAGTATGAGAATGCCGCACTCAGCCAACCGCAAACTGCAGTGAGCTAGTTACATTCGGCGGACGAGGCGTCCGCCCCACACGGGCTTCGTGTAAATTCAAGTTATGTCGTCGAATTCAGGATGGAGCGCGTCCAGCACTGAGAATGCTCCTGATCCTCTCACTCCCGGCACTCCTGCGAATTTGAGCGCTCCGCCTGCGGAGGATCCGCCCTTCGGTGGCCTCGAAGTATTGCAGATCGGACTGCTGATGTTCGTGGCCCCGATCATCGCGGCGCCCTTTGTTGTTGTGCTCGTACAGAAATTCCGCTATCCACATTTGTCATTTATGCAAGTGGGGACCAAGCCCTGGGTCCTTCTCGCTCCGCAATTTATTTGGTTCGCGGTGGTGGCATTGTTTTTGCTCGACTACACGAAATGGAAATTTCACCAGACCTTGTGGCAAACGATTCGCTGGAACTGGCCGGCACACCGCTGGCCGGTGCTAGTGGGAATCGGATTCCTGACTTTGATCGCCCTGCAGGGACTGGAGCGACTGCTGCCGCTCCCAAAGAATAGCCCCTTCGATCAATTCTTCGACCGGCCACTCGATGCTTATGCGTTTGCCTTTCTCGCGATTGCATTTGCACCCTTCATGGAAGAATTGTTCTTCAGAGGCTTTCTCTATCCGGTGCTGGCGCGCCGATTAGGAGTTACGGCGGGAGTGGTACTGACCGCGCTCCCGTTTGCGTTGATTCATGAGCCGGAATACAAAGCCTGGGGTCCGGTGCTCATAATTTTTCTGGTCGGCTTGGTCTTGACCCTGGTTCGCGCGAAGATGAAATCAGTTGGTGCGAGCTTCATTGTGCACGCGATTTATAACGGCGTGCCAGTTATTGCCGCAATCATTGCCAGCCATGGCTTTCAGCACCTGGAGAAGCTGGCCCAATAACTCTGATATCTTAGAAATTCATGATTTCTCCACGTCAGGAACTATTGCGTTTACTGGCCACCAAGTCATTTCGCCTGGGCGATTTTAAACTTTCATCGGGAGGGCGCAGCGACTACTACATCGACTGCCGGACAACTACGCTTGACGCCCGTGGCGCGCAACTCACCGGGCAAGTTTTTCTGGAAGAGATCAGGCATCGCGGTTGGAACCCTGAGGCGATTGGCGGGCTGACCATGGGAGCTGATCCAATTGTAGTTGCGGTCGGGGTGACCAGCGGAAAATTGAATGGTTTTCTGATTCGCAAGGCTGAGAAGCAGCACGGGACCGGTCAGCGGGTCGAAGGCTTTAGAGGTAAGGGAGCGCGAGTGGTGATTGTGGATGATGTTTGCACGACCGGAGCATCGACCATTCAAGCGATCGAGGCCGCGCGCGAATTCGGGTTCGATGTCGCAGGCGTCATGTGCCTGGTCGAACGTGAAGAAGCTCATGGCCGGGCTGATGTGGAGAAGGCTGCCGCGCCTGCGCCATTTGTTGCGCTCTTCACAGCGAACGATGTGAGGAAGGAGCATTTAGCTCTCAGCCGTCAGCCATCAGCCGTCAGCTAGGTCAAAATCCCACCCTGTCGCAAAGAGCGCGACAAGGATGGGGCACCCGATTTTAAAAATGATTCAATGTTCCGATGATTTAATGACTCAATCCTTATGATCCAAACTCTTGAATGGACCGATCAAGGCGTGCGCTTTATCGATCAGACGAAGCTGCCGACCGAAGAAGTTTACGTAAATTGCACGAGCTATCAGGAAGTCGCGGACGTGATCCGCAATATGGTGGTTCGCGGCGCTCCGGCTATTGGGATCGCGGCCGCCATGGGGATCGCCCTAGGCGTCAACAATTCCAGGGCTGAGACTGCGGGGGAACTGAAGCGCGAGTTTGACGAGATTTGTGATGTGATTGGTAAAACTCGCCCTACTGCTGTCAATCTCTTCTGGGCGATCCGGCGAATGCAGCAGAAATTCGAGACTCTGCGAGTGCGCCCGCCGCAACAAATCAAACAAGCCTTGGTCGAAGAAGCTCAACGCATGCACGCTGAAGACATTGCCATCAACCGCGCCATGGGCCAGCATGGTTCCGCTCTGATGCCTGCGAGTGGCGGAGTGTTAACACATTGCAATGCGGGCGCCCTCGCAACTGCCGGCTATGGAACCGCGCTGGGCGTGATCCGCGCGGCAATTGAGAACGGAAAAAAAATTCATGTCTATGCCGACGAGACCCGGCCGTTTCTCCAGGGCTCCAGGCTCACAGCCTGGGAACTCATGAAAGACGGGATCGCCACCACCGTCATCTCTGACAACATGTCCGGGGCAATGATGCGACAGGGGAAAATCGGTGCCGTAATTGTCGGAGCGGACCGCATCGCCGCCAACGGAGATGTCGCCAACAAAATTGGTACGTATACTGTGGCCGTCCTAGCGAGAGAGCACGGTATTCCCTTTTATGTCGCGGCCCCACTTTCCACGATTGATCTTGCGACCCCCGACGGCAGCAAGATTCCCATCGAGCAGAGAAATCGCGCTGAAGTCACGCACATTGCCGGCAAATTAATTACGCCGGAAGGTGTCGGCATAGAAAACCCCGCATTTGATGTCACCCCAGCCAAGTACGTCACTGCCATCGTGACTGAGCGAGGTGTTGCTAGGGCTCCATACGATGAGTCTTTAGCCGCCCTCGCGCACGACCAGGCCGATCTAACTACCAGCGGAAGCTCAAGAAAATAGCGGCTTTATCGGGCCCAAAGTTCATCTCCCTTACGAAGGTAATTGCCGTAACCGGCTTTTACACGACTTTGCCGCCCAAATCCGGTAAAACGGACGAAGCTGCTGGAAGTGTCTTTCGCGAGGGTAGAGATGTCGCAAGTAAGGCAAGAACAGCCGTCGATGCTGGCTCGGGCAGAAGCCATTCAAAGGCAGATCCACGAACTTACCAGCCGAGACACGCAATTGTGGTCGATCGTGACGCTGGTTGTTCTGGTTCTGACTGCGGGATTTCTGACCCTGGTGGTGCCGAACCTGGCGGTCAAACAGCGCCTGATCCGTATTGAAGAAGGCTATTTACCGCAACTTTTCTTCGGCTTGATCTGCCTGGTGGTGCTGTTCAACATCTATTTGCTCTCGCAACGAGTAAACCTGAACTCCACGCGGAAGGCTCTGATCAGCGAGCTGGTACTGAACGAGCGCTTGGAAAGCCTTTCACTCATCGATCCCCTTACCCAACTGTTCAACCGGAGAGCGCTCAACGAGCTCATTTCACACCAGGTAGCCCGTGCCAACCGTACCGGCGGGGCACTGACTTTCCTGATTATGGACATCAACGGTTTCCGCGAGTTGAATACCAAGCTGGGCAGCATGGAAGGCAACCGTGTGCTTACTGATTTTGCGCGCATATTGAAAAAAGTGTTCCGCGGCGGCGACTTGGTCTTCAGGCAGGGCGGAGATGAATTCTTAGTGGTAATGCCGGACACGACCGAACAGCAGGCCGAGCCGCCACTGAAGCGCCTGCTGGGCTTGGTCGAGCAGTGGAATCTTGAAAACGGAAACCAGTTTCAGTTGTCCTTTACGTGGGGGCTCGCGGAATATGTGACTGGAACAAGTTTCGAGGACGTGCTTCGTACCGTCGACCGCAAGCTTTACCAGAAGATGCATAATCTCGCGCCGGTGTTTTGAAGCACTCAGCACTCAGCAGTTAGCAATCAGCATCCAGCTCAAACCATTGCAATCTGCAGTTCCTGACCGAGAAGCTTGCGGAATGACTGGAGCGGCGTGAACTGGTCTGAATGCTGCTGAATACGCCGCGCTTAGTGCTAATTACAGCTTCAGCGCCGCGCCCTTATCCAAATACCACAGCAGTTCGCCATCATCGGGGCGAACTTTTTGGCAAGGCAAATTCGCGGTTGGATCCTTGAGCGCTCGCCTCACCATCTCCGCTTTTTCGTCTCCGCTGACCAAAAACATGACACAGGCCGTGTTGTTTAGCACCGGGTAAGTAAGTGTGATGCGAAATGTGTTCAGCTTTTCAACCCAGTTACCAACCACGAGCTGATCTTTTTCCTGCAAGGCCGCGGTTCCAGGGAAAAGCGATGCGGTGTGTCCGTCAGGACCCATGCCAAGCAGAATGAAATCAAATCTGGGGAATGAATCGGGTTCAGGACGAAAAAATTGTTGCAGCGTCTGCTGGTACTTTGCAGCTGCTTGCCGAGCGTCGGACAACTCTGACGGAACGCGAAAAATATTTTCTGGAGGAATCTGCAGCTTCGAGAGCAAGGTCTCATTTGCCATGCGGTAATTGCTCTCCGGACTGTCAGGCGGGACATGGCGCTCGTCGCCCCAAAAGAAAAAGACTTTGCTCCAGTCCAACCGCGGCGCAAAGTGAGTGGCCAGTTCCTGATGCAGGCCTCGGGGCGTCGATCCGCCAGACAGAGCTACGGTGAACTTTCCGTGATCTTTGATAGCCCTCGACCCGAGGCTGCAGAATTTCTCCGCGGCCGCGTGAAACAACTCCTGCGGCGAACCGAAAATTTCTACTTTGGGCTCTGCAGACATGCTCAAGCCGCCAATTCAACCAGCGCGCAGCGGGCGGCCCCGAGCAGTGCCAGTTTGTCGTCGGTGATCACTTTTAGAGGCATTATTTCCAGGAGCCGCCGCAATCGGCCTTTATTTAAGAACGGTTGCAGGAAGTTCGAAGTGGCCAGCTTGGGCAGAATTTTGGGCGCAATCCCACCCGCCAGAAATACTCCTCCAACCGCCTTCATTTTCAGCGCGAGATTTCCCGCTTCCGCTCCAAATACTGCAACAAAGATATCCAGGGCATGTTCGCACATGGCACACTTTCCGGTCAGTCCAGCCTCAGAAATCGCTGCCGCTGCGTCGGCTTCGACCATCTCATTGACCAGCCAATCCGGAGGCTTGCCTTTTCCGGTGTCACGCAGGAAATCGAAAACGTTAACTAGTCCTGGCCCGGAGAGAACGCGCTCGTAGCTGACGTGATCGAAACGCCCGCGCAGGTACTGAAACAGCTCGACCTGAATGTCATCCAGCGGAGCAAAATCGCAATGCCCGCCTTCGGATGCGAATACGTGGTGCCGTTTGCCGTCCCAATAAAGGCCTGCCTCACCAAGTCCGGTACCTGCGGCAATCACCGCCTGATTGCCCGGCGTAATACTGACTTGATTTAGCGATACGAGGTGATCCGGTGACAGAGCGCCTACGCCCCAACCGGTGGCTTCGAGATCATTGATCAAGAGTGCTCGGTCGATTTGGAGTTCGTCGGCCAGCCGCCGCGATTCAATAACCCACGGCAAATTGGACGCTTCCACGCGCCCATTAGTGACCGGACCGGCGATGCCGAAGCAGGCCTGCGCCGGATGCGCGCCCGAGCTATCCACGAACTCCTTTACGATTTCGTCAAGTCCGGAATAATGTCGACTGGGAAAAACGGTGGATGAAATCAGGTTGAACTTTCCGTTCTTCACATCAAAGAGGGCCAGCCTTGCGTTGGTGCCTCCGATGTCGCCCGCAAGAATCATCGATCGAAATTCCTCCAGTGGCGGCCGTCACGCTCCATCAACTCATCGGCCTCTTTCGGTCCCCAGCTTCCGCCCGGGTAATTCGGGAAGTTGCGCGGCGGCAGTGCCTTCCATACATCTAGCACCGGACTTACCACGCACCATCCAGCTTCCACCATGTCGGCACGCTGGAACAATGTAGCATCGCCGATCATACAGTCGTGCAGCAACCGTTCATAGCCGGTGCTAGGCTGAGTCCCGAAATAATCAGCGTAATTGAAATTCATGTCCACTGCACCCAGCCGCATGATGGGGCCGGGGACTTTCGCGGCGAATTGCAGGGAAATGCCTTCCTGCGGTTGAATGTGCAGAACCAGTTGATTCGGCATCAGGTTTTCCACCGGCGTGTCACGGAACAAAACGAAGGGTGCGCGCCGGAATTGAATGACGATCTCCGTAGTCTGTGCCGCCAGGCGTTTGCCGGTACGTAAATAAAACGGAACGTCAGCCCATCGCCAGTTGTCGATCGCCAGCTTCATGGCGACGAAAGTTTCGGTGCGCGAATCGGGGGGAACGTCTTCCTCCTGTCGGTATCCGGGAACACGCTGGCCGCCTTCGACGCCGGATCCGTACTGCCCGCGCACAGTCCGGGTCAGCACTTCTTCAGAGCTGAGTGGCTGGACCGCATGCAGAATCTTGGCTTGCTCGTCGCGAACTGCATCCGGGCGAAAAGAAATTGGCGGCTCCATTGAGGTCAGGCTGATGAGCTGCATGATGTGGTTAGGCACCATGTCGCGCAGAGCCCCCGCAGTGTCGTAATAACTGCCGCGGGATTCGACGCCGACTGTTTCAGCAACTGTAATTTGTACGTGGTCGATATAGCGGCGGTTCCAGATAGGCTCGAAAATTCCATTGGCAAAGCGAAAAGCCAGAATGTTTTGGACCGTTTCTTTTCCCAGATAGTGATCAATGCGGTAAATCTGGTGCTCGCTGATGCAGCTCAGCAGCTGCTGGTTCAGCGCCTTGGCAGATTCGAGATCATGGCCGAACGGTTTCTCTATGATCACCCGTCGCCAGTGCTGGCCACCGGCTTCATCCATTAATCCGGCGGCTGAAAGTTCTTCGACGATCTGCCCGAAAAATCGCGGCGCGGTGGCGAGATAGAAGAAATAATTCTGGTGGGTGGAGTGGTCTTTATCCAGCTTCTCGAGCTTGGTTTTCAATTGCGAATAAAGGTTCTTGTCGTCGAACTCCGCGGTGACGTAATACAGTCGCCGAGTGAACCACTCCCATATGTCGGGATCGACGTCATTGCCCGCGTAGTGATGAATATCGTCGCCAAGCTTTTTACGAAATTCGTCGTCGGACATCTTGTTGTGCGACACCCCGACGATGGCGAATTCGCGTGAAAGCAACTGCGCTTTGGCCAGATTGTAGAGGGCGGGAATCAGTTTACGGCGGGTGAGATCGCCGGCTGCGCCAAAAATGACCATGATGCAGGGGTCGGCCGGGCGGCCCGGCGTACGCTGCTGAGTTTGCGGAGGCGTTTCCACTTGTGCCATTGGCAATTTTCCCTTGAATCGCCATCCAGGCGCGAGTTTCACCGGACGGAGTGGTTTGAGCTCAGGCGGACTTTTTCTTGATCACAGGTTCGATGTGTCCGCCAAATTTTTGCCGCATGGCGGAAAGCATTTTTTCCGCAAACGTGTGCTCCTGGCGTGAACGGAAGCGCACGAACAACGCCGCCGACAAAACGTCCACTGGAACAGCTTCGTCGATTGCCGCCTCAATTGTCCAGCGGCCCTCGCCGGAATCCTGCACGAAGCCGCTGTATTCGGCAAGGGTCGGATTTTCGGTCAATGCCATCGCGGTCAGGTCAAGCAGCCACGAACTGACGACGCTTCCGCGCCGCCAGACTTCGGCTATGTCGGGAAGGTTGAGGTCATACTGCTGGTCTTTCGGCAGCTCGGGCTTGTTCGCGTTGCGAAAAATGTCGAAGCCTTCGGCGTACGCCTGCATGATCCCGTATTCGATTCCATTGTGCACCATCTTCACAAAATGGCCGGCGCCGGATGGGCCGCAGTAAATATAGCCATCTTCTGCCGTGCCGCCTAACTTTTCGCGGCCGGGAGTGCGCGAGATTTCTCCGCGCCCGGGAGCCAGCGTCTTGAAGATAGGGTCAAGCTTCGTGACCACTTCCTTCGGACCGCCGATCATCATGCAATAACCGCGCTCCAGCCCCCAGACGCCGCCGCTGGTGCCGACGTCCACGTAATGAATACCTTTGTCGCTGAGCATTTTGGAGCGGCGAATATCGTCTTTGAAATAGGAGTTGCCGCCGTCGATCAGGACGTCGCCGGCTTTCATGTTTTGCGCCAGCGCCTGGACGGTAGATTCGGTTGGGCCACCAGCAGGGACCATGAGCCAGGCAACTCGAGGAGAACCAAGCTTCGAGCAAAAGTCTTCGAGCGACGACGAGGCAGTCGCGCCCTCTGAAGCCATGCCTTTTACTGCATCTGCACTCAGGTCCGTAACCACGACTTCGTGGCCGCCTCGCATGAGACGCCGCGCCATGTTGGCGCCCATTTTGCCCAACCCTAGCATTCCCAGACGCATGCTTCCTCCGTGCTGTTTCTCTATCGACGGGCGAGGGCGCCCGCCACTCCAAATGAATCAGTTGAGCGCTTCACGAATCGCTTTCGCCAAATTCGCAAGTCCGGCATCGACATCTTTACCCAGGTGTACTCGCAGCGCGCGCCGTCCACGATCGGCCAGGACCTGGAAATCCCCACGCGCTTGAGCGGCTTTCACGATACCGAAGGTGTATTTCGCTCCCGGCACCGGAACATCGGCGGCGTCATCGCAGGTGATTTGCAAGAATACGCCAGAATTAGGACCTCCCTTGTAGGCTTGCCCCGTCGAGTGCAAAAAACGTGGCCCGAAACCAAGACATGTTGCAACATGTTTCGAATCGCGAACTGCATGACGAATCTGCTGCAGCGTGGCTTCGTGGTCATCGTTCATTTCCACATAACCGAGTACGGCGAAATAGTCGCCGGTTTTGATGCGGCCGAGATGTGCGCGCAAGTAATCGGTGAGCGAACCCTTGCTGCCGAGAGCGCCGGCGTTTTTGGGGTCGGTGAAAAGCTTTACGCCGTTCTGCTCGAAAATCGGCTTCTCGGACGGCAGGGAACCGGTCTTCTCGTATTCGCTGGTGAGCTTGCGAGTTTCGACTTTACTGGCCTCAACATCCGGCTGATTGAAAGCATTTATGCCGATGATCGAGCCGGCAACGGCGGTGGCGATCTCCCAGCGGAAAAATTCCTGGCCCAGATCGTAGGTATCGCCAATCGAAATGCGAATCACGGGATGGCCAGCTTTTTCAATGGCGGCAATCTTGGCGTCCTGATCGGCGTCGGGCGATTTCTGGGAGCGGACGTAAGCAAAGATGCGGTCGTTGCCATAGGTTTCGGGAGTGGCAAGCTTTTCACGGTCGACCGGGATAATACCTTTGCCCAG
>Ga0157372_10009834_pt1 | contig 10175 bp, 7 predicted proteins | sample C55metaG_FD_115307 | JGI IMG/M metagenome (GOLD analysis project Ga0157372, IMG submission 115307) | Corn rhizosphere microbial communities from Kellogg Biological Station, Michigan, USA - C5-5 metaG | ecosystem: Host-associated > Plants > Roots > Rhizosphere > Soil | place: USA: Michigan...
GGATCACCGCCATGCAGGTGTCGCCGGACGGAACGCGTCTCGCGGCAATCGTCGTCAGCGGCGATCAACCGCTCTTGGCCGTCGCGGGCGTCGTGCATGACACCACGTCGGGTGTCCCGGTCCAGGTCAGCGACCCTGTGATCGTCGGAAGCCTGCCCGGCGATGGCCTGGACCTGGCGTGGCTGGACGACTCCACGGTCGGTGCGCTGGCGCATGACGGCGACGGCATCAGCCTCGTCGAGCAGCAGGTGGGCGGCACGGGCGTGCAGCTGGATGCGCCGCCGAACGCCGTCTCGCTCAGCGGTGCGTCGACGATCGCCGCGCTGCGCCTGCTCGGCGACGACGGTTCGATCTACGTCCGCCGCGGATCGAACTGGCAGCAGGTCGGCACCGGCGTGCAGGTGCTCGCCCACGTCCAGTAGTCCTCCCCAGCCGCAGATGCGCCTGCGCTGTTCCACGGCTCAGGCGCGCGGAACCGTAGAGGGTGCGGCTCACCGCACGCTGGATGGATGGACGCCGTCAGATCCGCGCTCGCCGAGGCGCTCTCGCTCTTCTTCCCCGTCGAGTGCGCGGGATGCGGTGAGCTCGACGTCACACTCTGCGGCGCCTGCCGCACCGCGCTCCATCCGCGTCCGCGCGCACGGACCCTGGCCTGCGGGCTCGAGGTGTACGCCGGGCTCGCCTTCGAGGGAGTCGCGGCTCGTGTCGTGCGAGCGCTCAAGGAGGACGGCCGCACCGGCCTCAGCCGCTCGCTGGCACCGGCGCTGAGGGCCGCCGCGGCGGCCGCACACGGCGGATCCGTGATCGCGGTGCCCGTCCCGACCTCCCGTGCCGCCATGCGCCGACGCGGGTATCGGGTCGTGGATCTCATCGCACAGCGGGCGGGACTGCGGATCGAGCGCCTCCTGGTTCCCTCGCGGGCCTCCGCCGATCAGCGCGAGCTCGGACGGGATGCGCGACGCCGGAACGTGGTGGCAACCATGCGGGCGCGGGACGCCGCCGGGCGTCGCATCCTGGTCGTCGACGATGTCGTCACGACCGGTGCCACGCTCGACGAGGCGATCCGCGTTCTCCGGGCGGCAGGAGCAGAAGTCGTCGGTGCGGCTGCCGTCGCCGCCGTTCCGCTCCACTATCGGTCGCGGGTGAACGCATTCTGAACTCATGGGTGACAGCCCGGGCATCCGTGTCTATGGTGGTGGGCACAAGGCGACGAAGGTCCGCCCTTGGCCGGGGGGACCGGAACAAGGAGGTCACGGATGGATACCAGCATCGTCGGTGTGGGAGTGAGCGTTTCGGATCGCTTCCGCGGAGTCGTCGAGGAGAAGGTGGCCAGGATCGAGCACCTCGCGCCGCGCGCGCAGGGTCTCGAGGTGAAAGTCACTCACCGCGCGTATCACAACGGTCGCATGGAGGATTCGACCGTGGAACTGACCTTGACCGGCAAGGGTCCGGTCGTCCGGGCCGAGGCTGTCGACAACGACAAGTTCACTGCCCTCGACATCGCGGTCGACAAACTCGCGGAACAGCTGAGGCGTGCCAAGGAGAAGCGCGTCGACGGTCGCAAGCATCCTCGCGGCGCCAAGCTCGACAAGGAGAGCGGCGCCATCCATGGAGTCGACGTGCAGCCGGTATCAGCCGACGTTCTCCGCGCCGTAGCGACGGGAGAGATCCCGATCATCACCGGCAACGAGGAGGAGGAGGACTATTCACCGGTCGTCATCCGGACGAAGCGGTTCGACGCGGAGTGGATGACCGTCGAGGATGCCGTCGACCGCATGGAGCTCGTCGGGCACGACTTCTTCCTCTTCATCGACGCCCGCACCGACCACCCCAGCGTCGTCTACCGGCGCAAGGGCTGGGACTACGGCGTCATCTCGCTGACGACGCTGGCCCCTCCGGAGGAGGCGCTGGTCTCCTGATCTGATCAGACAACGGATGCCCCGGGCCGCAGGCCCGGGGCATCCGTCGTCTTCGAGGAGATCAGTTGAAGATGTCGTCGATGAGGCCGCCGATGACGAGACCGCCGAGCACTCCGCCCATCACGTCACCCATGCCACTGCGCGGGCGGCCGCCCCAGCCCTGCTGCGGGTACGCGCCCTGCTGGCCCCAGCCGCCGTACGGCCGGGCCTCGTCGATATCGCGCTGCGCGTACTGCAGGGCCTCGCTCGCGAGGTAGGCGACACGGCGGGCTGCGTCGACGGCGGCAGGGCGGTCGTCCTCGGCGAGCGATCGGGCGCCCGGCAGCTCCGCACGCAGCCGCTCGGCCTCGGCCAGACGGGTGCGGGCGTCGGCGCCGATCCAGCCTCGCTGGCCGGCGATGACATCGCGGGCGACGGACAGCTGGCGGTCGGCGTCGTCGAGGGCGTGCTCGACCTGTGCGACCGTCGGCAGCGGATTGGCGGCGCGCTCGACGGCGGCCGCGACGGCGGCATCCAATGCGGTGTTCGCTTCGCGCAGCTGCGTGAGCTCGGAGAGAGGATCGCTCTTCTCCCCGGATGCCGGCAGGGCCGCGAGTGCGACGTTCAGGGCGCGTGCGGCCTCGACGACCGCCGGTGACTGCGGCGCCGTGCGCGCGCGGATGAGATCGCTGCGCGAGTCGTCGATGACCGCGGCGAGGGTCGACTCGGCGCGCAGCGCCTCGACTTCATAGGTCTCGAGCGCGTCGAGCATCGCGGTGGCGCGGCGCATGGACTCGATCGTTGCCTCGAGCGCCATGTTGCCCTGCTCGCGCTGACCGGCCGCGCGGCGACGCTCGGCGATGTCGGCACCGTGGACCGCGAAGTCGAGGAGGCGCGTGGCCTCGTCGGGTGTCTGCGCGACCTGACGAAGGGCGTCGGGGGAGTACCGCTCGGAGAGACGTGCGAGGGTCTCGCGCGCCGGCTCGATCCGCTCGCGAAGGGCGACGGCATCCGTCCGCACGTTCGCGAGGATCTGCGGAGCGTTGCGGGCGAGCGCGATCGGCTGCGCGAGCGCGGCCGTCTTCTCGTCGAGGAGTGCCTCGGCCCACTCGCACAGCTGGACGATGCGCGCGTTGCGGGTGCGCAGCTCCTCGGGTGTGTCGGGGATCTCGTCGTGGTTCAGCTGGTGGAGCTGGAACGCCTCGCCCATGTGCACGCGCACCGAGTCGAGTGCCGCGCGGAGGTCCGCCGTCGCGTTGTCACCGAGTTCGGCGATCGCGAAGTCGAGCTCGTCCGACGTGAGCCGCATCCGCTCGTCGGCCTCGACGAGGGCCTTCTGCGCGCGGGCCGCCAGATCGGCGTCCGCCGCATCCTGTTCACGATTGCGCTTGCCCCAGAATCCGGCCATTCTCCGATCCTACGGGCGCTGTCCGAGCGCGCGCTCAGTGCTCGCTGAGGGCGTACCGCGGATCAGTCCTCGCGGCGCGACGAGTGACGCGGCTTGCGATCGTCGCGGTCGTAGCCGCGTGAACCGCGGTCGTCGCCTCCGCTGCGGTAGGGGCGTCGCTCGCCGTCCGTCCGCCGGGACGGGCGTCCGGTGTCGAGGCGCAGATCGATCGGGCGCCCCGAGATCTGGGTGTCCGACAGCCGGTCGAGCGTGTCCCGCGACAGCGTCGACGGCAGCTCGACGAGGGAGAAGTCGGGCATGATCTTGATCGCGCCGAAGTCGTCGCGCCGCAGCCCGCCCTCGTTGGCGAGCGCGCCGACGATCTGCCGCGGCTCGACGCGCTGGCGCTTGCCGAGCGCGATCCGGTAGGTCGCGAAGCCCTCGCGCGGCGTGCGGCGCTCGGGGCGATCGGCACGCTCGAATCGGTCGCCGCGCTCGGCCCCGTCGTTCCGGTCGCGCGCACGCATCGGCTTCGGCTCCGGGTCGGGCTCGAGCAGGAGAGGCGTGTCGCCCTGGGCGACGATCGCGAGCGCGGCCGCGACGTCGGCCTCGGGCACGTCGTTGTTGCGCACGTAGTGCGCGATGATGTCGCGGAAGCGCTCGAGACGGCCGGTGTCGCCGAGGGCCTCCGTGATGCGGTCGTCGAAGCGCGACAGCCGCGTCTCATTCACCATGTCGACGCTCGGCAGCGGGATCTCGGTGAGCTCCTGCCGGGTCGCGCGCTCGATCATCTTGACGAGCCCGCGCTCGCGCGGCGTCACGAAGCTGATCGCATCGCCGGTGCGTCCCGCGCGGCCGGTGCGGCCGATGCGGTGCACGTAGGACTCGGCATCCGTCGGGATGTCGTAGTTGACGACGTGCGAGATCCGCTCGACGTCGAGCCCGCGCGCGGCCACGTCGGTCGCCACGAGGATGTCGAGCTTGCCGGACTTCAGCTGATTGACGGTGCGCTCGCGCTGCGCCTGGGCGACGTCGCCGTTGATCGCTGCCGCGGAGTACCCGCGCGCCCGGAGCTTCTCGGCGATCTCTTCGGTCACGCTCTTGGTGCGGCCGAACACGATCATCCCGTCGAAGTTCTCGACCTCGAGGAAGCGGGTGAGGGCATCCATCTTCTGCTGCCATTGCACGACCAGATAGCGCTGCGCGATGTTGGCGGAGGTCGCGGTCTTCGCCTTGACCGTGATCTCCTCGGGGTCGTTGAGGTACTGCTTCGACATGCGGCGGATCGTCGCGGGCATCGTCGCGGAGAAGAGCGCCACCTGCTTGGTGTCGGGCGTCTCCGCGAGGATCGTCTCGACGTCCTCCGCGAAGCCCATCTTGAGCATCTCGTCGGCCTCGTCGAGCACGAGGTACTTGAGCTCCGAGAGGTCGAGAGTCCCCTTCTCGAGATGGTCGATGATGCGACCGGGCGTGCCGACGACGATGTGCACGCCGCGTCGCAGCGCCGACAGCTGCACGCCGTAGCCCTGGCCTCCGTACACGGGAAGGACGTGCACGCCCTTCACATGCGTGGCGTACGTCGCGAACGCTTCGCACACCTGCAGGGCGAGTTCACGCGTGGGGGCGAGCACCAGGGCCTGCGGGTTCTTCTGCGACACGTCGAGGCGGTCGATGATCGGCAGGGCGAACGCCGCCGTCTTGCCGGTTCCGGTCTGAGCCATGCCGACGACGTCGCGTCCCGCGAGCAGCGGCGGGATCGTCGCCGCCTGGATCGCCGAGGGCGTCTCATACCCGATGTCGTGCAGCGCCTTGAGCACCGGTTCGCCGAGGGCGAGGTCGGAGAATGTCATCGCGGCGGGCTCGGCGGAAGCCTCGGTCTCGATCTGTTCGGTGTCAGCGTGCACAGTTCAGCGTAGCGAGGGTGGGCTGGGAAGCGACAGGATGCACCCGCTCACGCGGTTCAGGCGGATGCGGCGGTCGCCGGTCGCCCTCGCCGGGGACGCTCGGTGGACAGCTCGAGGGCCATGGCATGGCGGGGATGCTGCGCCAGCCGCTGCTGGGTGTGGTCGAGCCAGCGGACCTCCGCCTCCGCGGCGAAGATCATGTGGTCGACGACGAGCGAGCGGGCGAGCTCCTGGGGCTCGTCGGCACTGTCCGCGGCCGTCCGCCGGAGCGCCTGCAGCTGGGCGAGCGAGGCGCGGCGCTGTGTACTGATCACCCCGGCGACGTCGACCCCAGGCAGGGTGGCGGCGACCGCCAGCTTGATCGCGAGCTCGTCGCGCGTGCCGGCGCTGCGCTCCACCGGGGACTCCAGCCAGCCTCGCACCTCCAGGCGGCCCGCATCCGTGATCTCGAAGTAGACGTGCCCCTGCTCGTCGGCCTCGCCCTTTGCGACGAGGCCGTCCCGCTCGAGCCGCTCGAGAGTGTTGTAGATCTGCCCGACGTTGAGGGGCCAGGTCGATCCCGTGCGGCGGTCGAACTCCGCGCGCAGCTGATAGCCGTAGCACGGCCCCTGGTCGAGGATCGCGAGCAGGCTCTTGCGCACCGACATCCGGGCTCCCGTCTGTGCATACTCAGTATCTGTTTGCCGAGTATATGGATACCGGGAAATCTCGCGATCTCTCCCAGGGGAGTACTTTGTGCGCCATGACGGATGCCGCTTCCCCCGCTCCCCACGCTGTGCGCGTCCATCGTCCGACCTGGCTGTGGGCGGGCGCGCTGCTTGCGGGCAGCGTGGTGCCGTCGCTGCTCGGCGGCGTGGCCGCAGGCCAGCTCTGGGCGGCCTTGGCGCGGGACATCCTCTTCTTCGCCGCCATGCTGCTGTTCGCTCTCGGGCGTGACAGCGTCACGGCGAGGCGCCCGCTCGGCACGATCGCCCTCATCGTCTTCGGGGCCTTCCAGCTCGCCTTCGACGTGCTGTGGCTGTTCGTGGCGCCCGACGGACCGGAGGGGTCGCTCGGTCGCGTCTTCTTCCCCGTTCTGGTGGCGTGGCCGTACGCCTATCTCGCCGCCGGAATCCTCGCCACCGTGCAGATCGCCCGGGCCGGTGTGCTGCTCGGGCGCTGGCGGTGGGTTCCGCTCGCGGCCCTCTGCGTCGCGGTGGGATGGCAGATCGTCCTCATGGCCGCGTTGTCGCTCGAGCCGGCATCCGTGCAGCTCGTCGTGGCCCTCACCGGTCTCGGCAACATCGTCGCCTGCGTCGGAGCCGGTGTGGCGGCGATCGTGCTCAGCACGGTTCCGCGCGAGCACGTCGAGGCGCCCGCGGTGCCCGTGTTCCCCGCGGAGGGCTGATCCCTCAGCTCGTGGTGACGCGGTAGTCGCCGTCCACGCAGCCGGTGAAGCGCCAGCCGCCCGGCTGCTGCCCGAGTCTCGCGCTGTCGACGCCCGTCGTGTGCACCGCAGGCCTCGTCGTGCCGGGGATCCAGACGTCGAGCCCGCAGCTGCGCACGCTCGATGAGCCCGTGAGGAGCAGGCTCGCGCCGTCGCCGTGCAGGGTGTCGATGCGCCCGGGCGCCGACTGCGGATAGGCGCGGCTGAGCACTCCGAGCAGGTGCTGGTTGCCCGGCGCGTCGGCGCCGGTCGCGCAGTCCTCGGGGACGAGGCCGAGGCCGACGTCGCCGATGCCGTTCTGCGGGTCGCCGCACGCCTGCTTCCACACCCAGTAGGCGCTGCCGAGGGCGTGCGCATCCTCCGCCGTCGCGTACCGGTCCATGCGCGAGGCGATCGACGCGTCATCACCCCAATAGCCGTACTCACCGGACCACAGCGGCACGCCGTACTCGGCGGCGACGCGCTCGGCGAGGTCGAACTGCCGCTCGATGCTCACGATCGCCGGCAGTCCGAGCGAGGTGTCCATCGTGATCGACTCCGCGTACAGATGGGGCGAGAAGACGATGTTCCGGTCGGAGGTGAAGCCGGGACGCGGACCGCTGTCGAACCCGAGTCCCGACCACAGGATGCTCGGCTCCACGAAGACGATCTGCGGAGCCCCGGCCGTCCTGATCTGGCGGATCGCCGCGTCGTAGTACTTGCCGAGCTGCTGCGACGTCGTGACTGGCGCTGTCTCGCCGAAGCCCGGCTCGTTCATGAGGTCGTAGCCCGCGACGGCCGGCTCGTCCTTGAACTGCGCGGCGAGCTTGCCCCACGTGCGGGCCAGCGCGGTCTGCACGCCGTCGGTGTCGAACCAGAAGTTCTCGAACGCGCGGTCGCCGGCGGGGGAGATGTCGCGACCCGTGAAGGCGCAGCGCGGAGCGCCGTCGTCGATCGTGGCCCAGGCCGGTGCGCCGTCGTAACCCCACATGGGGTCGGTGCCCGGCCGGCAGACCGTGCCGTCGGGCGTGGCGGCCTTCGACCAGCCGTCCTGGTGCATGTCGAGGACGACACGGATGCCGTTCTCCTTCGCCCACGCCACGGCATCCTTCACGTGCCCGAGGTACGCGGCATCGAATGCTCCGCGCGTGGGCTCGAGGGCAGACCACGACAGGTTCAGGCGGACGACGTCGAAGCCGTACGCCGCCATGCCGGCGAAGTCCTTCTCGCTGAGCGGGCGCGTCGCGGGCACGTCGGCGCGCGGTCGGTAGAAGTCGACGAGCTGGTTCACGTTCGCGCCGCGCAGCAGCACGTCGTTGCCGTTGCCGTCGGTGATGTGCCCGTCCTCCGCCCGCAGGAAGCCCTGGGGGATGCTCGGCTGAGGATCGGCGGCCTGGGCGGGAGCGACCGCCGCGAGCGTGCCGGCGGCGAGGGCGGCCACCACGGCGAACGCGACGACGGATGCGGCGACGGATGCCGGGGTCTCGGAACGCTGCGCGCCGCCGACCATGACGTCCTGCGCCCTCGAGGCCCGGATGCGGTCGACGACGACGGCGGCGACCGCCGGGATCCACCCGATGGCGGCGCCGTACGACAGGCCGTCCGCGATGTGGATGTACGCGGCCATCAGGGGCCACATGTCGCCGCGGAACCCGTCGTCGACGAAGAGCCCGAAGAGCGCCTGGAGGATGCCGAGCATCCCCCCGGCCACGAGGGCGCCGAGCCAGATGCCGAGGAGACCGCCGACGCGGCGGCGCATCCAACGCATCGAGAGGACACCGGCCCCTGCCAGCAGGACCACGCCCGAGATCACGGCGAACGGCCCCTGGTCGATGCGGGGCGCCGGGATCCCCGGCGCGGAGGTCGCACCGGTCCACCAGGATCCGGCGACGAGGGGAGCGAGGGCCGCGAGAAGGATCGCGTAGGGCCAGACGGTGCCCGACGGGCGGAGTTCGACCGTGCCGCGGCGGCCGCCGGCGAGGCGCGTCGCTGCGGCGACGACGAGTGCGGCGGGGATCGCCTTGGCCGTCACATAGCCACCGGCCCAGCCCGAGAAGAGCACGTCCCCGGTCATCACGAGCGCGGTCGCCGACTGCGCGAGGAGGACGGCGAGGGTCGTGCCCGCCGCCATCGTCCAGAAGCGCGTGCCGGCACGTACGGCGCTCCACCACACGACGGCCGCGAGCACGGGGAGGAAGACGACGTATCGTGCGAGCGGCCAGCCGAGCTGCGCCTGTGGCGTGCCGCCGGGCCAGCCGACGAGGGCGAGCAGTCCCGTGGGGTCGGCGATCGCCTCGACGAGGACGAGGACGAGGGCGGTGCCTACGGCGACCAGGGGCCGGCGGACCTTCTTCATGGCACTCCCATGTGCGATCAGGCGGCACCTCTTCGTGCCGGTCGTGCTCGGAGGAAGGCCCGCCGCAATCGGGTATGCGGCGGGCCTTGATGCTGCGGCGTTCCGGGTGCACAGGGCGATCACCGCGGATTGCTACTGACAGCATGCGCAATAAGAGTCCCGCGACCAAATCCGAGGAGACCTCGGGTTCCATATGGAGCGACTGGATGCCATCTGCCGTGGCATCCGGTATCACCCACGTGCTGGCCGAGTGCTGTCCTTTGTCCCAGCCACTGTCAAGTCACAGCCGGGTAACATGACGGGGTGTGCCCGTGATGCCGGGCGCCGTAGGCGTGCCTTTCACGCCGAACACCCGACAGATGGAGACACTCCGTGGCGAACCCTCTCGAGAAACTGCTCCGTGCCGGTGAGGGGCGCATCCTCCGGCGGCTCGAGCAGGTGGTGAAGGCCGTCAACGCCCTCGAGGACGAGTACGGCAAGCTCACCGACGACGAGCTCCGCGGCGAGACCGAGGTGCTGCGCGCGCGCTACGAGAAGGGCGAGGATCTCGACCGCCTCATGCCGGAGGCGTTCGCCGCCGTCCGCGAGGCCGCGAAGCGCACGCTGGGTCAGCGTCCCTACGACGTGCAGATCATGGGTGGAGCCGCCCTGCACCTCGGCAACATCGCCGAGATGAAGACCGGTGAGGGCAAGACCCTGACCGCGACCTTCGCCGTGTATCTCAACGCGATCGCCGGCAAGGGCGTGCATGTCGTCACCGTCAACGACTACCTCGCCAGCTACCAGTCGGAGCTCATGGGCCGCGTCTACCGCGCGCTCGGCATGACCACCGGCACGATCATCGCCGGCCAGACGCCGGACATCCGCCGTGAGCAGTACAACGCCGACATCACGTACGGCACGAACAACGAGTTCGGCTTCGACTACCTGCGCGACAACATGGCGTGGACGAAGGACGACCTCGTCCAGCGGGGCCACTTCTTCGCGATCGTCGACGAGGTCGACTCGATCCTCATCGACGAGGCCCGCACTCCGCTGATCATCAGCGGCCCCGCCGAGTCGGCCGCCAAGTGGTACCAGGAGTTCGCGCGGATCGTGCCGCTGATGAAGAAGGACGTCCACTACGAGGTGGAGGAGGCCAAGCGCACGGTCGCCGTCACCGAGGAGGGCGTGGAGTTCGTCGAGGACCAGATCGGCGTCGAGAACCTCTACGAGGCGGCCAACA
>Ga0157372_10009836_pt1 | contig 10174 bp, 8 predicted proteins | sample C55metaG_FD_115307 | JGI IMG/M metagenome (GOLD analysis project Ga0157372, IMG submission 115307) | Corn rhizosphere microbial communities from Kellogg Biological Station, Michigan, USA - C5-5 metaG | ecosystem: Host-associated > Plants > Roots > Rhizosphere > Soil | place: USA: Michigan...
AACCAGCGTGGCGGCAGTAGCGCCCCCGCCTGTTGCAGCGCCGATCAAAGTAACTCGCAATCGCCCGCAGCTCACGCTTCCTGCACCTTCTGCTCCAAAGATTAATGCGCGACAACAAATGCCCGATCTCCCCGAGGCAAGCCCGGCCGTGCAGGCGCCTCCGCCTGCGCCCTCACCGATCAAGGTTGCCCGGCGCCGCAAAGCGTCTTCCAAATCCGACCGGATCGCTCCTCCAAAGATCGATTCCTCCTCTGCGCAAGCACGCAACAACCAGCTTGCCTCAATCGTAGCCTCAGCTTCGCCAGAGATGCCTTCCGCACTCCGGCAGCCGGTTGGGCCTGCTGATTCTCGCTCCCTTGGCGTGATCGTGACTCCGAATCCCGGTCCAAGACAGGCCGCTCCGAAAGACGAAGAGAAAAACACAGTGGCCATGGCACACGGGGGATCAACCAACCTCGGCTCTGGAGGAACCGGCGGCGGCGCGGGTATGCAGCCCGGCAAGGGACCGGGCAGTTCCGAATCCGGGTCATCATCTGGAGCGACCACAGTTGGAAACGACAAGGGCACCGATTTCTACGCCCGAAACGGTAATTCACCCAATCTCGGCCCTGGGGGAACAGGAAATCTGAGCAGCGGAACACCGCGAGCTCCCGGCGTCTCAGTCTCCGGCGGAAAAAATTCGATTACACTTCCCAGCTTTGGCGGCCCCGCCAGTCCGGCCCTGGCGGGACACTCAGATATCGCAAAGAACATGGGCAATGGAATTACGGTTATTGCCAGCCCGCGGGCAGGCGGAGCATTAAATCTTTACGGGGCACTTAAGGGCGATCGCGTTTACACCATTTACATCAACACGCGAATTGGCACGGCCGTCATGCAGTTCGCCGATCCCGCGTCAGTCGGCCACGCCTACACCACAGAACTGACTGCGCCGCGAGTGCTGCAAGCCGATGTTCCATCAGAGCTCCTGGGTGGCCAGCATCATGCAAAGGTACTAATCGGCTGCGAGCTGGACAGCGCTGGCAAAGTGAAGAACGCCCATGTTCTGCAATCAGACGGCAGCGAGTTCGCGCAGAAGATATTACTTGCCGTACCTGTGTGGAAGTTCACGCCGGCAACACGGGGAAGCCAGGCCGTCGCAGTAAATGCGATCTTAGGCTTCGGCGTGGATACGCAGTAGCCTGTCTCGCTTTCAGCGATACATCAAATACCCGATGCCCACGCGCATATGATGCATCCACCTATCGGGAAAGCGGGCTGCGATAGTTAATCCCAAGGCTGCATGAATAATTCCCAGCGGATACAGATTCCGCCATCTGCGAAAGAGCTCGCAAAATAGAATTCCGCCGGCAAAAGCCAAGAACGTCAGAATAGGGTTGGGAATGTGCACCAGCGCAAACAGTGCAGCGGCCCCAATCACCGCCCGGCGTGACCCGACGATTTCATCCAGTCTCACAAAGAAAATCGATTGCAGAATGAATTCCTGCTCCAGCGTCCATATGGCGTACTGCCATGATCTGCTCAGTGGGACGCTGTGACCTGGGCCTGCATGCTTGAACAAAATTCCCATTAACGCGATTGCGCCGCATGCCACGGCCCCGGAAAGTAAAATGCCGGCGGCTCCGTTCAGAGGCTGTGTCAATCCCAGTTCGGACGGGCTCCGCCTTCCGACCAGCGCGAATGCCACCACACACGCGGCTGCAATCAGGCTGACGAACAATTGTGCATGCCCGGGCGGCGTCCAGACTGCGATCACAATTAAGAAGAAAACAACTGTGATCTCCAGCAAGTTTCGCCGGATGTCCGAAAGTTTCTGACGCACCGTCATTTGTGAGAGTTCGAAGACGCGCGATTCTTTGGCGAAAAAAGTTCGGACTTCGACGCCATAAATGAATCTATATAACGTTCAGATGCTAAGGGTGGTCGGGCTGATTGCATCCTGGCGGAGGGAGCGTTATGACACAAAACGAAATTCGCGTTGTTGTCATAGGTGCGGGATTCGGTGGTCTGGAGGCTGCTCGCAAATTGGCTAAATTGCCGTTGCGGGTGACTGTTATCGATCGCAAGAACCACCATACCTTCCAGCCGCTGATGTATCAGGTTGCGACCGCAGGAATCTCTCCGGCTGAAATCGCTGCGCCTATTCGCTGGATTTTACGCGGTAGAAAGAATGTCGAAGTGCTGCTCGGCGAGGTCATCGGATTCGACCTTTCCCAAAAGCTGGTGAAGCTCGCTGACCTTGAAATTCCTTACGACTACCTGATAGTCGCTGCCGGCGCGCGCCACTCTTATTTCGGACACGACGAATGGGCGCCGCTTGCTCCCGGGCTCAAGACGATCGAGGACGCACTCGAAATTCGACGGCGCGTGCTGCTGGCGTTTGAACTTGCGGAGCGCGCAACCTTGGCCGGTGAACCTGAGCCGCCGCTGAATTTCGTAATTGTCGGCGGTGGTCCGACTGGCGTCGAACTCGCCGGCACCCTGGCTGAGATCGCGAAGAAAGTCTTGCAACATGAATTCGCCACCATCGATCCCAAGCGCACGCGCATCATTCTGCTTGAGGGCGGCCCGCGTGTACTTCCCGTGTACCCGCCTGATCTTTCCGCCAGCGCGGTCCGCCAATTGGAGAAACTAGGCGTCGAAGTACGTGCTCCGGCCATGGTCACCAATATTGAGCCGGGCGCAGTCTGGGTCGGACAAGAACGTATTCCGGCTGCAGTCGTTCTCTGGGCCGCGGGAGTCCAGGCGTCGAGCTTGGGAAAAAAATTGGGCGCTCAGGTGGACCGCGCCTGCCGTGTCCCGGTTGCGCCTGACTTATCGCTCCCCGGCTACCCAGAAGTATTTGTCATCGGAGATCTCGCAACCCTGAAGGACGAGCATGGAAACATGCTGCCCGGGGTCGCACCCGTTGCATTGCAGGAAGGACGCGCCGTCGCAAAAAATATTGAGCGCGATCTGCAACACCAACCCCGCCAGAACTTTCATTATTTCGACAAAGGGAACCTTGCTACCATCGGCCGCGCCGCCGCTGTTGCCCAGATTCGCAAGCTGCACATCTCGGGATATTTCGCCTGGCTTGCCTGGCTGTTCGTGCATATCTTTTTCCTGATCGGCTTTCGCAATCGCATTATCGTGCTCATTCAGTGGGCGTGGTCCTATCTCACTTACGAACGCGGCGCCCGGCTCATCACCGGTGACACGACTCTTCCCGGCTGGATAGAGACACCTCCGAAAGAACGGGAGAGCGAACCAGCGATACACGTGTAACACGCCGTGCATTGACTGCCCATCCAAGTGCAGCTATCCTTAAAGTTAGTTACCCAGTTGCAACTGAGTTGCAACTGGTTGCATCTAAAACTCTTCTAAAAGGACACCTTTGCTCGAAGCTTTCATCATCACTCTGCGCGAAGGCGTCGAAGCCGCCCTCATTATCGGCATCACGCTGGCGTATTTGAACAAAGTCCAGAGGCCGGACCTCCGCCGCTCCGTCTTCTTCGGGCTCGGCGCTGCGTTCATCGCCAGTATCGGGGTCGCTATCGTCCTGTCTCGCCTGCAACTGAACGAAGACATTTTCGAAGGCTGGGTCATGCTCGCCGCGGCATTCTTCGTCATCAGCATGATCATTTTCATGATGCGGACCGGCAAGAAGATGAAGGGGGAAATAGAAGGCAAGCTGGGATCTCTTGCCAGTCGCGGCTCTCAAATCGGCGTGTTCCTGTTTGTCTTTCTGATGATCCTGCGCGAAGGCGCGGAAACCGTTCTTTTCCTGACGGCCGTAACGCTGAACTCCAGCTCCCTGTTGACGTTTATCGGAACCCTCGCTGGCATCTTTGCCGCGGTGCTCTTCGGCGTGATGTTCGTCAAAGGCAGCGTCCGCATCAATTTGCAAAAGTTTTTCCGCGTCACCACAGTGATTTTGTTCCTCGTAGCCGGGCAGTTGATCATCTCCGGCTTGCATGAGCTTTCCGAAAACGGCGTGCTTCCCTCTTCCAAAGAAGAGATGGCCTTGATTGGGCCGATCGTGAGCAACGAATGGTTTTTTATCGTTCTTATCCTGGCGCTTGCCGCACTCATGTTGCTGTTCGACGCCAAGCGTCGCCAGCCTGCGCCCCCTGCTGATACCCCCGCCGAAAAACGTAAAGCCGCCTGGACCGCGCGACGTGAACGTCTATGGACTGGGTCGGTTTACGTGACTTCGTTCATATTCATCCTGCTGGTCACCGCAGAGTTCATCTACGCCAAGAGCACAAGCCAACTCTCTCCCGCGACCCCGGTGACCTTCACCAACGGGACGTTAAGCATTCCTCTTGCGCAAGTTTCCGACGGGGATCTCCATCGCTACTCAGTGCGCGAGAACAGAACCGAGATACGATTTCTGCTTTACCAGAAGCCGGACGGAAAGGTTGTTGCCGTATTTGACGCATGCCAGATCTGTGGCCCAGTCGGCTTCTTCAAAGGACCGAACGGTTTGGTCTGCAAGAACTGCGCTGCGCCGATCAATCCGCAATCCGTCGGTACACCGGGGGGATGCAATCCCCTGCCGCTGCAATCTGCGACTGACGGCGGTGACATTGTCATTCATGAATCTGATCTGGCAGCAGGCGCGCATGTTTTCCAGCGCTGATTTCTTCTATGTTCGTCCGACTCGTCTACGAATCTTTTCGCCGGCAGACCCGCCGCAAGCTGCTGGTGGCGATCGCTGTAACCCTCGGCGCTACGGTTTCGACCGCGATGATCGGAATTGCTACCGGCATCGGCGACAAGATCAGCCGCGAGCTTCGTACCTACGGCGCCAACCTCGTGGTTACCCCCGAAGAGGACACTCTGGATGTTCAGATAGGCAGCGTAAACCTTAAACCGTCCGGCACTGGAGCTTACCTCGACGAGGCCGCTCTCCCGAAGATCAAGGGGATCTTCTGGCGCAACAACATCACGGCATTTGCACCCGAACTTCCGGTTAACGTTCAGGTCGGCCGTGAGCAAATCACTCTTCTGGGAACATACTTCTCTAAGCCATTGCAATTCGGAAGAGACACCTTCACAACCGGCGCTGAAAAAGCATTCCCCTGGTGGAAGGTGCAGGGCGCGTGGCCCACCGACGATTCCGATGACGTGCTCGTCGGCGAAAAGCTTGCGGCCAATCTCCGCACCAGCCCAGGGTCAAACATCTCAATTGACGGGAGCCCACATCGCGTCTCCGGAATTCTTTCCACGGGCGGTACCGAAGACGAGCAGGTCGTTGCGCCGCTAAGCCTGGCTCAGTCATTGGCCGGAAAACCCGGTGCGGTCCGCAAAATATTCGTCAGCGCTGTCACCAAGCCTGAGGATGCGTTTGCCCGGCGTAATCCCGATTCGCTTAATCCCGCCGATCGCGATCGCTGGTACTGCTCGCCATACCCCCAGTCAATTGCATATCAGTTGCGGGAGGCGATTCCACATTCGCACGCTGAGCAGATTCGCCAGGTCGCGCAAAATGAAGGCAGCATTTTGTCACGCATCAAAGGGATCATTCTCCTGATTACGCTGGCTGCGCTGCTTACGTCAGGCCTGGCTGTTTCCGCGGCAATGGCGACGGCCATGTTCGAGCGACGCACGGAAGTGGGACTGATGAAAGCCCTCGGCGCCGGATACTTTCCCCTGTCAATGATCTATTTCACCGAAGCGCTGCTGTTAGCAGTCACGGGCGGTGTGTTCGGTTTCTTCCTCGGTACTCTGCTCGCCCGAGAATTGGGACGCGCGATTTTCGGATCGCAGATCGCAGTCGCGCCGGTGCTGCTGCCCGTAATCATCGGTCTTGCAGTTGCCGTGACTTTTGCGGGCAGCGCACTCGCGATTCGTCGCGCTGTGAAGTTTGATCCGGTGCTCGCATTGCGAGGTGAAGCTTGAGCCGGAGCTCCGGCAAATCTACTATGTACTTCCGCATGCTCTGGCGCGCCGCCGTGTTGCGCAAAGGACAAGCGGCAGCGGCACTCGCGGCGGTCATCGTCGCTGCGGCAGCAGCCACAGCCATGCTGAACCTTTACGTGGACGTTCAAACCAAGCTGCGGAAGGAATTTCGAAAATTTGGCGCGAACATTGTGGTGCAGGCAAGAACTGGAGAGACGCTGGCCCCGGATGCGGTTCAGAAGATTGCTTCGACAGTCGGCAGCCGCGGTCTCGCAGTTCCCTTTGCCTACGCTGTGGCTCGCACGGACAAAGATCAGCCGATTGTAGTGGCGGGAACTGACTTCGCTGCCGCGCGCCAGTTAAATCCGTGGTGGTCGGTCAGTGCGTGGCCAAAGTCCGGTGACGAAGCGCTAGTGGGCGTACGGGCCGCGACGTTGCTCAGGCAAGACAGCGGCGCTCCTTTTACCCTGACGTTTCAGGGACGCCGGCTCAATTTGTCTCAAGCGGGAACCGTTCACACCGGAGCCGGTGAAGACAGCCGAGTCTACGTCTCGCTTCAAACTTTTCGCGCCTGGACCGGCATTGATCCCTCTGTGATTGAGATTTCGGCCTCTGGTTCTTCGCAGGATATCGCTGCTACGATTCGGGATCTTCACGATGCCCTGCCCTCCGCCGACGTTCGCGCGGTGCGGCAGGTCACCGAGGGCGAAGCCAACATCCTTGGCAAAACTCGTTCCACTCTTCTGTGGTCTTCCGCGTTCATCGTGTCGATTGCTTCTTTGTGTGTGCTCGCAACCCTCATGGGCTGGGTCTTTGACCGTCGTCGTGATTTCGCCATCATGAAGGCGCTTGGCGCCTCTGACCGTCTGATCGCCGCATTCGTCTCCGGAGAAGCCGCAATTCTTGGCTTGACTGGCGGGGGCATCGGGTTCGCTGCCGGATTTGGTATCGCTGAATGGATCGGCCGCGTTAACTTCCATGCTCCCGTCGCCGTGCGGCTCAACGTGCTGCCTGCAATCCTGATCGGCTGCCTCGCCATAACTCTGGTAGCAACGCTGCTTCCTCTGCGATTGCTGCGCGCCATTCAGCCCGCTATGATTCTGAGGGGCGAATAATGATCCGACTGAAAAATGTCAGCAGAATTTATGCCGCGAAAAGCGCCGGCGGCGGCATTCGTGCCCTGGACGATTTCAGCTTGCAGGTTGATCCCGGCGAATGGATCGCCATAATGGGACCGTCCGGTTCAGGGAAATCTACCCTGGTGAACCTGATCGGCTGCCTCGACCGCCCGACTTCCGGTGAAATCTGGCTCGACAGCGAAAATGTCGCCGCCCTCAGCACCAACGATCTCAACCGGGTACGGGCGGAAAAAATCGGCTTCGTGTTCCAGCAATTTCATTTGATTCCGTATCTCTCAGCCATTGAAAACGTCATGCTCGCGCAATACTTCCACAGCATGACTGACGAGCAGGAAGCCCTGGCCGCGCTTGGCCGAGTGGGACTGGAAGACCGGGCTCATCACATTCCCGCACAACTCTCGGGCGGTGAACAGCAACGTGTCTGTATTGCGCGCGCTCTGATCAACGATCCCAAAATTATTCTTGCCGACGAGCCCACCGGCAATCTCGATGCCGCGAATGAAGAGATCGTTCTGCGGCTTTTGCGCGAACTGCACGCCCAGGGTCGCACCATTGTCATGGTGACCCACGATCCCGTGGTGGCGCGTTTGAGCGACCGTCGAATCGAACTCCACCATGGCAAGATCGCGGCGCAAGAAGTCTTCTCCATGGCCGACGATGAACAATTCGACGAGGTCCTGGAAGAATTGTGGGCAATGGAAGAACACGGAGAGATCGCCGAGATCGAGCACATGGAAGTGCACGGCGCATTGCCGGTGAGCCTCGCCGTCGAGAGAATGCGGGACATGGGGCTGCTGACGACGGCGCCGCATCCGCCCCTAGCGCACGATCACAAGCCGTTCGTGAATCCGTGCCACGACGCGTTGAAGCCCTCCGGCGTTTCAATCGGCGACGGCAGCATGATCGTCGAATTAACCGATCGCGGCCGCCAACGCGCGGCAGACATTATTCGCCGCCATCGACTGGCTGAACGCTTGTTCACAGACAGTCTTGCTCTGGACAGCGAAACCGAAATCGAGCAGCAGGCCTGCAAGTTCGAACACATTCTTTCCCCCGAGGCTACCGATAAAATCTGCACCTTCCTCGGCCATCCGAAAACATGTCCGCATGGCGCGGCCATACCGCCGGGCCAATGCTGCGGTCGGACTATACCTGTAACCGTTGCTGTCTCTGATCGTGAGCGGGTGCCTTAAGCATGGCTCGCAGCATCGGCGTTTTCGACTCCGGCTTCGGAGGCCTCACCGTCCTTAAAGCGTTACTTGAAGTTATCCCCGACGCCGATTTTCTCTATTTCGGCGACACTGCGCGCCTTCCCTACGGGTCGAAATCTGCCGAAACCGTTGCACGCTACGCTTGCGAAGCCGCCAAGTTCCTCGAACAGGAAGGCGCAAAGATGCTGGTGATCGCCTGCAACACGGCCACCGCGCTCGCCTTTGATCAGATCAGGCAGGCTTCGTCGGTGCCGGTAGTGGGCGTGATCGAGCCGGGAGCGGAGCAGGCGAGGCTGGCGTCGCGAGAGCGCAAGATTGTAGTTATTGGGACTGATGCCACGGTGTCGAGCCACGCATATGAGAAGGCGCTCTCGGCAAAGAATGTCGAAGCGCGCGAAAAAGCATGCCCTCTGTTGGTCCCGCTGGTGGAGGAGGGCTGGATCGATCATCCGGTAACGGAACAGGTAGCGAGCATTTATTTGAATGAAGCTTTCAGTGATGGATTCGCTTCTGCCGACGTCCTGCTCCTGGGATGCACGCATTATCCCCTGCTGAAACCGTTGCTGCAGCGCGTCGCGCCAAACCATGTCACGCTTGTCGACTCCGCCGAGTCCACCGCATTGGCGGTGCAAAAAATAATCGAAATCGACGAAATCGATCTAGAACGCCCGCGGGAAACACGCAATCTCGAGCAGCTCAGATTTTTCGTCACTGACTCGGCGGAAAAATTCCGACGATTGGGGTCCTCATTTCTCGGCCAGCGGATCGAAAACATCACCCATGTTGACCTTAAGGAATAATCTCGCTTCGCATCAGTACGAAAGAAAAAGGCCAGCTCGCAAGCTGGCCCGCACCTACCAATATCGCTTTAGTACAACCGGAAAGTTACTTCGACGTTAATCGCAACCGCAACCGGCTTCCCGTCTTTTTGAGCAGGCTCAAATTTCCATTGATTAACCGCTTCAATCGCCTTCTCGTCCAAACCTAAGCCGAGGCTGCGTGCGACCTTTACATCGCGCGGTTTGCCATCAGGCCCAACGATCAAGCTGAGAACACATACGCCCTGGTACTTAGCTTTGCGGGCTTCTTCCGAGTACTCAGGATCAGGCTGATAGGTGACCTTGGGCGCGCTCACTCCGCCGCCCACGCGAAACACGCCCCCGCCGATTCCGCCGCCGCGACCTTCCCCAACTCCTGGTCCAGAGCCAACACCAATGCCGCCACCCGAACCGGAGCCGATTCCGCCGCCTGCACCTGTGCCGTTGGAAGGCGGACCCGATGGCATGGCCGCAGTTGGGTTTCCGAGATTTGGCGCATTCATCGCCAGCTTCACTTGCGGAGGCATCACCACTGTCGGCTCAACAGCCAGCTTCGGATGATCGTTGCGGACAACAATTGCTGGGGGAGTAATCTGCTCCATTGCAGGCTTGGGGATATTTCCCTTTGGCGCCTGGAACTTGTCGCGGTCACCGCCGCCGCCGCCACCACCCGACGGAGCTTTGGCAGGCTTCATAACTGGGATGTCCGAGGGCTCAAGCAGCGTAACCGTCTCTTTTGGCTTTTCGATTACCTTCTTACCCAAGTAATACGTGCCGATCAGAATGGCGCTGATCACGATGATGTGCGCGATCATCGAAAGCGTCGCGCCGCTTTTCTTGTAATTGTAGAAACCCCAAATGTCCTTGACCGGAATCGGCTTCGACGTCAACACCAATGGCGGAAGCTTTTTTGGGAAAAACGTTTCCTTGAAGTTCTGGGAGAGCGAGTCCCAGAGCGACGGCACTGAATCCTTCATCAGAAGATTCAGTTCGGGTTCAGGTTCGGCGTTTTGCGGTGGTTTGAATTCCAATGTGGCCATTATGTTACCCGAGTCCCTGGTTCTGAGCCAGAAATGTTAGCCTGTTCTCTATCCTGATGAGCACTCGGGTTACCAAGTTG
>Ga0157372_10009837_pt1 | contig 10174 bp, 9 predicted proteins | sample C55metaG_FD_115307 | JGI IMG/M metagenome (GOLD analysis project Ga0157372, IMG submission 115307) | Corn rhizosphere microbial communities from Kellogg Biological Station, Michigan, USA - C5-5 metaG | ecosystem: Host-associated > Plants > Roots > Rhizosphere > Soil | place: USA: Michigan...
GCGCGGACTAGCGCGACGCTCTCGCGCGCCCTGCGCCTGACGAGCTTCGACCTCTCCATCGAGAGCGAAGGCGCGCCCATCTCGGCGACCGGAACGGTCGAGGGTGACACGGCGTTGGTGCTCACGATGACGTCCGGCAACGACAAGCCGGAGGTCCGACGCATACCGCTGAATGGATCCCTGCTGGTTCCGACACTTGTCCCGATAGTCGTTGCGCTCGTCGACCAGCCGAAGGTCGGCAAGCGCTACGTCCTTCCAGTCTTTGATCCTGCGTCGATGGCGCCAAAAGAGCAGGCGTTCAACATCCGCGCCGAATCCTTGTTCGTGCTCGCCGACAGCGCGGTGTTCGATTCGACCACGCGACGCTGGAATGGAGCTCGGCCCGATACGGTGCGCGGCTGGAATGTCGTAGCCGAGACGCCGGGCGGGTTCACCGGTTGGGTCGACGATCAGGGGAGAATTCTTCGAACCACACAACTCGGCTTTCGCCTCGAGCGACAACCCTACGAAGTCGCCTTCGAGAACTGGCGGACGGATTTGACGCGTCTCACCGTCACCGACGATCGTGACGTGCTCGAGACGACGGCAATCGCCGCCAACAAGCGCCTCGACCGCCGAATCGATGCACTCGCCGTTCGGCTTCGCGACGTCGACCTCACGGGCTACGACCTCGACGGTCAGAGGCAGCGGCTCGTCGGTGACACGCTGTTCGTTCGACCGATGACGGACGCCGCCCTTTCCGCCGACTACCGGCTTCCCGCCGGCCGCCAGCGCGACCCGGAGAACACCCGCGCCGAGTCGCTGATCCAAAGCAACAACCCGAAGATCATCAGTCTGGCCTGGCGCATCGCTGGAGCCGAGGGTGGACGGCGCGACTCGACCGCGCGTGATCCTCGGATCGTCGCCCAACGCATCAACGCATGGGTGCACGACTCGATCCGCGATCGGGTGACTTTTGGTGTCCCGAGCGCGCTCCAGGTACTGCAAACGCGGACGGGAGACTGTAACGAACACACCCAGCTTTTCGTCGCTTTAGCGCGTGCGGTTGGTCTTCCGGCCCGGATCGCGGCCGGCCTCGCGTACGTGGATGGCAAATTCTATTACCACGCGTGGCCGGAAGTCCTTCTCAACGATTGGGTTGCGGTTGATCCGACCTTCGGCCAGTTCCCCGCCGACGCGGCGCATTTACGCTTCGTCGTTGGCGGATTGGCCCGCCAAACCGAGCTGCTTCGCCTGATGGGAAACCTCAAGATCGATGTGCTGTCCGTGAACGAAGCAGTCCACCGGTCGGACGCGGTGGCACAGCGATGATCAAGCTGACCAACCTGACGAAGCGCTACGGCAGCTTCACCGCGGTCAATTCCATCAACCTCGAAGTCCCGCAGGGCGAGCTGTTTGGCTTTCTCGGGCCGAACGGCGCCGGTAAGACGACGACGCTCCGCATGATCGCGGGCATCCTCCGCCCAACCAGCGGCACTGTCGAGATCGGCGGAATCAATATCGTCAACGAGCCCGTCGCCGCTAAAGCCAAGCTCGGGTTTATCCCCGACCGCCCTTTCATATATGAGAAGCTGACCGGTGCGGAATTCCTGAGTTTCGTCGCCGGACTCTACGATCAGAAAGGCCCCGAGATCGAGCACCGGGCGCGCGAACTCTTAGCGCTGTTCGATCTCGAGGAGTGGCGAGACGAGCTCGTCGAGAGCTACAGCCACGGCATGCGCCAGAAGCTGATCATCTCCAGCGCGTTCGTACACCGCCCCGAGGTCATCGTCGTCGATGAACCGATGGTCGGCCTCGATCCGAAAGCGGCGCGCATCCTCAAAGATCTCTTCCGCGAGTACACACGTCGCGGCCACACGGTCATGATGTCGACGCACACGCTGGAGATCGCCGAGAGCATGTGCGACCGCATCGCGATCATCCAGCACGGCGTCATTCGTGCCGCGGGCACGATGGCCGACCTCCGCGCCACCGCGGAATCCGGCTCGATGGGTCTCGAGGAGATCTTCCTCCGGCTCACCGGCGAGAACGCGGCGCGCGAGCTGGTCGATGTCCTCGACGCCTAGCGCCCTCCCCGCGCTCGGCGTCGTCGAGCGGCCAAAACAACCCGGACTACCGGATCCATCGACGGCGCATCTGCTGAGCGTCAAATGGATCACGGCGCGCGCGCGGAACACCGTGGGCGAAAAGGGCCGCGGTGTCCGGATGTTGGTCCTCGGCGCGTTCGGGCTCGGCTTCTGGGCATTCGTGTTTCTGATGCTCTTCCGCCTGCTGCGCTATTTCAAGGGCGTCGCCGAGATAGGACCGCTGATCGCGGGCAAGCTCCTCGGACTCATTCTCGCTGGATTCTTTTCGATCCTGCTCCTCTCGAACGTCATCACGGCACTCTCGAGCTTTTTCCTGGCCCGCGACCTCGACCTGCTCGCGTCGGCGCCGGTGGACTGGTTCAAGCTTTATGTGTCGAGGTTGATCGAAACTCTGATCAACTCGAGCTGGATGGTGCTGTTGATGGCGGTGCCGATGTTTGTCGCCTACGGCGTGGTCTATTCCGGAGGACCGCTTTATCCGCTGATCGTCTTGGCGACATTCGTTCCCTTTCTCGTTATCCCGACGGTGATCGGCAGCGCGATAACGCTGTTGCTCGTCACTGTCTTTCCCGCTCGCCGTGCCCGTGACATTCTGAGCGTGATCGCTGTGCTCGCGGCGGGCGCGATCGTCGTCCTCTTTCGTTTGGTACGACCGGAACGTCTGGCGCGACCGGAAGGATTCCGCTCGCTTGTCGACTTCATCACGATTCTTCGCGGCCCCACCTCGCCCCTTTTGCCGAGTGAGTGGATGCAGCACGCGGTGATGTCCTGGCTCAATGGGCGGCCGCAGCTGTTGCCGTACTACCTGCTATGGTCGACCGCCGCGGCGGCGATCGTTTTCGGAGCGGTGATCCACCGGCTGTTCTATGCTTGGGGTTTCAGTAAGGCGCAGGAGAGCGCGCAGCGCTTTGCGAAGCGCGGCGCCCTGGCCCGCCTCGGCCACACGCTTCTGTCACCGCTCAGCGTGGTCCGCCGCGAGCTGGTACTCAAGGAGGTGCGCGTCTTCTTCCGCGACAGCACGCAGTGGTCGCAGCTCATTCTGCTGGCGGTGCTGGTCGTCGTCTACGTATTCAACATCCGCTTCCTGCCACTGCGCGGTGAAGGGGTAACGTTCTTCCTGGTGAACGTCGTTCCGTTCCTGAATCTGGTGCTCGCCGGCTTCGTTCTCGCGTCGATCGCGGCGCGATTCATCTTTCCAGGGGTGAGCCTGGAAGGCCGGACCTTTTGGCTCCTCCGATCGAGTCCGCTCCCGATGCGCGAGCTGCTCTGGTCGAAATTCTGGGTCGGAACCCTGCCGCTGCTCGTTCTCGCGCTGGTGATCGTCGGCGTCACCGACTATCTGCTTCAGGTCAGCGAATTCATGATGGTCGTGTCGGTGCTTTCGATCACACTCATGACGCTCGCCATCGCTGGACTGGCGGTTGGGTTCGGAACATTGTTTCCGCAATTCGAGACCGAGAACGCAGCGCAGATTCCGACATCGTTCGGCGGTCTGTTGTTCATGATGAGCGCGATCGCCGTGATCGGCGGCGTAGTGATGCTCGAGGCGAAGCCTGTTTACTCCTACCTGAGCGCGCGCGCTTTCGGGACGGACGCCGACCCGCTCGAGATGACCATCGGTTTCGCCCTCGCCGCCGCGCTTTGCGCGACCGCCACTGTGGTCCCGATCACAATTGCACGACGCCGTTTAGAGGTCTTGGAGCGATAAGCCGGCCGATGTGACGGCGGGTCGATTGCCTGGGTCGTTCATGCCGGATTCCCAATGAGCCTCGGGATCCGTTCGTTCGTACAGCAGGCTCGCTCGCCCGTACGAGCGGGCAGACCCAAGGGCAAATCCCCACCTCCGGAGGACGTTCCAAATGAAGCGTTTTGCATTCGTCGCGGCCGCGTTGCTGCTGGTCGCTGGCACCAAGCTCCATGCGCAGAGCACCACGAAGGACAGCACGAAGAAGGCTGCTGCCACGGCCAAGTCGGCCGCGAAGACGGCGGACAAGGCCGCCGCCAGCGCTCAGCAGTCGGCGAAGTCGGCTGAGAAGTCGGCCAGCGCCGCCAAGAGCGAAGCCAAGACGGCCGACAAGGCCGCCAGCACGGCCCAGAAGGCCGCGACGGGCACGACTCCTAAGAAGTCGTCGGGCAAGAAGGGTGGTAAGAAGAGCGCCGCCAAGAAGGACACGACCGCGACCAAGAAGCCGTAATTCAGGCCGGTAGTCGTTTTCCGCAGTTCGAGCAGTAGCGCGCGTCTCGCGCGCCGACAGGTGTGCCGCATGCGGCACACCTGTCGTGCTTCTGCTCCCGCGGTTGCTCGCGATAAGCCCGCACCGCGGCCTCGATCTGATCGTCGATCGAACCTGGTTTGCTGAAAAACATCGGGTACAACACGAACCCGAGCGCCACGACGGCGAGGACGACGCCGATCGCGAGTGCGATCATGGGGCAACGTACCTTGCCGACGCCTGTTCCGTTTCGGCGTACGGCCACAGGGCTACCAGCCCGCCAATGATCATCACGAACCCACCGAGCCACACCCACGCGACCAGAGGGTTGAAGGCCACGTGCAGATCAGCGATGTCTGAACCCTTCTCGCGACGCAAGTTGGCGGGAACGACGTACGTATCGAGTATCGCTGTCGAACGCACGCCAGCTTGGGTACTCGGCTCGAACAGCTGATTCCCCTGGGCGTCGTGGGAGGTTCGCAGCTCGCCGGTGATCAGCCCGAGGCGCCGCCCGTCGCGGTACGCGTCGAGCGCCAGAATGGCGACTACGTAGTCGGCCCGCTCGAATTGCGACACGCCCTGACTCACGAAGCGCCAGACGTGGCCGAACGGATCGGTCGCTTCGTACGACTCGCCGGTCTTGAGTGTGGTGTCGTAGTCACGCCTGAATGCGAGTCCGACAAAGGCGGCGAGCAGTATCACGATTCCAGCATGGGCGACGTATGCGGCATATCTGCCTCGCGGCTGAACGGCACTATGGACATTCGGCGCCGCCTCCAGATCGCGCAGTCGAGTGCCGGCGAGATAAACCGTGACGCCGACCGCCAGGAAGAAGAAAGCGGAGAACCACCTTCCGATCAGCGACTGACCGGAGTACGCGGCGGCGTCCAGTGCTCCATGTGTCCTGAAAGCCGCGAAGATCGACAACAGGAACGCCAACTGTACCGAAAGAACGGTCCATTTGCGCAACAATGGACGCGCCCGTTGTGCAATGATTGAATGGAGCGAGGCCGCACCGACGAGCCAAGGAAAGATTGCCGAGCTCTCGACTGCGTACAGCGGCCATGAGGTGCCGGGCTCCGGCTCGACATAGGCCGATCGCATGCCGAACAAGATGGCGATCGTCAGAAAGACCCAGGAAACGAGCGTCCATCGCCGAACGGTTCGCAGCCAGCTCGCGTCGACGCGTCGTGTGGCCAGCGCCGCGATGGCGAACGCGAAGGGCAGCGCGCTGGTCACGTACCCGATGAAGAGCGTGGGCAGGTGCAGCGCCATTGCAATATTCTGGATCCGGGGGTCCATGCCCTGTCCATCGAGTGGCGTCATGTCGAGTCGAGCAAACGGATTTGACTCGAAGCATGTGGTCGCGACGACGAGGGTGAGGATCGCCGCCAGCGTCCCCGTCGTCCACGGGACAAGATCGGGGTTGCGCTGCCGGGCGAATGTCATGGCGATGCTGCCGCACATCGAGAGCACCAGTGCCCAGAGAAGCAGCGCTCCCGCGAGCCCTGTCCAGAACGACGTGAAGACGTAGGAGCCCGGAGTGCTCTGGCTGATGCGGTTGGCCACGTACTCGAGCGAAAAATCACGAGAAAGCAATGCCCACCAGAGCCCAACGCCGGCCAACGCGACCGCCGCGAACGTCGCGTACAATCCGCGGACGCCGCTATCGACCAGATCACTCCGGCGAAGCGAGCCGCCGGCGAATGAGGCAGCAGTCGACCAGACCGAAAAAAGAAGCGCGACCCACAGGGACAGCTCCCCGATGAGAATCACTCGTTGTTCACGGCCGCGTATGCTGCGATAACGCGGCGCCTGCCGCCATGCCCGCGGCGTCCCATGTGAGATCTTTGAAGCTGAATTCTCCGCCCGACCGGCGGTCGTGAACCTCTTTTCCAATGCTCACGCCGGCGGTCAACGCGGTCGCCCCGGCGAGCGATGACGACTTCGACATCCCCACCGCGCGCATCCCGCCGAACGATGCGCTTTGAACGAAGGCGGCCATGAAGAAATGCTTCATCTTGTCGGCCGCGAACCATCGGTCGCCGGCAGGATGTTCGTCGCCGCCGAAGTGCAGGGTGAACAGCAGGGCAAGACCGCGCATCAGGCAACACTCCTCGCTCGTGGTCCGGTTCCAATTCCCAATCGCTCGAGCTCACGCCCGATCAGCACTACGGCGCGGTCGAGCAGCCGTCGGTGGTCGTCCTGGTGGATCCAGCTGCTCGCACCGGACGGATGCGGCAGCGGAATTGCCAACGATCGGCCGCCGACATGCTCGACGGTGTGTGCTTTGCCGATCAACCGATCGAGCGGCTCGTTGGGGAGAAAACGCGTGATCGCGAGACGCCCGACGGGAATCACCAGGGTCGGCCGAATGATTCGCAATTCGGCGTCCAGCCAAACGGCGCACGCTTCCTGTTCCGCCGGTGACGGCACGCGGTCGCCGCGCCCGCTGGGACTCGGCCCGGGAAAACAACGCGTTACCGCCGCGATGTATATGCGATCGCGCGCGGTCGCTTCATCGATCCCGGCTCGCTCCAGCCAGCGGAACAGGGTCTTCCCTGCTCGCCCCGCGAACGGCTTGCCTCCCGCGGCCTCGACCTTTCCCGGCGCCTGACCAACGAGCACCACCTTTGTTCGGCGCGCGCGCGAAAGAATCGGTGTAACCCCTTCCGGGTGCCGACAGAGACGGCAGTCCGCGAGTGCGCGGCAGTGCAGATCCAGCGGGGACGGCATCAGACCGCAGCCGGCGCGTACCGCGCCCAATCGATCGCGGCGTGAACGGCGCGCTCCCAGCCCTGAAGGAGCAACCGCGCGGCCTCAGGGTCCATCCCGGGCTCGAAGCGCGTGAAGATTCGCGTCGAGAGGAATTCATCGGCATCGCGCCACACGCCGGCGCCGAGCCCCGCCAGCCCCGCCGCGCCGAGCGCGGTCGTCTCCACCATGTCGGGACGCTCTACCGGGACGCCGAGCACATCGGCTTGGAATTGCATGAGCCAGTCATTCATCGTTGCGCCGCCATCGACGCGCAATCGATCGAAATGCGTTCCACTCGCTGCTGCCATCGTGCCGAGTACCTCCGCCGTCCCGTACGCCATCGCCTCGAGCGCCGCGCGCACGAGATGCGCACGGCCCGTTCCGCGGGTGAGCCCAACGATTATGCCCCGCGCGTCGGCTTCCCAGTGCGGTGCGCCAAGTCCCGTGAGCGCCGGAACGAAGTACACGCCATCGGTGGAATCGATCGAGCGGGCAAGCGCTTCCGTCTCGCCGGCGCGCGCGATGATGCCGAGCCCGTCGCGCAGCCATTGCACCGCGGCGCCGGCGATGAAGATCGACGCTTCGAGAGCGTACGCCGGCGCGCCGCGCGCGTCGCAGGCGATCGTCGTCAGGATTCCCGGTGCGCCGGCCGGCCTCGTGATACCGGCATTGAGCAGGAGGAAGGCGCCGGTGCCGTAGGTGTTCTTGCCGGTTCCGCGCTCGTAGCAGCCCTGGCCGAACAGGGCAGCCTGCTGGTCGCCGGCGACCCCCATGATCGGCGCTTCCGCGCCAAGGACGTCGGCATGTGCAACGCCGAAATCACCGAGAGATGGACGCACATCGGGCAGCAGATGCGCGGGAACACCGAACATCTGGCAGAGCTCCGCGCTCCACGCGTGTTTGTCAATGTCATACAGCATCGTGCGCGACGCGTTTGTCGGATCGGTGGCGTGTACGGCGCCGCGTGTCAGCTGCCAGATGAGCCACGTGTCGATCGTGCCTGCGGCAAGGTCGCCCGGCGCGTAGCGCTGCAGCAATCGCTCGTGCTCGAGCAGCCACTCGAGCTTCGTCGCCGAGAAGTAGGGGTCCGGAACGAGCCCCGTGAGCGACGCGATTCGGTCCGCCGGCAGCTGGGCGCATCGCGCTGCCGTGCGGCGATCCTGCCAGACGATCGCGCGATACACCGGACGACCCGATTCCCGCTCCCAGACGACGATCGTCTCGCGTTGATTGGTGATGCCGATGACGTCGGGCTTGGCGCCGGCGCTTTCGATCGCGTCACGCGCCGCGGACTTGACGCAGTCGAGAATCTCCATCGCGTCATGCTCCACCTGTCCGGCCGCCGGGAAGTACTGCGGGATCTCGCGATACCCGCGTCCCGCGACGCGACCGTCCTCGCCGATCATGAGACAGGTGGCACCGGTCGTCCCTTCGTCGATCGCCAGGACGTGCTTCACGATATGAGATGTCTAAAGTCGTACGGCGGCTGGTGAATGCCGCGATCGCTGACGATGGCGGTGATCAGCTCGGACGGTGTCACGTCGAACGCGGGGTTGAAGATTCGTGCTTCATCCGGCGCGGTCTGGGCTCCGAAGCCGCGTCGAATCTCGTCCGGCGACCGTTCCTCGATCGTGATCATGCCGCCGCTCGGCGTCGAGGGATCGAAGGTACTCCACGGAGCGGCGACGTAAAACGGGATTCCGTGGTAATAGGCCGCGACGGCGAGCGAGTAGGTGCCGATCTTGTTGGCGACGTCGCCGTTCGCCGCGATGCGGTCGGCGCCGACGATGCAGAGGTCGACCCGCCCGGATCGCATGAGGGCCGCCGCCGCGCCGTCGACCAGCACAGTCACCGGAATTCCCGCGCGCTCGAGCTCCCACGCGGTGAGCCGACTCCCTTGTAGCAGCGGGCGCGTCTCGTCCGCGAATACCTCGAGGCGCTTTCCCTGGCTCTTCGCCGCGTAGATCGCGGCCAGCGCGGTGCCCGTGCCCGCGGTGGCGAGCGCGCCCGTGTTGCAGTGGGTGAGAATGCGGCTTCCCTGTTCGATCAACGATGCACCGTGTTCGCCGATCCGCCGGCACATCGCCTGATCCTCGGCCAGAATCCGTGACGCTTCGTCGCGCAGGACGCGGCGCAGGGCGGCGACGCTCGTCGCTGCCTCCGAGCGCCGCACAACGCGATCGAGCGCCCACGCCAGATTCACCGCCGTCGGACGCGTGGCGCGCAGGCGGTCGGCGGCGGTGCGAAGCGATTGCCGCGCCTTTGCGAGATCCTGTGTGTCGTCGACGAGCGCGAGTGACAGTCCCATCGCCGCCGTGACGCCGATCGCCGGCGCACCACGAACGGATAGCGTCGTGATCGCGCTGCACACGTCCGCCACCGTGCGCAGGTCGCGATACACCTCACGTGACGGAAGGCAGCGTTGGTCGATTATTGTGACCGCTGTGCCGTCCGTCGACCAAGCGACGCTTTGAATCGGCTGCATGCGCGAAACGTAGGAATCGCGGCCATCGCGCGTAAGCGACGGTCGCGCTCAGTCCTCTTTTCGCGTTCGCTTTCGACGCTCCGGAAAGTGCTTGTCGAGGAAGGCAATCAACGCGCGCTCCTCGGGCGAATGCGCCTGCCCGCGGTTCGCGGCGGTCCGCCTGGCGCGAGGGAGCGGGATGGTCTCGTTTTCATCCAGGTAGCGAGCGATGACAATCGGATGCACGTACGACTTCCGGCAAATCGTCGGCGTGTTCCCCAACTCCGAGGAGACGAGGCGCATGGCGAGCGCCACATTTCGCTTCGCTTCACGCTCCGACTGGGCCGGTCCCAGCTCGGCGAGGACCGTGGCGGCCCGCAGTGTTCCTCCCCAGGTTCGGAAATCCTTCGCGCTGTAACGGCCGATTCGCCGCTGGAGGTACGCGTTTACTTCTCGCGCCGTCAGCGCGCGCCATTGTTTGCCACGTTTGTATGTAAACAGCCGATGGCCCGGCGTGCGCGATTGCCGGCGGATCAGACGGACCAAATCCCGGTCGTGGATGATCTGCCGCTGCCGGATACTGCCTTTGCCTCGGTACTCGAGGCGGACGCGTTCTCCGTCGACGTCCACGTGCTTCTTTCGCAGGGTCGTGA
>Ga0157372_10009838_pt1 | contig 10172 bp, 9 predicted proteins | sample C55metaG_FD_115307 | JGI IMG/M metagenome (GOLD analysis project Ga0157372, IMG submission 115307) | Corn rhizosphere microbial communities from Kellogg Biological Station, Michigan, USA - C5-5 metaG | ecosystem: Host-associated > Plants > Roots > Rhizosphere > Soil | place: USA: Michigan...
TGACATGATTCATGTAAATGGTTATGCACCCACGCTTATTTATTTCAGGGGAATGTATGGTGCAGAAAACCTGCGTGCTTTGTTAATGATTGATGGCATTATTGAAAATAATATTCTTGGCAGCAACGATATGGCTGGTCCTGCATACAGTTTGCATAATGTAGAACGCATCGAAATTATCTGGGGTCCTGTATCTGCTATTTATGGCGCCAATGCATTTGGCGGAGTCATTAATATCATAACAAAAAAAGGAAAAGACATAAATGGTTTGCATGCAGAAGCGGGTTATGGCAGTTTTAATACCCGTTTTGAAAATATAAATGCAGGTATAAAAAAATCGCGTTTTGAATTTTCACTTGCAGGAACATTATATAGTACTGATGGTCCAAAATTTACCAACCGCGATCCAAACTATGATGCATCGTATGTTGACAAAGCTTATTCATTAAATACGATGCTGAGTTATTATGCAAAAAATTCAAAGACCACAATAGGCTTTCGCACATATAGAACGCCGATGGGCTGGGGCACTTATTCAAATAGCCCTACCAAATATTTGGGGCTTCCTTCGCAGGGGTATAATAATTTAGGAATTGTAGGTGTGCTGCAAAGCCCGATACGCGGCGAGAAATCAGGATTGGATGATTCCTATTTAAAAACATGGTTTATTGAAGAAGAATATAAACCGAATACTAAAACAACTCTTCTTGCCCGTGCGGTGTATCGCGAAACAGGTACCGCAGATGATTCATACATCTATGTTACGGCAGATGGAACGAAATTGATTCGTGTTCCCATTACTACTTACTCTAACAGGGTAGAAGGTGATGTTACAGGTAATTTCAACTTTACAAAAAACCAAACTCTTTCAGCAGGCATTCAATATACACAAGACAATGTAGAAGCAGGTCAACGCCGGTTTACTCTTGATTATACTACTTTTTATTTTTTAGATGGAAAGGATACTTTATTAAATCTTCATTCTACTTTTTTACCGAGAGTTTATGACATACGAAAAAATTTTGGCAGCTATCTTCAATATGTGCTCAACACAAACTTGCTGGGCAAAACAAATTTTACATTGGGTGCACGTTATGATAACAACAGTTATTTTGGTGATGCATTCAGTCCGCGGTTTGCCATCGTTAATCAGCCCAATCAAAAACTCACTTTTAAATTTCAATTGGGCAAGGCTTTTCGTTCGCCAACCAATTTGGAAATACATCAAACAATACCCGACAGTAATTTTCAATTAAAAAAAGAAAGGATGGTTACTTATGAAGTGAACGCGATTTATACACCCAGTGATAAGTTGCGTATTCAGGTAAATGGTTTTCACAACGACCTGCATGATGTAATTGTGCTTTCTAATCTTTCAGGCTTAACGCCAAATAAAAACCCGGCTATTTTTAAAATTACGGGCTTTGAAACTGTTGTTGATTTTGATATTACAAAAGATATTTCGGGCTTCGCCAATTTTACATATCAGCACACATGGGGTAAAAATCTTGTAACCGGCAATGCGCGTCAGCTATCAGGAATAGCAGATGTAAAAGGCAATACAGGTTTTACATTTCATGTGCAGGATCTTTTTATTTTAAGTGTATCCGGTAATTGGGTGGGAAAACGGCGAACACCCAATACAAACCCTTTCGGTTCTGTAAAAGGCTATTTTCTTACTAACTGTGTGCTGAGCACAAAAGAATTATTTAATAGTAAAATAACTGTGTCTTTAAATGTGCACAACATTTTTAATACAAAATGGTTTGACCCCGGCTTTAGAACTGCAGATGGATTGTTGTATGCAACCGTTCTTGAACAGCCTGGTATAAACGGACTGGTAAAAGTGGGCATCAGTTTTTAAACAATAATTATTGAAAATAAAAACGGAATAACGCTTGGACATTTAATAAATATTGATACGGCTTAAAAGCAAAGGACATTATTATATAGTATTTGAATGAACAGCTTTAGAAAAACAGATTGGAAAAAAACACATCGTAAAAAACTAACTGCATGGTGTATGTATGCATGCTGTTTGTGTATTCCTTTGCTTCAATCGCAAACCACGCCTTTGCCTGAATATAAAATCAAAGCAGTTTTTCTTTTCAATTTTACACAGTTTGTTGAGTGGCCCGGAAATGTATTTAACAGCGATGATGCCCCGTTTGTTATTGGCATACTGGGTAAAGACCCGTTTGGCAGTTATATTGATAATGCGGTTGCAGATGAAAAAATGGGGAGTCATCCTATAACTATCGTACGATATAATAGTATAAGTGAAGTAAATAATTGCCAGATGCTGTTTATTAGTGCGAATGAAAATGAAAACCTGCCCGAAATTTTATCATCGTTAAGTAACCGCTCTATTTTAACGGTGAGTGATGCACATGGTTTTGTGCAGGCAGGTGGAATAATTGGTTTTATTACAGCAGACAATAAAATAAAATTGCAGGTAAATCTAAATGCAGCTAAAACAGCTAATTTAAATATCAGTTCAAAACTGTTAAGTGTTGCTGAGATCTTAAAGTGATGAAATGAAGACACGCAGCGCATCCATACAACAAAAACTAATGCGGGCAATTTTGCTCACGTGTGGTCTTACTTTATTGTTTGTGCTTGTTTCTTATATCACTTACCAGTTTTTTACTTTCCGTCAAACAATTTTAAACCAGCTAACCACTGAAGCAAAAATTATTGCTGCCAACAGCACTGCTGCTATTGCTTTTGAAAGCGAAGGCGACGCTGCTGAAATTCTTGCTGCATTAAAAGCAGAAAAAAATGTTGTGGCTGCGTGTTTGTTCGATAATGAAGGGCATTTATTTGCAACATACAGCATACCTTCTTTTACCGGCAGTTTTCCGGCTGTGCAACAAAAAGAAGGATACAGTTTCAGAAAAAATTATCTTGAAGTTTTTACTCCCGTACTGCAAAGAGATACAAGACTCGGCACATTGTATATTAAGTTAAATATGGCGCCCGTATACAGCCATATCGAATGGTATTCTTTTATTGTTATTTTATTTGGTGGTATTACTTTTTTACTTGCGTTTTATCTTTCTAAAAATTTACAAAAAAATATTTCTACTCCTATTCTTGAACTGGCAGAAAAATCTAAAATCGTTTCAGAGGAATATGATTATTCTGTGCGCGCAAAAAAAATGAGTAATGATGAATTGGGTGTGCTTACAGATGCGTTTAATCACATGCTTACACAAATTGAAATTCAAAACCGGCAAATTGCTGCGTTTAATCGTGAGCTGGAATACAAAGTAAAAGAACGAACGGCACAACTAAATAAAAGCAACGAAGAATTAAAACGGCAGAATGAGTTTGTTCAAACTATACTCGATGCATCAATGGATATTATGGCTGTATACGATAAAGAGATGCGCGTTATTTCATTTAACAAGGCTGCACAAAATTTATTTCGTTTAAAAAAAGAAGATGTACTGGGTAAGAAATACGGTGAGATTTTCCCCAATGCAATTAACAGCCCGTTTGTTACACATTTAAACAATGCATTGCAGGGTGCGTTTATTCATATAGAAAAATTTAAATCGCCTATTACCGGAAGATATCTCGAAAATTTCTTTGTTCCGCTGCGTGATAACAATAACCAGGTATATGCGGTATTTGCCGCAGGGCACGATATAACAGAAATTGTGCAGGCAACCGAGCAACTGAAAACAATAAATGCTGCACTTACTAAATCAAACACAGACCTCGAACAATTTGCTTATGTTGCCAGCCATGATCTGCAGGAACCATTGCGAAAAATACAGGTGTATGCGCAGGTAATTGAAAAAAATAATATTGCCGATGCATCGTTTCAAAACTATTTTGGTAAAATAAAAAATGCAGCGCAGCGCATGACGGAATTAATTCGTGCTGTGCTTGAATACAGCAGGCTGTCAAAAAACGATGAACAATTTAAATTGATAGATTTAAATGAAGTGCTGGAAAATGTAAAGAACGATTTTGAATTATTGATTGCAGAAAAACAGGCAACCATAAAAGCTGATAAGTTGCCACGCATTTATGGCAACCCGTTGCAGATAAACCAGCTTTTTTCTAACCTGCTGAATAATGCTTTAAAATTTTCTTTAAATCATCCTTTCATTCAAATTAGCTGCGAAACTATTGCTGCTGCTAAAGTACCTATTGATGGAATTAAAGTAACACCTGAATTTTTTGAACTAAAGTTTACAGATGATGGGATTGGTTTTGATACAAAAAATGCCGAACGAATTTTTTCTATATTTCAACGGCTGCACACAAGAGAAGAATTTTCGGGCACTGGTATTGGCCTGGCTTTATGTAAAAAGATTGCAGAAAATCATAATGGATTTATAACCGCTTTTGGCCAACCTGATAAAGGAGCAACATTTATTGTGTATTTGCCCAATGAAAATTTGCAATAAAATTATTCACCTAACTTGCGCCAGCAAAACATTGTTATGAGTTCTAATGTTAAATGCCTGCTGATTGACGATGATACAGATGACCATGAAATTTTCAAGATGGCATTAGAGGCAATTGATAAATCTATTTTTTGCGATTGCATAAATGAAAGTGTTGATGCCATTGAAAAATTAAAAACAAATAAATCGTTTGTTCCCGAAATAATTTTTGTTGATATGAATATGCCTGCAATGAATGGCGTGGAATGTCTTGCAGAAATAAGAAAGATTGATCGCTTAAAAGAAGTGCCTGTAATTTTTTATTCAACATTTGCAGACCCAGCAAAAGTAACGGAGATGAAGAAACTTGGCGCTGCAGAATATTTTGAAAAGCCTTCTGATATTGATGTGCTGATTAATAAACTCTCCTCTATATTTAAAGAATTTAATTTTTTTAAACAGTAAATGCTATAACCCGCCTTTGCTTTTTCTTTACCTACAGTTTTCTTCATTTTGCCGATTTATTGTTTCCCCGTTTTTATACAGCAAATAGCTTGCACGCAGTTAAATATTTTTTTATGGATATGATGTTTTATGTAAAGCTAACCTGGATATGTTTTGTTTTGTGCTGGGTGTTTGCATCGGTTTTCTCAAAACGAAAAGCATGAACTTTTTAAACATGATGCTTTAACCAACGAAGTTTTTCTGTAACCAATAACATATTTTTACAGGAAAACTTTTACATTCAATGCATCAGCAAAAAAGAAGAACATTTATTAAGAATACCGTTATGGCGGGCGTTGCTTCATCTGTTGCGCCTTCTGTTTTAAAAACTGAAAACTTACAGGAAACACCTCTCACAAAATCTCCATCAGCAAAGAAGAAAGTAATTGTTGCCGGTGCCGGTATTACCGGTTTATGTTGTGGTTATGAATTGATGAAAGCCGGTCATGATGTAACTATTTTAGAAGCGAGTGGCAGATATGGTGGTCATGTGTTTACAGGTCGTGATGGTTTATCGGATGGCTTGTATGCAGATTATGGTGCAGACCACATAACAAAACCCGGCTATGAAAAATTTTTTGAGTACTGCAAAGAATTTAATCTCGAAGTAATTCCTTATCCCAATGCAGAAGGTTCTGAAGCAGCACCCAACGGAAACACATTAAAACAAATCAATGGTAAATTCTATACTTCGGAAATGTTATCTGATGCAAATACATTAAAGCAATTGGGCTTTAATGAAAAAGAAGTTGCATTCTTAACAAAAAATCCGTGGTATGCATTAAGTGCTTTTTACCTTGATAAGTACACAACGAATTTTAAAGATGCTTATCAGCCCTTTGGTGTTGGTTACGATGACCTGGATAAAATTTCTTTAAATGATTTATATAAAAAAGGAAGTGCATCAGAGGCAGCTTTAAATTTTTTGGGCGGCAAACATGTTTCTGCGTTGTATGCAGTATGGCGTTTAGCGATTATGAAAATGCGCGGCATTCCTTTATCAGAAGGTGATACGTATCATTTAAAAAATGGTAATGAACAATTGCCGATAGCATTTGCAAAAAAGTTGAGTGAAAGATTAAAACTGAATCATGAAGTAACAGCTATTAAGCATGATGCAAACAGCGTAACTGTAAGTTATAAACCGTTTGGCGCAGATGAAGAAAAAGAAATGACTGCAGATTATCTGGTGAACTGCATTACCATGCCCGTGTTTAAAAACATTGCAATTACCCCGGCTTTATCTGCAGAAAAACAATATGTGGTAGATAATCTTTCTTATTCATCGCATCCTTTTTTTGTGTTTGAATGCAGTACAAAATTTTGGGAAGATGATGGATTTAAAAGCATCAATATGGAGTTTGAACATCCTGATATTTCTTCCATCTGGATGGAAACAAATAGTGTTGACACAACAAGAATTATTTTAAAAGCGTACGGTCCAAGTGGCGTTTCGCCGCAGCGTGTGCTGGCTGCATTCAGAGAAGTTTATCCCGGCAAACACGATACAATTGAGCAGGCATTAACACACGACTGGAGTAAAGACAAATATGCGCCGGTATGCGAAATGGAACCTTTTCCCATTGGTGAAATGCATAAGTTCTGGCCACAAATAATGTTGCCCGAAGGAAGAATTTATTTTGCAGGAACGTATGCCGATAATATGAGTCGCGGTATGGAAAGTTGTATCCGTTCTGCACAGCGTGTGGCAGGCGAAATTGATGAAGCTTAAAATGTTTTAGATAAGCATGATAAAAACGAAACGAATTATTTTAACCCTTATATTTTTGGTTTTTCTTTTTTGCGTGGTTAAGAATTTTGCAGCTCAACATAAAATTGTACGACAACAAAATCATGCACCGGTTGTGAAAATAATTTCTCCTGCAAACAACAGCAGTTATAATGCAAATGCACAGGTGCATTATAAAATCAGTGTTTCAGATAAAGAAGATGGCGAATCAAAATATGATGAAATAGAACCGAAGCAGGTTTTACTCGAAGTAAAATATTTTAATGATACTTCAAAAATAGATACAGCAAACGCGAATTCGAATGATGCGCCCGGTCTTGCTGCAATGAAAACATCCAACTGTTTTAATTGCCATGGTTTTGATAATAAAGTAATTGGTCCCTCATTCAGCGACATCAATAAAAAATATAAACCAACAGCAGCCAACATGATTTTATTAGAAAAAAGAATTAAAGAAGGTTCAACCGGTGTTTGGGGAAAAACGCCAATGCCTACACATCCTGAATTATCAGCCAAACAAATAAAAAATATGGTGCAATGGATTATGCAAAATGCATCTGCACCCAACGTGCATTATTATATTGGTTTGGAAGGAAATTTTTATTTGCCGACAACAGCAAATAAAAACGGCGCTTTTGTTTTAACAGCCAGTTATGTTGACCACGGAATAAATAATACAGGTGAACGTTTGGAAGGCAAGGATGCAGTTGTTATCAAAACAAAATAAACAGACAGTTTAATTTTATATTACGCTTTAATTGAAACCGGTCCCATCGGCATGTTTGCAGGCGGAGTTTTTGCGCTCATTATAATTATATCCCTTGTTCCCCTGCCGCTATTTGCATTTGCATCTGCTACTTTAATATCAGTACCATAATGCCACACACGTTTATCATTCCAGTAAATTAATTTACCCGGCGGTATCACTTCATCAAATATTAGTTCATCTGTTTTTTTGCCGTTATCATCCATCACATACTGGCTCACTCCTGAATCATCTGTAATATTTTTCCTGTTTACGATGAGCATACCCACATGCCTGTTGCCATCCTGGTGAAAGCCTTCAACAGTTGGCAAACCTTTCCTGTTTGCAAAACAATCCACTCTTTGAAACTGCGCTAAAACAATTGCATCGCTCCATCCAAAAAAAGATGCATAATGAATTAAGAGACGATGAAAATCTTCACTGTTGATAATGCTTTCGCTGATGCGCGGATATTCCCTGCGCATATCGCCATGAACAGGATTGTACAAGATGGATTGCTGCATGGCATATTGCGGTAAATTCCAGCACTCATAACCCGTGTCTTCAGATTCCCATGTTGGCTTGCTATTGCTTGTATATTTTTTGCTTTCTTCTTCACTCATGCCGCCTAATTTGTTGATGGCTAAAATGCGCTCATCAATTTCTTTAATGGCTGCAGCTTTTTTATGTTTTATTCTAAACCATGCAATAGCTTTATAACGGTAACCATCTTTTATATAAGGGTCAACAGGAATTTCATCAAAGAAAGGCGCCCACCCATTTACATCAATAAATGATGAAGCATCAATTGATTCGTAAATAAAATTTGAAAGGTCTCTTTCTGACGGTAACTGGTCAGGTTTTATAATGGGCTTAGGTGTTTGAACATTACTATTCACTTCGATAATTTTATCGCGAAGGTATTAACCATTTTTTTGTTTTGCTCAAAACAAATCCCCGGTTAATATAAAAAAATTTATAAAACCGAGTTCTTTTGTAATGCCTGTATGCGCGACATTACTTTATGCACCATGCTGTCGCAATAAATAAGATTGAATTCAAAAATTTCATCAGACGAATACATATTTTCAATAGCTGAACGCAGCATGGCTTTGGCACGGTTAAGCCGCACTTTTACGTTTGTTTCAGTAATGTTCAGCGCAGCCGAAGTTTCTGCAACACTTAACCCATTTAATTCACGCAGCGTAAATACCATTCTGTAATCTTCCGGAATTTGCAGCAATGCATTTTCCATTACAGTGCCAAGCTCTTTATTTATCATTTCGTCTTTATTTGAGAAGTGAAATACGCTATCTTTTTTTTCTGCTGCAGGTTCTGCCGTAACAATTTCGTTTGCATAACTCAGTTTATGTTTTTTTTGATAACAATGATTCAGCATTAGTTTGGTTAACCATGTTTTAAACGAAGCACGCTGTTCAAACTTTTTTAAATTACAATATGCGCTGATGTAAGTTTCCTGCATCAGGTCTTCCGTATCCTGATGATTGTAATGATAACTTCTGCCAATTTTATACAGAAAAGAATTATACCGGCGTATTAATATTTCATACAGCTTTAATTCACCGTTTAATACTTTGTGTATTATTTCTGTATCTGAATACTGTGCAAACTGTTCCTTTAAATCATTCATTTCATATCGCTCCCTGCAAAGTTATTTAATTTCAAAACTTCCTTTCATCACCTGGTGTATTGAACAATAATAATCGGCGCCGGTTTTTACAACTAATTTCCATGATTGACCCGGCTGTAATAAAGATGACGTCCATGCATTGCTTTTTTCTTCTGTTACATCGTGCGCTACCATGTCATTGTTTATCCACATAATTGTATCTCCAACGTGTACTGAAATATCTGCAGGCAAAAACTTCATTTGTTCTATTTGTACTGTGTACAACGACGGTGCCGTTTTCTCTTCAGGCTCAGGCGGAGGAGTATTTTCTTCTGAAGAAGAGGAGCAGCCATTTAAAAAAACTACGCTACCTAATACCAAAAGGCTGCTCCTTAAAAACACACTTACTACATTCATTTGCTAAACTTTTTCTGTACCATTTCTGCGTGCTCAAGATGTGTTTTTAGTATCGGTAATACTTTTTGTAAAAGCGCTTTCAACTCTGCATTTGTAGCATCAGGAATTAATGTGTTTTGTACAGCATCAATTACACCTTTGTGATACGCCACTTCATTGTCTATATATGCTTTATTAAATGCATTACCCGATTTTGATGACAACATCTTTTTTGTTTTATCAGCATCTGCCAAAAGTTTTTTGCTTACTGCATTATCTTTTGGTGTAACCTTTAGCTTTGTTACCAGTGCAACAGCCTGGTCAATTACAGCCTTGTGGTCTGTTGCCATTGTTTGTGCAAATTCTAAAATGTCTTTGTTGGAAGATTTTGTTTTTGCAATGTTTGCAAAGTCAATGTCGTTTTGATTGGCTACTACTGCAACCGAAGCAATTTCTGGATCGGTAAGTTTAGTGTTTTGTGCAAATGATTTTGTTGATGGAATAAATGCACTCGTGCTTAAAGCAAGCACAGTTGCTGCGATAAATTTTATACGTTTCATTGTAAGTTGTTTTACCAATAGAGTGTACAGCAACTAAAAAGGTTACAGGGTTTTTAGAAATAATTTGTTGAAGAAGATTTAGGGTCATTGTAAAAATGATTTGGCAGAATAATTTACTTTAAAACCCAAATAACAAATCACACAAAACAAATAATATCCAATTTTAAATTAAAATAAAAGGTAA
>Ga0157372_10009839_pt1 | contig 10172 bp, 5 predicted proteins | sample C55metaG_FD_115307 | JGI IMG/M metagenome (GOLD analysis project Ga0157372, IMG submission 115307) | Corn rhizosphere microbial communities from Kellogg Biological Station, Michigan, USA - C5-5 metaG | ecosystem: Host-associated > Plants > Roots > Rhizosphere > Soil | place: USA: Michigan...
CATTTCAAGCCCGAGGCCGCCATGGAAGCCGCCCGCTGGGTCGACAAGGTGCGGATCAATCCCGGCAACTATGCCGATTCGAAAAAATTCGCGACCCGCGAATACACGGACGAGCAATATGCCGCTGAGATCGAACGGATCCGCGAGCGCTTTTCGCCTCTAGTGCGGCTTTGCCAGGAGCGCGGCATCGCCATGCGTATCGGAACAAACCACGGATCCCTGAGTGATCGCATTCTGAATCGTTACGGCGATACCCCGTTAGGCATGGTCGAAAGCGCGCTCGAGTTCGCTCGCATTGCGCGCGACCTCAACTATCACGCCTTCATTTTTTCGATGAAGTCGAGCAATCCCAAAGTAATGATCGCCGCCTACCGCTTGCTGGTGGCGAGATTGAGCCAAGAAGGTCCTGACTGGAACTATCCATTGCACCTCGGTGTCACCGAAGCCGGGGAAGGGGAAGACGCCCGGATCAAAAGCGCGATTGGCATCGGCTCCCTCCTGGCCGACGGCATCGGCGACACGATCCGCGTTTCTTTAACGGAAGACAGCATCCATGAAATCCCGGTGGCCAAGGCACTGGTCGAGACAGTGGGAAAGACATCGAGTCCCGATGATCGCGCCCCTGACCTTTCCCTCTCCTACGATCCGTTCTCCTACCAGCGACGGACTTCGAGCAGGGTCACGCTCACCGGCGTCGAGCCGGGCAGTGAGGTCAAGGTGGGCGGCGAGGAACTGGTCCGCGTAGTCGTTAGGCAATCCAATTACGAGAAGATCGCGCACAAGATTGATAAGATGGGCGATTACAAACCGGAGATTGTCTACGAACACGTGCGGATTGAAGAAGTCGACCCGCGGGACGACGCTGCCGTCGCGCGATTGAATGCAAGTGCGACGGGGTGCCTGGTCACGGTTAGAGACGACATCGATCTCCCGATGATCGCGGCTGTCCGATTGCTTGCTGCCCGCCTGGAGGCAAGACATCCGATTCTGTTGAAGGATGTACTGCGTCCCTCCGTCGCAAATGACAAAGCACGAATGACGAATGACGAAACAAATCCGAATGATGAATTGGCGAAAAGCGATTCGGGTTTCGGCATTCCTTCGTCATTCGACATTGGTCATTCCTCATTCCTCCAGACGCTTCTCGTCGGCGCCATCAACATCGGGGCGCTTCTTTGCGACGGCATCGGCGATGCCGTTCTCGTCCAAGGTGAGGAGGCGCCCGGACAGGCTTTGCGCCTTTCCTATAATATTCTACAGGCAGCGGGCACCCGCATTTTCAAGACAGACTACGTGGCCTGCCCATCCTGCGGCCGCACCTTGTTCAATCTGCAGACTACGACGGCCCGTATCAAAGCAGCGACTTCGCATCTCAAAGGAGTGAAGATCGCGATCATGGGCTGCATCGTGAATGGGCCGGGAGAAATGGCCGACGCTGATTTTGGTTATGTCGGCGGCGCTCCTGGCAAAGTAAATCTGTATGTCGGCAAGACGCCGGTGAAATTTAACATTCCCGAAGCGGAGGCGGTCGATCGCTTGCAGGATCTGATCCGCGAGCATGGGAAATGGGTTGAACCGGTCGAAACCGCGCCCGTTCTGGTCTGACCGGGTCCGACGAAATAAAAGGATTCCCTTCGGAGCCGAAGTCGTGTATTCCGAAGAATACTCGGTCCAGGATTAATTATCGCATTCGCCGTTTCGAGTAAGAGTTTGTGTCAGACGGGGCAGCTTCGGCGGCCCCGTTTTGTTTTTGGCGCCGTCTTTTTTTGCTTCTGGCAACGAGGGCTCGCCGCTCGCTGAGGCAACCAGCCGGTTGACGCACGCTGACTCACGAGCATATTACGCTCCTCTTTAGTTGTAACGCAGGCCTACCGCCTGCTGAACCAAACACGGCCAGCGGGCCCCGGGGTTCCAACCATTGCACGGTTCCATGGATAAGATTCGTAACATCGCCATCATTGCGCACGTCGACCACGGCAAGACGACCCTGGTTGATCAGTTGCTGCGCCAATCAGGTACCTTCCGCTCTAATCAAAAGGTGGAGGAGCGGGTCATGGACTCAATGGATTTGGAGCGCGAAAAAGGAATCACCATTCGGGCCAAGAACGCCTCGTTTCAGTGGAATGGTTACCGGGTCAACATTGTCGATACACCGGGCCACGCCGACTTCGGCGGCGAAGTCGAACGGATCATGAAGATGGTCGACGGCGGTCTGCTTGTCGTTGATGCGCACGATGGACCCCAGGCGCAAACGAGGTTTGTCCTGCGCAAAGCGCTCGAGAACAAGGCGAAGCCGATCGTGGTCATCAACAAGATCGACCGCGAGAACGCGCGGCCGCACAAGGTTCTCGACATGGTCTTCGATTTGTTCGTCGAACTGAAGGCAACGGATGAACAGCTCGATTTTCCGATTGTTTACGCCAGCGCAAAGAACGGTTTTGCCCTGCGCGAATTACATGATGAGAACAACGATTTGACGCCGTTGTTCGAGGCCATCGTAAAATATGTCCCGCCTCCAACCGTCTTGTCCGAGCCGTTTTTTCAGATGCTCGTGTCCAATCTTCATTACAGCGATTATCTGGGCCGAATCGCCATCGGACGGGTGGTGAGCGGACGTGTTGCTGTAGGTGATTCCATTGTTTGTATTCATCGCGATGGCGGCCGCGAACGGGCCGACGTAACCGCCCTTTTCACTTACGAAGGTTTGGAGCAGGTCGAAACGAAGCACGCCAGCGCCGGGGATATCATCGGCCTAACCGGTTTCGAAAGTGTTTATATCGGCGAAACCCTGACCGATCGCGAAGAGCGCGCTGCGCTTCAGTTTGTCGACATCGATCCGCCGACCATTCGCATGCGCATATTGGTTAACGACTCCCCGTTCGCCGGTCGCGAAGGGAAATTCGTGACCGCGCGGCATGTGCGTGAGCGCCTCGTGCGCGAGACACGCGGGAATGTTTCATTGCAGATGAACGACACTGAAACGGCCGGGGCGTTCGAGATCAATGCCCGTGGCGAAATGCAGATCGCCATTCTGGTCGAGCAGATGCGGCGCGAAGGTTACGAGGTAATGGTCTCGCGCCCGGAAGTTATTTTTCAACGCGACAAAGAAGGCAACGTCCTGGAACCGATCGAGAATCTTTACATCGATTTGCCCTCCGAAAGCCTGGGCGACGTGATGCAATCGATCGCGGGACGCAAAGGCGAAGTCGTGAACATGCATCACCACGCCAACCGCGTGGCGGTCGAAGCGATCATGGCGACGCGCGGTTTGATCGGACTAGAAACAGACCTGGTTAATATGACGCGTGGCGAAGGCGTCATGAGTCATCTCTTTCGCGAATACGCGCCTTTTAAAGGAGAGATGGAAGGGCGAAATCGCGGCGTGCTTGTCTCGATGGAACCGGGGGTGAGCACGGCTTACGCGCTGAATAATATTCAGACGCGCGGCCGATTGTTCATCGGCCCGCAGGAAGATGTCTATGCTGGGATGATTGTGGGCGAGAACGCCCGCTCCGATGATCTGCCGGTCAACCCGTGCAAAGCGAAGCATCTGACCAATATGCGGAGTCAGGGGGATGGAAAAGGGATTCAGCTGGAGGCGCCTTTGCGGCTGAGCCTGGAGCGCGCGATTGAGTACATTGGTCCGGACGAATTTGTGGAAGCGACGCCGAAATCGCTTCGACTGAGGAAGCGGATTCTGGACGCTACGGCCCGGAAACGGGCATCAGCAGCGGTAGCGTAGTTCTCGTAATTCTAGTAATTGCGCCTCCGATCCCAGCGAATCGACCAGGCTCTTTGTCGATCCGAATAGGAGCAAATAAGTTGTCGTCACCAGCGGGTTCAGAGACAACGCCGCCGGACCTGCCGGGAAGGTTGTCACCTTTCGGCATCGAAACGGTTATTTTCCACGGAAGAATCGTAAAAGGATTTTGGGCCGAGCACGGAAGCGTAGGAGGGGGCCCGGGCGCGTGTAATGCAAATGCCAACAGGTGGTTACAAACATTGCCAAAATGTAATACTAGAAACCTTGCTCAATCGGAGCCGTTCCCTCAATCTGCGCTAGTCACCTCACCTTCGGCGGGCGTTTTAGGATCGGTCTCCTCACTCGTTAGCCGGTTATCCATATCAAATCCATCCTCATATCTATGAAGCATCCTTCGTGGTTTAGTCGGTTTAGTACAGTTAGGCATCTCTTGCGATTTAGTGCGGCCAGTCTTTTGCTCGTGGGCGGGCTGAGTCTGGCTTTCGTGGCGACGAAGACGTCTGTTCCATCGTCGTTAGGCAAGTCTGACTCAAGAAGTAAGGTCGTTAGTAAATTCCAAAGGGATCCGGACGAGTCGTACGGCAACAAGATGGCCATTCCTGGGGACAAAGACCATGGTCCTCTGGCCGCGGCTTTGGAAAATTTTTCCCTGCGGGCTTACCCGTTGGACGATGTCCCAACCGAAGCAAGCCAGAACGCCATTGCCAGCTTCAATCGCTTCGTGGCCGCGAGCAACGGTAACGGCAAAGGAAAGAAAACGACCGGGCAGTGGCACCTGATTGGGCCAAGCACCGCGATTTTTCCAGATATTCTTACCTTCAGTGGAGCCCAATATGTCACCTCCGGTCGAATTACGGCCTTGGCCATTTCGCCTGATTGCGGGAGCAACGGCTGCCGCGTTTGGGTTGGTGCGGCCGGCGGCGGCGTTTGGCGGACCGATAATGCTCTGAACGGCGCTGGCGCGAACTGGACCTTTCTTTCCGGAAGTTTTGCGACGAATGCGATCGGATCGCTGCTGTTGGATCCGAATGATGCGACGCACAACACCATCTATGCAGGAACGGGCGAACCGAATGCCTCCGGCGACTCGGAAGCAGGTGTAGGCGTTTATAAGTCTACCGACGGTGGTAATACTTGGGCTCTTGTTCCAGATAGCGGCAAATTTTTCCAGCGATCAATCGGCCAAATGGCCATTGATAATCAGGGAAGATTGCTTGTGCCGATCGCAAGTGGCGTGCGCGGCCTTAGCTCGGTTACCAGTGGAGCCAGCTCGAGCGCTGCCACTGGACATCCGCTGCCCAGTCGTGGCCTCTATCGCTGCGATGGGACGACTTGCACCCAGATCTTTGTTGCGCCAACAAGTGGATGCGGCACGCGTGGCTCGACCACGGTCCGGGTTGATCCCACTCACGCGGGCATAATCTATGTTAACGCGTTTGGTGGATCCTTCCTTGGAGCCGGCAACGGCGGCATCTGGCGGTCGACCGATAATGGCGCGACTTTCCAGCAGATATTTGCCCCAAGAGACGCCACGCTTAACACCTGTTCCTCCGCGCTTGAGCGTGATGAATTTGACGTGAACACTTTGCCGAGCGGCGCGACTCGTATGTATGTCGGCGCAGGCGAGGGCGGCGAGGCCTTCAATCCGCCGTCGCCTCAGGCGACCTTCTGGCGGAGCGACGATGTCAGCTCGGCCGTGCCAGCCGCCTTCGCATCGTTTGGCGGCACTCAAGTCGTCGACTATTGCACCGGCCAGTGCTGGTATGACAACGTTGTTGTCTCGCCTGCCGGTTCTCCGGACATCGTCTATTTGGCTGGCTCGTTCAGTTACGCCCAGCTCTATGGCAGGTCCAACGCCCGCGGCGTTCTCTTGTCCCAGGATGCAGGCGCGAGCTGGACTGATCAGACATGGGATGCCACGACAGCGCCGGCTCCGGCGGGACAATGCTGCAGTCCTCTGGCGATCGCTCCGAATGGAACTCATCCTGACCAGCACGCGCTGGCCGTTAATCCGAATAATCCTTTGCAGTTCTGGGAAGGTTCGGATGGCGGTATCATCAGAACGAGCGGGACGCTCACTGATATCTCCTCGCAGTGCGCGACGCGCGGACTCAGTCCTACGAGCCTGGCCTTGTGCCAACAGCTCCTCTCGGCTGTGCCCTCGCAGCTAACGAGCCTGAACAAGGGGCTATCTACCTTGCAGTTCCAAAGCTTCTCGGTGGCCTCTGACAACCCCAAGCATGTTCAGGGCGGCACGCAGGATAACGGGACGTGGGAAACAGGTGGCTCCGACGTTGTCTGGAATCAGATCATCTATGGTGACGGCGGCCAATCGGGTTTTAGCGTGACCAACTCCGCCCTGCGCTTCAACACCTACTCAAGCCAGGGGAACTCGGCAAACTTCCGCAACGGTGACCCATCCTATTGGGTCGACATCTCAGGGCCGTATATTAACAGTCCGGAGGGGTCGTATTTCTATCCGCCGATCATTGCGGATCCGAATCCTGCCAACGCGCAAACGATCTACCAGGGGTCTAACAGCGTTTGGCGGACACAAGACTGGGGCGGAAACCAGGCGTTCCTGGAGGCGAATTGCAACGACTTTAACTTGTCGTCCATACCGCCTACTTGTGGCGATTTTGTGCGGCTCGGAAACGGCGTCCCATCAACGAGTTTAACTTCGGCGACATGGGGAAATAGAAGTGGGGGGAACGTGGCGTGGATTCAGCGTACGGCCTCTAACACCGGTACGATCTGGGCAGCCACCGGCGCTGGCCGCGTCTTCATTACGGACAATGGCGATGCTGCAGCAGCGTCCGTGGTCTGGAACCGGGTTGATCCAAATCCGACGGGGTTAAACACGCCTACCCGCGCCATCAGCGCAATCTACATTGACCCGAATAACGCTCATCACGCCTGGATCGCGTATAACGGATATACCATAAATACCCCGACGACTCCGGGACACGTCTTCGAGGTGACATGGAGCGGTGCCGGGGCAGCGACGTGGGTCGATCGCAGCTTCAATCTGCCGGATTTCCCCATCACCTCTCTCGTTCGCGATGATGTCACGGGAGATCTTTATGCGGGTTCTGATTTCACCGTGATGATGCTTCCGAATGCGACGACATCCTGGACCTCGGCTGGCAGCGGTATGCCGATGGTGGCGGTTTCCGGCCTAACCATCGTGCCGAATGCACGCATCCTGTATGCCGCGACCCACGGACGTGGCGGTTGGTCGTTGGCGCTTCCGTAACCTTGTAAGTAATCGAGTCTGGGCGGGGCGATCGAAAGATCGCCCCGCCCTTTTTCGTTTGCCGCAATGTGTGCGGCAACGTCGACCTGAGCCGCGCGTTCGTTACCGTCTCGCGATTTTTGTTGCTCTGAAGTTTCGCTCCGCTAGATTCCCTGCGGCAATGGAGTTTGCCATTCCTGGAAGGAAGAACCGCGAGAGCTGATGACTCCTACTGGTGCCGGTATGGCAGCGGTTGGAGTTTTTTTATGCTCAATTATCTCTGGGTTATGATCGGGGGCGCCCTCGGGACCGGCGCGCGGTTCTGGCTTTCCGGCGTCATCGCCCAACGCGGGGGCGAGTTTTTTCCCTTGGGCACGCTTATCGTCAATGTCACAGGCTCGTTCGCAATTGGAATCTTTGCTGCTGTGGCGGATCCGCAGGGACCGCTCCTCGTTAGTCCGCGACTGCGCCAGTTTTTCATGATTGGACTGTGCGGTGGCTACACCACTTTTTCTTCCTTCAGTTTACAGACCCTTGATCTTGTTCAGGAAGGCGACTGGTTGAAGGCCGCGCTCAATACCGTTCTTTCCGTTTTTTGCTGCCTCTTCGCCGTTTGGGCTGGTCGAATCATCGGCCTCGCCGTTGTCGCGCGCTAAACAATGAATCTTCCGCAAGACGCCCTCCTTCTTCGAATCTTCATCGGCGAAAGTGATCGTCACGAGCATCGCCCTCTTTACGAAGCTATCGTGATGAAAGCGCGCCAAGCCGGGCTCGCGGGAGCGACCGTCTTGCGCGGTCCAATGGGTTTTGGCAAATCAAGCCACCTGCATACAGCCAAGATTCTGCGTCTATCGATGGACCTGCCGATGGTGATCGAGATCGTCGACGCAGCCGACAAAGTAAACGCTTTCCTCCCGCTTCTCGATCCGATGATCGGCGGCGGACTGGTCACAATCGAGAAGGTAAAAGTCATCCATTATCGTCACGGCGGGGCGGAAAAGTGAATGCGGACGGATGACTGTGTCGTCGGAGTATGCCGCGGAGTCGCCCAACGACGGACGCGACAAGCGCGTCCCTCCCGGCGCGTCTCGCTTGCCATGCCCTGGAACACCGCAAGCCGGAGGCTCGCGCCACATCCGGCACGGCTTATCGGGTTGACAAATTCGGGCCGCTGCGATTGACTTCCAAGGTTAATTTGCCTCCTCGATAATCGTCTTTTTCGAGGCGTTCCCTGTTCCGATTCAGTCGCGAACAAGGTCTGTCCGGCGAGTTCGATACATCAGATAAATCCCTGGTTCCATGGCGGGACATAGTAAGTGGTCGAAGGTTAAGCACTTCAAAGGCGCGATTGACGCGAAGCGGGCCAAGATCTTCAGCAAGTTTTCAAAGGAGATCTCAATCGCTGCGAAGATCGGCGGGGGCGATCCCAGCGGTAACCCACGCCTGCGCAGCGCTATCCAAATGGCGCGCAACCAGAGTATGCCGAACGACAACATCGACCGGGCGATCAAGCGAGGCACGGGAGAGGGAAGCGAGAACACTCATTTCGACGAGATCGTTTATGAAGGTTATGGCCCCGGCGGCGTGGCGGTCATCGTGGAGACTGCAACCGATAACAAGAACCGCACGGCGGCTGAGATTCGCGCCATTTTCTCGAAAAATGGCGGCAACCTCGCCTCCTCGGGCAGTGTTTCATATATGTTTCACAAGAAAGGACAGATCACGGTCGCGCGCGGTGCGATTGGGGAGGAGCGCATGTTTGAGCTGGCCTTGGAGGCCGGCGCGGAGGAGTTGACAAGCGAAGAGGATGAGTATGTTATTACCACTTCCCACGATCAGCTATACGCCGTAGCTGAAGCCCTCAAACAAGCGGGCGTGACCACCGATGGGCAAAAGTTTACGTTCATTCCCGATACGACTGTTCCGGTCGCCGACGAGACCGTTGCAAGGCAGGTGTTGCGCCTTTGCGATGCCCTCGAAGACGATGATGACGTCCAAAACGTCTATTCAAATTTAGAGATACCCGACGAATTGCTGGCCCAATTGCCAGCCTGAAGACTTTTACTGCCGCAGGAATTTCGCGGCGCGCTGACCGAGAGCGACCGCACGCACACATTTGTTTTATGGAGCAAGACAACCAGAACCAGCCACCTCCCGTGGAAACGCCAAACGAACCGCGGCCAGCTACGACTGACGGAGGATCACCCGATCAACGCCGCCGTCGGCCTCGCCGCCGTTATCCACGCCGCCGCTTTTACGACCGCGGACCAGGAAACGAGAACTCGGGCAACCAGGAGAATTCAAATTACGAACAGAACGGTCCGGGAGGAGATGGTGCCGTGGAAGGTGAAGGCGGCGACATTGAGAACGCCGAACAGAGCCAGGCCGAGCCTGAATTGGGTGAAGGAATAATCGAAATCTCAGGCAAAGGATTCGGGTTTCTGCGCGATCCGAAGCGGAATTTTGTCCAAACTCCGCAGGATATTTTCGTTACTCCAGAGATTGTTCGCCGTTTTGGTCTCCGTGACGGCATGTGGATCCACGGCGAAACGCGTCGCGGCAATCGCGGCCCGCAGTTAACCAAGCTAACGACGATAAACGGTGAAGATCCGGCCAAATACACGAACCTTCGTCCTTTCGAAGAGCTGACCACGATTAACCCGAACAAACGGATCAAGCTCGAAACCGTTCCCGATCGCTACACTACGCGCATCATGGATTTGATGACTCCGCTCGGCATGGGGCAACGCGGTCTGATCGTAGCACCGCCTCGTACCGGCAAAACCACCCTCCTGCATCACATCGCGGATGCCGTGGCCAAGAATCATCCGGAAGTGAAACTGATTATCCTGCTGGTGGATGAGCGGCCGGAAGAGGTGACCGATTTCAAGCGGTCGCATCCGAACGCCGAGATTATTGCCAGTTCTAACGATAGCGACATCAAGAGCCACACCCGGATCGCGCAGTTGGCGATTGAGCGCTCCAAACGTCTCGTCGAAGCGGGCAAAAACGTTTTCATTCTGCTCGATTCGATTACCCGGACAGCTCGCGCCTTTAACAATGCCATGGGCGGTGGTGGACGAACCATGAGCGGCGGTATCGATGCCCAGGCTATGGAAACTCCGCGCAAGATTTTCGCGGCGGCGCGGAATACCGAGGAAGCCGGCTCTTTGA
>Ga0157372_10009840_pt1 | contig 10172 bp, 10 predicted proteins | sample C55metaG_FD_115307 | JGI IMG/M metagenome (GOLD analysis project Ga0157372, IMG submission 115307) | Corn rhizosphere microbial communities from Kellogg Biological Station, Michigan, USA - C5-5 metaG | ecosystem: Host-associated > Plants > Roots > Rhizosphere > Soil | place: USA: Michigan...
ACGCTGATGCTTATCCCGGACCTGATGCACAACCGCCTGAAACCGCACGACACGCTCGAAGGCAACTCGCGCATTGGGAATCCCGGGCAGGAAACGGGATTGAGTGAGATGATCCTGGGGATGGATATTCTCCGCCATCTGCACCTTTACATCGCCTATGGAGAACAGAAACTGTACATCACGCCCGCCACACCCACCCCCGCGCCGTCCCCACCTCCAGCAAAGGCACCGGCTCCGCCCAAATAGTTGCCACCGACGCGAGCGCGGCCCCCTTCTGCTCGCGCTTGACCGGGCGCGCCGATTGTTCTTCACATCTTCGCCGCCGGAAGGGGACACCCCATGCTCTTGCTTGAATCCTCCTATTACGCCTTTGGCTTTTATGCCGCGTTGAACGCGCTCATCATGCTGGTTCTCGGCGTTCTCGTGACTCGCGCCCGCGTTCGCACCCAGACGGACATCGGTGACGGCGGCAAGCCGGAAATGGCTGGTCCTCTTCGGGCACATGCCAACAACACCGAATGGGTGCCCATGGCGATCCTGCTCATGTGGGCGCTGACCATTTCCCCCTTCGGCGCCCCGATCTGGGTGGTTCACGGGATCGGCATCTCGCTTACGGTAGGGCGCATTTTGCACGCCATCGGCCTTTCGCGGTCGATCGGCCCCACGCCCCTGAGGCTGATCGGGATGGTCTTGACCTGGCTCGCCTACATTATCGGAATCGTGGCGCTGTTCTGGCTTGTTTTCACCACGGGAACGCCTAGCTCGTAATCTGTGATCACCAGCGATTCTCAACTGCTTCTGGAAGATCTGATCGCGGCCACGCGGCGCGCGGGCGCCGATGCGGCCGATGGCTTGCTGGTAGAGGCTGTCTCTTCCAGCGTGTCTTACCGGTTAGGCAAGCTCGAAGACATCGAACGCGCCGAATCCGCCGACCTCGGGTTGCGCGTGTTCGTCGGTCAGCGTGTGGCGTTTGTCTCGTCGACCGATCTCTCTCTGCCCGCCCTTTCGGAACTGCCGGAGCGCGCCGTGAGTATGGCCCGGCTGGCGCCGGAGGACAGGTTTGTCGGCCTTGCGCCACCCGATCTGCTCGCGAAGGAGTTCCCGAACCTGCAGATCGAGGATCCCGAAGAGCCCGCTCCCGATACCCTGGTGGAGCGAGCCCGCGCTCTGGAGGGAGCGGCGCTCGCGGTCGATGGCGTCACCAATTCGGAAGGAGGCGGCGCGAGCTTCAGCCGGAGTCGGATCGCATTCGCCACCAGCGAGGGGTTTTTCGGTCACTACGGCGCAACCAGCCACAGCATGGGCGTGGCCGTCGTGGCGGGCGAAGGGACCGCGATGGAGCGCGATTATGAAAGCGCCACGGCCCGTCGCAATGCTGATCTGGAATCGCCGGAGGAGGTGGGGCGGCGCGCTGGAGAACGCACGATTGCTCGGCTCAATCCCCGAAGGGCACGGTCGCAGGCTGTGCCGGTCGTTTACGAGCCGCGCGTGGCCTCCGGGCTGCTTGGACATTTTGCAGGAGCAATTTCTGGCGCGGCCGTCGCCCGCGGCGTCACGTTCCTGAAAGATCGGATGGACACGCAAGTGTTTCCGCCCGGCATCACAATTGTGGACGATCCCCACCGCGAGCGTGGACTGCGCTCCAAGCCGTTCGATGGCGAAGGCGTGCGGAACCGGCGCCGGAACATCGTCGAGAAAGGTGTGTTGCAGACGTGGCTGCTGGACTGTTCAAGCGCCAAACAGCTGGGCCTCATCACGACCGGACACGCCGCGCGCGGCACCGGCGGCCCTCCTTCGCCGTCCGCAACCAATCTCTACATGGAACCAGGGCCGCTCTCGCGCGATGAATTGATTGCTGACATCCGGGAGGGGTTCTACGTGACGGAGCTGATCGGCATGGGCGTGAATGGGGTCACCGGCGACTACAGCCGGGGCGCGGCCGGTTTCTGGATCGAAAACGGCAAGATCGCGTACCCGGTTTCGGGCGTCACTATTGCCGGGAACCTGAAGGAGATGTTTGCAAACCTTACGCCGGCCAGCGATCTCGAATTCCGCTACGGCATCAACGCGCCGACCGTTCGTGTCGAAGGAATGACGGTTGCAGGCACCTGAGGCCGACCTTTCCCTCATCGTGAGCGCCGTGCGCGATGCCGGCACGATTGCGCGGAAATTTTACCGCGGCTCCTACCGCACGTGGAACAAGGGCAAGGGCCAGCCGGTCACGGACTGCGACATCGCCGTGGATGAGTTTCTCATGCACCGGCTGCGCCCGGCCCGCCCCGAGTATGGCTGGCTATCGGAGGAAACCGAGTGCGATGCAGAGCGGCTGGAAAGGGAGTGCAGCTTCGTCGTCGATCCGATCGACGGCACGGTGGCCTTCCTGAAGGGCCGGCCCTATTTCACGATCTGCGCGGCGACCGTGTGCAACGGCAAAGCTTTCGCGGGCGCAATCTACAATCCGATTACGGGAGAATGTTTCACTGCCCAGAAAGAGGGTGGCGCGAAACTGAACGGCAAGCCCATTCACGTGTCCGCGCGCAGTGAACTGGAAGGCTCTCGCATGCTGGGCCCGAAAACGACCTTTGACCACCCGCCGGCGAATATAGCCCCATCGCAGCCTTGGCCGCCAATGCACATTGAAACGCGCAACTCCGTCGCCTACCGGCTGGCGCTGGTCGCCTGCGGCGCCTTCGATGCAGCAGTCGCGCTGTCGGCCAAGCACGATTGGGACCTTGCGGCGGCCGATCTCATCGTGCAGGAAGCTGGCGGCTGCGTCACGACACACACAGGTGCCGCGCTTCGTTATAACGGCAGAATTCCGGTTCAGCCCTCGGTGGTGGCGGCGGGCCCATTCCTCCATGGGCAGCTGATTGCCCGTGTGCGCGATGTCGCTTTGCCAGCTCGGTGACTCCTTATGGCTCATGCCAAACAGAAACAATTGTTGCATCTTGTTTTCGGCGGCGAGCTCACCTCTCCCGATGGTCTTGAGTTCAAAGACCTTTCGAAGCTTCAAATCGTGGGCATCTATCCCAACTACAAATCCGCCCTGAGCGCCTGGCGGGCGGCCGCGCACGCAACCGTCGACAATGCCCATATGCGCTATTTCGTGGTTCATCTGCATCGCCTGCTCGATCCGGAAAAGTCAGCCGAAAGCTGACGTTTTGCCGCTTCTCGCCTCCCTGGGCAGGCTCATGCTAGGACCAGCCGGCCGATGACGATTCACTCCCAGAACACAATAGGGCTGCCGCGTAAGGCGGCGCTGGCCGGCGCACGGCCCGCGCCCGCGCAGCTGGGAGATTTCCGCATCATCCAGCGCCTCGCGCGCGATTACATGCGCCGGCAGTGGCCGAAGATTGCGTTTGCGGTCGGCTGCATGATCGTCACCGGCGCGACCAGCGGCGCCTTGGCCTGGCTGCTCGATCCTGCGGTGAAGAAGATTTTTCTGGAAAAGAACACTGCCATGCTGGTGCTGATCCCACTCGCGCTTATGGCGGTGGTCACCGTCCGCGCCCTGTCCACCTACGGCGAGCAGGCCACCATCAACTCGGTGGCCGAGCGCATCGTGGCCGCGGTACAGCGCGACATGTTCAGGAGCCAGATTCAACTCGACCTTGCGGTGCTGAATTCGGAGCATTCCGGCGAGACCGTCTCGAAGTTCCTCTACGACGCCACCCTTTTGCGCGGCTCGATCACGCGTGGCGTGGCAGGCCTGGGCAAGGAATGGGTCACCCTCGTCGCGCTCGCTGCCGTGATGATCTATCAGGACTGGCAGCTCGCGATCATCTCGGTTTTCGTGCTGCCGCTGGTTGTGGGCGTGACGCGCGTGATCAGCAAAGCGCTGCGCAAGGCTTCGGTGCGCGGAATGCAGGAGACGGGTGCACTGTCGCGCGCGCTGAGCGAGGCCCTTGCGGGACGCCGCGTGATAAAGGCCTACAACCTCGAAGGTCACGCGGTCGAACTGGCGCAGGAACAGATCGATCGGCGGTTGAAGTATTTGCTGCGGGCGGTGCGCGCCCGCTCCGCGGCTGTTCCGGCCACGGATCTGATTGGCGGCCTCGCCGGGGCGGCGACGATATTCTTCGCCGGATATCAGGGACTGCACGGTCAACTCGCGATCAACCAGTTCCTCTCGTTTGTCGCCGCCATGCTGATGGCGCAGCAGCCGGTGCGCAATCTGACGCAGCTGTGGACAATCTCCACCGAAGGCCTCTCGGCGGCGAACCGCATTTTTGCTCTCATCGATTCGCGGGCCGCGATTACCGATGGGCCGAATACCCAACCCCTGCGGATCAGCGATGCCGGGTCGAGCGGCTCGGTCAAATTGGAGAATGTGCGGTTTCACTATCCCTCCGGCGCCCCGGCGCTGGACGGTGTAACGCTGGATATTCCAGCCGGCAAAAAAGTGGCGCTGGTGGGACCGTCTGGCGCCGGCAAAACAACCGTTTTCAATCTCCTGTTGCGCTTCTACGAACCGGACAGCGGCCGCATCACAGTTGCGGGCGCGGACGTCCGGGCGATCACCCTGAACTCCTTGCGCGACAACATCGCGCTGGTGACGCAGGAGCCCATCGTGTTTGACGAAACGATCGCGCAGAATATCGCTCTTGGACGCGCCGGCGCGGATCGCGATGCTATTGTTGCGGCGGCGAAAGCGGCTGCCGCCCACGACTTCATCAGCGCATTGGAGGGCGGCTATGACGCGCGCGTCGGAGAAGGAGGGCTGAAACTCTCCGGCGGACAGCGCCAGCGCATTGCGATCGCCCGCGCCATGCTGCGCGATGCTCCCATCCTGCTGCTCGATGAGGCAACCTCGTCGCTCGATACGGAAAGTGAGCGGCAGGTACGGGACGCGCTCGCCACGCTGATGAAGGGCCGTACGACCATCGTCATCGCGCACCGGCTGTCGACCGTGCTGGATGCGGATATCATCTACGTGTTGGACCGCGGGCGGATGGTCGAAAGCGGCACACACGCAGAGCTGATGGCTCGGGGTGGCCTGTATGCGCGCCTCTACCAGCACAATCTCGACGATGCCCAGGATGTCGCCTGAGCATGGCCTCATCGTTCGCCCTTCTGGCCTACCGCTGCGCTACGGCGGCGCTTACGCCGGTCGTGCCGCTGGCGCTGAAGAGTCGCGCGAGCCGCGGCAAGGAGGATTTAAGCCGCATCCGCGAGCGTCTGGGATACGCTGGCAAGACGAGACCCGATGGCACCCTCATCTGGATTCACGGCGCGAGCGTCGGTGAATGCATTTCGGTGCTTCCCTTGATCGGGGAGTTGCTCAAGACGGAGGCACGGCACGTGCTCGTCACCAGCGGCACGGTAACCTCTGCGGAGCTCATGTCCGAACGCTTGCCAGCCGGCGCCTTTCACCAATATGGGCCGGTGGATATCCCACCCGCCATCCGCCGCTTTCTCGATCACTGGCGCCCGGATGCGGGGCTGTTCGTCGATTCTGAAATCTGGCCGAACATGATTTCCGCCGCGCGGAAACGCGACATTCCACTCGCGCTCATCAACGGGCGAATGTCAGCCGCATCCTTTGCGCGCTGGCGGCGTGTGCAGAAAACCGCTAGTGCATTGCTCCGTAAATATGATCTCTGCCTGGCGCAGGATCTGGAAACGGCCGAGCGCTTATCAGCGCTGGGCGCGACCAAGGTGCAGGTTAGCGGCAATCTCAAGGCGGATGCGCCGCCCCTTGCCGCTGACCCCGAAAAGCTCCTGCAATTGAAAGAGGCAATCGGCGGCCGCCCGGTCCTGCTGGCGGCCAGCACGCATCCTGGCGAAGTGGAAACCCTCCTGCCTGCACATGACAAGCTGCGACGGACGTATCCACGCCTGCTCACCATCATCGCGCCCCGCCACCCGGAACGCGGCGGAGATCTCGCGATGCTCTGCGGCGGGCGCCGGAGCGTACAGCGATCGGATGGCGCATTGCCCGGCAATGACACTGACGTGTACGTAGCAGATACACTCGGAGAACTTGGACTGCTCTATCGAGTGGCGCCGTTCGCCTTCATTGGGGGGAGTCTCGTTCCCCATGGGGGACAGAATCCGCTGGAGCCAGCGCGCCTCGGATGCGCCGTTATGGCGGGGCCTCACACGCACAATTTCCGCTCCGCCTATGAGGCGATCTTCGCCGCACAGGGCGAAGGGCTGGTGACGACGTCCACCGACATCGCGACGCTTGCCCAAAAATGGATGGAAGACCCGGCGGCTGCATCTGCGATGGGCCAGGCGGCGGCACACGCTGCGGAGTCGCTGTCAGGCGCCACCGAGCGGACTCTAGCCAGCATCGAATCGCTGCTCGCGCATGCGCTCGCCTGAGTTCTGGGCGGGCCGGAGCCCGGCCGCTCGCATCGCGGCCGCAGCGCTGTCGCCGCTGGGGTATCTTTACGGAGCGACGGTGGCTATCAAGGCGGCGCGCGCGAGCCCTTATCGCTCGCCCGCCAAGGTGATCTGCGTCGGAAACCTGACAACTGGCGGGACAGGCAAAACGCCCGTCGTTCGCGCCATCGCAGAACGGCTGATCGGCCGGGGTTTGCGTGTGTTCGTGCTTTCGCGGGGGTATGGCGGACTGCTGACAGGTCCTGTGCTTGTCAATCCCACGGAACATTCTGCGGCGGACGTTGGAGACGAGCCCATCATGCTTGCGGCAACTGCGCCTGTGATCGTTGCGCGGCAACGGGCCGAGGGCGCAAAACTCGGTGAAAGCCATCAAGCCGATGTCATCCTGATGGATGACGGACATCAGAATTTCTCGCTTGCAAAGGACATCTCTCTCGTGGTGATCGATTCGGCAGAGGGTCTCGGCAATGGTCGCGCGTTGCCGGCAGGTCCCTTGCGGGAACCGGTGAAGCAGGGCCTGGCGCGGGCCGATGGTGTGGTCCTCATGGGACCGCACAATTTTTCGCTGCCGCGCTTCAGCGGCCCTGTCCTGCGCGCGCGCCTTGTCCCGCAAAATCAGGGGCAGTTTGCGGGGCAGCGTGTCGTCGCGTTCGCCGGCATCGGGCAGCCCGAGAAATTCTTCGCAACCCTGAAAACCGCAGGCGCCCAGATGATCGCGGCATTTCCGTTTGCCGACCATCACCGGTATCGCGAGAATGAGATTCATGCCTTGCGTGACAAGGCGCGAACAGCAAACGCGATACTGGTCACAACGGAGAAGGACTATGTGCGGTTGTCGCCCCCTCTGCGAAGCGAGATAAACTTCCTGACTATAAGCGCCATGTTCGACGATGTTCCAGAACTGACCCGCCTGCTGGATTCGGTTGTCCCGGAGCCGGCTATTCCGGCGCCGTCCTGAACCCTCGGAATTCAGGTATCCTCATGCCGTTCGGCCGCAAGTTCCGCTACCTGCTCGAAGCCGCTGCATTCTTTGCACTGATGGGGGTGTTTGGCGCGCTCAGCGTCGATTCGGCATCGGCTCTCGGTGGTTTTATAGGCCGCCGCATCCTCTACCGCACCTCGGTGACAAGGCGGGCGCGCGAAAACCTGCGCGCGGCATATCCGGACAAGAGCACTGAAGAGATCGAGACCATCATCATCGAAATGTGGGACAATCTTGGCCGTACCATCGCGGAATATTCGCACCTTGGGAAATTCTCTTTCCGCGGAACGAACCCTCGCATCGAGATCGGCAATATGGAGACGGCCGTTCGCGCGATCGAGCAGGGAAAGGGAATTCTGTTCGTCTCCGGCCATTTCGCAAACTGGGAGATCATGCCGCTTGCCGCGACCGAATATGGCCTGGAGGGCGCACTTGTGTACCGCCCGCTGAACAATCCCTATGTCGACCGCTGGATGGTGAAGCAGCGCGGCAAAAAAGGACCCAAAGAGCATCTCGGCAAGGGCGCACAGGGAACCAAGCGCATCTTCACGCTCCTACGCGCCAGCAAGGCGATTTTTATGCTGGTGGATCAAAAGACGAGCGAAGGCGTGCCGGCGCCGTTCTTCGGCCGCACGGCGATGACCACGCCGGCGCCTGCCGCACTGGCACTCAAGCTTGGCGCGATGATCCTGCCGGTCACCAACGAGCGGCTCAACGGCGCGCGTTTCCGCATGACGGTCCACGAACCAATCGCCTGCATGCCCGGCGCCGATCACGACCGCGACGTGCTGGAGGTCACCGGCAAAATCAACGAAGTCCTGGAACGCGCGGTGCGCTATCGGCCATCGCAATGGCTGTGGATTCATCGACGCTGGCCGAAGGAAGGCGACAAGCCGCGCAGCCGCCGCGGGCGTCAGGCTCAGGCCTTGGCTGGCACGGGCGTTAGGGTGGACAGCGACGGATCGAGTTTCATCTGAAACCAGTTCAGCGCCCAATGCAGATGCGGACCCGTGGCGCGTCCCTTCATGCCGACCAGACCGATAACATCGTTGCGCTTCACCGCCTGCCCCACAATCACTGTCAACGCGCGCTGGTGGATGTAGAGGGTGAAAACGCCATGCCCATGGTCCAGCACGGTCGTGCCACCTGTCAGATAGAAATCGGGCTCCGCGAGCGCGACCGTGCCGTCTGTCGGCGCATGGATTGGCGTGCCCTCCGGCGCCGCGATGTCCACGCCGAAATGTGGTGTCGAGGCCTTGCCGTTCAGGATTCGCTGGCTGCCGAAAAGACCGCTGACGATGCCAGGAACCGGCCAGTCGAACGGCTCTGCAAAGGCAACGCCGGTGGTGTCGTGCTTGCGAGCGTCCGCAATCATCTGATTTTCCCGGGCGATGCGCGCCACAATGGCCGGCTCTGTCGGATGCGCCTGCTGCTCCGGCAAGCCATTGATGCGCTGCACCTCATATTCCCGGACCACCGGCGCGACATCGCGGCTCTGGCCGGCCCCATCGCGGAACCGCGCAACAACGGTGCTGGGCTTTTTCTGGTCGTATTCAAAACCGAAGGCAAAGGTCCCGTTGCCAGAGACGAGCACCGGCGCGGCGTTCACGGTGACCTTTGCTCCAGGTTCGGCCGTGCCGATCACAAGGCTTCCCTGTTTCAGGGAACCGGAAAAGGAAAGCCGCTTCGGTGCAATGGCGAAGGTGCAGCCCGGCGCAAGCATCGAGGCCAATGTGCCCAGCAGAAACGAGCGCCGCAGCATCAGCGTGGCGTGAAGCCCTTCTCCTCGAAGCGCTGCAGCGCGATCTCGGCTGAGGCATACGCCTCTTGCAGATCCACGCTCCAGTACCGTAGCGCCTCGAGGGGAATGGCCACGCCCGTGACCGCACAGCTAACGAAGGATCCGGGGCGCACCACGCGATATTCACCGTCTAGATATTCGAGCTCAGCAAGGCCGTCTGGGCGGAAATCGCGTTCCATCTGGTTCATGAGGCAAACTCCTGCCATCTTGTCCCGAGCGGCGCAACAGCGAGGATATGGAGGTCTAAAACAGGTTTCCCTGCTCTTTTGCCATTTTTTTTGGCCTACCGGAGCGGGACAACGGCTGGCGCGGAGGACCGATGGCCACCGCGCTGGCGGAGTCGTCGGCAAACGTCAGGATCCGTTCTTCCCCGGAACTCACGGCCGCGGCGCGCCGCTTCAGGGTCCCGTCCTGACTGCGCTCCAGCGCGAAGCCGCGGTCCAGCACATTGCGATAGCTGACGCCCTCAAGAATGCGTGACAGGCCATCCAACTGCGCCTGCCGCTCCGCTATGCGCGCGCGCTCCCGCAGATTGAGCCGCGCATCCAAAGCAGAAATGCGCTCGCCACACACCGAGAGATGCTGCTGCAGGGCGCCAGGCCGCAGCTGGGCCGATGTCTCCGTAAAGGCCCGGCGATGCTGCTGCAGATTGCGCAAAAGCCCGCGGCCAAGGTTTTCGGATGCGTAGTCCAGCCGTTGACTGGGACTGGCGAAGAGCTGGTCGGCGCGGGGCAGCACGCGCGCCAGAGCCGCCAGATGTGTTTGCCGCTGGGCAATGCCGCGCAAAAAGCAGTTCATCAGGCGCCGATCGAAATCGAGGCTCTGCGACAGCAGATCGGCACGCACGGGCACGGCCATTTCCGCCGCCGCGCTGGGGGTGGGGGCACGCCGGTCGGCCGCGAAATCGATCAGGGTGGTATCGGTTTCATGGCCGACCGCCGAGATGAGCGGAATCACGCTTTCCGCTGCGGCCCGCACCACGATTTCCTCGTTGAAGGCCATCAAGTCTTCGATCGAGCCGCCGCCGCGCGCCACGATAAT
>Ga0157372_10009841_pt1 | contig 10172 bp, 14 predicted proteins | sample C55metaG_FD_115307 | JGI IMG/M metagenome (GOLD analysis project Ga0157372, IMG submission 115307) | Corn rhizosphere microbial communities from Kellogg Biological Station, Michigan, USA - C5-5 metaG | ecosystem: Host-associated > Plants > Roots > Rhizosphere > Soil | place: USA: Michigan...
CAAGAGTTGCTTCAGTCCTTCCATCGTCTAACCTCCATTAGTGAAGTGATGCTCTGGTATCAGGCTATTTAACCGCTGTTTTAATCAAGCTTTGGCACTAAGTGCAACCAGGAACGGGTACTTGCCAGCAGATTCTCGTCCATTGATTTGAAGCTAGCACTGTGTATCGATTAGGGGGCCAGTGGCGAAGCCATCGATAGAGCGGCAGATGGGTCAGGACTAGAGCATGGAAACCAATGAGTATACTTTATTTAACATAATACACATTAACCGCACCTTCATATACAGCCCAGAACACCTTGGGTGAGCGGGCTCATCGTCAGGCTCGGCGGCATCACACTACCTGCAACCCTCAACCTCATTCCATCCTCGATCGCTATCGACCATACCGCGATATTGCTCGATCGACCCACGACCGACGTCTGCAACTCTCAACGACACGGCATGCAGCCGCTCCAATCGATCATGCCCGTCTCAGCAGCAGCCTCATCTCACCATTGATGCAACAAACAAGACTGCGGCCATGAGCGTCAGCCCCACAGCGTAGCCATGCTTGGTGAAGGTGTCGTAGGCCGGCCCCTTGTGTTTCCAAGGCCTGGCCCACACGGCATAAATCAGTAAAAGGCCAATTGCAGCACCTTCAACCCATACAGCTGTAAGGAACACAGTGGCAAACGCCATACTCGCCGACAGTGATCTTTCCTGGCTCAGGATCACATAAAGAAGAACCGTCACAGTGGGCACCAACCAGACACCTAGGCATGCCGTTATCAGCAGCACATGCTGAAGGATGTGTACGATGCGTTCCCTGGTGCTACTCATCATCAACTCTCCAGTACCTCGTATTTCGCGGCTCAACCGCTTGCAGGGCGTTTCCATCCAATACTGCGCACGCTGCCCGCTATTGTGAGTCATCCTTGCCAAGGTGCCAGACTGGCCGTGATTGGACTCGAAAGGCCAGTCAGCGATCAGTGCCGTCTATACCCTCCCAAAACGCTGCCAATAACGCTTAATGCTGCTTCGGCACTGCCCAGCCCAAAGGTGTCGGAATGAGGTGCGGTGATGGTCTGGGCACGGGATATAAGCTTTTCAGCCCGACCACAATCAGTCTGGAGTATCGAAATGGACTGTTATCCAGAAGAACGCTATGTGTTTAGCGCTAGCCGTCTCCCCCCTTGAAGACGTTTTGCGTGGCTTTTAGACGGCAACCTAGGCTACCCTCAAACCCGTAATTTCCGGCCATTTTCGTCGATTTCCTGCTTAACTCAACGAAATGGTTATTTAGTGTAGTTAAATATCCACTGATTTCGTCAACCAGCCAATCTGCTTGCAACGCCCTTCACATCGGTTTCTTTCGACTCAATCGATCGTCGAATATCTGTCCTTCACCCATCAACGCGTCACCGCCCGTCAGCCTCTCATTCGACAGATCGACCCCTTCCTCCCAATCTCTCTCCAATGGTTCAAGGACCTTCAAGTCCCCATCCCCCTTCGCTAGACCCAAGGAGTCCACAATGTCCCTCACACTGAACATGGGTGGCGGCAGCGTCCAGACCGACTGGCCGGAACTGGAACGCGAGATCGAAGACAACGATGGCCAGGCGCCCGACCCCGACGCCGATCCCAATCTGACCGACGACGAGCCCCGCGGCGTACCGCCCAGCGATCCGGAGTCGGGTGCCTGACACCCTTCCCGCTCGACCGCGACTCGCCAAACGCCAGACAAAAAACAGCCCGCCGAAGCGGGCTGTTTTCATGTTCGCCGATCAGACCGCAGCGGCCTTTTCGGAGCCCGAGGGCAACTCCCCCGTATTCGGCCCGGGCACCTGAGTCGGTGCCGGAACGGTGGAGGTCACCACAGGCGCGCCGCCCCCCGAGACACGCCATTGCACGTCGGTGATCCCGTAACGCTCGGCCATGGGTCGGCTGACCTTGCGAATTTTTTCGCGACCGAACTTGGGGATGATGCCGACGCCGGCATCGCAGCTTGCCCAATGCCAGGCTTCGGCATTGTCCATCCGGTCCAGCCGGATGATGAAGTTGCGAGAGTGCCCATGCAGGCGGTATTCGATGATGTACAGCTGTGGGGTTGGCATCGTTGGGCCCTCCTCTTCTCCATGGATGACACCGTCATTGATCGGGGTTTTCCGAGAAGATTCAAAAGATTAACAGACAAAATGATCAAGCGGCCTGGGGTCCCCTCGAAGGCGTTCATTCACCTGCCGGGACCAGTTGGATGGTCAGGCAGAACACCCCCAGCAGGACCCAGAACACCAGGAAGATCCAGGGCGTGCGCATGGAAAACAGCAGCGATTTTCGATAGCCGCGGTGGCTCGATTCCGTTTCGTTGAACAGCGGCCAGTCGTCATAGGGCATCCCCACGGCGGGTTCGTTCCTCAGCAATTGGCTTTGCTTGAAATGCCAATGGTCGATGATGCCGTAGCTGGCCTTGAGGCCCGGCAGCGCATTGAGCGTGCTCAGGATGCCCAGAAGCGCCAGAAACGGCGGAACGAACAGCGTGAACAGGTGGCCCCAGGACGGATTGACGTTGGCCATCGAAGAGCCGAACGCGATGACCAGGAACGACTGCGCGGCCAGGTAACCGTCGGTTCGGTTGGCCAGCATGGTCGTCTCATACTGGATCTCTCGGCGGTAGAACTCCATTCGCTCGCGTGGGGAGCTGAAGGCCAGCCCCCCTTCTGCAGCGGTCAGGTCGTCGCTGTTGACCGACGTGATGATACGGCTAGGCATGATCGGTACTCACTTGTGCTCCCCTACGAACCCAGTACCGGTCGCCATGCCAGGCTTGAGCACCACCTTGCGGCAGTACTCCTGCTTCTCATCGAAGATTTCATAGCAGCGAGCCGCATCTTCCAGCGCAGCGGTATGGGTGATGATCGCCTCGGGGTTCAGGCGACCGGCCTCGATGTGTTCGAGCAGTTCGGGCAGGTAACGTTGGACATGGGTCTGGCCCATCTTGAACGTCAGGCCCTTGTCGAACGCATCGCCGAACAGGAAGCCATGGATGAACCCGGCATAGACGCCTGGCACACTGACCACGCCGCCACGGCGAACGGCTGCCATGCACTGGCGCAACGCCTTGCCGCTGCTGCCTTGCAGCTTCATGTTGGTCAGGACGGTCTCGGTGGTGCTGCCCTTGGCCTCGAAGCCTACGGCGTCGATGACGGCATCCACACCGCGGTGGCCTGCCGTGTGCTCGATGATGTACTCGGCAGGGTCATCGATCTCATGGAAGTTGACCGGGATGACGCCGTACTGCTCCTGCGCATAACGCAGACGGTAGCTGACCTCGTCGACCATGAAGACCTGCTCGGCCCCCAGCATACGCGCGCACTCGGCAGCCAGAAGGCCAACCGGACCTGCGCCGAAGATGGCGACCGACGACCCTTTGCCGATGTCGGCGTTGACCACGGCCTGCCAGGCCGTCGGCAAGATATCCGACAGGAACAGGACCTTCTCGTCGGCCAGTGTACCTGGCACCTTGAACGGGCCGGTGTTGGCCTTCGGCACCCTGACGAAGTCGGCCTGCCCTCCAGGGATCCCGCCATAGAGGTGGCTGTACCCGAACAGCGCCGCGCCTGGTGGGATGGCCTTCTTGTTGAGGATGGCACCACGGCCGGTGTTGGTGGTTTCACAGGCGGCGAACAGGTCGTGATTGCAGAAGAAGCAGCTGCCGCACGCGATCACGAACGGGATGACCACTCGATCGCCTTTCTGCACGGCGGTCACGCCACTGCCGACCTCTTCGACGATACCCATGAACTCGTGGCCCAGGATGTCGCCGCTTTCGGTCTGGGGGATCTTGCCGTGGTAGAGGTGCAGGTCCGAGCCGCAGATCGCGGTCGCGGTCACCCGAAGGACAATATCGTCGTCTTGCTGGATGGTAGGGTCTGGGACGTTGTCGACTCGAACGTCGTTGGCGCCATGGTAAGTCAATGCGCGCATGCGGTTATCTCCGTCGGTATCGTTGACGACGCTCTCTCCTGATAGCGAATCCGACACGGCAAGAGGTCGACACGGCCAAGGACCGTGCCTAGTTGGGAACCACAAGAGCGTGCCAAAGCTCCATCTATCGTGCATCAACCGACAGACGGTAGCCGCTGCCCAGGTTTCATGGCATGCGCTCCAGGCACTTTCCTGTTCGCTCCCCGGCACGGTGTACGCCCACATGCACCCTAGAGTCGTAAAACGATGGAACATTTGTCTTGGAACTTTGTTCCAACTGCCTATTACCCCCTCGTCGACCAACGGAGCGTGCATGAAGCCCGTCAAGCCGCGTGCCACCGTCATCTGCCGTCATGCCAAACATGGCAACAAATGGCTCTGGGTACGAAAAGCCAAAGCCGACTGGACCTTGCCAGGCGGCAAGATCGAACCGGGCGAGACGCCACGGGAGGCGGCCCTGCGCGAGCTGCTGGAAGAGACCGGCCTGCTGGCCGAGGACCTGAGGTTTCTGATGCGCTACGAGGCGCCCGAACGGGTGCATTACGTATTCGAAGCGGCCTTTGCCGATGCGCCCTGCCCGACCGCCCGCAACGAGATCGCCGACTGCCGCTTCGAACGCTTCGACCGCACGCCCGAGGTCAAGGACGAAATTCGTGCGGTCATTCGCTCGCTGCTGGCCTGCGACAAAGAAATGGCCGCCTCGGTACGCTAATCCGCCCGCCTCTGTCATCACGCATGCACACTCCACTGACACGTGTCCTTCTCCATGGGCAGCTCATCGATCGCCTGGATCATGCCGCTGGCCAAGGCTTCATCAGGGCCCAGGATCCTCGGGCTGGCCATCAGGTAGCGCGGCACGTCCAGACGCTCACTCGCGCCCTCGGTTCGCTCGGCCACGATCTCGGCATAGAGCCGCAGGTCGTAGTCCAGGCTCATCGCGTATTCGGCCATGCGCGAGTGATCGACCGAGCCGTGCAGGGTCCAGTGGAACGGGTGGAATAAAAACTTGCTGTAACGGCATGCCGTGCGGTGTTCGCCTGCAAGAAACAGAATGTTGCCCATCGACTCGACCGTGCCCAGGTTGTGGGTATGCACGGCGATCGGCAGCGCCCGCAAGTAGTTGTACAGGGTGAAACCGTAGCTGCACTCTCCCCCCATGGTCGCGATGTTGAGCTGCAAGAGATCGGCGCCCTTGTCGATCGCCCGGGAACAGGTACTGATCAGGTTGCCGCAGGTCGACGAGTTGATGGGGCCTGTGTAGTGAATGATGTGACGTGCCATGGGGTCCTCCAAACGGTAGCGCCAGGCAAGCCTCCAGAAGCCGTTGCTTTCCAGAATGCCTGCCGGGCCACGGTTTCAAAACGGGTGCCCGAGCGATGGCGACCTGGCCATCGCTCGACCTGCAGCGGCCTGACCGCCTCTTACTGCGGCCCACCTTGGTCCTCGGTCGCCCCTTCGATATCCGGATCGTCCGGCAGCACCTCAGGCTCCTCTTCCGCATCCAGCCCCAGCGCCTGCTCGGGGTCATCCAGTTCGTGTTCATCGACGATCAGCGGTTGATCAGCCATGGCCGTACTCCTGAGGGTCATGCACCCGCCTGGGGGGCGAGCGTCTTCTTGGTGGAATCGTCGCCGGGAGCAAAGTTCAACCGGAACGTTGGGCCACGGGCTGCTGGGGCTGAAAGGAACCAGCCCCAGGCGAAACAGGTCGTTAGCAATGAATACCCGCACTTTGCGGGCACCGTATCGCGAATGATTCGAGGGAGGCCGAGATGCCCCATCCGCTGACACGGCGTCATGCCGAAAAGCGCCTAGGCGCCGCTTGTTCGATCTGCCTGGAGTGAGCCTGTGATCAAGACCCAGCCGATCCTCACCCCTGAGGTCGACCCTGCCACGGCGGTCCATCGTCTGAACGTGCTGACGATCAACGTGCACAAAGGCTTCACCGCCTTCAACCGGCGCTTCATCCTGCCGGAACTGCGTGAAGCGATGCGGGCCACTGGCGCCGATCTGGTCTTCCTCCAGGAGGTGCATGGCAGCCACAGCCAGCATGCCCTGCAGCACGCCGCCTGGCCCGAGACCTCTCAATACGAGTTCATGGCCGACAGCATGTGGCCCCAGTTCGCCTATGGGCGTAACGCGGTCTACCCCCATGGTGACCATGGCAATGCCCTACTGTCCAAGTTTCCCATCGCCTCGCACGAGAACCTCGACGTCTCCATCAAGGGCAACGAGCAGCGCGGCTTGCTGCACTGTCGACTGGACGTCCCGGGCCATGATCAGGTGCATGCCATCTGCGTGCACCTGGGCCTGCGCGAGGCGCACCGCCAGCGGCAGGTGCAGTTGCTCCTGGAGCTGCTCGACCGCTTGCCGCCCACGGCGCCGGTCATCATCGCAGGCGACTTCAACGACTGGCGCCTGAAAGCGGACGACGTGCTGTCCAAACACCTGGTGGAAGCGTTCGGCGAGAAGTTCGGTGCGCCGGCGCGCAGCTTCCCGGCACGCCTGCCGTTCTTGCGACTCGACCGTATCTACCTGCGTAACGCCATGCCCCATGGTGCGCAGGTGCTGTCCAAATACCCATGGTCCCACCTCTCGGACCATGCCCCCCTCGCTGCGGAGATCAACCTGTGAGTCGACCCTGGACCGATGGCAATCATGTCGACCTGCTGATCAATGGCGAGGCGTTCTACCCTCGCGTGTTCGAGGTCATGGCAGCGGCGCGTGAAGAGATCCTCTTCGAGACGTTCATCATCTACGACGACAAGGTCGGCAAGGAGCTGCGTGCCGTCCTGATCGCCGCCGCCCAGCGTGGTGTGCGGGTGGAGGTGGTGGTCGATGGCTATGGCACGGCCGAGCTGCCCGACGGCTTCATCGCCGGCATGACCGCAGCTGGTGTGCATTTCCATGTGTTCGACCCGCAGCCCAGGGTCGCCGGCATGCGCACCAACCTATTCCGGCGCCTGCACCGCAAGATCGTGGTGGTCGATGGGGAGCGGGCGTTCGTCGGTGGCATCAATTTCAGCGCCGATCACCTGGGCGACTTCGGGCCCATGGCCAAGCAGGACTACGCGGTGGAAGTCACCGGGCCGGTCGTGGCCCAGGTGCACGCCAGCAGTCGGCGCATGATGGCGCCCGTGCTCAAGCCCAGGAGTCAGGTCACACCGGTCACCACGCCGACCGGCCAGGTGCGTGCATTTCTGGTGGAGCGCGACAACCAACGGCATACCACCGACATCGAGCGCGAGTACCTGGAGGTGATGCGCACGGCCCGCCAGCGTATCGTCATCGCCAACGCCTACTTCTTCCCGGGGTATCGCCTGTTGCGCGAGCTGCGCAATGCCTCGCGGCGCGGCGTGGAGGTTACGCTGATCCTGCAAGGCCAGCCGGACATGCGCTGGGTACGTGCCCTGTCGCGCCTGCTGTACAACTACCTGCTGCAAGAAGGCGTGCACATTCACGAGTACTGCGAGCGCCCTCTGCATGGCAAGGTCGCGCTGGTCGATGACGAGTGGTCGACGGTCGGCTCCAGCAATCTGGACCCGCTCAGCCTGTCGATGAACCTGGAGGCCAACCTGGTCCTGCGGGATCGCGCATTCAACGCCCACCTGCACGAGCACCTCACCGAACTGGCGGGCAAGCAGTGCAAGGCCATCACCCTCGAGCGCATGATTCGCGGCTACTGGTGGCGGGCACCGTTGATCTTCGCCTGCTTCCACGCTACCCGCTATTTCCCGCGCATTGCCGGATGGCTACCTGCCCACCGACAGAAGATCAAGTCGCTCTCGCCGGACGTCGAACTCCAGCTCAACGGCCAGGAGGGCAACGTCTGATGGCGACCAAGACCTGGCTGACCTGGGGCAAGCGGTTGTTCACCGTGCTCCTGCTGATCCTGATTCCCGCCCTGCTGTTCTCCCTGGCCCGCAACCTGGACTGGAACGAGGTCAAGCAGTCATTGCTGGCCTATGAGCCGAGTACCCTGGCGATCGGCTTGTTGATCGCCCTGTGCAGCTACCTGGTATTCGCCAGTTACGACCTGCTCGGGCGCGCCTATACCGGGCATACGCTGCCCGTGCGCCAGGTGTTGCCGGTGGCGTTCGTGTGCTATGCCTTCAACCTCAACTTCACCACCTGGGTAGGCGGTGTCGCGCTGCGCTATCGCCTGTACGGACGCCTGGGGCTGGACACCGCGACCATCACGCGCATTCTGACCCTGGGCCTGCTGACCAACTGGATGGGCTACATGCTACTGGCCGGTAGCGTGTTCGCCCTGCGCCTGGTGAAGTTGCCGGACAACTGGGCAGTGGGTGCGACGGGCCTGCAGATCATCGGCTTCGCGCTGTTGGCCATTGCGGCAACGTACCTGCTGGCCTGCGGTTACGCCAAGCGTCGTACCTGGCACATCCGCGAGCACGAGATCACCCTGCCCTCACTGCGCTTCGCCACCTGCCAGATCGCCCTGGGCGCGACCAACTGGGCGCTGATGGCCTTGCTGATCTACTGGCTGCTGCCCGAGCACCTGTTCTACCCCTCGATCCTCGGCATCTTCCTGATCAGTTGCATCGCCGGCGTAGTCGCCCATATCCCGGCCGGCCTCGGCGTGCTGGAGACTGTGTTCCTGGCGCTGCTGGCCGGTCAACTCGGGCAGGGGACGCTGGTTGCGGCGCTGCTGGGCTATCGCACGCTGTACTACCTGATTCCGCTGATCGTGGCCGTGATCACGTACCTGGTGCTGGAAAAACGCGCCAAGCACATGCGTCAGCACACCCCTTCAGCCGTCAACAAACCCTGAACCCCACCCGTAGGAGCGTATCCGATGGCACAAGGTAGCAAAGCCAAGTACACCGACAAGCAGAAGCGCAAGGCCGAGCACATCGAGGAAGGTTACGAGGACAAGAGCCTGTCCAAGGCCGAAGCCGAGAAACGTGCCTGGGCCACGGTCAACAAGCAGTCAGGGGGCGGCGAACGCACGGGCGGTTCCGGGCAGAAGACCAGCCAGCAGACCAAGGACAAGGCCAAGCACGACTCGGCCAAGCGCGCGGCAGCGACCCGCAAGGGTGAGCCTAGTGCGGGTGAACGCCTGGAGGACCTGACCAAGGCCGAACTGCTCGGGCGTGCGCGTGCCCAGCAGATCGCGGGGCGCTCGACGATGCGCAAGGCGGAGCTGGTGGCGGCGTTGAAGCCCTAACGGCATGATCCTTGAAGAAGTTGAAGAAGTTGAAGCATGGGCCCATCCACTTTTAATAGGGGTGAGTCCATGCGTCTGATCTGCAGGACTTCAGCTCATGACAGGAGCAAATGTGATCTTTAGCCATAGAGATAATTATGGCTTAAGCAGCACATTCACCATACCTCGAAAGACTTACTTACTCAGTTACGCCCACAAAAAAATCAAGACCCGATGGTTGAGGCTTTTCAAGCAATGAAAAAATTTTTCCAGCTTGCTCAGCCGTCAAAAGCAACTCTCCGTCACACTCATCAGCCAATGAAGACCAACCTAACACGCTCATAACATCAACCTCTATATGATTGGGGACAACCTCTTCGTATTTCAAAAAATCATCACTGCTATCGTCCGTTAGGAAACCAGTCAACGAAATTTTCATCAAACCTCCTTATTTAGATTTAGGCGTTTTTCGACCAGGCGTGGCAGGCTTGGTTTGATGCCCTGAAACAGGGTCAAACTCGCCCATGTGCTTGCCCTGTTTGTCGTAGATTTCAACCCTGCCATGCATGCTGTCCCATTCATAAATGCGTCCTTTACCATCTTTCCATCGTTTGCGTGTTTTGCCACCTCCTTGAACGCTACTTTTACCTTTGACACGTTTTGCATCAGGGAAAGCAATCAAGTCATTGGGGGCCGGATGATAATGGTGAGCATTGAACACTATATACAATGGATCAAGCCCAGCCTCTGCTGGGAAGGTAACGATCAGATCATTACCATCAGGCAATAGGCCAGGGTAAGCTTCTACATTAACTTCAAGCGGCTCTAGCTCCACGCCGGGTGAGGAATATAATCGGACCACCACCTTTCCCTCTTGCAGCCTCCCGTACACCCCTTTAGGGTATGCACCACCTCCTCTACAGAGCCTGCCGCGATGCGCGCCTGCCTTTTCATGATCCTCGGTTTGTCATGTACCCATCTGCTGGCCCAAGAGGCCCTGCCGGCTACCGCCCAGGTGCGGACCACGGGCTGGACGCTGA
>Ga0157372_10009843_pt1 | contig 10170 bp, 6 predicted proteins | sample C55metaG_FD_115307 | JGI IMG/M metagenome (GOLD analysis project Ga0157372, IMG submission 115307) | Corn rhizosphere microbial communities from Kellogg Biological Station, Michigan, USA - C5-5 metaG | ecosystem: Host-associated > Plants > Roots > Rhizosphere > Soil | place: USA: Michigan...
CACGTCGGGCCGTCGCCGGCACACGTCTCCGGCCGCACCACCGAGCTCTCGTACCGCGCAGCGGTCGCGCTCCGAGGGCACGCGGGCCTCGAGTGGGACCTCACGGGCTGCACCGACGACGAGCTCGCGCAGGTGGCCGCCTACGCCGCCCTGTACAAGGAGCTGCGCGGGCTGCTGCACACGGGCACGCTGGTCCACCCCGACCACCTCGACCCGGCGCTCCGGGTCCTCGGCGTCGTCGCCCCCGACAGGTCGGAGGCCGTGTGGACGGTCACCAGCGTGCGCGGGCCGGACGAGGTGCTCGCACCGCGCCTGCGCCTCACGGGGCTCGACCCGGACCGCGTCTACGCCGTCCGGGTCCGTGAGGAGATCGGCACCGCGCGGGTGGGCGGCTGGTGCACCCCGGCCTGGATGGTGAAGGAGCCGCTCCAGGTCCGCGGACGGGTCCTCGCCGAGGTCGGTCTGCAGCTGCCCACGCTCCAGCCCGTCCAGGCCCTCGTCGTCCACCTGACCGAGGTCCCGTGACCGGCTGACGCCGCGGACCGGTCAGGCCGGCACCCTCGCCAGCCTGGCCGCGAGCGCGTCCAGGGTCGCGGCCGCCGCGTCCAGCCCGACGGCGTCGAGGTGTCCGTGCGGCACGCCCGCGCGCAGGTGGCTCTCGACGTCCACGCCCGCGTCCGTCAGCTGCTGGACGAACGCGTCGCCGCTCGCGCGCAGCACGTCGAACTCGGCGTTCTCCACGTACGTCGGCGGAAGGACGGACAGGTCCCGCGCGAGCCCGGCGTAGGCGTACGGCGTCGCCGGACCGTCGCCGAGGTAGGCACGGTTGATCGCGTCGCGCGCCTCCGGCGGGAACAGCAGGGCCGGAGGCACCGTGGCGATCGCCTCGGCCAGCTCGGCCTCGGGCTCCGGGAGCGTCGGATGGAGCACCGGGTACACGAGGAGCAGCTGCCAGGGGGCGCGGCCGTCGTCGGTGAGGTGCAGCGCCACGCCCGCGGCGAGGCAACCGCCGGCGCTCGCTCCGCCGATCGCCAGCCGGGCCGGGTCGAGGTGCAGGTCGGCCGCCCCGTCGAGCACGGCCGCGAACGCGGCCAGGCAGTCGTCGTGGGGCACCGGGAAGCACACCCGCTCGCCTCGTTCGTCGAGCCGGTCGTCCCCGCCCCCGCCCAGCTCGGCGGGCACGGGACACAGTCGGTAGTCCACCGAGACGACGACGGCGTCGGCGCGCCCCGCGACGCCCCGCGCCGTCGCGTCCGCCTCGGGCATGTCGAGATCGCCGAAGGAGAACGCCCCGCCGTGGAGCCAGACCAGGCCGGGGCGCCCGCCGGGCGGAGGCGGGGTGCGGGGCGTGTACACCCGCACGGGGACGTCTCCGTGCGGTCCGGGCACCGCGGTGTCGACGACCTCCAGGTCCCAGGACTCCGGTGGTCCGTACGGTGCCTTCCAGCGTGCCTCGCTGTCGGGCGGGATCTCGCCGTACGTCCGGTACGACGCCACGAGCTGCCGACGCTCCTCCATCTCGGGGACGAAGCCGCCGCTCGGGCTCGGCCTCCGGGAGCCGAGGACGGCGGGACCCCCGCGGCCCGCTCGCAGGTGCTGGTGCCCGTCACGTCCTCCGCGCACGACCCGCGCGCGCTCCGGGGGTGTCGTCATGGTCCTGCCGTCTCCTGGTTGCTGGTGACACGTCGCTCGACCTCGCCGTCGTCGCCGTCGTCGACGGGGGGAGCGGGGGTGGTTCCGGTCCCCCCGGCCCGTCGATGCGAGATCGACGGGCCGGGGAGAGGCCGGTTCCGCGCTCGGCGCGTACCGCGTCAGCCCTTGACCGACCCGAGCATCACTCCGGACACGAAGTGGCGCTGGACGAACGGGTACACGCACACGATCGGGATGATCGCGAGGATCATCGAGACGGCCTGGATGTTCGCGGAGATCGTCGCCTTCGAGCTCCCCACGGCCGCCGCGCTCGAGGCCGCCGTCGTCGAGGCGCCTGCGATGAGGTTGCGCAGGAACAGCGACAGCGGGAACAGGTCGTTCTTGTCGAGGTACAGGAACGCCGAGAACCAGTCGTTCCAGTAGGCCACCGCGTAGAACAGGATCATCGTCGCGAGCACCGCCTTCGACAGCGGCAGGACGATGCGCGTGAAGATGGCGAACCAGCCCAGCCCGTCGAGCTGCGCCGCCTCCTCGAGCTCGCTCGGCATGTTCTCGAAGAACGACTTCATCACGAGCAGGTTGAACACGGACAGCGCCGGCGGGAGGACGACCGACCAGAGGGTGTTCTTCATCCCGAGCGACGAGATCAGGACGTAGTTCGGGATGATGCCGCCGCTGAAGAACATCGTGAACACGGCGATCCCGATGAGGACGTTGCGTCCGCGCAGGTGCCGCTTGGAGATCACGTAGGCGTACGTGGTCGTGAGCGCCATGGCGATCGTCGTCCCGACGACCGTGTAGAGCACGGTGTTGCCGTAGCTGCGCCAGAAGTCGCCGTTGTGCAGGACCGCTCGGTACGTCTCCAGGTTGAAGCCCACGGGCCAGGCGTTGACCTGGCCCGCCTTGATGGCCCCGGCGCTCGAGAACGACTGCGCGAGGAGGGTGACGAACGGGTAGAGCATGATCGCGCACACGAGCACCAGCGCGACCACGTTGAACCAGGTGAACGTGCGGTACCCGGCGGAGTCCCGGGGGCCGACCGGGGCGCCGGGAGCGCGTCGGGAGCCGGCCGTCGTGGTCGTCGGTGTCTTCGGTGTCGTGCTCGAGATCACCACAGGCTTGCTCCCACCGCTCGCCGCGAGACGAAGTTCGCGGACAGGATCATGACGAGACCGATGACTGCCTGGAACAGGCCGATCGCCGCCGCGTAGCTCAGGTTGTTGGACACGAGGCCGACCCGGTACAGGTACGTCGAGATGACGTCGGCCGTCGAGTAGGTCAGCGGCGTGTAGAGAAGGAGCACCTTCTCGAACCCGACGTTGAGGAACATCCCGATGTTGAGGATGAGCAGGGTGATCATGGTGGGCCGGATCCCCGGCAGCGTGACGTGCCACGTCTGGCGCCACCGGTTCGCCCCGTCGATCCGTGCCGCCTCGTAGAGCGAGGTGTCGACCGTCGTGAGCGCGGCCAGGTAGAGGATCGTCCCCCAGCCGACGGTCTGCCACATCTCGGAGCCCACGTAGATCGGGCGGAACCACTCGGGTCGTTCGAGGAACGGGATCGTGTCGCCGCCCAGCGCGTGGACGATCTGGTTGACCGTGCCCGTGAGCGAGAAGATCTGCATGAGCATGCCCACGACGATGACGACCGACAGGAAGTGCGGCAGGTACGAGATCGACTGCACCGTCCGCTTGAAGGCCTTGAGCCGCACCTCGTTGAGCAGCAGCGCCAGGACGATCGGCAGCGGGAAGCAGAAGACGAGCGTCAGCCCGCCGAGGATCACCGTGTTCCAGAACACGTGCCAGAACGTCGGGTCGTGGATGAACATGTTGACGTAGCGGAGCCCGACCCACTGCTCGCCGAAGATGCTGCCGCCGGGGCGGAACTGCCGGAACGCGATGACGTTGCCCGCCATCGGCAGGTAGCGGAAGACGAGCAGGAAGGCGATCGGCAGGATCGCCATGAGGTACAGCACGCCGTCGCGGCGTAGGGCCAGGCGCCACGGCACCTTGCCCGACGGCGAGCCGTGGGAGCGGGCACGGCGGCCCGAAGGAGCCCGACGCGGAGGTCGGGGTGACGTCGTGGGGACGGCCGGGGCGCCGTCCTCGGCGACGAGGACTGCCTCGCCGCCGCGGTCTGTGAAGTCCATGGTCATACCTCCAACCGGGCCGGTGGGGCGCCGTCGTGGCGCCCCACCGGTCCCCGGCGTGGTCCCGTCAGCCGTGGTCCTTGGCGTACCGCTCGGCGGCCTTGTTGATCAGGTCGACGTACCCGTCCATGTTCTGAGCCTTGAGCTCGTTGACGTAGTCGTCCCACTCGCTCAGCGGACGCTGTCCGAGGATGAACTTCAGGGTGTTGGTGTCGACCGTGTCCTTGAGGGGGGTCGCCATCAGCGAGGCCTGCTCGAGCTCGCTCGCGTTCAGCGGCGCGGGCGGGAACGGGTCACGGGGCTTGCGGGTGCTGAGCACGGAGTTGATGTAGTCGACGTACGCCGGCGCGTTGTACGACTGCTTGAGCGCCCGGGACTCGGTGGAGTCGGAGAGGACGTTGTTGGAGTAGCCGAGGTCGGTCGCGATGTCGGTCTTGCCCGTGTCCATGTTGATGTTGAACGACTTGAGCTTGTACTCGGGCTTCAGCTTGTACGTGTCGCCCGACTTCGTGTACGTCTGGCCCTCGACACCCCACCGGAGCAGGTCGCGGGACTCGGGGCTGTAGTAGAGCCAGTCGAGGAACTGCAGCATCGACTTCAGGTGCGGGTCGTTCTTGGCCTTCGCGGTCAGCATGAAGCCGTTCCAGAAGTTGCGCGGCTCGACGACGTTGCCGGCCGGTCCGCCCGGAGGCGCGATCTCGACGACCTGGTACTTGCCCTTCGCGGGCGTGGCGTCGAGCGCGGTGGAGAAGTCGTTCACGGTCCCGTTCGACCCGGAGGCGGCGAACACCTTGTTCGCGGCGAACTTCTCGGTGACGGTGCCGGCGCCGTCGTTGGCCTGCGTGAAGGACTCGGTGTCGAGCAGCCCGTCAGCGGCGAGCCCGTGGAAGTACTCGAGCATCTGCTTGTAGCCGTCGCTGGCACCCGCGTAGACGAACTTGTTCGAGGCCTTGTCGAAGTACGTGCCGTTGCCGAAGCCCCAGCCCGCGACCGTGCCGAACGCGTGGGCCGCGTAGTTGAGCATCGACGCGCCCTCGAAGCCGTCCGCGAGGGGCTTGCTGTCCGGGTACTTCGCCTTGATCTTGACGAGGTCGTCGCGCAGCTCGTCCCAGGTCTGGGGGACGGTAGCGCCCACCTGGTCGAAGACGTCCTTGCGGATGACGAGGGTGAAGGTCGGCACGGAGACTTCCTGGAGGCCGGGCAGCATGTAGTACTTGCCGTCGGCCTGGCGCAGGTTGTCGATCATCTTCTCCAGGTGCCACTCCTTCACGTACTTCTGGAAGTTGGGCATGTACTTCACGTAGTCGCTCATCGGGAGCACCGACTGGGTCGCGGCGTACTGCACCTCGTCGCCGGTGTAGGTGAGCGGGATGATCTCGGGTGCGTCGCCGGAGCTCACCAGCAGGCTGGTCTTCTCCTTCGCGTCGCTGAACGGGACGTGCGTCAGGTCCAGCGAGACGTTGGTGCGCTTCTTGATCTCGTCGAAGATCTGCCAGGAGCCCTTGACCGGGTTGTCGGGCCAGTCGGTCCACAGCATCGAGAACTTCAGGGGCTCCTGCGCATTGAACGTGGTGTCGGCGGCGAAGGTGCCCATGGCGGCGCTGTCGTTGTCAGCCGCCTTGTCGTTGTTGTCGGAGCCGCCGGAGCTGCAGGCAGCCAGGCCGGCCACGGCGACGGCCGTGGCGAAGGCGGTGACGCCCCGCGCAGCGCGGGTCGTCCGGCGTGTAGTCAGGTCACGCTTCATGTCTCTCCCTTGAGAACTGTTCCCGGCGCTGGTGGCCGCGATCGTGCCGCATGGGGTCCGAAATCGTCCCCATACCCCGTCCCGTGCCCGGGTTTGACGATAAACTAGGGTGAACGCGTGGTGCCGTCAACCTTCGGCACCGACCGAGATGACGAGGTCTCGGCGCTTCGACGGGAGTTCCCTTGCGTCACGTCCTGGAGATCGACACCCCAGCGCAACGATTTGCCGACTGCTACCTGCTCGGGTCCGGCGCGCTGGGCGCGGCCTTGTACGGGCAGCCCCGGACGGAGCGGGTCGACCTGAACGTCGACACCCTGTGGTCCGGCGGGCCGGCGCGCGCGGCCTCCCGACCGGCCCCCCGGACGGTGGCCTCGCTGCGTGCCGCGGTGGCGTCCGGCGACCACCGCCGGGCGGACGAGCTGGCGGTCTCGATGCAGTCCGGCGCGTGGGTCCAGGCCTACCAGCCGCTGGGCTGGCTCGAGTGGGGCTACGACGCTCGCGAGGACGCGGACGGCCTGCCGGCGGGCTACCGGCGCCGTCTCGACCTGGCGACCGGGATCGCCACCACGGACGACGGAGCCGGGGCCACGCTGGACGGCTACGTCTCGGCCGCGGACGGCGTGCTCGTCCTCGAGTCGACCGGTGCGCGGACGGCGGCCCCCGTCCTGCGGAGCGGCCACCCCGTCCGGACGGCGTCGTCCGTCCACCGCGGCGTGACGTGGCTGACGATGTCGGGACGGGCGCCCTCGAACGTGCTTCCGCACTACGTCCCCGGCGACGAGCCGGTCGTGTACGCCGACGACGCCCCCGACCGCGACGGCCTCGTCGACGCCGGCATGGGCTTCGCCGTCGTGGCCGCCTGGGTCACGGGGCCCACCGGTGCACGGGTGCTGGTGTCCGCCGAGAGCGGGTTCCGCGGGTGGGACGAACGCCCGTCCGCGGACGTCGACGCCCTCGCGGCGGTGGCCCGCGCGCGGGTGGAGGCCGCGCTGGGGCTCGACGACCGGGCGCTCCGGGAGCGCCACGTGCGCGACCACCAGGAGCTCTTCGCCCGCTGCGACCTGGACCTCTCGGCGTCGGCGGAGCGCCACCCGGAGGCCGCCCGGGCGGAGCTCTACTTCGACCTGGGCCGCTACCTCCTCGTGGCCGGGTCCCGCCCGGGGTCGCAGCCGCTCACCCTGCAGGGCATCTGGAACGCCGACCTGAGACCGGCGTGGAGCAGCAACCTCACCACGAACATCAACGCGCCGATGAGCTACTGGGGAGCCGAGACCACCGGCCTGGGCGACCTGCACGCTCCGCTGCTCGACCTCGTCGACGACCTGCTCGTCGCCGGGCGCGAGACGGCGCGACGGCTCTACGGCGCCCGCGGGGCGTGCGCGCACCACAACACCGACCTGTGGCGCTTCACCGACCCGGTGACGGGGCTGCCGCAGTGGGTGAGCTGGTCCGCCGCCCTGTGGTGGCTCGCCGACCACGTCGTCCAGCATCACGCGTTCCTGGCGCCGGGTCCCGAGGCGGACACCGTCCTCCGAGCCCGGGTGCTGCCGGTGCTGCGCTCGTGCGCGGCGTTCGCCCTGGACATGCTGGTCGAGCACACCGACGGCGAGCTCGTCGTCAGCCCGTCGAGCTCGCCCGAGCACGCGTTCGTCGTCGACGGCGCGCCGTTCGCCGTGACGTGGGGGAGCGCCATGGACCAGGAGCTGGTCCACGACGTCCTGACCCGCACCGTGGAGCTGCTCGGCCGGCACGGGGACGACGCGGAGGACGGCGCGCTCGTCGCGGAGGCGCGGGACGCCCTCGAGCGGCTCCGCCTGCCGGCGGTGATCGACGGGCGGACCACGGAGTGGGCGGACGACCTCGAGCCCGAGGAACCAGGGCACCGGCACCTCTCCCACCTGTACGGGCTGTTTCCGGGGAGCCGCCTGACGACGCAGGGGTCGGCCGACGAGCGCGCGGCCGCGCGGGCGGCCCTCGACCTGCGCCTGTCCGCGGGCTCGGGGTACACGGGCTGGAGCCAGGCGTGGGTGCTGTGCCTCGCCGCCCGGCTGCGGGACCCCGAGCTGGCCGAGCGTTCGGTGGCGACGCTCGTCGGGCCGCTGTCCTCGCGGTCCCTGCTCGATCTCCACCCCCTCGAGGGCTGGCCGGGCGGCGCCGTGTTCCAGATCGACGGGAACCTCGGCGCCGTGGCCGGCATCGCCGAGCTCCTCCTGCAGTCCCACGGTGACGCGATCGTCGTCCTGCCGGCCCTGCCCCGGACCTGGCCGTCGGGCACGGTGCGAGGGCTTCGCGCGCGAGGCGGTCACGTCGTCGACGTCGTCTGGGACGACGGGGCCCTGAGCCACGCCGTGGTCCACGCGGGCGCGTCCGGCGAGGTCGTCGTCGACCTCCCGACACCGGACGGGGGCCGAGGCCGCCGGGCGGTGCCGCTCCGCCGGGGCGAGAGCGTGACCGTCACCCCCGCGGGAGCGGTGACGGGCTCGCCCCCCGGCGCGGGCGCGGGAGGAGATGTCCGTACGGTGGTCGGAGGCGCGGTCCCGCCTGAAGTTTATCGATATAGTCTGGCCCCTCGCAGGTGACGGCCGAGGGTCGCCGGTCGCCCCGCCGGTCCGCGGACCGGCACAATGCCCCGCAGGAGGATTGTCGATGGTGACGATGGCAGACGTCGCGCGTGAGGCGGGCGTCTCGATCATGACGGTGTCGAACGTGCTCAACGAGCGCAAGCGCGTCGGCGCGCCCACGCGCACGCGCGTGCTGGCCGCCATGGAGTCGCTCGGGTACGAGGTGAACCTCACCGCGCGGCACCTCCGGGCAGGCCGGACGGACACCGTCGCACTCATCGTGCCGAGCTTCCACGACTACTTCGGCGAGGTCGCGGACCAGATCGCGCCCCTGGTGGAGGCCGAAGGACGTCACCTGGTCCTGGAGCGGACCAGCGCCAACCCGGAGAGCGAGATGGAGTCGCTCAGCGTCGCGCGCCTGCAGATGTACGACGGCGTCCTGCTGTCCGTCGCCGGGCTGGACCGCGACCAGCTCGACCGGGTCCGCACCTCGAAGCCGATCGTCCTCCTCGGCGAGCGTGACGTGCCCGACCACTTCGACCACGTGCGGCTGGCGAACGAGGAGGGTGCCCGGCTGGCGACGGCGCACATGCTCGAGGGGGGAGCGCGGCGCATCCTCGCGCTCGGCTGCACCCTGGGGAGCGAGCACACGATGACCTCGGACCGGCGTGTCGGGTGGGAGCTCGCGCACCGCCAGGCGGGGGTGCCCTTCGACGACCGGTACGTCGTCCCCATCGTCGACTACTCGTCGCACGCCGCGCGGGACGCCGTCCTCGACGTGATCGCGTCGGGCCTGGAGTTCGACGCGGTCTTCGCCGCGACCGACGTCCTCGCCCTGGGCGCGGTGGCGGCGCTCGCGGACCGCGGGAGGCGCGTGCCCGACGACGTCCAGCTCGCGGGGTTCGACAACCTGGACGTGTCGACCTTCGTCCCGCCGGGGATCACGTCGGTCGACCCGAACCACGAGGGGGTCGCGCGGCACGCCGTCGGGCTCCTCCACCGCAGGATGGCGGACATCGACGCGCCGGCCGAGCACGTCGTCGCGCCCGTCCGGCTCGTGGTCCGCGGGTCGACACGCGGCCGGCTGTAGCAGCCACCGACCCCGCACCGCGGCCCTCCGCGGTGAGCCCTACCCACCCTCTCTGGTCGAAGGAGACCGTGCCGTGACCACCACGGGCGAGCGCGCCCGCCCCACCACGCCCGCGGCGCCGCTCGGTGCCGCGGCGCACCGCCCGCTGGAGATCCCGGCCGTCCGCCTCCGCGGGCCCCTCGGCGCATGGCAGGAGAGGAACGCGTCGGCGACGATCCCGCACTGCGTCGTCCAGCTCGAGGAGTCCGGCGTGCTGGACAACTTCCGCCGGCTCGTGGGGGGGTCGGACGCCGAGCACCGCGGGTTCGTGTTCGCCGACTCGGACCTGTACAAGGTGATCGAGGCCGTCGCGTGGGAGATCGCGCGCAGCGGGACCCGGGCGTTCGACGGCTGGCTCGACGACGTCGTCGGACTGGTCGCGCGGGTGCAGGACGACTCCGGCTACGTGCACACCTGGATCCAGGGCGTCCACCCGGAGAAGCGCTTCGCCGAGCTCGAGTGGACGCACGAGATGTACGTCGCGGGCCACCTGGTCCAGGCGGCGGTCGCGCTTGCCCGGGCGGCCGGCCGGACGGACCTGCTCGACGTCGCGCGCCGCTTCGCCGACCTCCTCGACGTCCGGTTCGGCCCGGCGGGCGACGACGCCGTCTGCGGCCACCCCGAGATCGAGACCGCCCTGGTCGAGCTGTACCGGCTCACGGGCGAGCGCCGCTACCTCGACCTGGCGTCGAGGATGGTCGACCTTCGTGGCCACGGGCTGCTCCCGGTGGGCGGCCTGGGCGCGCAGTACTTCCAGGACCACCGGCCGGTGCGCGAGGCGACCTCGGCGGTCGGGCACGCGGTCCGTCAGCTCTACCTGAACGCCGGCGCCACCGACGTCTACCTGGAGAACGGTGACCCGTCGCTCATCCACGCGATGGACGCCCAGTGGGCCAGCGCGCACGAGCGCAAGATGTACCTCTCCGGGGCGTTC
>Ga0157372_10009847_pt1 | contig 10166 bp, 17 predicted proteins | sample C55metaG_FD_115307 | JGI IMG/M metagenome (GOLD analysis project Ga0157372, IMG submission 115307) | Corn rhizosphere microbial communities from Kellogg Biological Station, Michigan, USA - C5-5 metaG | ecosystem: Host-associated > Plants > Roots > Rhizosphere > Soil | place: USA: Michigan...
ATTATATACATCTTTGGTCCCCAGGTTTATCATGGGTTCTATTGCTATCACAAGGCCATCCTTTAATTTGCTGCCCTTGCCCCTTTTTCCATAATTGGGTATTTGCGGGTCCTCATGTAATTCTCTGCCGATGCCATGCCCCACCAATTCACGCACCACGCCATAGTTATGTTGCTTTTCGGTGTATTCCTGGATGGCTGCTGAGATATCTCCTATCCGGTTGCCCACCACCGCTTTTTCAATTCCAAGGTAAAGCGCTTCCTTAGTCACACGCAGCAATTGTTTCACTTCATCAGAAATTTCGCCGAGCGCAAAGGTGTAGGCACTATCTCCGTGATAACCATTTTTTAGCGCTCCGCAGTCAATCGAAATAATATCGCCTTCTTTTAGTGGGTCCTTTGTGGGAAAGCCATGCACCACGGCATCATTCACCGAAATGCAACATGCATAAGGATAGCCATGATAATTCTTGAAGTTGGGAACTGCACCTTGCGCAAGTATAAATTCTTCCGCAATATTGTCGAGTTCCAAAGTAGATATGCCTGGTTTTAAAAAGGATGCCGCATGTGCGATACTGTCATTTACAATTTTGCAACTTTGCCTCAGTTTTTCTATTTCCTCATTTGATTTATAATGAATCATCAGGTATGTTATTAATTTAAAAAAACCCCGTCATACTTATGGCCGGGGTTTAAAATTATAGTGATTTTGTTCGTTTAAATTCCTCCGGTAACTCCTGGAGCTGCTGTTCTTCCCTGTATGCGCCCGCTGCTCATCAGGCCATCATATTGGCGCATTAATAACTGGGTTTCTATTTGCTGTAAAGTATCCAAAACTACTGCTACCATAATAAGAAGAGAAGTGCCTCCATAAAAAGTTGCAAAGCCCTGAGTAACTCCAAAAATTTCCATTATTCCTGGAAGAATACCTACAATGGCCAAAAGTACGGCACCTGGTAAAGTAATTCTGTCCATAATTGTTCCTATGTATTCAGTGGTCGGCTGGCCTGGCTTTACCCCCGGAATGAACCCGTTATTTCGCTTTAAGTCATCAGACATTTGCTTCGGGTTGAATATCAGGGATGTATATACAAAGGTGAAACCAATGGTCATAATTCCATAAATTATCATGTAAACTCCATTTGTAGGCGAAGTAAAATAAACCGCCCAACTTTTTCCACCGGTTTGAAAACCTGCAAAAATAGTTGGCAAAAACATGATAGCCTGCGCAAAGATGATAGGCATTACGCCTGCAGCATTCACTTTTAGAGGAAGGAACTGTCGCGCGCCTCCGAATTGCCTGTTACCAACAATTTGTTTAGCATAATTCACGGGCACTTTTCTCACGCCCTGTACCAACACAATTAGTCCGAGTATTACGGCGATAAAGGCTGCAATTTCAATAAGGAATATTAATAAACCACCGCCGCCGCGTGTTTGCTTAGCATAAAATTCCTGCATGAATGATTGAGGAAGACGGGCAAGAATGCCGATCATAATGATAAGTGAAGTACCGTTGCCCAAACCTTTATCAGTAATTTTTTCACCAAGCCACATTACGAACATGGTACCTGCGGTAAGAAGAAATACAGTTGAAACCCAGAAATAGGGTTTGAAGGCGTCTAAAAGAGCGCCCTGGCTGGAGGATTCAAGAAAACCAATGTAAGCCGCAGCCTGGAAAGCGGTAACGATTACGGTAAGGTAGCGGGTCCACTGGTTAATCTTTTTTTGCCCGCTCTCGCCTTCTTTCTGGATTTTTGAAATCTGCGGAACCAATACAGTTACCAGTTGCATAAAGATAGATGCAGAAATGTAAGGCATAATTCCGAGGGCAAAAATCGATGCTTTTGCAAAGGCGCCGCCCACAAAAGCATTTAGCAGGCCAAGCATTCCGGTAGAAGAACTGCTTTCAAGATTGGACAGTTTATTTGGATCTATTCCGGGAAGAACAATAAAAGAACCTACCCTGTAAACCAAAATGAGCCCTAAAGTAATGAGAATCTTATTTCTCAATTCCTCTATGGTCCAGATATTTTTTAGTGTTGAGATGAATTTCTTCACAGAATTGCTATGGTTTAATTATTTGCTACCGGGTTTGGGATGCAAATATCAATTATTTATTTTAAAATTTCTATTGAACCGCCGGCTGATTCAATCGCTTCTTTAGCCTTTTTGCTCACCGCATCTACCTTAAAAGCAATTTTTGATTTAAGTTCGCCATTGCCCAGAATTTTCACCCTGTCGAACTGGCCAATCAGGTTATTGATATACAAATTTTCAGCGCTGAATTCGGCAATCTCGTGCTTTTCGATTAGCTGATCTATCTGGCCGAGATTGAAAACCTTATATTCAATGCGGTTATTGTTTTTGAAACCACGCTTCGGCAGTCTTCTCTGGATAGGCATCTGACCTCCTTCATGCGCCATTTTTATTTTATAACCTGCCCGGCTTTGGCCTCCTTTGTTTCCTTTTGTTGATGTTCCCCCCTTGCCGGAAGCTTCACCACGGCCTAATCTTTTTTCCCTGTGGGTAGCGCCGTAAGCCGGCTTTAAACTTTCTAATTTCATAGTACTTTTTTTAACTCAACGCCCCAGGTACCCGGAGCTCGCTATTTAAATTAATATTAAACAAAAAAGCGAAAAACCGGTTCTTAAGCCAGTTCTTCTACTTTAATTAAATGATTTACTTTTTTAACCATTCCAAGAATCTGAGGAGTGGCTTCTACTTCTTTTACAGCATGCAGCTTATTAAGCCCGAGCGCTTTTAAGGTAAGCTTTTGCCTTTCTGAACGATCAATCCCACTTTTTATCTGTATTATTTTTATCTTTTTCATGATAATCTTTTTCGGTAGTAAGATTCTGGCTGGCTGTATGAACCGCTTCCTCTTACCTTGGTAACAATTTATCCGTTAAAAACTTTTTTCAGCGAAATGTTTCTTGTCTTTGCTACACCAGTAGGCTCTCTTAACAGAGACAACGCCTTAACTGTAGCTTTTACCACGTTATGGGGATTTGCTGAACCAAGCGACTTGGCCAACACATCGGTAATGCCGGCGCTTTCCAACACGGCGCGCATACTTCCTCCTGCAATTACGCCGGTACCGGCAGCAGCGGGTTTAATCAAAACTTTGGCGGCGCCATCCTTGCACCATTGTTCGTGCGGAATGGTACCATGGAGCAGAGGAACTTTGATAAGATTTTTTTTGGCATCATCCATTCCCTTCAAGATAGCCTCCTGCACTTCTTTGGCCTTACCCAATCCATGGCCAACTACCCCGTTTTCATTTCCAACTACCACGATAGCAGAAAAACTAAATGCTCTTCCGCCTTTGGTGGTCTTTACCACGCGATTTATGGATACTACTTTCTCTTTTAATTCAAGATCAGCACCTTTAATTCTCTGTGTGTTTGATTTCAACATTATAACTGTTTGTAAATTTTACTGGTAACTTTTTGAAAGATTTAAAAATCAAAAATCGAGGCCTCCCTCTCTTGCGCCTTCGGCTACCGCTTTGATACGGCCATGATACAAATAACCGCTCCGGTCAAAAACCACCTGCTTAATTCCCAGGTCAATAGATTTCTTCGCAATAGCTTCACCCACTTTTTTGCTTGTTTCCACCTTGGTTCCTTTTTGGGAAGCAATGTCCTTTTCACGCGAAGAGGCAGATGCAATCGTTGTTCCGTTGGCATCATCAATTAGCTGGACATAAATTTCCTTGTTGCTTCTAAAAACGCTCAATCGCGGCTTTTGAGCATTTCCGCTGATTTTTTTGCGAATGCGGTATCTTATCTTTTGACGAGCGCTAACTTTTGAATTCATTTTATTCTATTTTAAATTCCGTCCGGACAGCTTCCGGGATGCCGGAAAATTTTTATTTATTATTCTTTGTGCGATGCAGATTAAAAAATCGGTTCTTTATTCGTTTACTGCAAAAAACAATCAGACATCAGCCAATCACAAATCAATTTACTTACCTGCCGCCTTTCCAGCTTTTCTGCGTAATACTTCGCCTTCAAACTTAACACCCTTTCCTTTGTAAGGTTCCGGCTTGCGCAGGCTACGGATTTTTGCGGCTACCTGACCGAGTAACTGCTTATCTGCACTGGTTAAAATCACTTTTGGATTTTTACCTTTTTCCTGTGCAGTTGCTACGGAAAGCTCTTTCGGTATTTCCACTATAATATTGTGGGAAAAGCCAAGAGAAAGGTCCAGAAGATTTCCCTGGTTAGTAGCTTTATAACCAACCCCTACTAACTCCAGTGTCTTAGTATATCCGTCTGTAACTCCTACAATCATATTATTTATCAAAGCTCGGTATAATCCATGCATGGCCTTGTGCCTTATCTGGTCTGTAGGACGGGCCAATTCAATTTTATCGTCCTTCACTTCCACTTTAATATCGGGATCTATAGCCTCTTTTAATTCTCCCTTGGGTCCTTTCACTGTAACCACATTATCTTTCCCCACAGTAACCTGCACGCCTTTGGCTATTTTTACCGGGTTTCTTCCTACTCTTGACATAGTCGGTTTATTTATTTAGTTTAAAATCTGGCAGTGTTCAGCCACGACCCAGGCTTAATTTTCTTACCAATTTATTTGTTTCTGTCAGAGCTTCTTAACACATATCTTATCGCAAAAAATAAGACTAAAAAAGTGATAATTGCTCCAACTACTGAATTCATTATTAATAAACATTACATAATACTTCTCCACCCACATTTTGAGCCTTCGCTTCCTTATCAGTCATTACGCCTTTGGATGTTGAAATAATGGAAATCCCCAAACCATTCTTCACTCTCTTAAATTCATTGGGTTTAGAATAAGTGCGCAGCCCCGGGCGGCTCACTCTTTCAAGGCTTTCTATTGCAGGCACCTTTGTTTGAGGATCATACTTCAGCGCTATTTTAATAACACCTTGCTTTGAATCGTCTTCAAATTTATATTTCAAAATATAACCCTGGGTGTATAATATTTCAGTAATACGCTTTTTTAAATTGCTGGCAGGAATTTCCACAATGCGGTGGCTGGCCATTTGTGCGTTGCGTATTCTTGTCAGATAATCTGCGATAGGATCAGTAACCATTGTTCGTTTTTACTTTTAATTTTTATTTTATTACAATGCGATATCCGCGTTTAGCTTTTAGCCTCTTACCAACTTGCCTTTTTCACTCCCGGAATTTTTCCTTCCAAAGCCATGTCGCGAAACATATTCCTTGAAAGGCCGAAATGCCTCATATAGCCTCTTGGGCGGCCGGTAAGCTGGCACCTGTTTTTAAGGCGAACAGGAGATGCGTTTTTTGGAAGAAGGTCCAATGCCCTGTAATCTCCGGCTTCTTTCAATGCTTTTCTTTTTTCAGCATATTTTTCGACCATCACCACGCGCTTTCTTTGTCTTGCTTTTATTGACTCTTTAGCCATGTTTTTAATTTGAAAATTTGAAAATTTGAAAATTTGAAAATGAGTTATGCTTCAATTTGCACATTTTCACATTTTCACATTTGCTAATTATTTTTTAATATTTTTAAATGGCAGTCCCAATCCCTTCAAAAGCTCGTAGGCTTCTTCATTGGTGTTTGCCGTAGTTACAAAAGTGATATCCAAACCGGTAATTTTATTTACTTTATCGATATCAATTTCAGGGAAAATAATTTGCTCTGTAACGCCCATTGTATAATTGCCACGGCCGTCAAAAGACTTATCATTAATTCCTTTAAAGTCGCGAACGCGGGGCAGTGAAACAGAAACCAGGCGATCTACAAATTCATACATCGTATCACCACGTAACGTAACTTTTGCGCCGATAGGCATGTTTTTACGCAGTTTGAAATTAGATATATCTTTCTTAGACATAGTGGCCACAGCCTTTTGCCCTGTAATGTTTGTCAGCTCATCGATCGCAACGTCAATTAATTTTTTGTCGGCTACCGCACCATTTACACCGCGGTTCAAACATACTTTGGTAAGCCTGGGCGCCTGCATTACAGTTTTGTAGGCAAACTTTTTCATTAATGCCGGTACAACTTCTTTTTTGTATTTATCTTCCAGTCTTGGAGTATATGTTTCAGTACTCATTATTTTATTACCTCCCCTGATTTTTTAGCGGTTCTGATTAATTTTCCGTTTTCCCTTGATCTGCTGATCTTTGAAGGGCCGTGAGATTTTGAATCCCAAAGCATCACATTGGAAATGGCGATTGGCGCTTCCACTTTCATTATTCCGCCTCTTGTATTTTGTGCAGAAGGCTTGGTGTGTTTGGTAACTATATTTACGCCTTCTACCAACACGCGATTTTTATCAGTGATCACTTCCAGCACTTTTCGTGGCTTTTTTAAATCTTTGTCATCGCCGGTAATCACCACCACGGAATCACCTTTTTTTATGTTGAACTTTGGTTTAAATCTTGTCTTCATTTTTGACAAATATTGTCTTGATTAATTACTTATAAAATACCCTTTTTTTAAAAGGGGTGCAAAGATACAATTATAATTACAACACTTCGGGAGCAAGGGATATGATTTTCATATAACCCTTATCGCGTAATTCGCGCGCCACCGGGCCGAAAATACGCGTTCCCCTGGGCTCATCTGCTGCGTTTAAAAGCACTACGGCATTGTCATCAAAACGGATATACGAGCCATCCTTGCGCCTCAGTTTATTTTTTGTTCTGACGATTACTGCTTTGCTTACAGTGCCTTTTTTAATTCCTCCTGCAGGAATAGCATCTTTTACCGTTACAACTATTTTATCGCCGACATGAGCATAATCCTGGCCGGAATTGCCCAATACCCTAATACACAACACTTCTTTAGCTCCACTATTATCTGCTACATTTAGCCTGCTTTCTTGCTGTATCATTTGTATTTAGCTTTTGGCTTCCAGCTATTGGCTTTCAGCCGATTAAACTTATTATTTAGCTTTTGGCCTTTAGCTATTAGCTTTTAGCCGATTGACTTTAAATTTTGTTTTTCGCTATTAGCTAACAGCTAATAACTAATCGCTTTATTATTTTACTTTTTCCAGCACTTCTACCAATCTCCAACGCTTTGTTTTGCTCAACGGCCTTGTTTCCATAATCTTAACAAGGTCTCCGATATTGCATTCGTTTTTGTCGTCGTGCACGTGAAAACCAGTGGTCTTCTTCACGAATTTTCCGTAGAGGGGATGCTTTACTCTTCTCTCTACTTTTACGGTGATGGTCTTGTCCATTTTATTGCTGGAAACCACACCGATCCTTACTTTTCTTAAATTTCTTTCGGACATTTTGTTTATTTGTTAATTAGCTAATCAACTAATTAGATTGCTTTTTCTTTAATTCTGTTTTTACGCGGGCCAGGTCTCTTCTTACATCCCTAATCGACATTGGATTCTCCAAAGGCGATACCGCATGAGCAAATTTTAATTTCCTAATCCGTAGCTCATCTTCCTTAACCCGTGCCTGCAAATCCTGCACAGTCATGGTTTTTAAGCTGTTTACGAAATCGTTTCTGTTTGACATTGTTTTAATTTGATAATGTGATAATTAGCCAATTAGCCAATTTAAAATTCTTATTATCGTTCATTTTCATTCATTAGCTAATCAGTATATTAGCTAATCAACATATTAACCTACATAATCCCGGCTAACTACAAATTTTGTTTGAATCGGCAATTTTTGAGCTGCAAGTTCAAACGCTTCTTTAGCCACCTGCAGCGGAACCCCATCTGCCTCAAATATGATTCGGCCCGGCTGAACTACCGCTGCCCAATATTCGGGGTTTCCTTTGCCTTTCCCCATCCTCACTTCTGCCGGCTTTTTAGTGATAGGTTTATCAGGAAAAATCCTTATCCAAACATTTCCTTCACGTTTCATATGACGGGTAAGCGCCTGCCTTGCTGATTCAATCTGCCTGTTTGTTAGCCATACAGAATCAAGGGACTTAAGTCCAAATGTTCCAAAAGAGATGGTATCGCCTCTTTTTGTATTTCCCTTCATACGGCCTTTCTGCATTTTCCTATGCTTCGATCTTTTTGGCTGTAACATAATCTATAATTAATTGTTGTATTATTAATGTAGAATTTCTAAACCCTCTAAACCTTAAACTTATCTTCTTCCTCCACCACCTCTTCTATCACCGCCTCTTCTATCGCCCCGATCGCCTCCTCTCCTGTCTCCAAAACCACCTCTTCTGTCGTGACCCTCATGATCTCCCTTGCCGCCTGCGATAATGTTCGGATTTAAATCCCGTTTAGCCAACACTTCTCCTTTACAAATCCAAACCTTAATTCCAATTTTTCCATATACTGTCTGGGCAAAAAGGCTGGCATAATCGATATCCATTCTTAAAGTATGAAGCGGTGTGCGTCCTTGTTTTATTTCTTCACTACGCGCAATTTCTGCACCACCCAAACGACCCCCTACTCTCACCTTAATACCTTCCGCTCCCATCCTTAAAGCAGAAGCGATAGACATTTTAATCGCTCTCTTATAATTAATACGGTTCTCAATTTGTTTGGCGATTGTATCTGCCACGATGGCCGCATCCAATTCAGGACGGCGGATTTCAAGAATATTTATCTGTACATCATCTTTACCGGTAAGTTTCTTTAACTCTTCCTTAATGCGGTCAACTTCGCCGCCACCTTTACCGATGATAATTCCAGGTTTTGAAGTATGAATAGTAATTATCAGCTTGTTCAATGTGCGTTCAATGACGATTTTTGAAATTCCACCCTTATTGATACGCGCATTAAGGTAGGTCCTTATCCTATCGTCTTCAATCAATTTTTTACCATAATCTTTTGGATTCGCAAACCAGTTACTGTCCCATCCACGGATGATGCCTAACCTGGCTCCAATCGGATTTGTTTTTTGACCCATTATTTGGTTTTTATTTTGTTGTTTTTTTGTCTTCTTTTTTCTTTTCTGATTTGCCGGCTTCAGCTTTTGTCTTCGCCTTTGATGCTGCCTTAGGCGCTGCTTTTTTTGGCGCTGCCTTCTTTGCTTTGGCAGGCGCTGATTTTTCAGCAACAACTTTTTCTTCTACAGAAGCGGCTTCTTTTTTAGCCTCTTTCTTTTTTCCACTTCCATTTTGAATGCTGTGAATGCTATCCACTACGATAGTGACATGGTTGCTGCGTTTGCGGATGCGATAGCCACGGCCCTGGGGCGCCGGACGCATTCTTTTAATCACTCTGCCACAATCCACCATTATTGTTTTTACCACAAGGCCTGCATCTTCCACCTTTTCATCTGTATTCTTTTGTTCCCAGTTATTAATGGCGCTCTTTAATAATTTATACATCGGCACTGCAGGATGCTTAGGATTGAATTGAAGAATTCCTAACGCTTTTTCCACCTCAAGTCCACGAATCAGATCAGCCAACAAACGCATCTTGCGCGGGGATGTCGGATAATTATTAAGTTTTGCTACTGCTTCCATATTTTTCTATTTCAAAATCGGTAATAAAAGTTGCTTTACCGGCAACATTACTATCAATTGATTATGCAATCTTTTTACTAGAGTGTCCTTTAAAATTCCTTGTTGGTGCAAATTCGCCTAATTTATGGCCAACCATAAACTCGGTAACATACACCGGAATAAATTTATTCCCGTTGTGCACTGCAAAAGTGTGGCCCACAAAATCAGGCGTAATTGTTGACCTGCGTGACCATGTTTTGATAACACCCTTTTTTGCATTGCCCTCATTAATAGCAAGTACTTTGTCTTCCAGTTTTGCTTCAACGTAAGGACCTTTTTTAATTGAACGAGCCATTTGTATTATTTATGTTTTTGCTTTTGGCCTTGTGCCTTCAGCTTATGTTATTTGTTAGGTAATTTTTTACCATTTCTTCTCTGGATAATCATTTTATCAGAACCTTTTCCACGTGTGCGGGTTATTTCGCCCTTAGCGTATTTGTTAGTTCTGCTTCTTGGATGTCCGCCTGAAGCCTTTCCTTCACCACCGCCCATTGGATGGTCAACCGGGTTCATCGCTACGCCTCTTGTTCTTGGCCTGATACCCTTCCACCTGTTTCTTCCGGCTTTTCCCTTGCTTTCAAGGCTGTGGTCGCTATTGGAAACAACACCTACAGTTGCATAACAATTGATAAGTATTTTTCTTAGTTCACCGCTTGGCATTTTCAACACAGCGTGCTTTTCTTCTTTGTTGGTCAGTTGAGCAGAA